>Ga0247820_10001369_pt1 | contig 13728 bp, 8 predicted proteins | sample 13C_Glucose_Day1_2_FD_192480 | JGI IMG/M metagenome (GOLD analysis project Ga0247820, IMG submission 192480) | Soil microbial communities from agricultural site in Penn Yan, New York, United States - 13C_Glucose_Day14 | ecosystem: Environmental > Terrestrial > Soil > Agricultural land | place...
GACAATCCTGCGCAGGGCAAGCAGCAACAGGCAGCCCTTTAAAGGTGTTGAAAATTGGCGTCCGACTTGGGCTTGCCGGGGCTGCTTTGCAGCCCATCGCGGCACAAGGCCGCTCCTACAGGGGTACGCGTTCGCCTGTAGGAGCGGCCTTGTGCCGCGATGGGCCGCAAGGCGGCCCTGTCAGCCCTTGTTGGTCAGTCCGTCAACCTGGCCTTCGACCGTCACCGGCCCGACCTTCAGCTTGCCGCCCTCCAGCGACACGCTGGGTAGGCCCGCCTCCGGCAGCTTGGGCAGGTCGAGGGTGGCCTTGACCTGGTAGCCGAGCGGCTTGACCTCGGCCCCGAGCGTGGTACCGCCCTGCTCCACGCCCTTGACCTGCAGCCCCAGCCCACGCTGCGCCGCGATGCCCGACGCCTCCGTGACCCCGGCCTTGCGCACGAACTCGCCCTGGGCATTGAACGATGGCGTGTAGTCGAAGCCTGGCTTCTCCTGGCCCTCCTTCGCCTCGCCCGGCTTGCCGGCCAGGCCCGCGCCCAGGTCGACCCGCACCGAGGTGGTGGTGTCCTGGCGTTCCGCGACCGTCAACCCGCCCGCCAGCTTGCCGCCGACCTGCTGGCCGTCGACCCGTGCGCCGCTGAGTTGCGCCGCACCGTCACTGTTCAGGGTCACCTCGCCAGCGGCGATATGGCTGTTCTGCTGGGTGGTGGCCTGCAGATGGTCCACCTGCACCTTGCCGCCCAGGTCGAAGTCATGGGACGAGCTGACCTTTTGCCCGGCGTCCGCCGGTGTATTTCGGCTCAGGTTGCTCCCGGCCTTCACCTCGACGCCCCAGTTGGTGCGGCCCTGGGTGGACTGCGCCGACTCCAGCGCCAGGCCACCCTCGCCTGCGCCGACGTTGACGCTCGTGGCACCGACCTGCGTACCCTGCAGATGCACCGACTGGCCGGCCAGGTCCACGTTGCCACGGCTGTTCAGCTGGCCGCCGGCCAGGGTCTGCGAGCGTTCGTTGGTCTGGCCCACATTGAAGTTGCCGCCCAGCTTGCCGCTCAGGTCACGGCCCTGCTCACCGGTGGCGGCCTTGCCACCGAGATTGAGGCCACCGCCCAGATGATTGCCGCTGACGGTCCGGGTGTCGCTGGCGGCCTGCAGGTCGAGGGCGCCACCGGCCTTGAGTTCGACCGGGCCGCCCGCGTCGATGCGCGTGCCTTGCAAGGTCTGGTCGCCAGCACTGACCAGTCGTACCGAGCCGTTGCCGCTGATGCTCGCCACCTGGGCCTTGCTGTCGACACTGTGTTCGCCGGCATGGTCGAGCTGGAACCCAGCGCCCAGGTCGACCCTGTCGCCCACCGGCAAGGTGCCCACGGTCAGCGAACCGCTGCCACCGAGGCTGCCGGTGTCGCGACGCTCATGGTTGCTGGCCTGGTCCAGGGCGAGCTTGCCGCCAGTGTTGACAGCCACCGCGCCCTGGCCACCGTCGAGGCGACTGCCTTCGAAGCGGGCATCGCCACCGACCTGGATGTTCAGGCCCTGGTTGCCACTGAAAGTACCGACCACGGCAGTGGATGTATCTTCGTTCAGGTGCTTGCTGCCACCGGAACCATTGGCGGTCACGTTGAGGTCTTCGCCGGTCTTGGTGTAGATCCGGGCGGACACATCGGCGTTCACCTGCTGCTCGCTGCGGCTGTGGGTATTGCTGGCCGCGTCGGCCTGCAGCGAACCGGCCTTGACCTCCAGCGCGCCGCCGTTGGCGTTGTAGCGGGTGCCCTGGTCTTTCAGCGCGCCGGCCACGTCCAGCTGGACGCCCTGACCGTTGAACTGGCTGACCACCGCGGTGCCGGTCTGCTCGCCCTGCTGCTGGCTGGCATGGCCGACGGCCAGGTCGACGCCCAGGTTCGGCGTGCCAAGCTTGCCCAGGGCGGCGGTCAGCGAAGTCTTGCCGTCCAGCACGTCCTTGACGTCGTTGAGCGGCAGCTTGCCGTCAAGGGCATCCTTGACCGACACCTTGCCGTCCACCACGTCCTTGACCGCCCCGGCAATCGGCCGGGCGATGTCCTTGTACTCGACGTTGACACCGACATCCGCCGTCCAGCTGCTCTGCTGGTGGCTGCTGCTGGTGGTGTCGCGGGCCGCACGGTTGTCCACCTGGCCTGCGCTGATGCTCAGGGTGCCGGCGCTGTTCACCTGCGCGCCCTCGCTGGCCAGGGTATCGGCCTTGATTTTCACGCTGCCGGCGCTGTCGAGGCCGGTGGTCTTCGCCGTGGTGCTGCTCGAGGCGTCCTGCTGGGTGCCATGGGCGAAGTCGACCCCGGCGCCGGCACGGTCGAGGCCAGCGGTGAGGTAGACGCCACCGCCGGTATGGCTGCTGTCGCGGGACTCGCTGCGGCTGTCCTGCTCGGCCAGCAGCGACACCTGCTTGCCGGCCAGGGTGGTATCGCCCGCGGTGGACTTCACCGCAGCGCCCTTGACGGTCAGGTTACCACCGGCGGCCAGCTGTACTTCGCTACCGCTGAGGCTGGAACCCTGCTGGCTGACCTGGCTGCCAGCGGCGCTCTGGCGATCGCTCGCATAGCCGACGCCAGCACGATACTGCCCGGAGCCCGGCGCGGTCTCCTTGGCCGAAGCAACGAAGCCACGGCTGCTGCTGGCGCTGTTGTGTTCGCGGGTGTCCTGGGCCGAGGCGACCTTCAGATCCCCCGCCGCCTCGGCGTTCAGCGCACCGGTGGCCTTGACCGTCGAGCCGACCACGTCGATGCCCTCGGCGCTGCTCAGGCCGACGCTGCCACCGGCCACCAGCTCGCTGCGCACCGCGGTGCTTTCCCGGCTGTTCTGCTTGGCTTCGTTGTGGCTGACGCCGAAGAACTTGCTCTGCTGGTTCTGGCTGTCACGCTGGTCGGTGCGCGAGGCGTTGCTGATCTGCACCTGCTTGCCGGCGATGCGGATGTCCTGGCCACTGGTCAGCTGGGCACCTTCGGTCAGCACCGAGGCCTTGGCGTGCAGTGCGATGTCGCCACCCTTGAGCTGGCTGGTGACGCTGCGCTGGGTTTCATTGCGGTTGTCCCAGTCGGCCTTCCAGAAGCCCTTGGTGTGCTTGCCCTGGTCGGTCTGCACCTGGCGCTCGGTGGCGGCGGTCAGGCGCAGGTCGGCACCGCTGTCCAGGCGCAGTTTGCCGGGCGCCTCGAGGCTGGCGGCGCTGAGGGTGAGGTCCTGGCCGGCGTGCAGCCCGGCATCACGCTGGGCCACGACCCGGGTGGCGTGCTCGCGGGTGTCGCTGTCGGTCTGGGTGCGCTGGTAGGTCTCCCAGTCGATGCCCAGTGCGCCGCTGCGCCAGTTCTCGCGTTTTTCCTGGAGCTTGCGGCTTTGCACGGTGCTCAGGGTGAGATTGCGTCCGGCGTCGAGCTTGACGTCGCGCCCGGCCACGTCGGCAGCGGCCAGGGTCAGGTCCTGGGCACCATGCAGCTCGACATCGCCCTGGCTGCTGCGCACGCCGGCACGGGTCGCCTGCAGCGAGTCGGCCACGGCGGCGCCGCTGATATTCAGGTCACCCGCCGAGTCGATACGCACGCCGTCGCGGCCGTCGATCTGCCCCGACCCAACCCGCACACCGGCACCCTGCGCGGTACTGACGATATTGATGCGCCCGGCCTGCATCGCGCCGAACAGGCTGGCGTCGATACGTTGCTCGCTGGCTGCGCCGCGGTCGACGACCTTGGCCTGGCCGCTGACGTAGTCCACCTGATTGCGGCCCACGGTGAGGTTGAGTTGGTCGCGGGCATCCAGACGACCCTGGCTGTCGATGCGCGGGGCGATCAGGTTGACCGAGCCGCCGTCGTTGCGCAGGCCGGCGCCCTGCACCTGCAACTGGCCGTTGGCGTCCTGGGTGCCCAGGGCCTTGAGCCGGCCCGCGTCCAGTTCAGGACGGCCCACCACCAGGCTGGCATTGGGCGCGTTGATGAAGCTGGCGCCGTTGACCGAGATGCCGTTGGGGTTGGCCAGCACATAGTCGGCGGCGCGGCCGAAGATTTCCTGGGCGCCATTGATGGCGGAGGCGTTGCGGCTGACCACTTCGTTGAGGATCACGCTCGCCGCCTGGCCCTGGAACTGCGGGTTGGCCGCCAGCTCACCGGCCAGCTGCGAGTGGCCGGCCTGCAGGGCGTTGTTCAGTACCAGGCCCTGGCGGTCGACGTTGTAGTCAAGGAACTGGTTGTGCGACAGGCCCGCGCCGTTGGGCGCGACGATATTGACGATGGGCACGCCGCCCTGGGTCTGCAACTGTGCCGTGCCCCCAGGGCCGGGGGCGACCACGACGCCGCCGGCCAGCGCCTGGGGCAGGCTCGCGGCCAGGAACAGGCTGGCTATCGCCCAGCGCAGCTTGCCTTGCGGGGACAGGTTGAAGGTAAAGGGGGTCTTGGGCATAGGTCACTCTCCATGTCGGTACTGCTAATTCGGTGCGACTCAAATCTGCACGGCGGCCCTGAACAGCCAGACTTCAGGCTCGCGGTGGTAACCGCTGGGGGTGGTCAGGCTGCGCTGGTAGTCAACGTCCAGCTGCAGCGCCTTCCAGCTCAGGTTCAGGCCCAGGCTCGCGCCGCTCAGGCGCTGGCTGGCGGCGCCGTGATCGGCCTTGATCCAGCCGTGGTCCAGCCCCAGCCGCGGGGTGATGGTCAGCGGCCCCTGGGGCTGCAGCGGCAGGCGCAGGGTGTTGCGCCACACCGCCCCGCTGGCCCCGGACAGGCTGCTGAGGCGATAGCCGCGCACGGCGGAATCGTCGGTGCCGAGCAACTGCTCGATGGCTGGCAGCGGGTCGGGGCTGTACTGCAGGTTGAACTGGCTCTGCCACTGCCAGGGTTGGCCCAGCAGCTGGCCATTGCGCCACTGGCCGAGGCCGGCGCGGTACTTGCGAAACTGCGCCATGGGCAGGTCGGGCACCGGCCGATCGGCATCGTCGTCGGCGCCAAACCAGTGCAGCCCCTGGGCGTAGTTGAGGTCCAGATTCCACACCGCGCTGTCGAGCCAGAACAGATTGAGCCCGGCCTCGGCCACCGTCAGCGTCGGGCTCTGCACGTCCAGGCGGACCTTGGCGAATTCGCTGTCGACGTCCTTGTGCGCCAGTTGCAGGCTGGCGCTCAATTGATGACGCTGGTCGCGCCACAGCACGCGCTCGCCGCGCAGGCTGAGCTGGTCGGTGATGCCGGTGCTGTGCAGGGTCAGGGTGCTGAGCTTGATCGGCGAGCGGTACTCGGCATGGCTGGCGAACAGGCTGAAGGTCCAGTAACCATAAGGAATCGCGTAGTACAGGCTGGCGTTGCGGCTGTAGCGATCGCCCTGGTTGAGGGTATCGCTGGCCGACAGGCTGAGCAGGTCATTGAGCGCCAGCGGGTTGTCCAGGCTCAGGCTGAGCACGCTGCGGTCACGGCCAGTGCTGGCGCTGCCGAGATTGTCCAGGCCCAGGCCCACGGAAACCCGTGGCTGGCCTGCGCTGCGCGGGCGCAGGATGATCCGCGAGGCGCCCGGCTGGCTGCCGGGGGCGATGTCGGCGGTGAGGTCGACCGAGCGCAGGCGGTTGAGCTGGTCCAGGCCCTGCTCCAGGTCGCGCAGGTTCAGCGGCTCGCCAAGCATGCCGGGGAAGGCCCCGGCCAGGGACACCGGCAGGCGCTGGTCGGCCAGTTCGATGGCCTCCAGGTAGCCTTCGTCCACCAGGATGTCCAGCGACTGCCCGGCCGCCGGGGCGCTGCTCAGGTAGGGGCGGCTGGCGATATAGCCCTTTTCCAGGTACAGCGCGGTGATGCCCGACAGCAGCTGGTTGATCTGCCCCACGCCCATGCACGCGGCCACCAGGGGGTCGATGCGGGCATCGAGGGTGGCGCGGTCGATCAGCGTGACACCGCCGATGCGCACCCCAGCCAGCGGCCAGCAGCGCGCATCCGGGGCCGAGGCCTTGGGTGTCTGTGGGGTGGTGTCGGGCGCGGTGAACGCGCCGCGTTGCAGTTGCCGGCGGCGTTGTTCCAGTTGCAGTTGCTGCAGGTCGTGTTGCTGCTGTTGCTGTTGGCGCAGCACTTCCTGGCCGGGGGTAAATGTCTCGGCATGCAGGTTGCCGGCGCACAGGCAAGCCAGTACGACAGACAGCATTAATTGACGACGATCAACAGCAGACAGGTACGACATACAACACCCATTCGCAGGCAAAGGCACAGCGAGAATCGCAGTACTTGGAACTTCCCAGCACGGTCACCGAGGGTTATCGGCACACGCGCAATAACTTTAGAAAGTTGAGCGTTGTTTGTTGAAACGCTCGCGGAAAAGTTAACGACTGCTAATTACCACATGGCTACGGGCATGACCGCATGGTCACTTGATAGCCCTTGGTAAAGCGGGTATAGGGGCTGACGCGATCGAATTGTCCAACAATCGAACTGAATGACTGTCTGGCCCCACGGTACTTGTAGACACGAGCGGGAGACACCGGACTTTAGTCGTAGGGGGAATAGTGGGGCAACTTTATGGTTTGCGGGCAGATTGGGCGAGAGACAAGTTGGCTGAAAATTGCGCAAAAGTTGCGCTGAGGAATGGGGAGTAATTGTTCTGGAATTGAGGTGTTCGACGAGAGTATTACAGCGCCTATTAGACCGAGCGCCGCCCGCGCGGCGCATCGCGGATGAATCCGCTCCTACATTTGTTGCAACGTGGCCATGCCTGATAGGCCATGGTTGTAAGCCTTGTGTGCACGACGCGGTTTTTCGGTGGGCATTGCCGCCGCCCCACCTGTCTCAAGACAGGCGCCAAGGCTGGCAACCATGGCCTGACAGGTTCGGTACGTTGCAACAGACGTAGGAGCGGATTCATCCGCGATGCGCCGCGCGGGCGGCGCTCGATCTGATAGGCGCTGCAGGACTATCGCCTGCCACTCACTGCCCTCACACAATCCCCCTCACCGCTCCAACGCCGAACCGCGCAACAATCCCCCCTCTTCACTCCCCTCGCCCAGCCCATCGATCTGCGCCATGCTCAGCCGCGCCGTCTCCTTCAAGCCCAACGAACACAGCGCCACCAGCGCCAGCGCCGCCGCCCCGTACAACGCGACGCCCAGTGGGTCATGCCCGTTGAGAATCAGGATCGCCGTGGCAATGCTCGACGCCGTCCCGCCCCCCAGTGCCGCGCCGACCTGGTAGCTGGCGGAAATGCCCGAGTAGCGCATTTCCCGGGGAAACTGCTCGCCCAGGAACGCCGGGATCGGCCCCTGTGTGGCGCCCATCAGTGCACCGACCAGGCTATAGGCGACCAGGGCGATACCGAAGTGGCGCATGTCCACCAGGGCAAAAAAGGCGAACAGGCCCAGCGCCATGACCAGCGCCCCGAACACCATCACCACGCGCCGCCCCAGGCGGTCCGACAGGTGCCCGAACAGCGGCGCCGACAGCACGATGGCCACCGACAGGGTCAGGTCGAACATCAGGGCCTCGGTGCTGCCGTACCCCGCCTGGGTGGCGTAGGTCAGGAAGAACGTGCTGCCGATGTAGGCGATGGTGCAGTAACCGAAGGCGATACCGGTGCACAGCAGCAATTGCCGTGGCCGTTGCCGCAGGGCTTGCGCCAGGGGCGCCCGCACGGGTTTGACGGTGGATGCGGTCAGCGGCGTCTTCAGCCGTGCATACAAGCCGATCAGCACCAGGGTGCCTCCCAGCCAGAACGGGATCCGCCAGGCGAAGTCCACCAGGTTGTCATCGAACGCGGCGCTGACCAGGGCGAATACCGCCGCACCGAGAATGCCGCCCACGCCGATGCCCATGCTGGTGAAACTGCCCCACAGGCCGCGCCGGCCAGGCGGCGCCGACTCGATGCCAAACAGCGCGGCGCCACCCCACTCGCCCCCGGCGGCAAAGCCCTGGACCAGGCGCAACAGCACCAGCAGGATCGGCGCAACCACACCAAGGCTGGCATGCCCCGGCAGGCAGCCGATGAGGAAGGTGCTCAGCCCCATCAACAGCAAGGTGGTGACCAGTACCTTCTGCCGACCGACGCGGTCGCCGAAATGGCCAAACACCAGGCCGCCCAGGGGCCGGGCGAGGAACCCCGCGCCGAAGGCACTGAACGCCACCAGGGTGGCGGTCAGGTGGTCCAGACCGGGAAAGAACACCTGGGGAAACACCAGCGCGGCGGCGGTGCCATAGATGATGAAATCATAGAACTCGAGGGCCGTGCCCAGGCCGGAGACGCAGAAGGTGCGCAAGGCGGAGCGGGAAGGTTGTGCATGCATTGTTGTTGTTCTCGTGATGCGGATGGGCTCAGAAACGTTGGCAGCCGGCCTTGGCCAGTTGTAGCGGGGTGCCGGCGACGTAGTCGAGATGGCCGTGCTCGGTGTCGATGGCCACGCTGAGCAGGGTTTCCCAGCGCTCGGTGTCGGGCAGCGCCAGGTCCGGATGGAAGCAGATCGGCGCGGCATCGCCCGCAGCGCCGCACATGGCCTCGGCACGGGCACGCGGGTCGGCGCTGGTCATCTGGCCGACCACCTGTTGCAGATGGGCCAGCCGGCCCTCGGTCTCGGCCCGGTCGGCGACCTGCTCACCGGTACTGAGCTGCGGGTCGAGGAAATGGTTGGTGTGCAACAGCCAGCCATCCTCGCGGGGCAGCACCAGCGCCGTGCGCTCGGGACTCAGCTCGATGCTCACCGCACGTGGGCTGCGGTCCTCGCGGGAGAACACAGTGAGCACGGTGGAGGCGCTGACCCGCGCCGAACGGGCCAGTTCGATGGCCTCGTCGACACTGCGAGCCTCCTCCAGCAGCCGTCGGGCGATGGCATGCACCGGCACGCCGCCGGCGGTGTTGTCGCTGCGGTGGTGAAGGATGTTGAAGTGCAGGCCCAGGCCCGCGCTGTTGACCCCCAGCTTGGCCAGCATGCCGAACTCGCAGAACAGCTTGACCGCCAGGCCCTGGCGGCTGCGCAGGGCCAGCATCAGGCCATGGGGGCACAGGCTGTCGTGCCAGTCCCAGGTCTGCAGGGTCTGCGGCGCACGCGGGCCACGGGGGGCGTGCACGGTGGTGGAGCATTCGCTGTGGCGGGTGCGTGCCGCCAGCACCTCGGTGCGGGCGTTGAGGCTCGCCAACTGCCACAACGGCAGGCCGCTGCCACTGGCCAGGCCGGTGATTTCCGCCGCCAGGTCCGGGCTCCAGGCCTCGAGGGCGGCCAGGCTGTTCTCGCCGATGCGCTGCGCTTCGCCCAGCGTCACGCCGACGCGGGGAAAGAAGTCCAGGTACAGCTGGGTGGTCTCGCCGATCTGCCCGGCAAAGCGCTCGCCGACCTGACGGCCGCGGGCATGGGGATCGAGGGTATCGGTGACGCAGGTATGAATCTTCACGGCGGCTTTCCTGATGGGACGCAAGCGGCAAGCCTAGCGGCGAGGCCCCACCCCGATCATCGCCAGGCCCCGCACAACTTTTGTGCCCGCCAGGAAAAACTCAGGCGCGCAGGCCCTGCCCGCGCAAGTGCTCATGCAACAGGGCGATGAATGCCTGCACCTTGCGCGTATTGCGCCGATGCGGCAGGTACAGCACATGCACCCAGGGACCGAACGCGCTCAGCGCCCGCCAGTAATCAGGCATCACCTCCAGCAGTTGCCCATTGGCCAGGTAGGGTGCCGCGCACCAGGTGGGGATGAACTGCAGCCCCTGGCCATCGAGCAGGCAGGCCAGCAGGAAGTCGAAGTTGTCGCTGACCAGCCTGGCCGTCGGCTGGCGCACGCGCTGGGTCTGGCCCTCGTGCTCGATCCACCAGAAGCTGCGGTTGAGCAACGGGTGGCGCAGCAGCAGCCAGTCATGCTGGGCGTAGTTGTCCAGGTTGATGACCTCGCCGCGTCGGGCCAGGTAGTCCGGGCTGGCGCACAGGATCACGCGGTTCTCGATCAGCGGCTGGGCGATCAGCTCGGGCTGGTCGGTGGGACCGTCGCGCAGCGACAGGTCGTAGCCGCCGTCGATCAGGTCCTCGTTGGCATCGTTGAGGTTCACCTCCAGGCGCACCTGCGGGTGCTCGCGCATGAAGCGGCAGCACACCTGGTTGAGAAAGGCCGGGCCGAACGACGGTGGTGCGGTGATGCGCAAGGTGCCGCGCAGTTCATGCTGCAACTGCTCCACTTCTTCGGTGACCCGCTGCAGATGCATCAAGGCCTGTCGCGCGCCTTCCAGGTAGAGGGTGCCGGCTTCGGTCAGCGCCATGCGTCGGGTGGTGCGCTCGAACAGGCGCACCCCCAGCTCGGCTTCCAGATGGGCGACGGCCTTGGTGATGGCCGACGGCGTCTTGCCCAACTGCTCGGCGGCACGGCTGAAGCTGCCGTGTTCGGCGGCGGCGACGAAGATGGTCAGGGCCGTCATTTTGTCCATGGTTGCTTCCTGGTTGGCACACTTGGGGCGCCGTGGAGTATCCATGGATTCATGCGCAGGCGGCAATCGATGGGGAGCAGCAAGCACTCTTTCCAGAACGCGAATAAAGTTGTGCCTGCCGTGCCGTTTAAACACCCTTCCCGCTTGGCTAGCCTGCCGCCTCCCCCATCAAGCACGAGGCATCGCATGAAGCAGTTCCTGAAGATCGCGCTTGGCGCCGGCCTGGCCTGCGCCGCCCTGCCCGGCTTCGCCGCCGTCGACCTGATCCTGCACAACGCCAAGGTCTACACCGCCGAGCCGGGCCAGCCACTGCAGCAAGCCGTGGCGGTGGAGGGCGAGAAGATCGTCGCGGTGGGCTCCGACCAGGCCGTGCTGCGCCTGAAGGTCGATGGCACGCGGACCATCGACCTGGGCGGCAAGGTGCTGATGCCCGGCCTGCTCGACTCCCACTCCCATGCCATCAAGGGTGGCCTGCAGCTGGAGTTGGCCGACCTGGCCGGTGTGCAGATCCCCCTCGACGCGCTGGAACAACGCCTGCGCCAGTGGCGTGAGGACGGCAAGGCACGACGCGGCGAGTTCCTCAGCGTCGGCGGCTTGCCGCCCACCTACTGGGACGACCTGGCCGCGCTCGAGCAGCGCTTTAACCAAGGCGAGTGGGCCGACCAACCGATCCTGTTCGCCGCCAACGACATGCACACCGGCTGGGCCAACCGCGCCATGCTCACCCGTGCCGGCATCGATGCGGCAAAGATCGCCGCCCTGCCAGCCGTGGCCCGCAACACCATCGGCCAGCACTCGGACGGCACGCCGAACGGCTTTCTCGTCGACGCCGGGCTGTACCCGGTCACCGACCTGCTGCCGGCACTGACCCACGACACACTGATGAGCGCCGGGCGCCAGGCCCTGGCGCACTATCGAAGCCTGGGCGTCACCGGCTGGATGGACCCGCTGGCCAACGAGCTGCCCGGTGCCGACGTACACAACGACTCGCTCGGCGTGCTGCCGGTGTACAGGGCCCTTGCCCTGCGCGGCGAACTGACCGCCCATGTGGCCGCGCTGCTGATGGCCGATTCCAAAGCCCGTCCGGCCGACCTGGATGAGCTGGACAAGGTGCGCCGGCAGTTCCTCGGCGTACCCAACCTCACCCTGCCCGGCATCAAGGTGTTCGCCGATGGCGTCGCCGAGATGCCGGCGCAGAGCGCGGCGATGCTCGAGCCTTACCGCAACTCGGGGCAGCACGGCGAACTGCTGCTGGACCCGGCGCACTTCGGCGAACTGGTGAGCGCCGCCGACGCCCGTGGCTGGCTGGTGCATGTGCACGCCATCGGCGACCGCGCCGTGCGCGCGGCGCTCGACGGCGTGGCCCAGGCCCGCCGTGATCGCGCCAGCGGCATCCCGCACTCGATCACCCACCTGCAGATGGTCAACCCGAAAGAGTACGCACGCTTCAAGCAGCTGGACGTGATCGCCTCGATGCAGTTGTACTGGGCCAGCGCCGACGAGGCCAATCTGGAGCTGGTCAAACCCTACGTCGATGCCATGGCCTTCCTGCACACCTTCCCGGCGCACTCGCTGCTCGCCCACGGCGCCACCATCGCCGGCGCCAGCGACTGGCCGATCAGCACCCCTGATCCCTGGCAGGCCATCTACCAGGCCATCAGCCGCGCCGGCCCCAAGGGTGTGCTCAACGCCGCCGAGGCCCTTGATCGCGAGACGATGTTCCAGGCCTACACGCTCAACGCCGCCCGGGCCATGCGCCTGGAACGGCAGATCGGTTCGCTCAAGGCCGGCAAGCAGGCCGACATGATCGTGCTCGACCGCGATGTCTTCAGTGTCGCACCCGAGGCGTTGCGCGACACCCAGGTGCTGCAGACCTGGTTTGCCGGAAAACCCATCTACACACGTTGAGCCAGCTTGCGCTGGTCGGGTCGATCAACCGTCCATGCTCTTGGTCAATGCTTCGCTGCCCTTGGGCGGGTAGACCACCTCCCGGGTATCGAGGTCACGAATCTCGGAGGTGATGGTGATGGTCATCGTCTCTCGCCCGGGCGGGCCGTTGATGGCATCGACGGTGTCGAAATCGACGATGTAGCGCTTGCCTGCACGGAACTCGACGTCGCGCGCGGTGAAACCGCATTTGCCGCCACCGGTGCCCAGCGCGTTCATCGAGGCCCAGCACCAGCTCAGCGAGTGCTTGCCCGGCGTCAGCCGCAGCGCCTGCTTGCCCGCGATATCGAGGATCGAGCGGCGCCCGGCCCCCTCGAGCAACTGGTCATCGACATGGGTGGCCAGCAGCAGGCGATGGAACGGCACGCCCAGGGCGCGGTAGCGGATGGTGGCGAAGTACACGACCGGCGCGTCGGCCTGGTTGCCGGACAGATCATAGGGCGTCATCGTCTCAGGCGCCCAGTCACCCTGGTACTCCTTGTAGTGGTAGTTGGAGCAGGCTCCGAGCAGGGCGGCCAGTGACAGGGCGACAACCGATTTGAGGCAGGACGACAGACGCATGGTTCTTCCTTGATGAATGCGGGTGCAAGGATAGCGGCTGCGCAGGCAAAAAATCAAAATGCCATCACCCTCGTCGATCATGCACAGCAGTGCATGCTTCGCGCAAAGGTCCGCCCCTCCTGCCCCTGAAAAGGACATCGTCATGCGCCGCCTGGACTGGCTGAAACACCACATGGCCCACAGCGACACCCTTGCCCAGTGGCTGCACCAACAGTTCCACTATGAATACGCGGACGTGCCGCTGGCCGACTGGCAACGCGAATTCGCCGAAGGCCAACACAACGGTCAATGGCAATGCCTGGTTGCCCTGGACGGCGACCGCCTGCTGGGCAGTGCCGCCCTGGCCAGCGACGACCTGCCCGGGCGCCGCGACCTCGGTCCCTGGCTGGCCTGCGAGTTCGTCGCCCCAGAGGCGCGTGGGCAAGGCCTGGCGGAGCAACTGATCGAAGGTATCTGCGAGCATGCCCGCAGCAACGGAGTTGCCACGCTCTACCTGCATACCCATGACCAGGATGCGTATTACGCCAAGCGCGGCTGGACGCACATGGAACCGTTCGAGGCCTGGGGGCATAGCCATTGGTTGATGTCTCGCACGCTCTGACCAGCGCCGTCCTCAAGCCATGCGCCCTCCCCTGTGTAGGAGCGGCCTTGCGCCGCGAAAGGGCTGCAAGGCAGCCCCAGGATCTCAGCGCAGACGCATAATTCGCCGGGGCCGCTTTGCGGCCCTTTCGCGGCACAAGGCCGCTCCTACAGGGACGCAAATGACACCGCAGGGAATTATTTAGCGCGCCGTTGTATCTGACCCTAGGTACAAGGCTGGCCAAACCATGGCCATGCCCCAAGCCTCAAGGA
>Ga0247820_10001370_pt1 | contig 13723 bp, 15 predicted proteins | sample 13C_Glucose_Day1_2_FD_192480 | JGI IMG/M metagenome (GOLD analysis project Ga0247820, IMG submission 192480) | Soil microbial communities from agricultural site in Penn Yan, New York, United States - 13C_Glucose_Day14 | ecosystem: Environmental > Terrestrial > Soil > Agricultural land | place...
GACTGGCACCCTGCCGAAGCTGTAGCCGGTCAACACGACGACACCTGCTAGGAGTGTCGACCCCACCATCTCCAGGGTCGGCCGCCAAGCCATCCCCATGAAGCGCATCCATATGAGCATCGAGCCGGCCAGCGTCAGGGTGACTACTACGGCCGACAGCACAGGAGCACTCTGCCGTGGGTCGCCGAACCCCAGGGCGGCGCCGGCCCCGGCCACAAGGAGGCCCAGGAGGACCAGACTGACGCACATCACCGCGCACATCTGCATGAAATGGAACCCGAAGCGAGCGGCTTGGGCGCCGATACTGCGACTGGGTCCGGCCCGGGCTGTTGTTGCGGGGACGGACTTGGTTTCGAGGTGGAAGCGCATGGCGACTCTCCTCCGGTCTGGGGCCCGACAGCCAGGTGCTGTACAGCGGCGAGCCGTTCGGAGAATCACATCCTGAGAGCGATCCGGAGCGGGTCCTCGCCAACAATGTAATCCCGTCATCAGCTGCCGCGTAAGGACCAACGTCCCCTCCCGATGGCCAGCCGCTGGTCGCCCGCGACAACGCCCCACGTTGATCCTGCTGCCCGCCGCTCTCGCGATCCTGCTCTGCGCTTGGACGGTCCGACAGTGGATCATGTACTGACGGCGCGCCAGGACTGAGGTACTCGAGAGGTACCCGCAGGTTCCGAGACAGCCAGAACCACCCGACATACGCCCACCACAGAGCCGTTGCAGCGCAATGGAATTCGCGCTTCAGCCCACCCGTACCCTCAGGTGACCGTAGACCGTTCCGATTCGAGCGTTGCCTTCAGGTTCTCCAGGCTCAGCAGCATCTGCGGACGCATGTCCCGGTGCTGGGGCAGCAAGACGCCATACAGGCTCCGAAACAGCGGCAGCGGCAGGACGGTGATCTCGTAGGAGTGGGTCACCTCCGTGCCGGTTCCCTTCGGCCGAAGCCGGTAGGCCCACGTCGTCGAGTCGCGCCGGGAGGGGTCACGCTCGGGCAGGGTCCGGAAGGCGAAAGACATCCCCGGGGTCGCCTCCAGGACCTCGCATGTCCGTGACCACGCCACGGCACCACACCGGTTGCGTCCCCGGAACCTGGCACCGACCGCGCCCGGCGCGGAACCCTCCAGCCACTCCGCGGACCGGCATTCCGGACTGCGCTCACCGATGCGAGTGACGTCGCTGATGATGGCGTACACCTGTTCCGGGGCAGCGTCGACGTCGAGGGCCACTGTGCCGCCGGTGCGCCATTCGCGTGTCATGGGGTCTTGGTCCCGTGGACACGGCGGGCGTAACGAGCAAAGGCGCGAGGAGCGAGGACTGGCATGAGCAGACGGGGCAGGAACGGCGCGTGCGACAGCATCACTGCGATGACCTCGGGGTCGCCCTCGTACTGCAGCATCCCGAAAACGAGTGGCAGCTGGCTCTTCGCGACCCCGCCCATGCCCTCCTCGCCCAGCTGAGCCCACTCTGCAGGCGTCAGGCACCGTGACGCCAGCGGCAGGATGTGCTCCTCCTCAGCAGCAAGGTGCTCCGTCAGCGCGGCGTAGAGGTCTTCCAGCGACGTGGCCAGCACCTCCCGATCGCTCAGGCCGGCTCCGGCACGCCAACCCGCGAGGGCGACGCCGACTGCCTCCATCGCATCGTGGATGCGCTGGTGCTGCTGCTCCATCAACGTCACCGTCGGAGCGAGCTCAGCAGGCACGCGTTCGAGCAGCCTCGGCCACAGCAATCGATCCTCGCCGGCATGGTGGTGGTGCAGCATCGAGTTCAGCAGCTCGATGTGGTCGCTGACCTGGCGGGCTCGCACCTCGTCGCCGGGGCTCACCCCACGAACCAGCGCTGGGGCAAGGCGGTACTCGCGCCGGAAGGCGACGTGGACGACGATCATGTCGCGGGTGTCGACGGCACCCGGTGGGACCGTGCCGGGGTCTTTGCGCATCTACTGCTCCTGTCGACGCGAAGGGGTGCAGGACTGTGGGCGGAGCCCCTCAACGCAGTCCATGAGGCGGTCCGGTTTCCTGGCGGAGTGGCAGGCCATCCGCACCGCCTCGGGCCGGCTTCTGCAGCGCCACAGGCACATCGGCGCAGGCGGATGAGGAGCGAGCACTGGGCTCACGATTCCCCCCGATCTCACAATGAATGAGTGAGACGGTAGTGGAAGGCCGGACCGGCCGTCCCGATCTTGCCCCTTCTCCCAGATTTCGTTCGCGCCGTGCCCTGCGACGGGCCCGATGCTGCCAGGGGTTGCAGTAGGGGCTTCTGATCAGCAGCACGGCGATTCGCGCACAGCGGGCACTGGTCAGGCGCGGCGATCTGAAGCCTGTGCCAGGCCGATGCGTCCCAGTCTGCGTCGTATGGGGGTCAGGACGTGCCGCCGAAGTGGACGTCCTTGGTCTCCACCGTCCCGGCCGTCCGCCCCGGCGCCGTGTGGTAGGTCCAGTACAGGTTCGTGTGCGCGATGACCTGGTCAGGCGGCGGCGCCCCCCACGCCGTCTGGTCCTCCGTCGTGTGGGCGTCGCTGACAAGAGTCGCGTCGTACCCCCTGACGAAAGCCCCGTGGAGCGTCGAGCGGATGCACTCATCGGTCTGAGCGCCGGCGACGACAAGTCGCCCGACACCGAGGCCCGACAGCACCGTCTCGAGGGTGGTGTGCTCGAAGGAGTCGGCGTAGTTCTTCTCGACGAGTGGTTCGGCAGCGCCGGGTGACAGTTCGGGGACGATGCGCCACTCGTCGCTCTCCCTCCCAAGCTGCTCGTCGGAGTGCTGGACCCAGACGACGGGGACCTGTGATCGCCTGGCCTTCTCAACAAGACGGCCGACGTTCGCGACGATCGCGTCGCGCTCGTGTGTCCCCTCCAGAACGCCGTTCTGCACGTCGACGACGAGGAGTGCGGTGTTGGGGCGGTTCTCGAGTGTGGTCATGGTCTCCCCTTGCTCGCGCTGGCTCCTGCTTCCACCCACGGTAGACACCTCCACCGACATCGGGCAGGGCCAGGCCCCGAGAGGAGCACCCGCCCCAGGACGCGGGTGACCGCCGATCTCACCGACGAGGAGCTGGCCGGCACGTCAGGCATGCCATCCGCACGTGCCGCCTGGCACGGTGCCCTATGACGGACGTGCGGGCTGGGCGTTGGGGATCGTGGTCCCGTCGTCCAGGGTGAGGTCATAGGTGAGGATCGGCTGTGGGCCGCCTTCGCCACTGGGCTGCGCGGGCCCCTTCACGAACGCTGGGCCCGGCCACCACGCGGCATACCGGCCGTTGTGCACCGTGGCCTCCACCGTGAGGGAGCCGGCGTGGATGGTCACGCCCACCACGCCGTCACCGACCGCTCCGTCCGTGACCGAGGCTGTCTGGCTCCCAGCGAACTGGGCGATCGCGCCCTGGGTGTAGCCCATCGCCGGGGCTTTCAGGGCGGGCCCGCTGCTGCCCCCGGCCGCCATGCCGATGTCGTCGACATCCGTCGACCCCACCGGGTTGCGGGCCAGGCACGGGATCGACATGTCGGGGTTGTCCCATCGGTACAGCAGAGCGACGTAGTCGCCCCGGCGCTCGGCCAGCGCGAGTGTGGCCCCGCCTGCGTCGAGGTGGACGGGCGACGAGTCGTCGTCCACGTAGCTGCGGAGCCGGTCCTGGCAGGCTTCCTTCACGGCCTCGAGGTCACGGGTGGAAACTGCCGCTGGGGTGGCCGACCACGACGCGTACGCGGTGCCGCCACCTCCCAGCCCCGGGACCAACAGCCAGCCGAGGGCCACGGTGGCCGCAGCCGCCGGGATGAGGACGCGGCGACGTGACGGGCGTCGAGGTGACGTCGGGGCAGCACGGTGCTCGGGACCGGGCGACATGGCGACGATGCGGTCGAGCGCAGCACTGGCACGCTCGAGCTCGGCGGACGTGAGGGTCGGGGAGGCCGCGTCGAGGGATCGGAGTGCGGCGTCGGTGCGGGCGTTCATGACTGGGTCTCCATCTGGACGTGGACGGACAGGGGCGAGCCAGCGACCTCGACCTCGCGGCGCAGGGCACGCCGAGCGCGCATCAGCCGCAGGCGGTAGGCGGCAGCGGTGATCCCCAGGACCTGCGCCGCCTGGGGCGACGTGAGCTCCTCGAACACGCTGAGCGCGAGCGCTTCCTGGTCGGACTCGCTCAGCCGGCGCCACCCAGAGGCGAGGTCGAGGCGCGCTGTGACCAGGTCGGAGTCGGGCGTGCCGGCCAGGCTGCTGGGTGGAGCGGACTCGGCGATGCGAACCGCGAGCGCGCTCTGCCGCTCCTGGCCCCGGCGGGTGTTGAGGAGGCAGTTCCGGGCGATGCCGAACAGCCAGGCCCTCCGGTCGCCCGACCTGCGCGGGGCATCGTCGAGGCGGCGCCAGGCCACGAGGAAGGCGTCGGCTGCAACGTCCTCGGCATGGGACGGGTGCACGCGCCGCTGGACGAAGCGCAGCACGTCGCCGTAGGTGTCGGCATAGAGCGCGCGAAAGCACGCCTCCCGTTCGGGTGTCAGTGTGTTCACATCCCCTACCTGTCCGGCACCCCCTGAGGTGTTTCGCCGGCGGCTCCCGTCGTCTCACCGAGGGACTGGAGCCCGATGTCGGTGCTGGAGGATCTCACGTCCGGTGCCGGCGATGGGCGGTCACGGACCCGCTGGCCGGTCTCGGCGTGACGCTCGGTCCCAACAGTGCAAATGGGACTTTCCGGACCAATGGGGCTACTCTCCCGGCAACACACCAGCCCACCCCGGGAAGGCTCACCATGATCCGCGGCATCGGCGTCTCCGTCGGCACCTCGTTCTTCGTTCTCCTCTGGCTTGCGATCGGGGTGCTTGCCACCTACCAGCGTGGCTACTTCGAGGGGTCGCCACAGTCATGCGCCAAGACCGGCACGGTCGCCGTCACCGTGGTGTCCGGGCCGCTGAACTACGTCGGGGTCAACCCGCAGGTCACCTGCGAGCTTCCTATTACGCCCTCGAAATGACACACACGGCGCGCGCCTGGGTTCGCCCCACAACAGGCTAGGAGCCGCCAGGCACCCGCGGGGCCGAGCCCGAGAACCGTTGCGGCACAGGCTCATCCGCGCTGCGGATCCTTCGCCGGCTCCGTAGCAACCCCGGCCGCCTGACCTTCCACCCCCGCGCGAACCATTTCCGGCGGCTGGCCTGCGAGAAGACGTTGCAGCGCAGCGGGTTTCGGGCACCGGGAGGCCTGCCGTGAAGCCGAGCCGCGGCGTTGGTCGCCGCCCGGTACGAGGCTGAAGGTATCTTCCGGTCAGGCGGGCCGTCGTGTAGAACTCGAGGATGGCAGCCCGACACTGGCCGCGCTGGTCCGAGCTGCGGCCGCTGCTGCAGCCGCGCATCGTGCCCCTCGACCCCATCGAGCGGCGGCTGGCCAGCGTCGCGTCGATCCCTGACCTGCGGCTGCTCGCCCGGCGCCGTGCCCCCCGCGCGGTGTTCGACTACACCGACGGAGCCGCCGGCGACGAGATCAGCCTGCGTCGCTCGCGCCAGGCGTATGCCCGCGTCGAGTTCCAGCCCCGCGTGCTCCACGACGTCTCCGCCGTGGACACGTCGACGACGATCCTCGGGCGCCCCGCTGCCACGCCCCTGGTGTTCGGCCCGACCGGGTTCACCCGGATGATGCACACGGAGGGTGAACCGGCCGTCGCCCGGGTGGCGGCGCGGGCCGGCATCCCCTACGCGCTCTCCACCCTCGGCACGACGTCCATCGAGCGTCTTGCGGCGGAAGTGCCCGACGCACGGCGGTGGTTTCAGCTGTACCTGTGGCGCGACCGGGAGGCGAGCCGTGACTTCGTGGACAGGGCCAGGGAGTCGGGCTACGAGGCCATCGTGCTCACGGTCGACACGCCGATCGCCGGTCCGCGCCTGCGCGACGTGCGCAACGGGCTGACCATTCCACCGTCGCTGTCGATCCGGACCCTCGCCGAGGGTGCGCTGCACCCGGGCTGGTGGTTCGACCTGATGACCACAGAACCGCTGGAGTTTGCGTCGCTGCACCGCTTCGAGGGGACCGTGGCAGAGCTCGTGGGCCGGATGTTCGACCCGAGCCTGGCCATGGCCGACCTGTCCTGGCTGCGCTCCGCCTGGGACGGCCCGCTCATCGTCAAGGGCATCCAGACCGTCGCCGACGCCCGTGCCGTCGTCGACGCCGGGGCCGACGCGGTGGTCGTCTCCAACCACGGCGGACGCCAGCTCGACCGTGCCCCCACCACGCTGGAGGTGCTGCCAGCAGTGGTCGACGCCGTCGGCGACCGCGCCGAGGTCTACGTCGACGGTGGGATTCTGTCCGGCGGCGACATCGTCGCTGCCGTGGCGTTCGGCGCCCGCGCGGCGCTGGTGGGCCGGGCCTACCTCTACGGCCTCATGGCAGGCGGGGAGCGAGGCGTCCAGCGGGTAGCCGACATCCTGCAGGACGATGTCGCTCGCACCCTCGCGCTCCTGGGCGTGACACGCGTGTCAGACCTGCGGCGCGACCATGTGCGGCTCCGTGGGGCCTGAGGTAGTTTCCGGGAATGGAGGTCACGGAGTACCGGCCGACCCGTGAGGAGTACGCCTACACGTTCGGTGGCGTCGCCCCGGCCATGAGGGTCAAACCCGGCGCCGTGCTGCGGCTCTGGTCCGACGATGCCTTCGGCGGCGTGCTGCGCAGCGTCCACGACCTGTCGAGCGCCAAGGTCGACCTGCGGTTCGTCAACCCCCAGACCGGCCCGTTCCACGTCGAGGGCGCCGAGCCGGGCGACACGCTCGTGCTCCACCTCGTGGCGCTCGAGCCCGCCCGCGACTGGGGCGCATCAGCCGCCATACCGTTCTTCGGCGGCATGACGAGCACCGACCGGGTCGTGACCCTCCAGGACCCGCTGCCGGACACCACCTGGATCTATGAGCTCGACCGAGACCGCAACACCGTTGCCTTCGCGGCGCGGCACAGTGACCACCGCATCGAGCTGCCGGTCGAGCCGATGCTCGGCACCGTCGGCGTGGCGCCAGCCGGTGGCGAGGCGCGCTCCTCACTGGTGCCAGAGCGCTTTGGCGGCAACATGGACACCCCGCAGATGCGGGCGGGCTCGACCGTCTTCCTGGGCGTGAACGTCGACGGTGCGCTCTTCTCGATCGGGGACGGCCACTACCGCCAGGGTGAGGGAGAAGCCTGTGGCACCGCCGTCGAGGGCGCGATGACCACCACCTTGATCGTCGAGCTCATCAAGGGCGGCGCACCCGTCTGGCCGCGGATCGAGGACGACACGCACTGGATGACCGTGGGCTCCAGCCGGCCGATGGAGGACTCCTGGCGGATCGCCAACGCGGAGCTCGTGCACTGGGTCAGCCAGCTCTACGGCCTGCACCCGATGGACGCCTACCAGCTCTGCTCCCAGATCACGCAGGTGCCGGTCGCCAACGTCGTCGACGCCAACTACAGCGTCGTCGTCAAGGCAGCCAAGGCGCTGCTCCCCGCCGCGGCCGCCTTCGACGGCATACATGCCGAGCTGCGCGCCCGGGCGCGCTCGCTGGGCCCGCTCTGACCCGGCGCCCCACGGGCGTCCCCTCGCTCACGGAAGGCCTTGCCCCATGGATCTGCAGCTCAGCGGCACACGCGTCCTGGTCACCGGCGGCACGCGTGGCATCGGTCGGGCGATCGTCGGGGGCTTCCTCGATGAGGGCGCCGTCGTCGGCTTCTGTGCGCGCGACCCCGAGGAGGTCAGGGCCACGGAGGAAGCGCTCAGCGGGCGAGGCAGCGTGACCGGCACCACGGTCGACGTCGGCGACGGCGAGGCGCTGGCCCAGTGGGTGGAGCAGTCGGCGGAGGCCTTCGGGGGCCTCGACGTGGTGGTCGCCAACGTCAGCGCCCTCGCGATCCCCGACACCGAGGAGAACTGGCAGCTCAGCCTCAACGTCGACGTCATGCACACCGTCCGGCTCGTCCGGGCGGCCCTGCCGCATCTGGAACGCAGCGATGCGGCCTCGATCATCGCCATCTCGAGCGTGTCCGGCCGCGAGTCGGACTTCGCCTCCGGCCCCTACGGGACGGCCAAGACCGCGATCGTCGGCTACATCCACGGCCTCGCGCTGCAGCTGGCCCCCCAGGGCATCCGGGCGAACACGGTCTCGCCGGGCAACACCTACTTCGAGGGCGGGGTCTGGGCAAGCATCGAGGCCGGCAACCCGGGGCTGTTCGAGACGGCGGTCGGGCTGAACCCGACTGGTCGTATGGGCACGCCCGAGGAGATCGCGGCGCCCGTGGTGTTCCTTGCCAGCCCACGTGCCCGCCGGGTCAGCGGCACCAACCTCGTGGTGGACGGCGCGCTGACCCGCGGGATCCAGCTGTAGAGCCGAGTGGGTCCGCCCGGCGCAGACCGGGACTGCCGAGCCACCTGGGCGTGGGCGTCGCCGACCGGGTTGGCGGGACGATCGTCAACCTGGGGTTGACGCTGTCGTCGTCGTCAACCTATGGTTGACGAATGAGTGACACATCCGGCGCCTCCAGTCCTGCACTCCCCCTTCGGCTCGACGACCTCATCGCCGCCATCACGACGGCGCATGCCGACGCGCTCGACCAGCTCGCCGACGCCGTTGGCACGGCCGACCAGCTGGGTGACCTCGCGGACCGCCTGGTCGGTCACTTCGTCGACCAGGCCCGGCACTCGGGCGCCTCCTGGAGCGACATCGGCAGGAGCATGGGAGTCAGCAAGCAGGCGGCGCAGAAGCGGTTCGTGGCAAAGACCGGCCGCGAGTCCGATCTCGACCCCAGTCAGGGATTCAGCCGCTTCACCCCGGCCGCGAGAACGGTCGTCATGGAGGCGATGAATGCGGCCCGCGAGGCAGGCAACGACCGGATCTCGACGGGACACCTCGTCCTGGCGCTGCTGTCCGAGCCCGAGGGGCCCGCCGCGAGGGTCATCAGCGAGCAAGGCGCATCGCTGGCCACCGTGCGGCGGATTGCCACCGCCACCCTTCCACCCGCGGCCGACGAGATCCCCGAGCTCATCCCGTATGACCCGCACGCACGGAAGGCTCTGGAACTCACCTTCCACGAGGCCATCAGGCTCGGCCACGACAACGTCGGCACGGAGCACATCCTGCTGGCCCTGCTCGAGCTCGAGGATGGCACCGGAGTGTTGGCCGGCGTGGGCGTGGACAAGGCCACAGCGGAGGCGTCCATCACCGCGACCACTGGCGCGGACGAGACCTCCTGACCCAGGGAACGAGTTCCGGTTGTGGATCGCCCACGGACCGCCAATGCTTGCAGCCATGTCCAGCCGAAAGTTTCCCGACATGTGGGTCGACCCCGAGGACGATCCACGCGAGGGCGGTCCACGCCTGGGCGACGAGCGCACCACGCTCGTCGAGTTCCTGCGCTGCCAGCGGCTGACCCTGGAGATGAAGTGCGCTGGACTTGACGCCTCCGACATGGCGCTCCGCTCCGTCGAACCGTCCACGCTGTCGCTGTTGGGCCTGGTCCGCCACTTGGCAGAGGTGGAGCGCAGCTGGTTCCGCCGGAGAATGGCCGGGCTGGACGCGCCACGGCTCTACTCCTCCGCCCCCGAGCAGGACGGCGACTTCAACGGCGCAGTACCGGACCCCGCCGTTGTCGCCGAGGCATGGGCAGCGTGGCGTGATGAGGTTGCCTTCGCCGAGCAGTTCGTCGCCGACGCGCCAAGCCTCGACATCACCGGGAGCAGTCCCCAGAACGGAGCGATCTCGCTGCGCGAGCTCTTGGTCCACATGGTGGAGGAGTACGCCCGCCACAACGGCCATGCGGACCTGCTGAGGGAGCGGATCGACGGCCGGGTCGGCCAGTAACACCAGGGGCGGCCAGTAACAGCACAGGCAGGCCAAGACCTGCTCGCTGGTCGTAGATTTGGCGCATGGCGGACAACGCTGGGATCGGTGCCGGGATGGGTGCCGACGACGTCCGCGCCGTCTTCACCGGCGAGCACCCCGGGATGGCCGCCCAGCGCCGAGCGTTTCGCCGCATCCCGTCCTCCCCCCGCTGCAAGCTCTGTGCCGCACCGTTCGGTGGAGTCGGTGGCGTGCTCCTCCGTCCCATGGGATTCGCGCGCTCCGCGGGGAACCCGGCGCTCTGCGGGAAATGCGAGATCCAGCTGCGCAAGGTGGGCGTGAGTGGCGTCGAGATCCCCGTGTCGCTGCTCTTCTCGGACGTGCGCGGCTCGACCGCGATGGGCGAGCGCATGCGGCCGACCGAGTTCCACGACTTTCTCGACCACTTCTACCGTCTGGCCTCTGATGCGATCGTCCGTCACGAGGGCCTCGTCGACAAGATCGTCGGGGACGAGGTGATCGGCCTGTTCTTCGGTGGTATCAGCGGGCCGAACCACCCGGGCGCCGCCATCGCCGCCGCGGTGGACCTCGCCGGACGGGCAGCAGACACCGGGGCCACACCGTCAGGGCCGATCCCGGCAGGCACGGCCGTCCACACCGGCGATGCGTTCGTCGGTGCGACTGGACCAGCCGGCACCGTCGATGACTTCACGGCGCTCGGGGACGTCGTCAACACGACTGCACGCCTGGCCTCGGCCGCTGGTGCAGGCGAGGTGATCGTCAGCCTGGCGGCGGCCCGGGCCGCGGGCATCGAGACCGGGAGCCTGGAGCGGCGCACCCTGGACATCCGCGGCCGGACCGAGCCGATCGAGGTGATCGTGCTCCGCCCGGTGGACCGCAGCTGACCTCCGGTTCCTCGTCCGCACACCCCCGCGACTCACCAGCCCGCAGCTGTCGCCGGCCCCTCAGGCGGTCTGGTCCTCCAGGGTCGCGCTAGGCGGTCTGGTCCTCCAGGGTCGCGCCGCCCGCGTTCTTGCGCACCGACTCGATCCCGTTGAGTGCGCTCGCCTTGGTCTCGTAGGCCTCGCCCGTCGCGATCACCTGCCCGTTGGAGGCCTTGAGCCGGAAGCGGAACTTCCCCGCCGTGTCCTTGTAGAGCTCGAACTGTCCCGCCATGGCGCTGACCTCCGTCTCGGTTGGCCCGTTGCCCCTCGACGGTAGAGCTGCGCCCGGAGGCGCAACACCGGAAATCGTTCGATCTTCCAGATGAGATGCGACGTCCGCCGCGACGGCCACGCGTCAGCGCTGGACCGACGCCAGCGCGGACTTCACCTTCTCCTTGACCGACGTCACGGCCTCCGAGTCCAGCAGCGAGGCCCTGTCCCGCGAACCCGCGACACCCCCGCCGACCGAGGCGACCGGAGCGCCGCCCGACGCCGCAGCGGCGAGCGCCGCACCGCGTCCCGGCTGGCGGATCCCCCACCAGGCCGCGAGCGCCGTCGTCAGCGGCACGGCAGCGATGAGGCCGATCGTGCCGACCGCGCTGCGCACGAGCTCGGTGGCCACCAGCTGGTCGGAGAGCACCTGTCCCACCGGCTGGTTCAGGGCGGTGATGAGCACCAGCAGGGGCAGCGAGGCACCCGCGTACGCGAGGATGATCGTGTTGATCACCGACGCGATGTGGGCCCGCCCGACGCGCGTCGCGGCGGCATACAGCTGCCTGAAGCCATAGCTCGGGTTCGCCTCGGCGAGTTCCTGCACGGTCACGGCCTGGGTGACCGTCACGTCGTCGAGCACACCCAGCGATCCGATGAGGATCCCGGCCAGCAGCAAGCCCTGCATGTTGACCCCGTAGAGCGTCCCGAGGTTTGCCGAGGTCTCGTCGGCGACGCCGGAGAGCCGCGTCGCGCCGACGGCGACATACGCGAGGACGCCAGTCAGGGTGAGGCTCGTGACGGTCCCGGCCACGGCCACGGTGGTGCTGCGGCTGACGCCGTGGGTCAGGTAGAGGACGGTGAGGGCGATGCCGATCGAGCCGACGATGGCCACGAGCAGCGGTGGGCGTCCCGAGAGGATCGCCGGAATGACGAACAGGAGCAGGACGCCGAAGGTGATGCCCAGCCCGGCGATGGCCGTCAGCCCGCGCAGCCGGCCGAACGCGACGATGGCGAGCGCCAGGGCGGCGAGGATCAGCCAGAGCTGGAGTCCCCGCTCGTGGTCGATGACCTGGTAGCGCAGCTCCTCCGGGTTCGAGGGCGTGTAGAGGAGGACGACGTCCTCGCCGACCTTGACCACGGGCGCGCCGGGACCGCCCGGCACCGTGGTCGACACCGAGTATCCCGCCTGGGGTCCGGCGTTGAGCTTGACGTCCGCACGCCCGCAGGGCTCCTTCATCGCACCGCCCATGCCGGTGGCCTGGCACCCGGCCGTGGCCAGCGCCGTGATGGTCCCGGACACCTGCTGGTCGCCGGTGGGGAGGCTGCGGGGCTGCGTGTCGGGCCACAGCAGCGCCATCGCGGCGATCACACACACGAGGGTGGCCGCAACGGCCACCAGGGCGGGCTTCTGCCCGCCCGTCCCGACGCCGGAACTCAGATGCCTGACCGCCATTGACCCACCACTCCTTGCGCCACCGAAAAAGCCGGGGCACAGCATGGCATGGCCCGGGGACTGCAGCGGCACCCGCTCCCCGAACACGGACAGACGGTGCAAACGGCGCGTATGCCGCGGGCCCCCTCGGCGCGCCCGCGAGCGTGTGCGCATCACCCGCTCAGGAAGGGTGTCTGGCCCACCCGTCAGTGGGCGAGCCTGCCCGGGGCCGTGGCGCCCCCTCGCCTGCGTCCTGCCGCCCGGCCACCACGAACAGGACGCCCGAGACCACGAGCGGCACGAGGATGGTGCCGATCGACAGCGGACGCCACCAGTCTGAGCCCGCACCGAGGGCCGCCAGGACCAGCGGCAGCACGGTGACCACGAGCAGCAGCACTCCGGCTGGCACCGGACGGGACAGCCCGAGCACCGCCAGGGCCGCAGCCACCACCAGCACCACCACGAGGGAGAGCGGCCCGTGCTCGTCCTCCCAGGCGCTCCAGCGGTCGTAGTCGAACATCTGCACCAGACCCCAGCCCACCGGCACGCAGGCCGCCACGGCGAGCACGGGAACGGCCGCGGAAGGCCGGTAGTGGGCCAGCAGGCACAACATCGCCAGCGGGACGACCACCGCGGCGACCAGGCCGACTGCCATCCAGCCACCAACGTCCGTGACGACGTAGCCGACCACGATGATCCCGACGAAGCCCGTGAAGGCGGCCGTGACCGCGAAGGCCATCCGCCTCAGCAGCGTCACCGTCCCCACCTCCTCCAAGCCCTGCCATGGTGCCCAGACTCGCGCCGAGCAGCCCAGAGGCGTTGTACCCGAACGGGAGCCCGTACCCGCCTCCGGGCGTTCGAGCTGCACACCGCGCAGCTGCGCGCCATCAGCGACCAGCTGGCGCTCCCCCGACACATCTGGGGCGTCTGACCCCACCCCACACGCATGCCGACGCACGTGTGCCGCGCGGCCACCTCACGGTGACCACGCGGCACACCTGCGTGCAGGCCCGGCTGGGCTCAGATGAAGAGCAGCTGCGCCCCTTCGGTCTTCTCGATGAATTCGCTGGCGCTGATGATGCCCTCGACCTCCTCGTAGAGGTCCTCCTCCGTGAGGTGGTTCAAGTCGGCCGACATCCGGCAGGCCCAGAGGTGGCCGCCGGAGGCGACGATCTGCTCGAGGAACTCCGGGATCTCCGGGACGTCGAGCTCGGCGATGGACTTCCTCAGCCGCTCCGTGGCCATGTGGGTGACGCCGGGCAAGCCGCCCAGCCCCTGCGGCATGTGCGTCGCGGGGTTGCCCAGGGGCGTGAACTTCAGGTCGCCCATGGTCTTCTTGTTGATCATCTCGAAGC
>Ga0247820_10001373_pt1 | contig 13710 bp, 6 predicted proteins | sample 13C_Glucose_Day1_2_FD_192480 | JGI IMG/M metagenome (GOLD analysis project Ga0247820, IMG submission 192480) | Soil microbial communities from agricultural site in Penn Yan, New York, United States - 13C_Glucose_Day14 | ecosystem: Environmental > Terrestrial > Soil > Agricultural land | place...
GTACCGGGCTTTTCTACGGTTCGGCCTCGGCCATCTGGATGGCCGGCCCGGCCGTGCTGCTGGCCTACCTGATCGGCGGCGCCGCCGTATTCATGGTCATGCGCGCCCTCGGCGAGATGGCCGTGCACAACCCGGTGGCCGGCTCCTTCGGCCACTACGCCAGCACCTACCTCGGCCCGATGGCCGGCTTCATCCTCGGCTGGACCTACGCCTTCGAGATGGTCATCGTCGCCATCGCCGACGTCACCGCCTTCGGTATCTACATGGGCTTCTGGTTCCCGGAGGTCGCCCGCTGGATCTGGGTGCTGGGCATCGTGTTCCTGATCGGCGGCCTGAACCTGTGCAACGTGCGGGTCTTCGGCGAGATGGAGTTCTGGCTGTCGCTGCTCAAGGTCGGCGCCATCGTCGCGATGATCGTCGCGGGCCTTGGCATCATGGCCTTCGGCTTCAGCCAGGTGGGCACCGGGCACGCGGTCGGGGTAAGCAACCTGTTCGACCATGGCGGCTTCATGCCCAATGGCGTCAGTGGCCTGATCGCCTCGTTCGCGGTGGTGATGTTCGCCTTCGGCGGCATCGAGATCATCGGCGTCACCGCCGGTGAGGCGAAAGACCCCCAGCGTGTGATCCCGAAAGCGATCAACGCCGTGCCGCTGCGCATCCTGCTGTTCTACGTGCTCACCCTGTTCGTGCTGATGTGCCTGTATCCGTGGCCGCAGATCGGCAGCCAGGGCAGCCCGTTCGTGCAGATCTTCAGCAACCTGGGGATCGGCTCGGCCGCAGCCGTGCTCAATATCGTGGTGATCTCGGCGGCGATTTCGGCGATCAACAGCGACATCTTCGGTGCCGGGCGCATGATGTACGGCCTGGCCCAGCATGGCCAGGCACCGCGTGGCTTCGGCAAACTGTCGAAACACGGCGTGCCATGGATGACCGTGGTGGTGATGGGCGCGGCGCTGCTGGTCGGTGTGCTGCTCAACTACCTGATCCCGGAAAACGTGTTCCTGCTGATTGCCTCGATCGCCACCTTCGCCACCGTGTGGGTGTGGCTGATGATCCTGGTCACCCAGGTCGCCATGCGCCGCAGCATGAGCCGCGAGCAAGTCGCCCAGCTCAAGTTCCCGGTACCCTTCTGGCCCTATGGCCCGGCCCTGGCCATTGCCTTCATGGTGTTCATCTTCGGTGTGCTCGGCTACTTCCCCGATACCCAGGCGGCGTTGATCGTCGGCGTGATCTGGGTGGTGTTCCTGGTGGCGTCCTACCTGCTGTGGTGCAAGCCGCGCGCGGGTGGTGGCGAGCCGCTCCGGGAGCCTGCCGAGCTGCACCGTTAAGCTTACAAGGAGATCCTGATGAGAACCCTCTGGCAGCACTGCCACGCCGCGACCATGACCGAGGGCCGCTACGCGGTCATCGAGGACGCGGCGATCGTCACCAGCGCTGGCCTGATCGAGTGGATCGGTCCCCGCGCTGATGTGCCGCCGGTCGAAGCCGACCGCGTCGTCGACCTGGGCGGTGCCTGGGTCACCCCCGGGCTGATCGACTGCCACACCCACGCGGTGTTCGGCGGCAACCGCAGCGGCGAGTTCGAGCAGCGCCTGCAGGGCGTCAGCTATGCCGAAATCGCCGCCCAGGGCGGCGGTATCGCCAGCACCGTGCGGGCCACCCGCGCGGCCAGCGAGGACGAGCTACTGGCCAGTGCCCGCCAGCGGGTTCAGGCGCTGATGCGCGACGGCGTGACCACGATCGAGATCAAGTCCGGCTATGGCCTGAACCTTGAAAACGAACGCAAGATGCTGCGCGTCGCCCGGCGCCTGGGCGAGGAGCTGCCGGTCACCGTGCGCAGTACCTGCCTGGCCGCCCACGCGCTGCCGCCGGAATACGCGGGCAGGGCGGACGACTACATCGACCATATCTGCGAGCAGATGCTCCCGGCGTTGGCCGCCGAGGGGCTGGTGGACGCGGTGGACGCCTTCTGCGAACACCTGGCGTTCTCCCCGGTCCAGGTCGAGCGCTTGTTCATCAAGGCGCGTGAGCTGGGGCTGCCGGTCAAGCTGCACGCCGAGCAGTTGTCGTCGCTGCACGGCTCGAGCCTGGCGGCCCGCTACCAGGCGCTGTCGGCCGATCACCTGGAGTTCATGACCGAGGAAGACGCCATCGCCATGGCCGAGGCCGGCACCGTCGCGGTGCTGCTGCCAGGGGCGTTCTACTTCCTGCGCGAAACCCAGTTGCCACCGATGGACGCCCTGCGCCGACACGGCGTGAAGATCGCCCTGGCCAGTGACCTCAACCCCGGCACTTCGCCGGGGCTGTCGCTGCGCCTGATGCTGAACATGGGCTGCACCTGTTTCCGTATGACCCCGGAAGAAGCCCTGGCCGGCGTCACCGTGCACGCCGCCACGGCGCTGGGGCTGGGCGACAGCCACGGCTCGCTGGAAGTGGGCAAGGTGGCGGATTTCATCGCCTGGCAGATCGAACGCCCGGCCGACCTCAGCTACTGGCTCGGCGGCGACCTGCCCAAGCGCGTGGTACGCCTGGGCCACGAAATCTCCAATTGAAAGAATCGAAGCTGCACTGCGGTGTCAGGAGCAGGGCTTCGTGGGAGCGGGCTTGCCCCGCGATACCGGCGAAGCCGGTGCCATCCATCACGGGCAAGCCCGCTCCCACGAAGGTCAATCAGATACGCTGTAGGAGTCATATGGACAAGGTATTGAGTTTTCACCAAGGCCGGCTGCCACTGCTGATCAGCATGCCTCACGCCGGGCTGGGCCTGACGCCAGCCGTGCACGATGGCCTGGTCGACCAGGCACGCAGCCTGCCGGACACCGACTGGCACATTCCACGCCTGTACGACTTCGCCCGTGACCTGGGCGCAAGTGTAGTGGCGGCGGAGTATTCGCGCTTCGTCATCGACCTGAACCGCCCGGACGACGACAAGCCGCTGTACGCCGGCGCCACCACCGGCCTGTACCCGGCGACATTGTTCGACGGCGAGCCGTTGTTCAAGGATGGCCAGGTGCCGAGCGCCGACGAGCGGGCGACGTACCTGGAAGGGATCTGGCGCCCGTACCACGACACGATTCGTCGCGAGCTGGAGCGCCTGCGCGCAGAGTTCGGCTATGCGCTGCTGTGGGACGCCCACTCGATCCGTTCGCTGATCCCGCACCTGTTTGACGGCAAGCTGCCGGACTTCAACCTCGGCACCTTCAACGGCGCCAGTTGCGATCCCGAGCTGGCCAAGCGGCTGCAGGGCGTGTGCGCCGAGTTCCCGCACTACAGCCATGTGCTCAACGGCCGCTTCAAGGGTGGACACATCACCCGCCACTACGGTGACCCGTCCCGACAGATCCATGCCGTGCAACTGGAGCTGGCGCAGAGCACGTACATGAATGAAGTCGAGCCGTTCGCCTATCGCCAGGACCTGGCACAACCGACCCAGGCGGTCCTGAGACGGTTGCTGGAGACGGTCCTTACGTGGGGCCGGGAGCGATACGGGCGCTAGCGCTCAACTGCGATCCGGATTGGCCAGCGTGGTCAGTTCACGGATCAGGTGCCGTTCCCGTGCCTGCTTGTCGTTCTCCAGCGCTTCGTACTCGGGCGCCAGTTCATCGAGGCTTTGCGGGGACTCGTCCAGGGCGTTGACCTGCGCCCTGTACTGCTGCTCGATGGCGTCGAAGCGTGCTGCGTAGGTCAGTCGCAGGTATCGGCACCATTGGTCATTGCTCGCGGCATACCCCAGGAACGACTCACCCTGCTCATCCCGGTGGACCTGGTCCATCGCCGCTGTCAGCTCGCTGCGGCTGACATCGGCAAAGGCCTCGTAGAGCATGTTGTCGTCGGGCACACCCAGTTTCAGCTCCTGATTCAGTCCGCGGCGATAGGCCAGGCGGACCTCCGCCTCGTCCCGGCCCTTGGCTTTGTCGCGGGCGATCTCATCCAGTCGGTACAGGCGATAGAGGCGCGTGAGCTCCTGGTAAAGCGTGTGTTCCGTATCGCCTGCGGTTCTCAGCAGGCTACGACTGTCGATCAGCAGCTCGATGTTCTGGAACACCAGTAGTGCCCCGTCGTGGCAGGTCTGGCTGCCGGTGTCCGGTTGCACCAGTGCCTCCTGCGCGATGGCGTTGAACAGCGCGCGTTCTTCCGGCCTGACCAGCGCCTTGATCAGGACCATGCGCACGCGCTGGCAGAAGGACGGCCGGCTGGCGCCATTGCGAAAGGGCGCTGACTGCTGCAGGCGCCCGACCAGCGACAGCAGGTTGCCCGCATCGCCTGCCTGTTCCAGTTGCTGCCAGGTATCGCGCAGTGCTTCGTTTTCCAGCTGTGCGCCTTGCAGCCAGGCCTCCAGGCGTGGCTGGTCATCGGCAAGGGGAAGGATTGGATTATGCAGGTGCCCCCCCGCCAGTTCTTCATCCGAAGACGTCGCGGTCAGCAAGTCATCGGGCAGGCTCATGGCGAAGGTGAAGTTGCGCTGGGTGTCCGAGGACGTGCGCGCGCGGAACATGGTGCTGCGGGTCAGTGGGTTGTCGAACAGGGCGATCGACGACACGGGGAAGTCATGATCGAGGTTGCTGAAGATGTGATCGGGCAACTCGGTCAAGCGGTTCTCGCTCAGGTCGAGCAGCTCCAGCGGCAGCAGGCTGTCCAGCCAGGCGGGCCACTGTTCGATGCCCATGTTGTTCAGCTCGAGCCGAGTCAGGTTGCGCAAGGTCTCGGGCACCTGGGTGATTGTGCCCAGGCGGTTGCCGGCCAGTTCCAGTGTGCTGAGGTTGCCCAGTGCGCCGAAGATGGCGAGCACGTTGTCATCGATCATCAGCCCCATGTCGCGCAAGGACAGGTAGACGAGCCGGGGCAGGCGCAGGAGTGCTGTCGGCAGCGCCTGGTTCGGCTGGGTGTGTTCGACGAGGCTGAGGTTTTCCACCAGGGGGAAGCGTCGCAGGAAATCATCCAGCTGGGCGCTCGTGCTGCTGATCCGGGCTAGCGACAGGCTGCGCACGCGATCGTGGAAGAAGGACGGAAGTTGCGACGGGAAATGCTCCAGGGCGATGTTTTCCAGGCGCAGCGTGGTCTGGCGCATGCCCAGTTCCTGGTTGCGCCAGAAGGTGTTGATGCTGACCCCGATCCGGTTGCGCATGGCCATGGCGGCCTGGCTCAGCGGCGCCGTCGAACTTGATGCGTTGGCCCAGCTGTCGAGGGCGTCGCGCAGTGCTTCACGCTGCTGAGTGTAGCGGCGCAGGCGGGCGTTCAGGGACGATGAAATGTCGGCATGGATCCGTCCGGCCAGGCCCTGTTGATTGAGCAGGATGCGCAGCAGCTGATCCTCGATGATGGGATTGCCTTCCAGGGCAATGACCGAGTGGGTGGCAAGGTCCGGTTCGTTGCTCATGAGAAAGCTCGGCAGTGAGCGGATACGGTTGTCGCGTAGCGAGACCTCCCTGATGCGGGTCAGAGGGCGTGGCCTCAGTCCCTGGGGCCAGTGGTCGAGGTCCATGCGTTCGAGGCCCAGGTAGTCCAGCGTCAGGCCTTCGAAGGCCTGGTAGCTGTGCGATAACAGCCGATTGCCGTCCAGCGTGAGGCGCCGAAGGTGGGGCAACGCTCTCAGGCTTTCGATCTCCCTGCTCGACAATGCCAGGTTCAGGTTGGTGATGCTGAGGGATTCGAGCGCCGGAAGGCGGCGGGTGATCGAGCTGAGGTCGTACAGGAAGTTGGAGGCGGGTGCGTTGTCGACATAAGGTCGGGTCACCTCCAGCGAGCGTAAGCCTGGGAACTGTTGGAACAGACTGGTCAGCTGGCGCTCGCGCCGTCCCAGGCTCGAAGCGCTGCCGTGGGACGGGTCGATGAGCTGAAGATGCCTGACACTTTCGCCAAAGAACGTGGGCAGGTCGGACGGGAAGGTGTCCAGTGCGATCTGCTCCAGACGCAATGGTGTCGCCTCGTGGGGTGTCACAGGCAGGGCATTGTCATACCAGTGCTGGATGATCCGCTCATGCAGCGTGTCGATCGCTTCGCTGTCCTGCCCGGCTGTGGCGGTTGTCGCTCGTCGCCATGCGGCCAGCGTGTCGCGCAAGGTCGTGTGCCGCTCCAGCAATGCCTGCAGGCGTATGTTTATCTCGCTTCGGCTCAGTCCGCTGCCTTCCAGGTCGGCCAGTATCTGGTCGGCCGTACGCGTCGTATGCACGGGCAGGCCGGTTTCCCTGATCATGCGCAGCAGGGTGTGGCGGGTGAAGCCGCCTCCAGTGCCGCCATGGCCGCCCATCGGGTATCCCAGGCGGCCGTCGGCCAGACGCATCGGCGAGTGGAAGCCCTGGCGCACGGGCTGCATGCGCAACACCTTGCGCAACGCCTCGCGCGAAAGTCGAGGCATCTGGCGAAGCAGGCGCTTGAGTGCTTGCGTGTAGCTCACTCCCAGGTTACCCAGTACGCTGATTGCGGGTGTCGGCAGGGCTTTCATCAGCGCACTGTAGAGCGTGTCGTGAAGCCTCTCCGAGGCTTCTGGGGCACTGCTGCCGTCAACGATGTATCCATTGGTCGTGCTGAAAATGGTGGCGTTGGGCTCGGCGGTCTGTGCTCCGATTCGTGTGCGCTCGGCGGGCCAGTGCAGGTGTTGCTCAAGATCGATGACCGTATCGGCGGGCCAGCCGGGAAGCTGTTCCAGCGTATGCAAGATCAAGCGGTCAGTGTCCCAGTTGCGCACCGTGTTTAGATATAGCCCTTCATAGGCGCGGGCCAGGCGCACCTGCTGCTGGTAGGTGCGAGCCTCTGCACCAAGGCGGGCGTGGACCCTGCCTTTATCCAGACCCTGCAGCTCCTCCAGGCTGGCATTGCGCAACAGCTCTTCGATGACCGGAAGCGGCAACTGTGGATAACGTTGCCGCAGGGTGGCGCCGCGGGCGGTGGGCCTGGCGTACAAAAGGTCGTAGCGCTTCTGGAACGTCTTGCGCAGCATGTTTGGCTCCGTCACCGAGGTGCGCAGTTCCTGATCCAGCTTGAAACGAGACAGCGTGTCTTCCAGCAACGCCGGCAAGCGCAGGTTCTGGCTGACGGTTCGACGCAACATGGACTCATCCGTGCCGCTGACGTCGAGGATCCGGGTCAGGGTGGCTTCGTCGAACCCAGCGGTCAGTTGTCCTGCCCGACCGGCCAACTGCTTCAATGGCCATGCCTGTGGTCGGTCCAGTTCATGCAGCCAGGCGCCTGCACCATTGTGGCGCAATCGAGGCTGGTAGCCTTGGGGACTTTGTGGTTTTTCGATGACGTAGGCGTGGGGCGCAGCAATGGGTTTGACCGAGAACAGGCGGTCTTCCAGCGCCAACCAGATCTTGCCTGCGTGGTGGTACAAGCCGAACTCATCCGCTTTCAAGCCTGCAGGCAGCACGATGTCATGGGCAAATGGCTTCAGGTCCGGGGACCAGAGGCGGACCTCGCCGTCAGGCCTGCGCACCGGCTCCAGTTCTTCGACAAATGAAGGCGTCTCGGCGGTGATTTTCTCGATGGCAGGTTTTCCGCTGCTCGCCTCCCAGACCCCGAGAGCCGCCAACTGGGCAACGTTTTCAACCACGTCCACCAGGTAGGCCAGGGCCTGCTGCCTGTCGCCCTGCGCCCAGCTGGCGAACCCTTCGTATACTTCATGCCCCAGTTGCAGTGCCGTCAGTCCCAGCATCACCGGACCAAGGGCCGGTACGAAGAAACTGCCCAAGGCCAGGGCGTTGAAGGCCAGGCCGGTGTAGTACGCCAGTTGTTTCTGCGCGGTTATCTGATCCTCCGTCGCGGTGGGGACCGCGTGGAACAGGGCATCGTCCCTGAACCTTTGACGTTTCTGCGCGACCAGCGCCTCGCGCAGGCCTTGCCCGAAGGGCTGCTGTGCCACCGTCACTCGGGCGTCTGGATCGCGCACACGGTTTACCGTACCGCCGTACTGGCCCGGGAAGACCTTTGAGGTACTCCAGTCCACCGGTTGCAGGCAGTCCAGCAACTGGGTGAGAAAGGCATTGCTGTCGCGTGCCGGCACGCTGTCGAGCAGTTGCAGGCGGGTCATGGCCCCCAGCTGTTCGCGCAGGTAGGCCTGCAGTGCCTCGGCGGTGGCGTGATGCTTCAAGGGGATTCGCGCGCCGGGCAAATAGGTGACCAGCCAACCCTGGAAGGGCAGTTGGAACGCAGGGTAGCGCGACGGCAGGCTGGGGCCCGTTTCTACACCGAAGATCAAGGCGCCTGTTACCGAGCTGCCGAACAGCTGCAGGAAGGTCGCGCCCAGCGGACGGCCTTCGTACTCGGCCTCGCCGTGTTCGACCAGCTTGAGCAAGGCCTTATACAGCGGCTGTTCGAGCCTTTCGCCCAGATAAGCCCTGTGCAGCTCCAGGCGCAGGGTGCTCAGTTCCGCGTCGCCGAATACCTTGGCCGTCTGCGGATCCGCCTGGCAGGCCGTTTCGATCAGCGCCTGGTACTGACCACCGATATCCAGCTCGCGGGATAATGCCGCGAATTCGCTCGGCGAGATCTCGACCTGGTTGCCGCTGGGTACCACGCCCACGAACGCATTGCTGTCGAGCACCCTTGAGCTGAGCCTGGCGGTATCCAGCCCACCAGGCAGCGCCTGTTCGGCCTCGAAGTTCTGCAAGGCGCTGTGCAGCAAGGACTGCGTGGCTCGTCTGAACGACCGTGCTGCCTGAACGATCGGGTCGCCGTGGGAGGCGTCCTGATAAGCCTCGGCCCGGCGGGCGTTGAACAGATAGGTCTTGTTCACGTCCAGTTGCAGATGGAAGCGCTGCTTGATCGCCTGGGTCAGCTGCTGCGTGGCGAACTGCCGTAGATCGGGTAGCTGCTTGAGCAGCCTGGTCACCTCATCCTGGGTCTGTCGATGGGTGCCATATTCCTGTACCAGCTGTCGGGCGATGTCCGGGTGCGCCAGGCAAGCCTTGTCGAACCAGGCGTTTGGTTGGCTCAGGGCATTGCGCATGTGGGCATGGGCCGGCTTTGCGACGTGCTTCAGCCAGTCAGGCATCTTGTCGGCGATCAGCCGCTTCGACAGTGAACCTATGGGTTCGTCCGTTACTGGCGCGCCAGCGACGCCGTTGTTGTTGACGCTCATGGTGGGGCCTCGATGGAAGGGAGGCCCGGATGGTATGGACTGTGCCGCCGACCAAGGACATAACATGATCTGGCCGTAGAACCCGTCCGCATGCATCGCACCCAGCACGAGAGCATGCTCAAAGCGCAATTCAGGTTTATGATGCCAGGCGGCAGACAATATCCTCACACGGAGTGCGCGATGCAGACCCTCTACCCGCAGATCAAACCCTACGCCCGGCACGATCTGGCCGTGGAAGCGCCGCATGTGCTGTATGTCGATGAGAGCGGCTCGCCGGAAGGTCTGCCCGTGGTGTTCATCCACGGTGGCCCGGGCGCGGGCTGCGATGCCCAGAGCCGCTGCTACTTCGACCCCAACCTGTACCGCATCGTCACCTTCGACCAGCGCGGCTGCGGCCGCTCCACGCCGCACGCGAGCCTGGAGAACAACACTACCTGGCACCTGGTCGAGGACCTGGAGCGCATTCGCGAGCACCTCGGCATCGACAAGTGGGTGCTGTTCGGCGGTTCCTGGGGTTCCACCCTGGCCCTGGCCTACGCCCAGAAGCACCCCGAGCGGGTGCATGGCCTGATCCTGCGCGGCATCTTCCTGTGCCGCCCGCAGGAGATCCACTGGTTCTACCAGGAAGGCGCCAGCCGGCTGTTCCCCGACTACTGGCAGGACTACATCGCACCGATCCCGCCGGAGGAACGCGGCGACCTGGTCAACGCCTTCCACAAGCGCCTGACCGGCAACGACCAGATCGCCCAGATGCATGCCGCCAAGGCCTGGTCCACCTGGGAGGGCCGCACCGCGACCCTGCGCCCAAACCCGCTGGTGGTCGACCGCTTCTCCGAGCCGCAGCGCGCCCTGTCGATCGCTCGCATCGAGTGCCATTACTTCACCAACAACGCTTTCCTCGAGCCAGACCAGCTGATCCGCGACATGCCGAAGATCGCTCACCTGCCGGCGATGATCGTGCATGGCCGCTACGACGTGATCTGCCCGTTGGACAACGCCTGGGAGCTGCACCAGGCCTGGCCGAACAGCGAGCTGAAGGTGATCCGCGACGCCGGCCACGCCGCCTCCGAGCCCGGCATCACCGACGCCCTGGTGCGCGCCGCCGACCAGATGGCCCGGCGCCTGCTCGACCTGCCCCTGGAAGAAGCATGAAGGGGCTGATTCAGCGTGTGCGTGGCGCGCGGGTGGAAGTGGCAGGGGAGATTGTCGGCGCCATCGACCAGGGGTTGCTGGCGCTGGTGGCGGTCGAGCCTGAAGATTCGCCCGAGCATGCCGACAAGCTGTTGCACAAACTGCTGAACTACCGGGTGTTCAGCGACGAGCAGGGCAAGATGAACCGCTCGCTCAAGGATGTCGGTGGCGGCCTGCTGCTGGTGTCGCAGTTCACCCTGGCCGCCGACACCCGCAACGGCATGCGCCCGAGCTTTTCCACGGCGGCGCCACCGGCCCTCGGCGCCGAGCTGTTCGACTATCTGCTGCGCCAGGCACAGGCCCGGCACCCGCTGGTGGCCAGTGGTCGCTTCGGTGCAGACATGCAGGTGCATCTGGTCAATGATGGCCCGGTAACATTTATGTTACAAATATGAGGTCAAAAAACCCCTTGTTTGTCGAAAAACAAGGGGTTTTGTACGATAAATAGTTTGTTCAGCCTGATGCGTTGTAACGCGACCTGCTGGATAATCGCGCGCTGCATGAACCTGCGTTCGCAGGTTCGTTTCACTTTGACTCGAGCATTGTCAGGATCCGTTTGGGGAATCATTACGCCCTCACGGGGTCCGAACAGTGCTCGCCAACCCGGCATTGGTCGCTGGCCGTTGGTTTCATGATCTGTTTTCGGCGAGGATTGCTCGTGATTGTAAGCCCCTGTATTGCACCTAGAATCCCCGGTACCCGGCTGCGCAAGGCCATGCTGGCCGGCGTGGCACTGGTCGGCCTGTTGAGCGCGGGCCAGCTGTGGGCATTCAATCTGGACGACGTTGCAGCCAAGGCAAAGGATCTGGCCGGTCAGAAGTTCGAGGCACCGAAGAGCAACCTGCCGCCGGTGTTCCGCGACATGAAGTACGCCGACTACCAGAAGATCCGCTTCCTGCAGGAAAAGGCCGAGTGGGCCAAGGACAAGACGCCGTTCAAGCTCTCGTTCTACCACCAGGGCATGCACTTCGACACGCCGGTGACCATCAACGAGATCACCGCCAACAAGGTCAAGGAAATCAAGTACGACCCGAGCCGCTTCGAGTTCGGTGACGTGCCGCATGACGCCGAAGCCACCAAGAACCTCGGCTACGCCGGTTTCCGCGTGCTCTACCCGATCAACAAGGCCGACAAGCAGGACGAGATCATGACCCTGCTTGGCGCCAGCTATTTCCGCGTGGTCGGCAAGGGCCACCGCTACGGCCTGTCGGCCCGTGGCCTGGCCATCGACACCGCGTTGCCGTCCGGCGAGGAATTCCCGCGCTTCCGCGAATTCTGGATCGAGAAGCCCAAGCCGAACGACAAGCACCTGGTGATCTACGCGCTGCTCGACTCGCCGCGCTCCACCGGCGCCTACAAGCTGACCCTGCGCCCTGGCGAAGACACCCTGGTCGACGTCAAGTCGCGGGTCTACCTGCGTGACAACGTCAGCCGCCTGGGCATCGCCCCGCTGACCAGCATGTACCTGTTCGGCCCCAACCAGCCGTCCAAGGTCATGAACTACCGTCCGGCCCTGCACGACTCCGAAGGCCTGGCGATCCACGCCGGCAACGGCGAATGGCTGTGGCGTCCGCTGAACAATCCGAAACACCTGGCCGTGAGCAACTTCAGCGTCGAGAACCCGCGTGGTTTCGGCCTGCTGCAGCGCCAGCGCGACTTCAGCGACTACGAAGACCTCGACGACGAGTACGAGAAGCGCCCGAGCGCCTGGATCGAGCCGAAGGGCGACTGGGGCAAGGGCACCGTCGACCTGGTCGAGATCCCGACCGCCGACGAGACCAACGACAACATCGTGGCCTTCTGGAGCCCGGAAAAACTGCCTGAAGTGGGCAAGCCGTTCGAGTACGACTACCGCCTGCGCTGGACCATCAAGGAAGACCAACTGCATTCGCAGGAGCTGGGCTGGGTCAAGCAGACCCTGCGCTCCACCGGCGACGTCAAACAGTCCAACCTGATCCGCCAGACCGATGGCACCGTGGCCTTCCTGGTCGACTTCATCGGCCCGAACCTGGCCACGCTGCCGGCCGACACCGCCGTGCGCAGCCAGGTCAGCGTCGGCGACAACGCCGAAGTGGTCGAGAACAACCTGCGCTACAACCCGGAAACCAAAGGCTGGCGCCTGACCCTGCGCCTGAAGGTGCAGGATCCGAAGAAATCCACCGAGATGCGCGCCGCGCTGCTGCGCGACGTTCCGGTCGAACAGCCCAAGCCGGCCAAGCAGGACAAGGCCGCGGCCAAGCATGCTCACGCCAAGGCCGAGAAAGCCAAGGCCGAGAAGGCTGCCGAGCAACCCGCCGCCGATGCGGCATCCACCAACGGGACCCCGGCCACCACCGAGAAAGTGCTGACCGAGACCTGGAGCTATCAGTTGCCTGCCGATGAGTAACTCAAGCGCAAGGCCGGAATCGCTGAGCGAGTACCTGGCCCACCTTCCCCTGAGCGACGAGCAGCGTGCGGAACTCGCCCGCTGCACCTCCTTCAGCGAGCTGCACCAACACCTGGCGGCCCAACCGGCCGCCGGCACCGCCGAGGCCGCCCAGGCCTCGGTGGGCGCCCGTCTTACCGTCGGCAGCGCCGCCGAGCTGGAAGACGCCGAGATGCTCGGCGTCGATGCCGGTGGGCGGCTGTGCCTGAAGATCGCCCCGCCGATCAAGCGCACCAAGGTCGTGCCCGAGCCGTGGCGCACCAACATCCTGATCCGCATGTGGCGGCGCATGACCGGCCGCACCAACGCCCCGCAGCCGCCCAAGCGCGAGCTGCCGCCGGCGCGCTGGCGCACGGTCGGCTCGATCCGCCGCTACATCCTGCTGACCCTGATGATCGGCCAGACCCTCGTCGCCGGCTGGTACATGAAGGGCATCCTGCCGTACCAGGGTTGGTCGTTCGTTGATCTCGACGAAATCGTCAACCAGCCGCTGTGGGACACGGTGGTGCAGGTGTGGCCGTATGCTCTGCAGACCTCCATCCTGGTCCTGTTCGGCATCCTGTTCTGCTGGGTGTCGGCGGGCTTCTGGACCGCCCTGATGGGCTTCCTCGAGCTGCTCACCGGGCGTGACAAGTACAAGATTTCCGGCAGCAGCGCCGGCAACGAGCCGATCGCGCCCGAGGCGCGCACCGCGCTGGTGATGCCGATCTGCAACGAAGACGTGCCACGGGTGTTCGCCGGCCTGCGCGCCACCTTCGAGTCGGTGGCTGCCAGCGGCAACCTCGACCGCTTCGACTTCTTCGTGCTCAGCGACACCAACGACACCGACATCGCCGTCGCCGAACAACAGGCCTGGCTCGATGTGTGCCGCGAAACCAAGGGTTTCGGCCGCATCTTCTACCGCCGCCGTCGGCGCCGGGTGAAGCGCAAGAGCGGCAACCTCGACGACTTCTGCCGTCGCTGGGGCGGCGAGTACAAGTACATGGTCGTGCTCGACGCCGACAGCGTCATGAGCGGC
>Ga0247820_10001374_pt1 | contig 13708 bp, 10 predicted proteins | sample 13C_Glucose_Day1_2_FD_192480 | JGI IMG/M metagenome (GOLD analysis project Ga0247820, IMG submission 192480) | Soil microbial communities from agricultural site in Penn Yan, New York, United States - 13C_Glucose_Day14 | ecosystem: Environmental > Terrestrial > Soil > Agricultural land | place...
GATCAGGCGCGGCAGGATGGGCGCCGCCACACTGCGCGCCCGCAGCGTTCCCGCGGCAAAGCCCGCGAAGAGGGCCGCGAGCCCGATCGTGGTGGCGAGGGCGACGGGCTTCGCCCGCAGGGCAATGGCGCTCCCGACGCAAAGGGCGAAAACCGCGGCTGGCGCCCAGAGAGCCGGTGCGCCCTCGGCCTGGAAGAACAGGAGGATGCCCAATCCGAAGCAGACTGCGATCCATGGGAAGAGCCGGCGCTGCTCGACCTCGCGGGTGAGATTGCCGACGAGCCAGCCGCGGCCGTCGGCGAGGCCTAGGTCGATCGCCAACGGCCAGTTCCGGCGCAGCACGACGGTTCGCGCGACCGCGCGCGCGTTTTGTTGCCCCCTTCCCCTGGTGTCTTCAGCCATTGGTTTTTGCTTATCGGCTTAACGCTGGGTGGGTTGCATGTTAGACGAGCACGCGCCGCGGCCCAATCCGGCCTGTGGATGAGTTGACGCCGTGGGTCTGAAGGACCCATGCGAGATCCTTACACCTTAGGTTTCCAAGACCATGACCGTTGTCACCCGTTTTGCCCCTTCGCCCACCGGCTTCCTGCATATCGGCGGAGGACGCACGGCCCTGTTCAACTGGCTCTACGCCAAGCGGAACGGTGGCAAGATGCTGCTGCGCATTGAGGATACGGATCGGGAACGTTCAACGGAAGCCGCCATCCAAGCCATCCTCGACGGTCTCACCTGGCTCGGCCTCGATTGGGACGGCGACGTGGTCTACCAGTTCTCCCGCGCCGCACGCCACAAGGAAGTCGCCGAGTCCCTGCTGGCCTCGGGCCGCGCCTATTACTGCTATGCGTCCCAGCAGGAGCTGGAGGAGATGCGCGAGAGCGCCCGCCGCGAGGGCCGTCCCATGCGCTATGACGGCCGCTGGCGCGACCGCGACCCGTCCGAGGCTCCCGAGGGCGTAAAGCCCGTGATCCGCCTGAAGGCGCCCGCCGAGGGCGAGACGGTGGTCGAGGACGAGGTGCAGGGCCGGGTGGTCTGGCAGAACAAGGTCCTGGACGACCTCGTCCTCCTGCGCTCCGACGGCACGCCGACCTACATGCTCGCCGTCGTGGTCGACGACCACGACATGAACGTCACCCACATCATCCGCGGCGACGACCATCTCACCAACGGTGCCCGCCAGACGCAGATCTATCAGGCGCTGGGCTGGGACGTGCCGAAAATGGCTCATATCCCGCTCATCCACGGACCCGACGGCGCCAAGCTGTCGAAGCGTCACGGCGCGCTTGGCGTCGAGGCCTATCGCAGCATGGGCTATCTGCCGGAGGCCCTGCGCAACTACCTCGTGCGCCTCGGCTGGAGCCACGGCGACCAGGAGATCTTCTCCACCCAGGAGATGATCGATGCCTTCGATCTCGGAAGCATCGGGCGCTCCCCCGCTCGCTTCGACTTCGCCAAGCTGGAGAACCTCAACGGCCACTACATGCGCCAGTCGAACGACGAGCGGCTGGTGGACGCGCTCGAGGATCTGCTGCCGGAGCTCGATCACGACGAGCACCATCTCGGCCGCACCTTCACGCCGGCCCTGCGGCAGAAGCTCATTGCCGCCATGCCGGGACTGAAGGAGCGCGCCAAGACCCTCGTGGAGCTTCTCGACAGCGCCTATTACCTTTATGCCAAGCGTCCGCTGCACCTCGACGAGAAGGCCGCCGGCCTGCTGGGCGACGGTCGCGCGCGCCTCGCCGGCATCCCGGAGAAGCTGGAAACGGTATCCGATTGGTCGGCTGCGAGCGTCGAGGCGGTCGTGCGGGAGCATGCGGAGGCGATCGGCGCCAAGCTCGGCCAGGTGGCGCAGCCCCTCCGCGCCGCGCTGACGGGCCGGGCGACCTCGCCGGGCCTCTTCGACGTGATGGCCGTGCTCGGCAAGGATGAAACCTTGATGCGTTTACGCGACCAGCTGAAGGATGCACCCGCTGCATAACGGGTGCACCCCGCCTTTAGACGTGCTTGCCCCCTCTATACGGATAAGCTACCGAGACCCCATCACATCGACCGACCGGCATATCTCGGTTCGGCAGTCCGGCCCGGAGACCTTCTCCGAAACCCAAGGCTGCCCTAGGTTATGCCCGGCCTCCTCTTGAAAGGGCGAAGACGCATGAGTTCTACCTCCAGCACGCTCAATGTTGACGATAAGTCGGTGGAACTGGCTGTCAAAGAAGGCACCATCGGTCCGAGCGTCGTCGATATCTCGAAGCTCTACGGGCAGACCGGGATGTTCACCTACGACCCGGGCTTCACCTCCACGGCGGCCTGCGAGTCGAAGATCACCTATATCGACGGCGACAAGGGTGTCCTTCTCTATCGCGGCTACCCCATCGAGCAGCTCGCCGAGCACGGCGACTTCCTCGAGACCTGCTACCTGCTCCTGTACGGAGAGCTGCCGACGGCGGCCCAGAAGGCCGACTTCGACTACCGCGTCACGCGCCACACCATGGTGCACGACCAGATGAACCGGTTCTTCACCGGCTTCCGCCGCGACGCCCACCCGATGGCCGTCATGGTCGGCTCCGTTGGCGCCCTTTCGGCCTTCTACCACGACTCGACCGACATCTCGGATCCGCACCAGCGCATGGTCGCCTCGATGCGCATGATCGCCAAGATGCCGACGCTCGCCGCCATGGCGTACAAGTACTCGATCGGCCAGCCCTTCGTGTACCCGCAGAACGACCTGGACTACACGTCCAACTTCCTGCGCATGTGCTTCGCGGTCCCGGCCGAGGAGTACAAGGTCAATCCGGTGCTTTCGCGGGCGCTGGACCGGATCTTCATCCTCCATGCCGATCACGAGCAGAACGCCTCGACCTCGACGGTGCGTCTCGCGGGCTCGTCGGGCGCCAACCCCTTCGCCTGCATCGCGGCCGGCATCGCCTGCCTGTGGGGCCCTGCCCATGGCGGCGCCAACGAGGCCGCGCTCAAGATGCTCGAGGAGATCGGAACGCCGGACCGGATTCCCGAGTATATCGCCAAGGCCAAGGACAAGAACGATCCGTTCCGTCTCATGGGCTTCGGCCACCGGGTCTACAAGAACTACGACCCGCGCGCCCGCATCATGCAGAAGACCACCCATGAGGTGCTCAACGAACTCGGCATCAAGGACGACCCGCTTCTCGACGTCGCCGTGGAGCTCGAGCAGATCGCCCTCAAGGACGATTACTTCATCGAGAAGAAGCTCTACCCGAACATCGACTTCTACTCGGGCATCACTCTCAAGGCGATGGGCTTCCCCACCTCCATGTTCACGGTGCTGTTCGCGCTGGCCCGCACGGTCGGCTGGATCGCCCAGTGGAGCGAGATGATCGAAGACCCGTCCCAGCGCATCGGCCGCCCGCGGCAGCTTTATGTGGGCTCGCCGCAGCGCGACTACGTGACGGTCGCCCAGCGCGGCTAAAGCATCGGACCCAGAAGTGGATTTGCACTTTTGGGATCCCTTCGATGCTTTCTCTTTGACTGAGAGCATCGTCCGAGCGGAAAACCGGATCCACTTTTCACTGACATGGCCCTACGGGTCGCTGACGCGGACCTCCGGTTCCGCACGATGCTCTAAGATCTCGACGGCACGACGCAGACCACAAAGGGGCCCCTTCGGGCCCCTTTTTCCGTTCGGGGCTGCTCCTGCCTCGGCACGCGTCTTTCTCAGGGCGCCATCAGACCGGGGATCACTCGTCCCTGCGGCCCGAACACGTCGACCACATGGCGGCAGAAATCCTTGATCAGCGCCGCGTCGGCCTCGACGGCTCCCTCGGCCTGCCTCCGGTCGCGGGCGATGAAATCCTCGGCCTCGCCCTCGTAGGTCCGGCCACTGGGAAGATCGAACCGCTTCTCCTGAATGAAGCGGAGCCAGCCCTGCCTACCCACCTCGACAATGGCCTCGGCGGCCTCGCGCCGGAGCAGGAGGTCCGGGCAATGGCGCGGCACGGCGAGCGCGTAATGGGCCGAGAAGATCGCCGCGGGAGATTTGATCTCGGCCTTGAACGACGCGAAGGCGGCATTGGCGGCGTTGGAGGAACCCGGCGGAAAGGCCGGGTCGAGGCCGATGCCCGCGATCATGTCCTCGTCGCGGCAACGGGACAGGGTTTCCGTCTCCGGATCGTCGTCGGCACGTGTCTCATAGACGCCCTGGCGGACACGCCGGAAGCTGACCGACCAGCCCTCCGGATTGCCGGGGCTGGCGAAGCGCAGCACATAGCCCCGCTTGGTCGTCCGGTGGCTCACGACCCGCGCCTCGCAGCCGCTTCCGCTGCACCAGCTATAGAAGTCCTTCGAGAGCCGGTGGATGTCGTCGATCTTCCGGTGGAAGGCCAGGCACTGATCGCGGCTGCTGCCGAAAACCCCGAGCAGTTCCTGCGGGGCGCCCTTGCGCGTCTGCGCGACGGACGTGTCATGGATCGCCCCCGTCGCGAGCCCGATCACCGTCAGCAGAATCCTGGCGTACATTCGGCGTGGTCCCGGCGCCTATCGTAGCGGAATAATAGCACCGATCCATTGGGAGTCGCGTGCGTCTAGGCACGGGACCGATACGTGGCGATCACGTCCGCGACGATCCTGGCCGCGCGCTCGCTCGGCGCTTCGTCGCCGATCCGCATCAGCGTGTCGAGCTTCGCGAAAGCCTCGACCTGCCGCCGTCGCTCCGGCGTGTCGCCGAACAGCAGCAGGAGCGCCTCGGTCAGCTTCTCGGGGGTGCAGTTCCACTGAATCAGCTCCGGGATCACGTTCTCGCCGAGCACGAGATTCGTGAGGACGATGGACGGCGCCTTGATGAGGTATTTCAGCACCTCCTCGATTTTCGACACCCGGTAGGCCACCACCATCGGCACGCCGGAGAGTCCCAGTTCGAGCGTCACGGTGCCGGAGGCGGCAAGGGCGGCATCGGCCTCGCGGAAGGCCTCCCACTTGGCCGCCTCGCCCTGGACGATCCGAGGCTTCACGCTCCAACCTTCCGCCCGGCTCCAGATCTCGTCGGCAAGATGCGGCACGGCCGGAATCGTCACCTCGAACGGGCGCGGCGAGCGCTCCTTGAGCATGGCGAGGGCCTCGCCGAAGGGCTCCATGAGGCGACTGACCTCGGACCTGCGGCTGCCGGGAAGCACGAGGAGCTTCAGCGGCGCATCGGTCTCCTGCCCGCGCGCGCCGGGCTTCGGCCTGATCTCGTCCAGGCGCTCGATGAGCGGATGGCCGACATAGGTCGTGGGCGGGCCGCCGAGCCGCTCATGCGCCGCCGGCTCGAAGGGCAACAGGGCAAGGAGATGGTCCACGTAGGCACGCATCTTCGGCGCACGGCCGGGGCGCCATGCCCATACGGAAGGGCTGACGTACTCGACGATCGGGATAGCCGGCGCGCGGGCCCGCACCGCCTTGGCGACCCGGAGGGTGAAGTCGGGGCTGTCGATGATGACGAGGAGGTCGGGCTTGGCCGCGACAACCGCGTCGGTGGTGAACCGGATGCGCTTGAGGACGGTGGGCAGCCGCGCGATGACGGCCGTGATGCCCATGACGGCGATGTCTTCCAGGGGGAAAAGGCTCTTCAGCCCCTCCCCGGCCATGGCATGCCCGCCGACGCCGCCGAAGCGCAGGCACTCGGGCTCCAGTCGTGCCTTGAGCGCCCGCATCAGCTTGGCGCCGAGCTGGTCGCCCGATTCCTCGCCCGAGACGATCCAGATCGTCAGGGGTCTCCGGTCAGTCATGGTGCGGCTCCATCCACGGCAGATCGACCGCCACCAGGAAAAGGCCGAGGCGGTCCGCCGTCGCCAGGGTCTCGTCCTGATCGAGAACCAGGGTCGACCCCGCCCCCACCGCGATGCCCGAAAGGCCCGCCTGCTCGGCCTCAAGCACCGTCTTCGGGCCGATGGTCGGCATGTCGACGCGCAGGTCCTGACCGCGCTTGGCGGCCTTGATCAGCACTCCGCCCTCCTCCCGGCGACGCAGGCCGAGCCAGCTCTGGCGCATCCGCCTGACCCGGCGCAGCATCCCGTCCGTGCCTTCGGGGCCCTCGACCGCCAGAACGTGCTCGCGGGCGACGATGGCCGCCTGGCCGATGTCGAAGGCCGAGAGGGCATTGAGGAGATCGAGCCCGACGGAGATCGCCTGCCGGTCGTGGTCCAGTGGAGCGAGCTTTCCGCAGAGGCTGGACGGGGCGACGAGGCCGGGCGCGAGTTCATGCGCACCGACAACCCGGTGACCGCGCTCCTCCAGCAGCATCACGGCGCCTCGTAGAACCTGATCGTCGCCGCGGGCGATGACCTCCTTGACCTCGTGCATGTTGCGCAGGAGGGAATAGGCCCCCAGCAAGGCCGAGAAGCCCGGGCGGCGCACGGCGCCCACCAGGGAGACGGCACGGGGCTGCCACCCTTCGAGGACGTTCATGATGGTCTTGAGATCGAGGAGATCGGCCGTCGCATGGGCCCGCCGGCGCAGCTCCGGCGCGGCGAAGCCCCGGAACGCCAGGACGCGATAATCCTGCCCCGTCCTCTCCAGGTGCTCCACGAGTTGGATGGGAAGCTGCCCGGACCCGGCGATGATCGCGATCGGGCCGTCCGCCTTCATCAGGGCGTCCCGACGGGATCCCGCGGCGTGCAGATCGATCGATCCTTGCCGTCACGGATGAAGTCGAGGATCTCGTGGACGAAGGGATGGCTGGAGAACTCTTCACCCACGTCCTCGACCCGCTCGGACAAGGTGCCCTCGTCCGCGAAAAGCAGGCGGTAGGCGCGGCGGATGTCATGGATCTGCTCGCGCGTGAAGCCGCGGCGGCGCAGGCCGATGATGTTGAGGCCGGCGAGATGCGCCCGGTTGCCCATGGCCATGCCGTAGGGGATGAGATCGTTCTCCAAGCCGGACATGCCGCCCACGAAGGCGTGGGAGCCGACGCGGGCGAACTGGATCACCGCGGACCCGCCGCCGAAGATCACGAAATCGCCCACCGTCACATGGCCGGCGAGCATCACGTTGTTCGACAGGATGCAGTCGTTGCCCACCTTGGTGTCGTGGCCCACATGGGAATTGGCCAGGAACGCGCAGCGATCGCCGATGACGGTCTTCAGGCCGCCGCCCTCGGTGCCGGGATTCAGGGTGACGCCCTCGCGGATCATGCAATCCGCTCCGATCGTCAGCGTGGAGGCCTCGCCGCGGTATTTCAGGTCCTGCGGGATATGGCCGATCGACGCGAAGGGGAAGATGCGCGTGCGCGGGCCGACCGTGGTTCGTCCGGCGAGCGCCACGTGACTGATGAGCTGGCAGCCCTCGCCAAGCTCGACCTCGGGCCCGACGGTGCAGAAGGGGCCGATCTTCACGCCGGCGCCGATCTTGGCGCCGTCTTCGACCAGGGCGGTGGGGTGGATCACGGTCTCCATCAGTCTAGCACCAGCATGGCGCTGACCTCGGCCTCGCAGACGAGGTTCCCGTCGACCTTGGCCTCGCCCTTGTACCACCACATGTTGCGGCGGTTGTTGAGCTTGCGCATGTGGAACTCGACCCGGTCGCCGGGCTCCACGGGCTTGCGGAACTTGACCTTGTCGATGGTCATGAAGAACACCTGCTTGGGTTTGGCCTGCTCGGCCATCTTCGCCTTCACGCAGATGGCCCCCGCCGTCTGCGCCATCGCCTCGATGAGGAAGACGCCCGGGAAGATCGGCCGGGACGGAAAATGCCCGGAGAACTGCGGCTCGTTGAAGGTCACGTTCTTGATGCCGATGCAGGACCTGTCGCCGTCGATCTCGATGATCTTGTCGACGAGCAGGAACGGATAGCGATGGGGCAGCAGATCCAGAATCTGCATGATATCGGCGGTTTGAAGCGTAGTTGGCGCTTCTGACATGACGTTCACTCCGGAGGCTGCTCATGCGTCGTTTTTAGGAAGACGCACCATCGTCCTTGGCGGAATCGCTGGAATCGCCGTGCGATGCAAGTTTTTTCAGGGCGGTGATCTCACGGAACCACTCGCGGACGGGACGGGCCGGGATGCCGCCCCAGCGGGCGCCGGCCGGAACATCGCCGTTCACCGCACTGGTGGCGGCGATCTGTGCCCCCATGCCGACCCGCACATGGCCCTTCACGGCGACCTGCCCGCCGAGCGCCACGTAGTCCTCGATGGTGGTGGAGCCGGCGATGCCGACCTGGGCCACGATCACGCAATGGCGGCCGATGACCACGTTGTGGGCGATCTGCACCAGGTTGTCGATCTTGGTGCCCTCGCCGATCACCGTGTCGCGGCTAGCGCCCCGGTCCACGGTGGAGTTGGCGCCGATCTCGACGTCGTCCTGGATGATGACCCGGCCCACCTGCGGCACCTTGAGGTGCCCTTGCGGCCCCATGGCGAAGCCGAAGCCGTCCTGACCCACGCGCACGCCGGGGTGCAGGATGACCCGGTTGCCGATGAAGGCGTAGGATACGCTCACCTGCGGAGCGATCGTGCAGTCGCGTCCGATGCGGACATGAGCGCCGATCACCGAGTGCGCGCCGATGAGCGTCCCGGCTCCGATCTCCGCATATGGTCCGATCACCGCGCCGGGATCGACCCGCACCCCGTGCTCGAGGCGCGCGGACGGGTGGACGAAGGAGCCGGGCGAGACGCCCGTGGCCGCGAAGGAGGATTCGGGCCGCATGGCCGATGGGAACAGCCGGGCGAGAACCTGGGCGAAGACCCGGTAGGCCTGGGGCGTGACCAGCGCGACGGTCTGCGCCGGCACCTTGGCGGCGAAGCGCGGCGTAACGAGGCAGGCCGCCGCCTTCGTGGCGCCCAGGGCGGCCCCGTAGGCCGCATTGTCCATATAGGCGAGGTCCTGCGGGCCGGCGGTCTCGAGGGGAGCAACCCCACGAAGCAAAAACTCCCCGTCGACGCCGTCGGGGAGTGCTGCATTCGCCATCTCCGCTACCTGACGCAAGGTAAGCGTCTGGCTCTGCGGAAAGAAAGTCGTGTCTGTCATGAAACCAAAAGCGAGGGCGCCGCGAGGGCGCCCTCTCCAATTAGAAGCGTGTGCCGCCCGAGAAGCGGAAGGCCTGGGTCCGGTCGCCGCCGATTCTGATCCCGTCCGGGCCGATGACGCCCTCTTCCTTCGACAGGGCGAAGGCGTAGTCGAACCGGATCGGACCGAGCGGCGAGCTCCACAGGAGCGAGGCGCCGACCGACGAGCGCAGCTTCTTGCTGTCGAGGACGGTGATGCAGTTCTGCGGAACGTTCGGATCCTGCACGCAGGGGGCGATCGGATCCAGGATGCTGCCGCCGCCGGTGGTGTCGAACCGGGTCGGTCCGTCGTAGCCGTACAGCGTACCGGCATCGGCGAAGACGGCGCCCTTCAGGCCCAGATCGCGCGGCAGGCCGAAGATCGGGAACTGCACTTCGAGCGTACCGCCGAAATAGGTGGTGCCGCCGATGGCGTTGGCGCGAGCGTCGAGGCTCGAGATGTCGCGTGGGCCGATGCCGTTCGTGGCGAAGCCACGGACCAGCGACGGACCCATGAAGAACTGGTCCACGATGCGCAGGTCGCCGCCTGAGCTTGTGCCGTTGTTGTTGTCGCCGAAGCCTATGATGTGACCGCCCTGGACACGGGCGATACCGACCACGTCCTCGAACAGCTCGTGGTAGTAGCGCGCGTCGCCGGTGGCGCGGAAGTAGTGCGAATCGCCGCCAAGGCCGGCGAAGTCGGTCTTGGCTTCGGCATAGAAGCCGTTGCGCGGTTCCTTCACGTTGTCGAGGGTGTTGTAGTTGAAGGTCAGGCCCGCGAGCGAGGTCAGGGTATCGCCCTGCGATTCCTTGATCGCCAGCGACGCCTCGCCGTTGCCTTCGCAGAAGAGGCGGTTCGGCAAACCAGCCCCAGGAGTGCCGGCCGGGTTCAGCACAGTATAGCCGGGCAGCGGGACCGAGCAGTCGTTGTAGGGCTGCTTGTAGTCGTTCGGGATCTGGAGATCCTGCTGGAACAGTGAGTAACGCAGGGTCAGCGTGAACTCTTCCGTGAACGGCAGGCCGAGGCGAAGCTGACCGCCGGTGACGCGGTTCTCGTAGCGCGAGTATTTGGTCTGGTCGCTGAACTTCGAGAACAGGTCGATGCCGGCCGACATCCGGTAGCCGAGGAAATACGGCTCGGTGAAGGAGAAGTCGATGCCGTTCGAGCGCTCGCCGAGCTGGCCCGCCACGCGGACGAACTGGCCGCGGCCGAGGAAGTTCGACTCGCTGACCGCGACCTCGCCGATGAAGCCGTCGGCCGTCGAGTAGCCGCCCGAGATCGAGAACGCGCCGGTGGATTGATCCTCCACGTCCACGTTCACGACGACGCGGTCGGGAGCCGAGCCCGGCTCGTTGGAGATGCGGACGCGCTTGAAGTAGCCGAGGTTGTTGAGGCGGCGCTCGGCGCGGTCGAGCAGCACCTTGTTGTAGGCGTCGCCCTCGCCGAGGTCGAACTCGCGACGGATCACGTAGTCGCGCGTACGGCTGTTGCCGCGCACGTTGATGCGCTCGATATATACCCGCGGGCCCTCTTCGATCACATAGCCGAGGCTGATCGTCTGCGTCGCCGGATCACGGGTGCCGACCGGACGGACCTGCGCGAAGGAATAACCGCGGCGGGCGACGTTGGTGGTGATGGCCTGGAGCGACCGCTCGACCGCATCCGCGTTGTACACGGCGCCGGCCGAGGTCGCGACGCCGCTGCTGACCGACTCCGAGGTGATCTCGGGAATGCGGGAATCGACACTGACGTTGCCGACGCGGTATTGCGGGCCTTCTTCCACCGCGATGGTCACCACGTAGCCGCCGGCATTCGGATCGAACGTCACGTCGCTGGAAACGACGCGGAAATCCGCATAGCCGTTCTTGAGGTAGTAGCGACGGATCAGCTCGAGGTCGTTGGCGATCCGATCCGGATCGTAGACGTCGGAACTCTTGAGGAAGCTCAGGAGGTTCGATTCCGTCGTCGTCATGATCCCGCGCAGGCGGCTCGTCGAGATCTGACTGTTGCCGACGAAGCGGATTTCCTTCACGCCCGTCTTGTCGCCTTCGTTGATCGTGTAGACCACGTCGACGGTGCCGTTCGGAAGATCGACCACTCGGGGAGTGACCTGGGCCAGACCGCGGCCGGAGCGGCGATAGACTTCGAGGATCCGCTGCACGTCGGCATCGACGGTTGCTTGATTGTAGGGAGCGCGGACACGGACCTGGAGGTCGCCCTCGATCATCCCCTTCTCAACCCGCTTGTTGCCCTCGATGACGACCCGGTTGACAACCGGTCCCTGGGCTGCAGAAGCGCGGCCCGCCCGCTGAGCGAAAGCGGTATCGGCTGCGGTGATCCCAGCCATCAGCGCGCTCATTGCGATCACTGCGGTGGCAGCCGGTTTCCTCCGGCGTGGCGTGGTCGTCGACATCATCAACTGGCCCGTTCTTTATATATGTCCATCGCGGGTTCCCCCGCCGGCTGGGAATACGTGCCCCAACCTTATCGGTGCGGTACCGCTTGTACAAACTTTCGCCGTCATTGCAAACGGCGCTTTCCCCAACACAGTAGCATTTTTAACGGGCGTGGCGTTCGTGTCACGTGCCCTTGGCCATGAAACTCGTGCCAAGGTGAACAAGATCGTTCCAAGTGGCAAAAAGCATAAGCATTCCAACGATTGCGAAGCCGATCCTGAAGCCGATTTCCTGTGCCTTCTCGCTCAGCGGGCGGCCGCGGATGGCCTCGATGGCGTAGAACAGAAGGTGTCCGCCATCCAGCAACGGAATGGGAAAAAGGTTAATGAGGCCTATCGAGACCGACATGAACCCGATCAGGCTGACCAGGCTGTAGACGCCGCCAACGTCAAATGCCGTTCCGGAAGCTCGCGCAATGCCGATCGGACCGGAGAGCTGGTCGGCCGATTCCCACCCCATCACGAGGCGGCGCAGGAAGTTCAGAGTCCGGTCGACGAGATTCCAGGTCTCGACAGCGCCCGCCTTCAGGGCACCCCACGGCGAGTACGAGATGCGCTTGATGGCGGCCGGATCCTTCGAGGCCTCGACGCCCAGAAGCCCGATGCGCTGCTTGCCGAAGGGGGTCGTGCGCTCAACAAAGTTGGGGACGGCGTTCAGGGCGACCGTCTGCCCGCCCCGCTCCACCGTGAAGGCGAGGCTTTCGCCGGCGCTCGAGCTCACGAGAAGCTGCATGTCGGCGAAAGTCTCGATTCGCTTGCCGTCGATGGAGAGGATCAGGTCCTTGGGCTGGAAGCCCGCGCGCTCGGCGGCGCTGCCGGCCTGGACAGCCTCGATCCGCGGCTCGAGCACCTGGCGCCCGCTGAAATAGTTGAAGCCGGCGAAGATCGCGATGGCCAGGATGAAATTCGCGATCGGCCCGGCCGCCACGATGGCGGCGCGCTTGGCCACGTTCTGATGGGGGAAGCTGACCGCCCGCTCCTCCGGCGACATCTCCTCGAGCTGGTCGGCGTTCGGCACGCTGGCGGCGTTGAGGTCGCCCACGAACTTCACGTATCCGCCCAGGGGAATCGCGGAGATCTTCCACCGGGTGCCGTGCCGGTCGGTCCAGCCGAACAGCTCCGGCCCGAATCCAACCGAAAAGGCGGTCACGCCAACCCCGCAACGCCGACCGACCCAGAAATGGCCGAGCTCGTGGATGAAGACCACCACCGTGAGCACCACCAGGAAGGAGAGCAAGGTCAGAAACAGCGACCCCGTCGCGCCTGTGATCGTTGCAAGCAAATCCATCATCGTCCCTTTCGCGCTCCTAGGAGCGGCGTTGACTCAATGTCGTCCCGGAGCACCTGCCGCGCCGCCTCCCGCGCCTCCTCGTCGATGGCCAGAGCGTCGAGAACCGTCGCCGGGACGGGGATATTTCTTCGCGCGAAGCTGGAGCAAACCGCCTCAACACATTCGGAAATATCGTAAAAACCGATGCGTCCCGCCATGAAGGCTTCGACCGCGATCTCGTTTGCCGCGTTCAGTGCGACGGGCATCGCCCCACCGGCCTGAAGCGCGGCCTTGGCGAGGGAAAGGCACGGAAAGCGGGTCTCGTCCGGACGCTCGAAGCTTAAACGACCAATCGCGGCGAGATCGAGACGGGGCAGGTCCATGCGGAGCCGCTCATGATGACGCAGGGCGTTGGCGATCGGAACCTTCATGTCCGGCAGGGCGAGCCCCGCGGTCACCGCGCCGTCGCTCCACTGGACCAAACCGTGGACGATCGATTCCGGGTGGACCAGCACATCCAGGCGCTCAGGCTCGAGGCCGAACAGGTGATGGGCCTCGATCAGCTCGAGGCCCTTGTTCATCAGGGTCGCCGAGTCGATGTTGATCTTGCTGCCCATGGACCAGACGGGATGGGCAGAGGCCTCCTTCGGGCTTGCCTGGGCGATTCGTTCCCGGGTCCAGGTGCGGAACGGCCCGCCGGAGGCGGTAATGATCGCCTTCTCGACGTCGCCGCTGCGCCCGGCCGCGAGGGCTTGGTCGAGGGCGTTGTGCTCGGAATCGACCGGCATGATGGCAACGCCCATGCGCCGAGCATCGGCCATGAAGGCCGCTCCGGCACAGACTAGGCTCTCCTTGTTGGCGAGTGCGAGCCGCCTCCCCGGCCTCAGGGCCGCATGGGTCGGGCGCAGGCCCGCGGTTCCGCTGATGGCGGCCAGGACAACGTCCGCGTCGCGCTCGGCCGCCTCGATGACGGCGCTGGAGCCGGCCCCGCTC
>Ga0247820_10001377_pt1 | contig 13688 bp, 32 predicted proteins | sample 13C_Glucose_Day1_2_FD_192480 | JGI IMG/M metagenome (GOLD analysis project Ga0247820, IMG submission 192480) | Soil microbial communities from agricultural site in Penn Yan, New York, United States - 13C_Glucose_Day14 | ecosystem: Environmental > Terrestrial > Soil > Agricultural land | place...
CTATTTGTTCGTGGTTTGGTCGTATAGCCACATGATGGTTCGCCACCAGTTCAATGCTGACGCGAGGTTTGAAGTTAGGCGGTTGCATCGCGAGTACTGCGAAATTTTGGAAATGCTCGATCAGCTCCCACCCGAGGAGCGGAGTAAATACGACGAGCGTGCCAAGTTCTTCGCCTTGCGGCTGCTGACCCTCAACAAACTACTGGCGGACCTCGAAAAATGACGGACCTAGAAGACGACTTTCAGACCTATAACCCCGGCCACCAGATCGAAGGCATGGACCGCTGCATGACCCTGCTTTCGCTACTGGATACGCTCTTAACCGGGCACCCGGCCGTTACTCGCGCCGAGGGCGAACCCTTGGTAACTCAGGCGTTCGATGCCATCGCGTCGCTGTACCAAAAAATCGGAACTCTCGACGAGAGCGACGAAAAGTGAGCGCGCCGCAGCGGGGCGGGTCGGAACTACGCGAGCTGCTCGAATGGGCAAAATCGCTTGGATTCACATGCAACGTTGGCGGCAAACACTTGATATTTACCCGGCCGTTTACCCGTAAGGTTTTCGCCTCGTATACGCCGAGCTGTCCCTATGCCCGGCGAAATACTCGGCGCGATCTTTTGAAGGCAATCGCCGAGGCCGAAAAAATGAAAGCCAAGGAGTGACGTATGACCGCAGGGGGAACCGACCGTGAAAGGTTGCTCGCCTACCTTTACCGCACCCTCGATATGCTCCCTTGGGTGCCGGAGAGTATGAGCCGAACCCTGCAAACCTCCTGCCTGAAAACGGTCCAACGCCTTTTAGCAAACGGCTGGATTGTTCAAGCCGAGGCGGTGCAATTGAGTACCCAAATCCGTAGCACGATGCGCAACCGGAACCCGTCGCGCTGCGGCCTCGATAACTGACCCAAGGAGTAACCAATGATCGCGATTATCAACACCGGGGAGGTCGACGAGATTGGTCGCTCTCGTTACCGGCTCCAGATCAACGAAAAGCTAATCGCCGAGTTTCACCACCACCGAATCGACGGCCTTGGCGTCTGTCTTGCGCTGGCCTCATTGGCAGCCGACCGGGCGGAATTCGAGCGAAACGAGCGGATCATAAAACTGGCGCAAAACGCACTTTCGGAGAGAAATAATGGCGTTTGAAGTCCCCGAGCGTTACCGCATCGCGGAAGGATTTATGGGCACAACGGCCGCCGACGGCAATAACGGCGCGTTCTATGTCCCGGTGCTGGGCAAGTTCTGGAACGTCATGGCGGGCGACGGTGCCGGGTGGGAACACGTCAGTATTAGCCGGCCAAAAGAAACCCCGCCGTGGGAGGTTATGTGCGCAATCAAAGCGCTATTTTGGTCGCCGGAGGATTGCGTAATCCAGTATCACCCGGCGAAATCTGAATACGTGAATTGCCACCCTCATTGCTTGCACCTATGGCGTCCGGTCGGGGTCGGTTTCCCGATTCCGCCAGCCTACTTGGTAGGCCCGAAATGAGTGCCCTTGTCTGGCGTAAAACCCGGCCGGTTCCGACCGACCTTAACGGCCAGTCCGAGGAGTATTTCTGGGCTCGGGGCGGTTACTTCAATCGGCCGATAATGGTCCGAGCGAACAACGGGGTGAACTCCGAAATCATCGACGGCCAGCGCGTATACCGCGCCGAGGTCAATTTCAATTTCTTCTCCGACGGCTTCCCCGACACGATCTGGTCTAGCGACCTTGGGGACTATCCGTGGCTGCTCGAACTTGAGTGGGCCGGACCCGTCGAGCGCGTACCCGACAACCAACAAAAGGAGCTATAAAAATGGGCGATTGTCATATCTATTACGACGAAATCCGTATCAGCCTACGCGACCCGGAACTAACCGAAGTCTGGATATACATCCGGGGTGAGGGAGATTGTCCGTTCCAGTGCATCGGCTGGCGTTACAAGGCATTTCCACGCCTCGTAACAGCGGCCGACGTTATGAATATGTGGCAAAACGGCGACGAATCTCCGCTCGACTGGCCGCGCAATGACCCGCCCCCGACGGTACTAAATTACCAGCCGGACTGGGACGCTATCGAGGCCGATATTCTGGCGCGGATTAACGTACAAGGAGCAAAACCCGATGACCAATGACTACAGCAACGCGACAAAACTCGCCGGTATGGCACTTGAGAACGCGCTGAATTCAGCGTCGAGCCCTACCGAGGCTGTCGAGGTAGCCGAGATGTTCGTAACCCTCGGTGTGGCGTTCCTACGCGGTGTCTGCGGCGACGAATACGCGAAGGAATTACTGGAGGCCGGGATAGTCGATTTGCAACGGCCGTCACTCGTACAGGTTGTTCGGGTACATATACCCGAACCCGGCACCAAGCATTAACGCTTGTCGGGCTCAACCCCCAACGCAACCCGCCCGATTTTGTGGGCGATGTCGAAGACTTTCGCCAGTGCGTTGATTTCGGCCGGAGTCGTCGCGCCTTGAATCATCTGCGCCGCCTTCGCCCGAATCGCCCGAGCAACGGTTAAGTCATCCTCATTGAACCGGGCCAGCAATTGCGCCGCGTCGCCACTTTGACTAGTGACGGCGCGGACCCTTTCCGCTTCTTGCCGCCGTTCCTCGGCCCATCCTTCCTTGTCGGCCCTTGAGGTCAGCGTCGCCGGGTAAAGGCCGTATTTCTCGGCCAGCTCACTCAGACTTGCTGTCCCCTGGGCATACTCCATTCGGATTGAAGGCCAGTCAGTCGCCATTGCCCCGTACCTTTAGCGTCATGCCGTAGTTATTCGTACCGGCCGGGATTACCGCCGACTCGCTGCGGATTAGCTTTTGCAGCTTGAAACCCGAGTAATCGACGTGGTGGTGTACCCGGCCGAACCGCATAACGATTCGAGAAACGTCGGGGTGAACGGCGACCTGCATCGCGCTTTTCGCGGTCGTCCCTTCCTTAAAATAGAACTCGTCCGAGTTGCCCCCGCCGATAGTTTGCGTGGTCAATTTTTCTTGCAGGAAGGCGTTAAATTGAACCGTACACCATCCCGCCTTGAGCATATCGAGGGAGAGAATTGTGTCCTCGTTGTATCGACCGCGCCAGCGAAACGGTGTGTCGTTTCGAATCAGGTTGCAGGAGTAAATCCGGGTATTGGTTACGAACGGTGGCATTTTGGTCTTACGCGAGGCGAACATAAAATAGTTCGGTCCGGCCATCGCCACGTTCTTATACCGTAGGCAGAAATCCTCCATCGCACGCCAGAAGGCCGGCGATTTTGTCGGCACTTTCAGGTTGTTATTGAGGCGGTAAAACGCCTTGATATTGTCGTCCATTACCCAATGCCATTTGTGACCCTCGCTTATCGAGTGGTCCCAGATGAAATTGCGCGCCGGCCCCGGTCCGGTCGACTTGGAGAGCCCGAGGCCGTCGCAGAGTTCGTACCGGGATTTGTAGGACTGATCCAGAACAATCAGCTTCGACTTATCGCCGCCGACTGCCGCCAGATACGCCTTGTATTCCTGTTCCTCGATAACCAGCCGATGCTTAACGCCCATCGCGTCGAGGGCTCGGGAAGTAATCATGTATTCCGCCCGGCCCTTGCTCGGGATGTAGAGCGGAAACTGCGGGTGGTCACTCATACGACTTATCCGCGTAAGTCTCGATTTCGATAAACGGAAACCAGACCATTCGCGTTTTGTCCGTGATCTTTTGTTCGATCAACGCGGCGAACTGGTCGACGTGATCCTGACAAGCAAAGTGAACATGGATCGACCGAAAGGCCGTTTTGTCCTCCTGCTTGAACTCCGGCATTCCTTCCCACTCGGCTAATGCGTCGGTTTCACCGTGCGCAAATTCCAGGAATAAGGTGGACAAATCACCCTCGGAAAAGCCGATTAATTCGACATCAACGCCGAGGTCTTGCAGGCTGGAAATCTCAAGCCGTAACAGCTCCTCGCTCCACCCGGCATTCAGTGCGAGCTTGTTGTCGGCCAAGATATAAGCCCGGCGCTGGTTGTCGTTGAGATGACCCAGCTCGATTACCGGGACCGTCTCCAGACCCAACTTGCGCGCCGCCAGCAGGCGACCATGCCCGGCAATAACGCCGTTAACCCCGTCGACCAGAATCGGGTTAGTCCAGCCAAATTCTTTGATGCTGGCGGCGATCTGCGCCACCTGCGCATCGTCGTGCGTTCTCGCGTTGTTCGCGTAGGGCACAAGGTCGGCGACTTTCCGTTGTTCAACCTGCATATGGTCGGTTCCGGTCAAAACGCGGGCATAAAAAAACCCGGTTGGGGGCCGGGTTTTTGTCGAGCTATTTCGGAGGGGGATGACTCTGAAAGTGATCGAATGCTACGCCTAGCCGTGCAGGAGTGTCAAGGGCACCCCGGAGCAGATAACCGCCTGCTCTAAAGCGTACTGAACGAGGTAAGGCGCGGGCCGGTAAGTTGGCGAATCAATCGGGCTTAGGTAGTACCGTAGCGCTCGGTCGGTAATCCCGAACGCCTCGGCGATACTCTTTTGATTTCCCCCGATAAGCCCAACCAGCCTACGCAGATAGGCCGGGTCGGGGTTGTACTTGGTCGCGTCGGGGCGCGTCGCGGTAGGGTGAAGGTAGGCCATTTGATTGCTCCTCGGTCGGCTCGCCGGGCGGCTTGCTTACGAGGAGCATAGTAGGAACATCGTTCCTAGTAAAGAACGGTTAAAACGCTTCCTCGTCCCGGTCCCAGAAGTCGGGGACATACTCCTCGTACCCGCAGTTTTCGAGCGCGTCGATACACGACCGGATATTGAGCGGGAATTCATCGTCCTCGCTTAATTCGGTAACAACCCAGCAAGGGCATTCGGGCGTTTCGAACTGGTCGCCTCGTTGTTCGAGGCTTACAAAGGAAATCGCCTCCCTCAGTAGTGCGGCGTCGACAATCCACAGTAGCTCCCCGTCGTCGACGAGAGCAATCGGCCCGTCATACATTACGACCGCGCCGCCGATATGTTGCGTATTCAATGCTTCCCAAATCGAACGTTCTGCCATTTTGTTTCCCCTCGGTTGTTGGACTAAATCAGGAACGTCGTGCCCGCTCTTGCGGCTCTCGTTTCGCCGACCTCGAACGGTGAATTCATAACCCGGATGACGGCCGAAACCGGGGCGAGTGCTTCGCGGTCGAGGTCGTCGCACGCGTCGAAGCAGTAGCCGACAAACCCGGCCCATTCACGCGCCCATGCCTCGCTGCGAATCTTTACGCCGTACTCGGCATACAGCCAGTTACGGAACTCCTCGGGCTTTAGCATCGGGTCGCCGTTCGCGCTTTGTCCGCCTTGGTGCATTCGGCGATACCGGAACAAAACCCCCATCGCGACATACCGGGCGCGCTTCGCCTTGTATGCCGTCATACGCGACGACTTGTCATAGGCCCGGACGAATACAGCGGCCTCGGCGTATTCGCGTTCGTCGTCGCCGGCAAGCGGGTTATACATCCAGTGGCCGAAGGCGCGGACGTAACCGGGCAGCGTATTGATTGCCTGCTGGATTCGGCCGGCGATTGCTTGATGGACCGCCCGAGTCGTTCGGCTATCGAATTCAGACAACTGAACCGCGCCGCCCAACTTGGCGCGCTCGATGGCGAAAGCGGCGACCGAATCGCCGGGCGAGTAGTAACAATCGTGCCAAGCGAGACGCGCTGAATTCAGTTTCATACGGTCGCCCCTAACTTTTTAACGATCTGAAAAAAGGCGTCGATATCGAACACGACCCAACTGGCACCCGGTACAAACCAATCGGGCCACAGGTCGAAGGCGTCGACGTAAACATCCCAGCCGCGCCGGTTGACCTTGAGGGCTAAAGCCGGGCGTGTACCGGCACGCTGAGCCTGGGCACGCGCCTGCACAATCATTGCCCATATATCGCTTGGGACCGGAACCAACGCCCGTGCCTTGACCTCGACGGCCCAACCCGGCAGGCCTTCGATATCGTGTCCCCCCGAGCGGCATTGCTCCAGATTGCGCTTTAACCGTAACCCGGCGTACTCGTATGCTAGGGCAATAAATTCACGCTCTACCGTCGCGCCTTTGTTCCGACTGTTAATCATGTTTTGCCGCTCCTTGCTGGTGCTGGTAGCACGCCGCCTTGGCCTCGTCCAAATCGTACCCGCAGTAAAGTATCGGGGTCGTGCGAGGCGCACGCGCCACGTAAGCGACGCGGGTTTCGTTTACCCTCGACTCGCTGATGATGTAACCCTCGGGCGACTCGATTCGGTAAATGCTCAATCGTTTCCAGTTCATTTGTGACTCCCGCCAAAATCAATACCGGCCTTGGTCAGTTGAGCGCGAATCCACTCGGGGTCGACCCCGGCGATATGCGCGTGCCAGATATCCCCTTGCAAGTAGCGGGCAGCCGCCTCGCGATAGATTTCATATTCCCCCCCGTGGCGATTGGTGATTAGGTCGTTGAGCGCGACGGCAATCACCGCCAGCATGAACCGCCCCTCGGGGCAGTCGGGGAACTGATAGGAAATTTTCCGAATTACGGCGCGGACGATATCGAAAGTTTCTGGCGGTGTTCTCCGGTCGCCGTTGCCGGTCCTGCCACGTGGGGTATTCATACGTTCACGACTCCCATTTTTATTAGAGTTGCCAGCGTTCTTACGACCCCCTCAAGGTGCGCGAGCGAAGCAGCGTCGGCGTCGATTCGACGAGTACGCCGGTCGATTTCGTCGTGACAACTTGAGCAGGCCCAAGCCCCTAAAAGGTCGTGCGGCTTGAGGCCCATCCCGCACGTTCCCCCGAGGCGGTAATGCGCAAGCACGGTCGTTTCCGGGTCGAAGTTGCAGATACCCTCAAGGCGTACTTGGCAATCGCGACCACGCGCCAACTTGCGCAGGTTGCTCATGGCTCCACCACGTTCCAGCCCATCCGGTCGGCGAAGTTCGTGCGGGTCCGGTAGAACATCCGGCCCGTAGTCATATCGGCATAGACGACTATTTCGCCTCGGCGACTCGTCCCGGCTCCATGCGCGACGCCATAGACGAGGTAACGCACACCGTTCAATACGACGACCCGGCCCGGTGGCGCCTCAACCCGGTCCAGCTCGGCCTTGAGCAGTTCGATTGCCTCGGTTTGGGTCATCCCGTATTGCCACCAGACATGCTCGGCCGGTTCATCGAGCGGGTTCGGTCCTACCGTATCCCCGATACAACCCCACGCCGAAGCCAGACCGGTACGAGGGTTGTGAGTCGAAGCAATCCCGAACCGCCCGTAACGGTCCCGCTGTACTTCCTTCATACCGCCTCCTTGAACGCGTCGATTTCCGCCATTTCGGTTAGCCGCTCCTCGGTCAAGGTCGGCCAGTCGTGTTCGATAACGTAGGCGCAGACGCCAGCCCAGAACGCCTTAAACGTATCCTCGCCCATCGAGTGAAACGCCAAGCTCTGCGGCTTCTTGAGGATCAAATCGCCGACGCCGGGAATGGCGACCTCAGTTCGCGAGCAGCAGACGCCCGACTCCAGTTGCAGCTCTTTGATTACGTCGTGCGATTGCTTGCCGGCGAATCGGTCGAGGTTCTGCCCGAGGATTTTCCCGAGGCCGTGAACCAGTCGGTTGAACCGTGGGTTTCGCGGCAGGGTCAGGAAGGCAAGCACCCGCGTATTGAGACGGAAACCGCGCTCACGCAACATCGAGCGATCAGCCTCGGAAGCCGCGACGAATGCCGCCACCGGCTTACCCGTTGCCGGGTCCGTCAAAGTGCGCAGGATTAGCTCAATCGGTAGTGGCTTACTCATCGGCTGGCTTCTCCTTGTTGCGGTTGCGCAACTTGTCGAGGGCAGCCCGGCCGACCTCTGGCGTCCTGCGGCCTTCGACCTTTTCGGGTAGCCCGACCAATATCGGGCGCAGCGGTTCGCCGGCCGCAATCATCCGGCAGGCGATCTTGTAAGCCCGGTTAAACAGCTCACGGCTCGACTTGAGCGGCAGGGTGGATAGGTTGTAGAGCCCGACCTCACGCGCAGCGTGAGACACGGCGACATGCGACCAGACGACGTGCCCGGCGTTCGGGTAGGAGTTGCGCGCCGCTTCGGCGTAGGCGTTTTCCTCGGAAGGCAGGCCGAGGGTTTCCGGGGTTGGATGGCAGAGCGCGATAAACCGGCCAACGCTCGGGACGAAATCCGAGGCGAGGCGACGGCAAGCCGCGACCCCGAACCGAATCTGCTCGACTTGGCTAATCCCCTCGGCCACAAACCCCTTGACCATTGCGCGCTTGTACATCTGCAACGAGTCGTCATCGGGCCACGCTTGGCGCCACGCGGGGAATATGGCTTTTAGTTCGCGCACCAACATATTGACGACCCGCCCGGCTGCGTCGTCGATGCTTTTCGGTTCGCTGTCCCCTGGAATTCGGGCGGCGTTGGAAGTAATCCGAGCGGCGATAGCTTTAACGTGATCCATCACAACCCCCCGAGGTTTTGAGTCCATGTCAGGTCGTCGAAGTCCGGCCCCTTGTTGGCGGTCGAGACGGTTCGGCGACCCGCATACGTCTGCGCGTTGAGCATCCAGCTACGCCACGACGCCAACCAATCGGCACGGGTTTCGCCTTTCGCTTTCCAGTAGTTCAAAAACTTTTCAGTTTCGAGTGACAGGTCCGTAGCCGGCGCTCGCTCGTTCGCCCAGACGATCATCTCGGCGGTAATCGGGAACGTATCGGGGACACCGGTTTTGCGTTTGGTTTTCGACGCTGGAGCAGGGGACGGATTCGCGTCGGTAGGCTCTTTACTCTCTTCTCTTCTCTTCTCTTCTCTGGTCCGCTTTTTGTCCGCATCGGTTGCGGACTTACGGGCGCTGCGCTTGCGGTCGGCTTCCATCGCCCGACGCTTGGCAGACGCGCCGTTGTGAACGTCAAAGCGAGGCAGGACAATGGCTCCAGCGCTTTCCTCCAACCAGCCGATATCGGCCATCGCTCGGGCGAAGCCGGGGAAGCCAATCAGGTCATCGACCGTCTCGACGGTGTACCCTTCAAGGCGTCCGGTTTCCGAGTGGGTATCGAACAGACACCAGACCGCATGTAAACCGCCGACTATCCGCATTCTGTCCGCTTTCAATGCGGACGACATGCGGACAACTTTAGGGCTGGTCGCGAGGTCGATTCGCATTTTGATCCAGTCGCCGGCCATTACTCATCCGCCCCGAGCCAATAGACCTCAACCCGAACTAGGCGGCCGTTACGGTTGCGTACCTTAATTTTCCCCGAAGGGATGTAGTAACCGCGTTGGCGCAAGTCAAAGATGCGGGCGGCGAGTCGGGTTATTCCGAACAGTTGGAACGCCTCCCCCGAAGTTAGGCGCGCTCCGGTTTTCAGATAGCGCATAACCTCGACGCATTGCGACGCGGAGTTGTCAGCATTAGGATCAATGTTCATAATGACCTCGCTCATCAGTAACCCCCGGAAAGTCCGCCGACTTTGCCGGGGGTTTTTTTTGGCCGTTATTCGACCGGGTAAAGGTCTGGGCGTAGCTCGAACCGCGTCACGAGCCCGTTAACGGCGCGCTCAATCGGCAGCACAAGCTCTGCCGGTACGGTCAAGTTTCGATGGAGGCATTGCCAGATTCGAGGCTGGCTGGTGTTGCAGAGCCGAGCTAACTCGGCTTGTCCCCCGGCGAGTCGGATAGCTCGCTCGATAGGCCGTTCGGCATCCTTCATTTCGGCCACTCCTTTACGTTTTCGTCCCAGAAATATAACTGAGGTTTTCGCGGAGTCAATGCCTGATAACGTTGATTTCTTGCTGGCCCTATAACAATGGTTATAGAATTGCCACCATGAAAACGACCCAAACCAGTACATTGGCCGAGCGCCTCAACAACGCGATGAAGGCGCGCAACCTCAAGCAGCGCCAGCTCTCCGAGCTGGTTACTGAGTTGAGCGGTGCCCCTATTTCCCAAGTCGCAATCCAGAAAATAACGAGCGGAAAAACCCAGCACTCGAAACGCATTACCGATATCGCCCGAGCCTTAAACGTTTCAGCGGAATGGTTGGCACATGGCGCCTCGCCTTTTCCGCCAGACGGCACTACGCTCTCCCCTGATGGTTCTTTAAGTGGAGTTGGAGAGAACACGGACAGGGAAGAACGAAAAATAAAATGGGGGACGGTGCCGGTGGTAGGGACAGCGCAGCTCGGGGATGACGGTTATTTTGAAGACGAGGGCTATCCGGCCGGACACGGCTCGGGGGTTCTACGTATCCAATCAAGCGACCCGGACGCATACGGGCTGCGACTTCTAGGCGACTCGATGGCGCCGCGAATCATGCATGGGGAGTTCGTTCTGGTTGAGCCGAACACGCCGCCCGTACTGTACGAGGAGGTACTCGTGAAGACGGTCGACGGCCGAAAGATGATCAAAATTTTCGCCCAGCTTGCCGACGGGTTTTATCGATTCGATTCGATCAACCACGACCACCCGCCGATTCACCTTCGAGTCGATCAAGTCGAGTCTGTCCACTACGTCGCCGGGATTCTCAAAAAATCCCGCTTCTTCGCCGCGTAAACCGTCCGTCAAAAAATGGTGTCCTCGATTTGCACTGTAGGAACATTGTTCCTATAGTGCTTATAGGCCAATTCCGGCCGGCTCCCGCCGAGGACTACCAAAATGAAAACCGCCCAACTTATCGCAACCGAAGAAAGCGCCTCTGAGGCGATGGACCTCGCGACCGAAAAAGCTATCGCGACCGACCAAAACTGGCAGCTCGAACTGTCCAAATATACTTTCGATGACAACAGCGTTCTGGTCTTCTCGACTTGGGAATACTTCGGCTTCGACGCCGACGACGCGGAGAGCATTAGGGCTTACACCGTCTGGTTCTGGAAGGTTACGGCCGGCTATTCGGACGACGACCGCGCTACCGAACACGCCGAAATTCGCCGGCTTCTTGAGGCGTTGAATTAGTAACCCAAACTGGTACACCAAACCCGCCACCGTCCGGCGGGTTTTTTCTGCCCGGCAAAAAATATATAACCTGAGTTATTGACGTGGCGATCACTTGTATTATCCTTGAGACACACCCAAGCAAGGAGCAACCCGCCATGACCACCACCGATAAAGCAGTCGCCGCCCTCCTCCTCGTCCTCGTCGTTGGCGTCATCGGGACCATGTATTCTGAAGTAGTTTTGCCGCACCTTGCGGCGATAACCTCCGCGCTTAGTTCGCCCCGCTCCTAACCCTTTCGACCTATCGCCCCCGGCCTATCGGGGGTGATTGATGCCTGCCTCATAAATGGATTCTTACGGGGGAAAACCAATGAAAGCGGCACTTATCAAGCGGCAGATTGCTGCCTGCGAATCGTTCATTCGGAACTTTGAAAGCGGCCTGCCTTACGCGGACGGCGCGGCATACGGACAAGACAAACAGCGTATTCGCGATCTGAAAAACGAGGCGAAAACGTGGCGCGAAATCCTCGAACTTGTGACCAAGGAGCAAGTATGAAGACGACTATCCGGCTGTTCGTACACCAGAAGCCGGGCGAGGAGCAACGGTTGCTCACCGCCGACATGAGCGACTATCCGACCTTGTACGGCGCGATGCTCGGTTACTTCGAAACGGAAGTGGAATGGCCGGAAGTCGACGCCGACCCGACCGCCATTCTCGTTACGCAATACGAGAAGGAACTCGGCCGCGAAATCGCCGACCACCACTGCCGGGTACGGGTGATTCAGGACCGAATCGATAGCCTGCTCTGCCTGACGCACGACGACCCGGAGTCGCTGCTATGACCCGCTTTCGGTTGCGGCGATTCCAGGGCAGAGCCAAATCATTTGTTTGTGCCCTTTGCTTCTGGTCCTTCCTCGCCGCCCTGCAAGCAATCGGCGGCGCAGTAACCGACCAAGCCCCGGCCGCCATTGCGGTTGACCAGCGTTAGGAGTTCCAACGTGGAAACAAAAACTCACTTCCGAAAGGCGTTCGATTCGCCCTACTTGAGCAGCGCCGACATCGTTGGGCCGACCGTCTTAACCGTCGCTCGGGTAGCGCTCGAATCCGACCGGACGAAAAAGACAAAGGACGTATTCAACACGGCTTACTTTGTCGAGCGCGAACTGCGCCCCGGCGAGAAGCTGAAGCCGATGATCCTCAACGCGACGAACTCGAAAACGCTCAAGACGTTAACCGGGTCGCCGTTTATCGAGGACTGGCAAAACGTCAAGGTCACGGTATACGTCGACCCGAATGTGCGGCACGGTAAGGATATCGTGGAAGGGCTACGGATTAGCCCGAAGACGCCAGCCGTGGCGAGTATTTCCCCGGCTACGGTCAAGGCTTGGCAGAACGCGAAAGCGGCCTATATGCGTGACGGCAACCTCGACGCGGTACTCGCTCGGGCATCGATGACCGACGAGGACCAAGCGCGACTAATCGAGGAGTGCCGCCAATGATCTGGTTCGGCGTTGAGCAAAATACTGACCTCTGGTTTGGTCTTCGCATCGGCAAGGCGACGGCCTCGAACTTCGGCAAGTTTATGGCGAACTTCGGTAAGGCTTTCGGCGACCCTGCGAAGCGTTACGCGCTCCAGCTTGCGCTTGAACGAGTAACCGGGCGGAAGGCTGAATTCAGTTTCCAATCCGACGACATGGAACGCGGGCATGTGCAGGAGCCGGTCGCCCGAATGCTTTACGAGGAGTCGCGATTCGTTGAGGTCACTAACGGCGGGTTCTTCGACTGCGGACAATACGGCGACTCGCCTGACGGGTTGGTGGGGAAGGACGGCGTTCTCGAAATCAAATCGGTAACGGCGGGGGTTCACTGGGACACGTTGAAGCGGGGTTCATTCGACCCGGCGTATCGCTGGCAGTTGGCCGGGCACCTTGATTGCTCGGGCCGGGATTGGGTCGACTTCGTGTCGTACTGTTCCGACTTCCCCGACGAGAGTCAGCTACTCGTTTACCGGACGACCCGCGACGATTTCAAGGAGGAGCTGGCTCAGCTCGCCGAACGCCGGGCGGAATTCTTGGCGCTCGTTCAAACGATCAAAAACAATATCGACGAGGTGGCATATGGCACGCGGAGTTAACAAGGTCATTCTGGTGGGCACTTGCGGGCAAGACCCGGATGCGCGCTACCTGCCGAACGGGAACGCGGTCACTACCTTGAGTCTCGCGACTAGCGAGAAGTGGACCGACAAACAATCGGGGCAGCCGGTCGAAAAAACCGAATGGCACCGGGTCTGCTTGTTCGGCAAGGTCGCCGAGATTGCCGGGCAGTATTTGCGGAAGGGGTCGCAGGTTTATATCGAAGGGAAGTTGCAGACGCGGGAGTGGGAGAAGGACGGGGTTAAACGCTACACGACCGAAATCATCGTGGATATGAGGGGGGCACTTCAGTTGCTCGGGCCGAAACCGGAAGGGCAGCAAGCGGCACCGCAGCCGAGCCAGCGCCCGGCACCGCAGCAGAACCAACAAGCCGCCCCGCCTGATTCGTATGACGATGACATACCCTTCGCCCCGCTTCCGTATCTAGCCGGGGCGTAAACGTCACACACAGCAAATGGGGAGGGTTGGCGATGGTGACTTACGGGTCTGTCTGTAGTGGGATTGAGTCGGCATCTGTCGCCTGGGCAGAGCTTGGTCTTAAACCGGCGTGGGTCGCCGAGGTCGCACCCTTCCCCAGCGCGGTGCTTGCGTACCGTTTCCCCGAGGTGCCGAACCTCGGGGACTTACGCGGGGTCGGCCGGCTTGTCCTTAGCGGCAAGATCGAAGC
>Ga0247820_10001380_pt1 | contig 13668 bp, 16 predicted proteins | sample 13C_Glucose_Day1_2_FD_192480 | JGI IMG/M metagenome (GOLD analysis project Ga0247820, IMG submission 192480) | Soil microbial communities from agricultural site in Penn Yan, New York, United States - 13C_Glucose_Day14 | ecosystem: Environmental > Terrestrial > Soil > Agricultural land | place...
GGCTTGGGGGCGTCCATTCTTTCAGATCGGTGCGCCTTGGACACCCATCTGCACCGGCGGCTTGCGGTTAGCATCGTCACCCAACATGCAGTCAGGAGACAGATGCGGATACTGCTCGTCGAGGATGACCGGGTGCTGGCGGATGCGCTTTCGCGGGCCCTGGTGCAGTCCGCCCATGCCGTCGACGTGGTCACCACCGGCGAGGAGGCCGACCATGCGCTCGCCCTCGGCAGCTACGACCTGGCCATCCTGGACATCGGCTTGCCCGGGCTGAGCGGGCTCGACGTGCTGAAGCGGCTGAGGGCGCGCAAATCCACCATGCCGGTGCTGATGCTCACCGCCTTCGATACCCTGGCAGACCGTGTCCGCGGGCTCGACCTGGGGGCCGACGACTACTTGGCCAAGCCTTTCGACCTGCCGGAACTCGAGGCCCGCGTGCGTGCGCTGCTGCGCCGCGGGACGCGGTCCACGCCCTTTCTCGAACATGGTTCGCTGCGCTTCGACACCGTCGGTCGCCGCGTGTTCCATGACAAGCGTCCGCTGGACCTGTCGCCGCGCGAGCTCGCCTTGCTGGAACTGCTGCTGATGCGCGCGGGGCGCGTCGTGAGCAAGGAGCAGATGGTCAACCATCTCTATGGGTGGGGCGACGAGGTCGGGGACAACGCGATCGAAGTCAACGTCTACCGGCTGCGCAAGAAGCTCGAACCCTTCGGTTGCGAGATCCGCACCGTGCGCGGCATGGGCTACCTGATCGACAGCAGCGATGCGGAGGTCTGAGCCTCGGCTGCAGCGCAAGCTGCTGGCCTGGCTGCTCGGGCCGCTGGCCATCCTGCTGGTGCTCGACAGCGCCGCCGCCTACTGGAACTCGCTGCGATTCTCCAACCTCGCCTACGACCGCGCGCTGCACGAGATCGGACGCGAGATCGCGCTGCATGTGAAGCTCGATGGCGCGCGCCCCCGGCTCGAGCTCTCCGAGGCCGCGGCCAACATCCTGTTCGTGGACCAGGACGACCAGATCTTCTACCGGGTCGTCGGCGAGGACGGCGCCGACCTGGGCGGCGATGGGCAGTTGCCTGCGGCGCGCGTCGGAAAAGCCGGCAAGCCGAACTTCTACGGCGACACAGTGCGCGGTGAGCAGGTGCGGATGATGGTGGCCTGGATGCCGATCGGGCCGGACGCCGGGCCGCCGCTGGTTCTGGTGCAGGTCGCCGAATCGCTCAACAAGCGCGAGCGCCTGGCCTGGGAGATGGTCGCCAACGTGGTGCTGCCGCAGCTGCTCCTGATCATCATGGCGACGGCGGTGGTCTGGTTTGGCGTGTCGCGCGGTCTCGAGCCGCTGCAGCGGCTGCGCCGCGCCGTCTCGGACCGCTCCCACCTGGACCTGAGTCCGATCGACATCCACGATGTTCCGGGCGAGGTGCGGCCGCTGGTGGACGATGTCAACGAGTTGATGGCGCGCCTGGAGCGCACCTTCGATTTCCAGAATCGTTTCGTGGCCGACGCCGCCCACCAGCTGAAGACGCCGGTCAGCGGCCTGAAAGCCCAGATCGAGCTGGCGCTGAGGGAGACCGACCTGCATCGGGTGCGCCATTCGCTGGCGCAGCTCTACATCAGCGCCGACCGGCTGTCGAGGCTCGTGCGCCAGCTGCTTTCGCTGGCCCGCAACGAGCCCGGCGCGCTCGACTCCATGCAGTTGCAGCCGCTGGACCTGAACGCCCACGCCCTCGAGGTGAGCATGGAATGGGTGCCGCAGGCGATCAAGCGGAACATCGACCTGGGCTTCGAGGGCGCCGACCATCCGCTGATGATCGATGCCGACCAGGATCGCCTGCGCGAACTGGTCAACAACCTGATCGACAACGCGATCCGCTACAGCCAGCCGGGCGGCCGGGTGACCGTGCAGGCCAGCCGGATCGACGACGCGCAATGCCGCCTGGCCATCAGCGACGATGGCCTGCGGATCCCCGTGGAGGAGCGCGCCCGCATCTTCGAACGCTTTCACCGCCTGCTCGGCACGCAGGAGGACGGCAGCGGCCTGGGCCTGGCCATCGTCAGCGAGATCGCCTCGCTGCATGGGGCGCGCATCACGCTGGAGGAGGACATCGACGGCGTGGGCAACACCTTCAGCGTCTTCTTCCCCTTGCGCGCGGCCTGATCGGCGCACCGGCCGCTTGTAAGCTTGCTGACAGCTGGCGGACAACCGGCTGTCAGCCCCGCGGCATGAAGATGACAGGCCAGGTCTCTACGCTCGACAAGGCCGGAACCGCTGTGGTTTCGAACCATTGAACGAGGAGACACCGTGTCGTTTTTGTCGAGTGCTGAATTCTGGATCGCCCTGTCGCAGATCATCCTGATCAATATCGTCCTGAGCGGCGACAACGCGGTCGTCATCGCGATGGCCTCCCGCTCGCTGCCGCCGGCCCAGCAGAAGAAGGCCATTCTGTTCGGCAGTGTCGGCGCGATCGTGCTGCGCGTGGTGCTGACCTTCTTCGCCGTCTATCTGCTGACCCTGCCGTACCTGAAGCTGGTCGGCGCCGCGCTGCTGTTCTGGATCGGCATCGGCCTGCTCCAGAGCGAGGACGAGGAGCACGGCCTGGAAGGCCACGCCGGGCTGGCTGCCGCCATCAAGACCATCGTGCTGGCCGACCTGGTCATGAGCCTGGACAACGTGGTCGGCGTTGCCGCTGCGGCCAAGGGGAATGTGCCGCTGCTCGTCTTCGGTCTCGTGATCAGCATTCCCCTGATCATCTTCGGCAGCACCCTGATCCTGAAGCTGATGGATCGATTCCCGATCATCATCGTGCTCGGCGCCGCCCTGCTCGGCTGGGTGGCTGGAGAAATGGCGATCTCGGATCCGGCCATCGCCGCTTGGGTCGCCGATCGTCACTCGCTGCACACGGTGGTCCCGGCACTGGGCGCCATGCTGGTGGTGGCGGTCGGAAAGTGGCTGAGCGGCCGCCGCGAGCAGCGACGCGAACAACTGCAGGCGACCAAGAAGCAAGCCGCCGTCTGAGGGGGCTGCATGACGCGAATCCTGGTACCCATCGACCCGGCTCAGCCGGCTCGAACGCGTTCGGCCATCGAGCAGGTCCTGCGCATGCGGCGGACCGACCGGGTGAGCATCCGCCTCCTGCGCGTGCAGCCCATGGTCTCGGGCCATGTGGCGATGCTCTTCGACAAGCGCGAGCTGCTCGACCTGCAGATGAGCGCAGGCGCCGAGGACCTGCAGTACGCGCAGAAGCTGCTCGACCTGGCAGGGGTGCCTTATGCCAGCACCGTGCTGGTGGGGCGCAGTGCCGAGACGATCGCCGCGGCCGCCCGCGACTACGGCTGCGACCACATCGTCTTCGGCCGCGACGAACCCAGCCTGGCGGGAACGATCTTCGGCTCGCTGGCCCAGCAGGTGCGCCAGCACCTTCGCGGGAGCGGCGACCCGCAGGTCATCAGCTCCTGAACGAGGGTGACGCGCCCTGCCCGGGGGCTCAGACGCCTTCGATGATCCGCAGATCCCGTTCGGCCCCGTCGCCCAGTGCCGCCAGCGCGGCCTGGTAGTCGGGGCTGTCGTGCGTCGCCGTGGCCTGCTCGACGCTGTCGAACTCGATCAACACGGTGCGCTGGGCCAAACCGTATTCGTAGGTCTTGGCCGGCACGCCGCGTGCCAGGAAGCGCCCGCCGCCGGCGGTGATGGCGGGGCCGGCCAGCTTGGCGTAGGCCGCGAGCTTGTCGGCATCCTTGACGGAACGGTAGGCGCTGACCCAATAGGCTTTTGCCATGGTGATCTCTCTCTTTGCTGGTGAATCGTCGCCATCATAGCCACCGGCCGGATTCAGGGTTCCCGCCCGGAAACTCGCGCCCACAGGCGCCGCAGCCGGCGGGCGCGGTCCTCGAACAGGTACGAGCCGGCGAGCGCGAACAGGCCCGAGACGAGGCCCGTGACGACGGCTTCGAGGTGCGGGATGCCGTAGTGATTGGAATGCGAGAAACTGTCGCCGATCATCGTCAGGAGGCCGACCAGCAGGGCGTTGCCATAGCGGTTCGAAAACAGCCTCGCGGCCGGCGTGAAGCTCAGCAGCAGCGCGAGCACGCCGGTCAGCAGGCCGGTCTGCAGGGCGAGCGTCCAGTGCGGGATGCTCAGCAGATTGCCGAGGCTCCCGGGCATGCAGGTCATGCAGGCGCTGGTCGGCTGCCAGAAGCGCTGGACGAACAGGACAAGGCGACGCTTCAGAGGAATCGGCATCAGGCAGCCCCCGCAATGCACCGGCTGCGATCCTCGCACGAGACGCGCCGGGGCGCCACTCGGTCGGTTCGCACATGCATATGCGGATTCCTTCGTTGGGACCCGGGGAGCGCAGCCCTAGGCTCCCCGCTTCAATCGAACGCACCCCATGGCCCAAACACTCAAGATCGTCGCCGTCTCCGGCGGCCTCCAGCGTCCCTCCCGCACCCTTGCGCTGGTCGAGCAACTGCTCGAGGGATTGAACGACGCCGTGCCCGCCAGGACGCGGCTGATCGAGCTCGGCGAGCTCGTCCCGAAGTTCGGCAGCGTGCTGCAGCGCGCGCAGCTGCCGCGCGAGGTGGAATCGGTCCTGCGCGACATCGAGACGGCCGACCTGCTGCTGGTGGCGAGCCCGATCTACCGCGGTTCGTACACCGGCCTGTTCAAGCACCTGTTCGATTTCGTGCACCACGAGTCGCTGATCGACGTGCCGGTGCTGCTCGCGGCCACCGGCGGCAGCGACCGCCATGCGCTGGCGATCGATCACCAGCTGCGGCCGCTGTTCAGCTTCTTCCAGGCGCACACGCTGCCGATCGGCGTCTATGCGACCGACAAGGAGTTCGACAACTACCGCATCACCAGCGATGCGCTGCGCGCGCGCATCGCGCTGGCCGTCGAACGCGCGGTGCCCGTGCTGCGGCCCCGCGGCGAGCGCGCACCCGCCGTGCCGACGCTCGCGCTCGCCTGAGGCCGGCCCTTGGGCCGCGCTCAGGAAGCGTTCGCGCCCACGTTCCAGTAGAAGGTCGGGTCGATGCCGTTGAGCGCGTGGTCGCCGACCACGCGCGCCTTGTAGATCACGGGGTTGTGCGAGGCCAGGGTGCGGGCGTTGCGCCAGTGGCGGTCGAGCCGCAGGTCCTCCTGGAGCGCCGAGGCGCCACCGACATCGAACAGCCGGGTCGCCGATTGCAGCACCGCGTCGCCGATCACGACCTGCGCCTTGGCCATCCGCAGTTCGACTTCCACCAGCGTCTGCACGGGGACCGGCTCGCCGGCCGCGCGCAGCCGGTCGACGTCGCCGAGGCCCTGCGCCACGGCCCGCACCCTGGCCGAAGCGCAGAAGGCGGCGCTCGCGAGCTGGCCGATCAGCTGCTGAACCAGCGGGTCTTCGCGCGGCGTGTTCCCGCTGCCGTGACTGTAGACGCGCTTGCGGGCCCGCACGAAGGCGACGGCATCGCGTTCGATGGCGCGCGCGATCCCGGCCAGCGTCGCCAGATGCACGAGCTGGAAGAAGGCGGTCATCGGCGTCGGTCCGACGCGCGCGCTGGGCAGCACGTGGGCCGGGTCCACGCGCACGCCGCGAAAGCGGGTCGTGCCCGAGGCGCTCAGGCGCTGGCCGAAGCCGCGCCAGTCGTCCAGCCGCTCGACGCCCGCGGCGTCCGCGGGCACCAGCACCAGCACGCGCTCGCCGGCGCCCTCGTCCGCCACGCGCTGGGCGGCGACGCCGATCCAGTCGGCGTAGAGCGTGCCGGTGCTGTAGAACTTGTCGCCCTCGAGCAGCCAGTCGCGGCCTTCGCGGCGCAGCGTCGTCTGCAGCGTGCCGAGCGCGCCATGGCCCAGTTCGGTCGTGGCGTTGCCGAAGATCGAACCGTCGGCGGCGCGGCGCAACCAGGGCCCATGCAGGCCGGGGTCGACCTCGGCGTAGAGCCGCTCGATGAACCCGAAATGCGCGCGCAGCACCTGCGGCAGATTGGAGTCGGCCTCGCCGAGTTCCACCAGCAGATCGAAAAGCTGCTCCACCGAGGCGCCGAGACCGCCGGCCGCGACCGGCACCCGCAAGGCGCCGAAGCCCGCTTCCCGCAGCCAGCCGATCGCCTCGTTGGCCAGTGCGCGGTCGTTCTCGCGCTGCAGCGCGCCCTCGGCGATGCGATCGAAGATGGGGCGGAATCGCTCGGCGAGCCCGGTGGAGGATGGAGTGGCTGGAAGTGTCATCGGCAAGCGTGGGAGTCGGGAGGAGGCGAGGTCGGCGCGGCGGCTGCCGATGCGGCGGCCGCGGTGGCCTCTAGGCAGAAGGGAGCGGCTCGAGCGGCTCGGCCGCGCCGCCGTCGAGCACGTCGTCCACCGTGGCGCGCGTCAGGGTCGGCGCGAAGGCCTCGATGAAGGCATAGACGTAGGCGCGCAGATAGACGCCGCGGCGCACGGCCAGCTTGGTCTGGTTGATGCCGAACAGGTGGCCGGCGTCGACCGCGCGCAGGCGCGTGTCGCGCTCGGCCTCGAAGGCGACGTTGGCGACGATGCCGACGCCGATGCCGAGCTCGACGTAGGTCTTGATGACGTCGGCATCCATCGCGGTGATCGCCAGGTCGGGCTTGAGTCCGGCCTCGGCAAAGGCCAGGTCGATGCGGGTGCGGCCCGTGAAGCCGCTGTCGTAGGTGACGAGCGGGTAGGCGGCCAGCCGCTCGATGGTCAGCGGGCCGTCGAGCAGGGCATGGCCCGGGGGCGCGATCACCGAATGGGTCCAGCGATAGCAGGGCAGCGCGACGAGTTGCGGATAGTCGCTCAAGGCTTCGGTCGCGATGCCCACGTCGGCTTCTCCTTCGAGCAGCATCTGCGCGATCTGCTGGGGCGAACCCTGGTGCAGATGCAGCTGCACGTTGGGGAAGCGGCGGCGAAACTCCTGCACGGCCACCGGCAATGCGTAGCGGGCCTGCGAGTGGGTCGCGGCGATGGACAGATAGCCTTCCTCCTGCGCGAGGAACTCCTTGCCGGCCTGGCGCAGGTTACGGCTCTCGAGCAGCACGCGCTCGATGATCGGCAGCAGATGATCGCCCGGCGCCGTCAGTCCGGTCAGCCGCTTGCCCAGCCGCGCGAACAGGGCGATGCCGAGTTCGTCCTCCAGTTCGCGAATCTGTCGGCTGACGCCCGGCTGCGAGGTGTGCAGCGCATGGGCTGCCTCGGTGAGATTGAAACCGCAGCGAACGGCCTCGCGAACGGAGCGCAATTGTTGGAAATTCATGAAGCCGGGAAAGAAGAGCGCCGCGGATCAGCACTCGCGGGCCGATTCTGCGGGCGCTGCTTCAAGTCGCGAACGACCGATTCGTTGCTTCCAAATAAGGGAATCATCTGAGAACCTGTTTGCGATCTCCCATGCGGAATTTCCATATCGAAAGAACAAGTCCTTCGTTGGCCTTCGCGCCCTGCCTTTCGACAATCGCAGGCTTTCATCAACCAGGAGCTTCCATGGCCACGCTGCGACTCGGCGACACCGCCCCCAATTTCACCCAGGACTCCAGCGAAGGCGAGATCGACTTCTATCGCTGGGCCGGCGATGCGTGGGTGGTGCTGTTCTCGCACCCCGCCGATTTCACGCCCGTGTGCACCACCGAACTCGGCAAGACCGCGGCCTTGTCGGGCGAGTTCGCCCGGCGCGGCGTGAAGCCGATCGCGGTCAGCATCGATCCGGCGGACAAGCACAGGCAATGGATCGGCGACATCAACGAGACGCAGAACACGACCGTCGACTTCCCGATCCTGGCCGACCCCGACCGCAAGGTGGCCGACCTCTACGACCTGATCCATCCGAACGCCTCGACCACGGCGACCGTGCGCAGCGTCTTCGTCATCGACCCGAAGAAGCTGATCCGCACCACCATCACCTATCCGGCGAGCACCGGGCGCAACTTCGACGAGATCCTGCGCGTGATCGACTCGCTGCAACTGACCGACAGCCACAAGGTGGCCACGCCGGTGAACTGGAAGGACGGCGACGACGTCGTGATCCTCCCGAGCCTGCAGGACCCGGCCGAGCTGGCGGAGCGCTTTCCGAAGGGCTTCAAGGCGATCCGGCCCTACCTGCGCATCACGCCGCAGCCGAACCGGTAGGCGTCGCGCTCCGAACCCGGCCCGCAACGGCGGCCCCAACGGAAAGCGCATCTGCAAACTCGCATTCGTTCGTTGGCGGGCTTCCGGCGCGTCCGCAGAATGCCCAGGCCTCCACTCCTTCTTCATTGATCGGCCCACCATGTCCTTTCGCAATCCCGAACGCCTGGCGCCCCGTGTCCTGTCCGTGCTGCGCATCGTCTCGGCCTTCCTGCTGATCCAGCATGGCTCGGCCAAGCTGCTCGGCTTTCCTCGCGTGGCCTTCTTCGACAACCTGCAGATCTTCTCGCTGCTCGGTGTCGCCGGCATTCTCGAACTGGTCGGCGGCGTGCTGCTGCTGATCGGACTGTTCACGCGGCCGACCGCGTTCGTCCTCTCGGGCCTGCTGGCCTTCGCCTACTTCCTCGGCCATGCGACCAAGGGCTTCGTGCTGGTCCCGTTCCTGAACCAGGGCGAGGCCGCGGTGCTGTTCTCGTTCGTGTTCCTGTACATCGCCGCGGCGGGTGCCGGTCCGTGGAGTGTCGACGCGCTACGCGCCAGGGGCTCGGCCACGGCGCCCTCGCCCGCAGCGGCGTAGTCGGTTGATTTGGCTATATGCAACTGATTTAACGGTCGTTCCACTTCGCGCCAGCGCTTCGGACAATCGCCATCGTTTTTCCCGCCGACCACCCATGAACTCTCCCATGCCACACGCCCCCACCCAAGACTTCGAGCGCGACCCTTTGGAGGGCTCCGTCTGGCAGCTGCTGCGCGACATCGCGCTCAGTGCGCTGGTGGTCTGCGCCATCGCGCTCATCACCGGCTTCCTGGCCGCCACCTCGGCCCATGCGCAGGCGCCCAAGGGCGAACTGCGCATCGGCTACCAGAAGTCGGCCAGCCTGTTCGTGTTGCAGAAGGCGCAAGGCAGCCTGGAGAAGAAGCTGCAGCCGCTCGGCTTCGGCGTGAAATGGGTCGAGTTCCCGGCCGGTCCGCAACTGCTCGAAGGCCTCAACGTCGGTGCCGTCGACGTCGGCTACGTGGGCGAGGCGCCGCCGATCTTCGGCCAGGCCGCGGGTGCCCGCTTCGTCTACTTCGGCTACGACCCGGCGGCGCCGCGGGCCGAGGCGATCCTCGTCACGAAGGACTCGCCGATCCGCTCGGTCGCCGATCTCAAGGGCAGGAAGGTGGCGCTCAACAAGGGCAGCAACGTGCACTACCTGCTGGTCAAGCAGCTCGAGAAGAACGGCCTCAAGTTCAGCGACATCCAGCCCGTCTACCTGGCCCCGGCCGACGGCCGCGCCGCCTTCGAGAGCAGGAACGTCGATGCCTGGGTGATCTGGGACCCGTTCCAGGCTGCCGCCGAGAAATCGACCGGCGCCCGTGTGCTGGCCGACGGCGCACCCGACGTCGTCAACAACTACCAGTTCTACCTGGGCGAGCGCGGCTTCGTCACGAAGCACCCGTTGGTGATCGAGGCGCTGTTCGAGGATTCGGTGGCCCAGGGCATCTGGCTCAAGAAGAACCTGCGCCAGGCGGCCGAGCTGATCGCGCCCCTGCAGGGCCTGCCGGTCGAGGTGGTCGAGCTCGCGCTGCGGCGCTACGAGTTCAACGTGAAGCCGATCACGGCCGAGGTTGCGGCCGAGCAGCAGAAGATCGCGGATGCCTTTTTCGACCTGAAGCTGATCCCCAAGGCCATCAAGGTCAGCGACGCGGTCGTCGTGGCCAGGCCTTGAGCGCGCGGCACAGACGGAAGGCCAACGCCCATGAGCATCGAGTCGACACCCGCCCAGCAGGCCCGCCACGTGATCGAGCGCACCGGATCCGCCTGGCGGATCGCACCTGCTTCGCCACGCGAAGTGGCACGCCGCGCGCCGCGAGGGCATGTGCCGGCGCGGGTCGTGCGGCGCATCCAGGCGGCCGCCGTGGCTGCGGGCTTGCCGATGCTGGCTCATTCCTGGTGATTCGAATTCAGATGACATCCCGATCCTTTCCCCCGATCCTTCGACGCGCGCTGCTGGCCATCGGCATCGCGCTCGCCGCGACGGTCGCCGTCGCCCAGACCCAGCCGCCCGTTCGCATCGGCTATCAGAAGTCGTCCACGCTGATCGCCGTGCTCAAGGCGCAAGGCACGCTCGAGCGCGAACTCGCACCACTGGGCGTGAAGCCGACCTGGCACGAGTTCACCAGCGGCCTGCCGCTGCTCGAGGCGCTCAACCTCGGCAACATCGATTTCAGCGCCGATGTCGCCGACACCGTGCCGGTGTTCGCGCAAGCCGCAGGGGCGCAACTCAGCTTCGTGGCCCAAGAGGCGCCTTCGCCGACCGCGCAGGCGATCGTGGTGCGCGCCGACTCGCCGCTCAAGTCCCTGGGCGACCTCAAGGGCAGGAAGATCGGCGTGGCCAAGGGCTCCGGAGGCCACTACCTGCTGCTGGCCGCGCTCGACAAGGGCGGGGTGTCGCTGAAGGACGTCGAGGTGGCCTACCTGACGCCCGCGGACGGTCGCGCGGCCTTCGAGAAGGGGGCGATCGATGCCTGGGTGATCTGGGACCCGTTCCTGTCGGCGGCGCAGCGCCAGGCCGGTGTGCGCGTACTCGCCGACGGCTCCGGCATCGCCTCCTACCAACGCTACTACCTCGCCTCGACCCAGTTCGCGCAGTCGCGCCCGGATGTGCTGCGCGTGATCTACGCCGCGCTCGACAAGGCGGGCAAGTGGGTCAAGAGCAACCCCCGGGAGGCCGCCGAGCTGCTGGCACCGGTGTGGGGGCTGGATGTCGCCACCGTCGAGCAGGCCAACGCGCGCCGCAGCTACGAGGTCCGCAGGGTGGTGCCCGACGGCCTCGGCGAGCAGCAGCGCATCGCCGATGCCTTCTTCGCGCAGAAGCTGCTGCCGCGTCGCGTCGACACCCTGCAGGCCGAACTCTTTCAACCCATCCGATGAACCCCACGCCATGAGGCAGGCCCGAGGAGCTGGCGGCCGCATGACAGCGCCGCCCGCCTGACCCGCCCGCCGTTCAACCCCAGTCTCATTGCAAGCAGGATTCCATGCCACCTACCATCACCGCCATCAATGTCCGCAACCAGTTCCGCGGCAAGGTCCGCGAGATCGTCCGCGGCAACGTCGTCTCCGAAGTCGATGTCGAGACGCCCTTCGGCATCGTCACCTCGGTCATCACCACGCGCTCGGTCGACGAACTCGCGCTGAAGATCGGCTCGGACGTGGTCGCCCTCGTCAAGTCGACCGAGGTTTCGATTGCCAAGCTCTGAAACCTTTGCCGCGGGGGCCGCATGAGCAGTCCCCGCAGGCAGATGCACCTCGGTGCCTTCTTCTTCGGCGTCGGCCATCACCTGGCGGCCTGGCGCCACCCCGACGTCGATCCCGGCGCGGCCAGCCGCATCGAGTCGCTGAAGGCGTGGACCCGCATCGCGGAGGACGCGAAGTTCGACGCCATCTTCTTTGCCGACAACGTGGGCATGCCGGGCCCACCCGACGAGGTGGTGGCGAAGAACGCGCTGTGGTATCCGCTCGATCCGCTCATCACGCTGGCGGCGCTGTCGCAGTCGACCACGCACATCGGCCTGGTGGCCACGGTCTCGTCGACCTACCTGCCGCCCTACCACCTGGCGCGCAAGTATGCGGCGCTCGACCAGGTCAGCCAGGGCCGCAGCGGCTGGAACCTCGTGACATCGGGCAGCGACTTCGAGGCCCGCAGCTTCGGCCTCGACCAGCAGCTCGCCCATGCGCACCGCTATGCCCGTGCTCACGAGTACGTGAAGATCGTCAAGGGCCTGTGGGACAGCTGGGAGGACGATGCCTTCATCCACGACAAGGAGGCCAACCGCTTCTTCGACCCGGCCCGGCTGCACCGCGTGGCGCACGAGGGCGCGCACTACAAGGTGCACGGCGCGCTGCAGACGCCGCGATCGCCGCAGGGCTGTCCGGTGCTGGTGCAGGCGGGTTCTTCGGGCGATGGCCAGGACCTGGCGGCGGCGACGGCCGAGGTGGTGTTCACGGCCCAGCAGAGCGCCGAGGCGGCGAGGGCCTTCTACAGCGGCCTCAAGGGCCGGCTCGGCGCGCACGGCCGCAGCGCCGACCAGCTCAAGATCCTGCCCGGCATCTCGCCTTTCGTCGGCCGCAGCCGGCAGGAGGCCGAGGAGAAGTTCGAGCAGCTGCAGGGCCTTATCGATCCGGTGCTGGGCATCGGCCTGCTGTCGACCTTCCTGGGCCATGTCGATCTGAGCGGCTACGACATCGACGGGCCGTTTCCGCAGGACCTTCCGGTGACGGAAGGCTGGAAGAGCCGGCAGGAACTGTTCGAGGGAATGGCCAGGCGCGAGAAGCTGTCGATTCGCCAGCTCTACGAGAAGGTGGCCGGCGCGCGCGGCCACTGGACCCTGGTCGGCACCGCCGAATCGATCGCCGACCAGCTCGAGCACTGGTTCCGCACCGGTGCGGCCGATGGCTTCAACGTGCTGGCGCCGACGCTGCCGCATGGCCTCAAGGATTTTGCCGAGCTCGTGATTCCCGAGCTTCAGCGGCGCGGACTGTTCCGCACCGCCTACGAGGGCCGCACCCTTCGCGAGCACCTGGGACTGGCGCGGCCGGTCCACCCGGGTGCGCGGCATCGGGCCACGGGCTCATAGATGAGATGGTTGTTAAGAATTGACTTATCAGTAGTTCGTGCCGGCTGGGGCCGCGCCTACAGTGGGCTGTCGCCATCACGGCGAGCCGAGCAACCACCCTACACCGGAGCACCCTTTCATGTCATCGGACCTCGAGACCCTCGCACTTCCGGCCGCGCTGGAGCAAGCCCAGGCCGCAGCCGAGCCACACAAGCTGGCCTACGCCGGCGGCGTCGCGCCGCCGGTCGCATGGCAGCTGGTCCAGCGGCGCGAAGCGGTGCTGGTCGACGTGCGTTCGGGCGAGGAGCGCAAGTTCGTCGGCCACGTGCCCGAGAGCCTGCATGTGCCATGGGCCACCGGCACCGCGCTCACGCGCAACCCGCGCTTCGTGCGCGAGCTCGAGGCCAAGCTGGCCAGGGACGGCGGCAAGGAGGCCGTGGTGCTGCTGCTGTGCCGCAGCGGCAAGCGCTCGGCGCTGGCCGCCGAGGCGGCGGCCAAGGCGGGCTTCAGTCACGTCTTCAACGTGCTGGAGGGATTCGAGGGCGAGATCGATGCCGAGCAGCACCGCGGCTCGGCAGACGGCTGGCGCTTTCACAAGCTGCCCTGGGTCCAGGACTGAGACACGCGCGCGGCGCGCGAGCGAATCGAGAAGGAAAGCAATGTCGGGATTCGATGTCGACCAGGTGGTCGGGGCGCTGCGCGGCGTGCGCGCCGAGTGGCGCGATGCGCAGAAGCGATCGCGCGAGCCCGCCGGTCGGGAGTTCCCGTCGCGCGAAGCGCTCTCGCTCGTGATCGAGCAGCTCAAGGGCGCGCTCTTTCCGATGCGCCTCGGCCCCTCGGACCTGCGCCACGACGGCGAGGACTTTTACGTCGCCCACACGCTCGATGCCGCCTTGCATGCCTTGCTCGAGCAGGCGCGGCTCGAGCTCCAGTATGTCGGGCGCCATGCGCCGCGCCTGCTCGAGCAAGGCATGCAA
>Ga0247820_10001381_pt1 | contig 13665 bp, 7 predicted proteins | sample 13C_Glucose_Day1_2_FD_192480 | JGI IMG/M metagenome (GOLD analysis project Ga0247820, IMG submission 192480) | Soil microbial communities from agricultural site in Penn Yan, New York, United States - 13C_Glucose_Day14 | ecosystem: Environmental > Terrestrial > Soil > Agricultural land | place...
CTGCAGGTGCGGGATCCGCACGCGCCGCACCGGCGCCTGGCCGGCAGCGGCCTGCGGGCCGGAGCCGTAGGGGGCCGAGATCTCACCTGACGTCGGGGCGTCGCTCATAACCGGTGATCCTAGGCGCGGTGTCAGGAGTCCTGCTCGCGCCACCGGCTCGTGATGGGCAGTCGGCGGTCGCGCCCGAAGGCCAGGGCGGAGATCTTGGGCCCGGGGGCGAACTGGCGGCGCTTCCACTCCGCCCGGTCCACGAGGGAGACCACCTTGTCGACGACGGCCTCGTCGAAGCCGGCCTCGATGAGCTGGGCCCGCCCCTGTGCCCCCGCGACGTAGAGCTCGAGGATGGCGTCGAGCTTCTCGTACGGCGGCAGCGAGTCCTGGTCGACCTGGCCGGGCCGCAGCTCGGCGGAGGGCGGCTTGCTGATGGAGTTCGGCGGGATGGGCGCGGTCTCCCCGGATGCCTCTGCCTCGGCATTGCGCCAGTTCGCGAGCTGCCACACCAGGGTCTTGGGGACGTCCTTGAGCGGCGCGAAGCCGCCCACGCTGTCGCCGTAGATGGTCGAGTACCCCGTGGCCAGCTCGGACTTGTTGCCCGTGGCGAGGGTCAGGTGGCCCTCCTGGTTCGACAGGCCCATGAGAATGACGCCCCGGCACCTGGCTTGGAGGTTCTCCTCGGCGACCCCCGTCAGGCCGAGGTGGGTGAGGAAGGCCTCCACCATCGGCTTGATCGGCTGCACCCGGTAGTTCAGGCCGGTGCGCTCAGCGAGGTCGGCGGCGTCGTCCTTGGAGTGGTCCGAGGAGTACTCGCTCGGCATCGAGACGCCGTAGACGTTGGCGGGACCCACTGCGTCGCAGGCGATGGCCGCCACCAGAGCGGAGTCGATGCCGCCGGAGAGACCCAGGACGACTGAGGACATGCCGTTCTTGCGGACGTAGTCGCGCAGCCCGAGGACCAAGGCCTGGTAGACCTCGCCCACGGGGTCGAGGCGCGGTGCCTCGGGAGCCGGCCGCGCGGCATACGGCGGTGCGGCCTCCTCGGTGACCGAGGTGAACGCGACTCCCTCCGTCACGTCGGCGGGGTGGAAGGTGGACTCCGCTAGGTCGAGGTCGAGGACCACGAGGTCCTCGACGAACTGCGGTCCGCGGGCCAGCACCCTGCCGGCAGCGTCGACGACGATCGAGTCGCCATCGAAGACGAGCTCGTCCTGGCCGCCGACGAGGTTCAGGTAGGCGAGCGCGCACTCGGCCTGGCCGGCACGCCGTGCGGCGAGCTCGAGGCGGGTGTCGTCCTTGTCGCGTTCGTAGGGTGAGCCGTTCAGGACGAGGAGCAGCTCCGCTCCGGCCTCGCGGGCCATCGACACCGGCCCACCCTCCTGCCAGATGTCCTCGCAGATGGCCAGGGCCACGTCGACCCCGCGCACCCGCACCACCGCGAGGTCGTGGCCGGGGGCGAAGACGCGGGCCTCGTCGAAGACGCCGTAGGTCGGCAGGTGGTGCTTGGCGTACCGCGCCACGACCGCACCGTGGTGGAGGACCGCTGCGCAGTTCTGCGGCAGCTCTCGGGCGGGGTCGCCGTCCGACGTGCCCGCAGCGGCCCGGTCGAGGTAGCCGACGACGACGGGCAGCTCGCCGAGCCCGTCGGAGTCGAGGTCCGCTGCCAGGACCTCGATCGCCTCCCGCGAGGCGTCGACGAACGAGGTGCGCAGGGCGAGGTCCTCGACCGGGTAACCCGTCAGGGCCATCTCGGGAAAAGCCACGAGGTGCGCACCGGTCTCAGCGGCCTTCGCGGTCCACAGCCGGATCATCTCCGCGTTGCCGCCGAGGTCCCCGACGGTGGCGTTGACCTGGGCGAGGGCGAGTCGAAGTTGCGCCATAACCGCACCCTACCCACGCCCTGACCCGCGTCGTTCCCGCCTCCCGCATGCACCACCACGGGCTGCGAATGGTCGCGGCACGCCGCAGGGCTGGGCACTTTTTACCAAGTCCATACGCGCTCGCCACTTTTTAACAAGTCGTTACGTACGATCCGTCCGAAATCGTCGGCTGGCGTGTTCTCATCGCCATTTGTGTGCCAAGTGTGGCCACGATCACCACTGGAGGATTTGTGAAGAGACGTCACATCAGCGTCCTGTCCGGCGTGGCGGTGGCAGCCGTCGCGCTGAGCATGGCGCCCGCCCAGGCGCAGGCAATCCCTGCGCAGGGCGACAAGGAGCCGAAGGCCGCCAACCGCGAGCACGACCTGCCCAACCCGCTCGGAGACGCCCAGCGCGCGCTCCGCAAGCAGGCTGTCGACAAGCTCATCAAGGGCGAAGCCACCACGGAGATGCGCGGGGGGCAGCGGGTCATCAAGCTCGCGGGCAACGCCAAGGCTCCGAAGGGCAGCATCGCGGCCCAGGACCGCTTCGTGTCGTACCCCGTGGAGCGTGAGGAGTCGATCTTCACGGTCCTCACCGACTTCGGCACGCAGACCAAGACCGGCTTCGACGCCACCCCGGGACCCGTGCACAACCAGATCCCCGCACCGGACCGCAACTGGGACGCCAACTCGACCGACGACAACTCCACGTACTGGACCGCCGACTTCAACCGGGGGCACTACGAGGACATGATGTTCGGCCAGGGCGAGTCGTTCAAGGACTTCTACCTCAAGCAGTCCAACGGCCGGTTCCTGGCCAAGGGCGACGTGTCCGACTGGGTCACGGTCCCCTACAACGAGGCCCGCTACGGCGCGAAGAACAACGCCGACGGCTACTGGAACTACGTCAAGGACACGGCGACCGCCTGGTACGACGCGCAGAAGGCCTCCGGCAAGACCGACGCCGAGATCGCGACGTACCTCAAGCAGTTCGACCAGGTCGACCGCTACGACGGCGACGGCGACGGCAACTTCAACGAGCCCGACGGCTACATCGACCACTTCCAGGCCATCCACGCCGGTGAGGGCGAAGAGGCCGGCGGCGGCGCCCAGGGCGTCAACGCCATCTGGTCGCACCGCTGGTACGCCTACTCCACCGGCATCGGCCAGACCGGTCCCGAGCAGAACAAGCTCGGTGGTGTCCCGCTGGGCAACTCAGGCATCTGGATCGGTGACTACACGACCGAGCCCGAGAACGGCGGCCTCGGCGTGTTCACCCACGAGTTCGGCCACGACCTCGGCCTGCCGGACTACTACGACACCGCCGGTGGAGACAACGGCACCGGCTTCTGGACGCTGATGTCCGGTGGCTCGTGGCTCAACCACGGCACCGACTCCATCGGAACCACGCCCGGCTACATGGGCCCGCTGGAGAAGCTGCAGCTCGGCTGGCTCGACTACAAGGTCGTGCCGTACGGCACCGACATGACGGTCAAGCTCGGCGCGGCGAACCTGCCCAAGGGCACCTCGTCCTACCAGGCGCTGGCGGTCACCCTGCCTGACAAGACGGTGAAGACCGACTACAACACCCCGCACTCCGGTTCGTACGAGTGGTGGGGCGGCGCGGCCGACGACCTGCAGAACACCCTGACGCGAGACGTCGACTTCACCGGCAAGACCTCCGCCTCGCTCACCGCGTGGCTCGAGGCGGACATCGAGACGGACTACGACTACCTGTTCGTGGAGACGTCGGTGGACGGCGCCAGCTGGACCCAGGTCGGCTCACCGATCACGGGTGAGGGCCAGGCCTGGGCCCAGAAGACCTGGGACCTGTCCTCGCTGGCCGGCAAGGCTGGCAAGGTCCGCTTCCGCTACGCGACCGACGGCGGCCTGCACTACAAGGGTCCGTTCCTCGACGACCTGGCGATCACCGCGGATGGCGCGACCGTCTTCACGGACGACGTCGAGTCCGGCGACAACGGCTGGGTTGCCGACGGCTTCACCCGGATGAACGGCTCCACCTCTGAGGTCGTCAGCCACTACTACCTGGCCGAGAACCGCGTCTACAGCGGCTACGACGCCACGCTCAAGACGGGGCCGTACAACTTCGGCTTCGCCAACACCCGGCCCGACTGGGTGGAGCGCTTCCCCTACCAGAACGGCATGCTCGTCTGGTACGTCGACGGTGAGTTCACCGACAACAACACCTCCGGCCACCCGGGTGGCGGCCAGTCCCTCCCGGTCGACGCCCGTCCGACGCCGGTGAAGTTCTCCGACGGCGCCCGCCTGGGCAACCGCCGCCAGCCGTTCGACGCCACGTTCGGGCTCGAGAAGACCGACGCGGTGACCTTCCACAGGAACGGCATCGCCACGAACGTCCCGTCGCAGGAGGCCATCCCGACCTTCGACGACAGTGACCCGAACCGCTACTGGGACAGCACCAACCCCTGGTCGTCGGTGAAGGTCGCGGGCTCCGGTACCTCCATGAGGGTCGCCAAGTCCGTCGACGGTGGCAACGAGCTGCAGGTCCAGGTCAGCTTCAAGTGACCGTGACCGGCTGAGCGCAGCCGCACCAGGACGGGGCCCCGGGAGTTTCTCCCGGGGCCCCGTTCCGCCGCCAGCCGACGCCCATGGTGGACCCCCACCACGGCTCGGTGCGCCCGCGCGTCAAGGGCAGCAGGATGGCGGCCCGCCGCCTAGATTGGCGCCGTGGACTACGACGACATCGTCATCGGCGCCGGGCACAACGGGCTCACGGCCGCGGCATACCTGGCCCGGGCGGGCCGGCGCGTGCTCGTGCTGGAGGCCTCGGACCACGTGGGAGGCGCCGCCATCTCGGCGCAGGCCTTCCCGGGCGTGGACGCCCGCCTCTCGCGCTACTCCTACCTCGTCTCGCTGCTGCCGAGGCAGGTGATCGCGGACCTCGACCTCGACCTGCGGCTCGTCCGGCGCAGGTACTCCTCGTTCACGCCGGTGCCCCACGACCCGGGCCGCGCCCTCCTCGTCGACCACGGCGACCGCGAGGCCACGGCCCGGGGCTTCGCGGCGCTGACCGGCTCCAGCGACGAGCACGAGCGGTGGGAGCAGTTCTACGGGCGCATGGCCCGGCTCGCGCAGGCCGTCTTCCCGACGGTGCTCGAGCCGCTGCGCTCCGGCGAGGACGTCGCGAGCCTCGTGCGAGATGACGAGCTGTGGCGCGCCATCACCCAGCGGCCCCTCGGAGAGGTCCTCGAGCAGACCTTCGCCGACGACACCGTCCGCGGGATCGTGGCAACGGACGCGCTCATCGGCACGTTCGCCGACCTGCGTGGCGACGACCTGCGCCAGAACGTCTGCTTCCTCTACCACCTCATCGGCGGGGGAACGGGCGACTGGGACGTGCCGGTCGGCGGCATGGGCGCGGTGACCGCAGCCCTGGCCCGGGCGGCGACCGCGGCTGGGGCCGACGTCCGGACCAGCGCCGAGGCACGGAGCGTCTCCCCGGACGGCGAGGTCCACTGGGCCGGCGGCACCGCGCGCGGCTCCCGGGTGCATGCGGCGTGCGCGCCAGCGGTGCTCAACCGACTGCTGGTGGCAGCGGGCGCGGAGCCCGTCGCCACGGAGGAGGACCCCGAGGGCGCCCAGCTCAAGGTCAACATGCTGCTCACCCGGCTGCCCCGTCTCAAGGACCCGTCCGCCGACGCCGAGGCCGCCTTCGCGGGGACCTTCCACATCAACGAGGGCTACCAGCAGCTCCAGGACGCGTATGCCGCCGCGGCCGCCGGCCACGTGCCGCACCTCCCGCCGTGCGAGATCTACTGCCACAGCCTCTCGGACCGGACGATCCTCGGTCCGGAGCTCGCCCCCGGCAGCGCCCAGACCCTCACGCTGTTCGGGCTGCACATGCCTGCACGGCTGTTCCGCGAGGACCACGACGAGATGCGCGACCTCGCGCTCAGCCACACCCTCGAGTCCCTCAACTCCGTTCTGGCGGAACCCATCCAGGACGTGCTGATGCGCGACCCCAGTGGTGGTTACTGCCTCGAGGCGAAGACGCCCGTCGAGCTCGAGCGCGACATCGGGCTGCCGGGTGGCAACATCTTCCACCGCTCGCTGCAGTGGCCCTGGGCCGAGCACGCTGACGAGGTGGGCACCTGGGGGGTGGAGACCCGCCACGAACGGATCCTCGTTGCGGGCGCGGGGGCGCGCCGCGGTGGTGGCGTGTCCGGAATCCCGGGGCACAACGCTGCACAGGCGGCACTCGCGTCCTGACCCCTCCCTCCACACCCTTCCGGTTCGGCGTACTGCCGAGCCGTACCGAGCGCGGTGACACCTCGAACCGGCGGGACACCCCGCGGACACGTAACGGCGAGACACCCCGCGGACACGTAACGGCGGCGAAACAGAACTAGGGCAGGATTCGACACATGGATCGTCAGCAGGAGTTCGTCCTCCGCACCATCGAGGAGCGCGACATCCGCTTCGTGCGGCTGTGGTTCACCGACGTGCTCGGGACCCTGAAGTCCGTGGCCGTCGCGCCCGCAGAGCTCGAGGGCGCGTTCTCCGAGGGCATCGGCTTCGACGGCTCGGCCATCGAGGGGTTCGCGCGGGTCTACGAGGCGGACATGCTCGCCAAGCCGGATCCGGCGACGTTCCAGGTGCTCCCGTGGCGGGGCGACAGCCCGGGCACCGCACGGATGTTCTGCGACATCACGCTGCCTGACGGCACCCCCAGCTGGGCCGACCCGCGCCACGTCCTCCAGCGGGCCCTCGGCCGCGCGGCCGACCTCGGCTTCACCTTCTACACCCACCCCGAGATCGAGTTCTTCCTCCTCAAGCAGGGGTTCCGGCCCGGCGAGAGGCCGGAGCCGGTGGACCAGGCGGGCTACTTCGACCACGTGCCCCACGGGACCGGCCACGACTTCCGCCGGGCGGCCATCACCATGCTGGAGTCGATGGGGATCTCCGTGGAGTTCAGCCACCACGAGGGAGCGCCCGGGCAGAACGAGATCGACCTGCGCTACGCCGATGCGCTCTCGACAGCCGACAACATCATGACGTTCCGCACGGTGATCAAGGAGGTCGCACTCGAGCAGGGCATCTTCGCGTCGTTCATGCCCAAGCCCTTCTCCGAGTACCCGGGCTCGGGCATGCACACCCACATGTCGCTGTTCGACGGCGAGAGCAACGCCTTCTACGAGGCCGGCGCGCCCTACCAGCTCTCGAAGGTGGGCCGGCAGTTCATCGCCGGTCTGCTGCACCACGGCGCCGAGATCACCGCCGTGACGAACCAGTGGGTGAACTCCTACAAGCGGCTCTGGGGCGGGGGCGAGGCGCCGGCGCACCTCACGTGGGGACACAACAACCGCAGCGCCATGGTGCGCGTGCCGATGTACAAGCCGCTCAAGGGCCAGAGCAGCCGGGTCGAGGTGCGCACCGTCGACGCTGCCTGCAACCCCTACCTCGCGTTCGCCGTCCTGCTCTCGGCCGGGCTGAAGGGCATCGAGGAGGACTACGACCTGCCGGCGGAGACCGAGGACGACGTGTGGAGCCTGACCGGCTCGGAGCGACAGGCGATGGGCATCGAGCCGCTGCCCTCGTCGCTGCACGAGGCGATCCGCGTCATGGAGCGCAGCGAGCTCGTGGCCGACACCCTGGGCGAGCACGTCTTCGACTTCTTCCTGCGCAACAAGCGGGCGGAGTGGGACGACTACCGGGGCGAGATCACGCGGTTCGAGCTCGAGCGCTACCTGCCCGGACTCTGAGGCGGCCACCGGTGGTGGGCCGCCACCCCGTTAGGTTGGCCCCGTGAGCACGCGCCAGACCTCTCGCGCTGCCGTCCTCGCCCGGCTCGGGTTCGCCGATGCCGCCCGGGCGGAGCGGCTGCTCGAGGACCCTGCCCTGGCCGGCCTCGTGGACCCGTTCGACGACGTCTTCAGCGACGGCCTGCCCGACGCCCTCGGCGTCACGGCGGACCCGGACCTCGCGCTGCTCAGCCTCGTGCGCCTCATGGAGGCCGTGCGGGCCGGCGAGCCCCGCCGCCGCGACGCCGAGTCCGGTCCGGCCACCGAGGTCGCTGGGCTCATCGCTGCGCTGCGCCACCCCGGACCGGAGCGGGACCGCCTGCTCGCCGTCCTCGGCTCCTCGACCGCGCTGGGCGACCACCTCGTCGCGCACCCCGAGCACTGGCGCAGCGTGACGGACGCGAGGCCACGCACCACCGCGGAGCGGACCGCCGGGCTGGTCGCCGCCGTGCGCGACCACGGCACGGTGACGGCATACGACGCCCTGCGCGTGGCCTATCGCCGGGAGCTGCTCGGGATCGCCGCACTCGACCTCACCTCCGCCGAGGCCACCGCCACCCTCCCTGACACGGCGGCCGCGCTGGCCGACCTCGCTGAGGCCGCCCTCGAGGCCGCCCTTGCCATCGCCCGGACCGAAGTGGGGGAGCAGGCCGACAGCTGTCGGCTGGCGGTCATCGGCATGGGCAAGACGGGGGGCCGCGAGCTCAACTACGTCTCCGACGTCGACGTCATCTTCGTCGCCGAGCCCGCCGGCGATGCCGACGAGACCACCGCCCTCGCAGCGGCCACGGCCTTGGCGACGCACCTGATGCGCGCCTGCTCCACCTCGACCGCCCAGGGGACCCTGTGGCCGGTCGATGCCGCGCTGCGACCCGAGGGCAAGAACGGCCCCCTCGTGCGGACCGTGGAGAGCCACCGGCTCTACTACGAGCGCTGGGCCAAGACGTGGGAGTTCCAGGCGCTGCTCAAGGCCCGGCCCGTCGCCGGGGACCGCGAGCTCGGGGAGGAGTACCTCGCGGCTGTCGCCCCCCTCGTCTGGCAGGCGGCGTCCAGGGAGAACTTCGTCGAGGACGTGCAGGCGATGCGGCGGCGCGTCGAGCAGCACGTGCCCCCGGCCGAGGCCGACCGCCAGCTCAAGCTCGGGCCCGGCGGCCTGCGGGACGTCGAGTTCAGCGTGCAGCTGCTGCAGCTCGTCCACGGCCGCGCCGACGACTCGCTGCGCTCGGGGACCACGCTCGAGGCACTCCACGCCCTGGCCCGGGGTGGCTACGTCGGCCGCGAGGACGCCGCGGCCCTCGACGACAGCTACCGGCTGCTGCGGACGCTCGAGCACCGTATCCAGCTCTACCGGCTGCGCCGCACCCACCTCATGCCCACCGCCGACACCGACCTGCGCCGCCTCGGCCGTGGCCTCGGGCACCGACGTGACGCCGTCGCGGAGATCGTGAACCGCTGGCAGCAGCAGGCCAGGGACGTGCGCCGCATCCACGAGCGGCTCTTCTACCGCCCGCTCCTCGCCGCCGTGGCGCGGCTCAGCACCACCGAGGCCCGGCTGACCCCCGAGGCGGCCCGCGAGCGCCTCGCCGCGCTGGGCTTCCGGGACCCCGCAGGGGCGATGCGGCACCTGGAGGCCCTCACGTCGGGGGTGAGCCGCCGGGCGGCGATCCAGCGGACCCTCCTCCCGGTGATGCTCGGCTGGTTCGCGGACGAGGCGGACCCGGACGGCGGTCTCCTGGCCTTCCGCAAGGTCAGCGACGACCTCGGCTCGACGCACTGGTACCTCCGGCTGCTGCGGGACGAGGGCTCGGCTGCCGAGCGGCTGGCCCACACCCTGGCCCGCAGCCGCTTCGCCGCGGACCTGCTCATGGGTGCTCCGGAGGCGGTGGCCATGCTGGGTGACAGCGGCGGTCTGACGCCCCGCCCCCGGGAGGACCTCGTGCGGCGCATGACCGCTGCCGCGGGGCGCAAGGACGACCCCGAGCGTGCGGTCGTGGCCGCCAGGGGGGTGCGGCGGCAGGAGCTGTTCCGGATCTCCGTGGCCGACCTCACCGGCCAGCTGGACCTCGACGAGGTGGGCCGGGCACTGACCGACCTGACGGCCGCGCTCATCGAGGTCAGCCTCGAGGTGGCGATCCGATCGGTCGCTGCGCGCCACGGTGGCACCCTCGGCACCTCGCTGCTCGTCGTCGGGATGGGCCGCCTCGGCGGGGGAGAGTCCGGCTACGGCAGCGACGCCGACGTGCTCTTCGTGCACGAGCCCTCGGGGAGCGTGCCGGAGGACGTCGCCCAGGACCAGGCGCTCGAGGTGGTCCAGGAGCTGCGGCGACTCCTGGGCGCCCAGGGACCCGACCCACAGCTCGGCCTCGACGCGGACCTTCGGCCGGAGGGGAAGAGCGGCCCGCTCGTGCGCAGCCTGGAGAGCTACCGCTCCTACTACCAGCGGTGGTCCCTGACCTGGGAGTCGCAGGCGCTGCTGCGCGCCACCCCCATCGCCGGGGAGCCAGCCCTCGGCCGCCGGTTCCTCGAGCTCATCGACCCGCTGCGGTGGCCGGCCGAGGGCCTGACTCCCCGACAGGTCCGCGAGATCAGGACCCTCAAGGCGCGCATGGAGGCGGAGAGGCTGCCGCGCGGCGCCGACCCCAAGACGCACTTCAAGCTCGGGCGCGGTGGGTTGAGCGACGTGGAGTGGACCGTCCAGCTGCTCCAGATGTGCCACGCGCACCGGGTGCCGGGCCTGCGGACCACGGCCACGCTCCCCGCCCTGCAGGCTGCTCTCGACGCAGGCCTGGTCGACCCGTCCCACGCCGAGGCGCTGAGGTCGTCGTGGACCCTGGCCTCGCGGATGCGCAACGCCGCGATCCTGTTCCGCGGCCGGCCCGTCGACAGCGTTCCGTCCGACCTGCGGGTCGCCGACGGGGTCAGCCGGATCATGGGCGGCGAGCCCGGCAGCGGGGGAGAGCTGGCAGAGTCCTACCGACGCGTCGCCCGGCGGGCGAGGTCAGTTGTGGAAGTCGACTTTTACGACTCCCCCTAGCGGGGTACGGTCGCCCCATGCGACAGCGGGGACACGGAGGCGGCGGGGTTCCGTCCTATGCCGAGGTCCTCCGTGCGCCGGCGTTCCTTCCGTTCTTCCTCTCCGCGTCACTGTCGACCTGGGGCGACTACATCGCCCGGATCACCGTGGCAGCGGTGGTCTTCGACCGCACAGGCTCGGCGGTGGCCACCGCCGCGACGTTCGCGGTCTCCCTGCTGCCCTCGATCTTCGGGCGGATGCTGCTCTCGCCGTTCGCCGACCGGCTCCCGTACAAGCACGTGCTCATCGGCAGCCACCTCGTGCGGGCGGTCCTGGTCGTCGTCCTCATCGCGGCGGTGCTCTCGCAGGCCCCGGTGGCGATGCTGCTCGGGCTGCTCTTCGTCCTCGAGCTCTTCGGCGGACCCACCGTCGCGGCCAACCAGATGCTGCTCACGGACCTCTTCCCCGACCGGCGGCTGTATGCGCGTGCGTTCGGGCTGAACACGCTCGCCGAGCAGGTCAACCAGGCGATCGGCCTGGCCGTGGGCGGCATTGTCGTGACGACGGCAAGCGCGGCCCAGGGCCTGCTCTTCGACCTCGCGACGTTCCTGGTGGCCGCGGCGGTGCTGGCCTGGGCCGTCGCTCGACGCGAGCCCGTGGGACACCCGCAGGAGGGGCTGACCGGGTTCATCCGGGACGCGATCGAGGGCGGGCGCCACCTCTTCACCAACCGCGTGCTCACCTACCTGCTGCTGCTCAGCGTCACGAGCACGCTGGCGATGGCGGCCCCGGAGGCCGTCGCGATTCCCTACGTGAACACGCACACGGACAGCCCCGCGTGGGGCGGCCTGCTCATGGCTGCGCCGATCCTGGGGGCGGTCGCGGGCCTGCTGGTCGTGAGCCGGCTCGGGGCCGTGAAGCAGAACCGCTCGATGCTCTGGATGTCCTTGACCATGCCGCTGCCCCTGCTCATCACGGTCGTCGAGCCCCCGCTGCCGGTCATCTGGGTGGCGTGGTTCGCCTGCGGGGCACTGCAGGCCTTCATGCTGCCGCTCCAGTCGACCTTCACCCTGCTCGTGCCCGCCGCCCTGAGGGGCCGGGTGTTCGGCCTCGCTGGTGCGATCTCGGTGGCCGCCACCGGCGCGTTCTACCTGCTGGCCGGCTGGATCTCCCAGAACACCCGGCCTGCGGCGGCCGTGGGCGTGTGCGCCATCGTCAGCCTCGGCGGGATGGTGCTCGTCGCGGCCCGGTGGCCCCGGGGCGAGCTGGCCGAGGCGGTGGAGCGCACCTTCAGCCCGCAGGAGGGCACGAGCCAGGCTGCGTGACCACCCCGGGCGGCGCGACCGCCGCGGCTCCGCAGGCTGAGACCGCGACCGGGGGCCTGCCGGGCGCCGCCTAGAATTGCGCCCATGATGTCCACGATCGACCTGCGGGGCCGCACGCTGGGCGTGCGGGAGCTCCGTCAGGCCCTGCCCCGCGCCGAGTTCGACGTCGAGGCGGCACTGGAGACGGTGCGCCCGATCTGCGAGAGCGTGCGGCATCGTGGGGCCGAGGCGCTGTACGAGCTCGGGGAGCGCTTCGACGGGGTTCGGCCGCCCTCGCTGCGCGTGCCGCATGGGGCGCTGGAGGCGGCACTCTCCGGCCTCGACCCGGCCGTGCGGGCCGCCTTGGAGGAGTCCATCCGGAGGGCTCGCGCAGTGCACGCGGACCAGCGACGCACCGACACCACGACACAGGTGGTCCCGGGCGGCGAGGTGACCGAGCGCTGGGTGCCGGTCGACCGTGTCGGGCTCTATGTGCCGGGCGGCCTCGCCGTGTACCCCTCCAGCGTCGTCATGAACGTCGTCCCGGCCCAGGAGGCGGGCGTGGGCTCGCTCGCCGTGGCCAGCCCACCCCAGCGGGAGAACACCGGCGCCTTCGCGGGCTTCCCGCACCCGACGATCCTCGCGGCGTGCGCCCTGCTCGGCGTGGACGAGGTGTATGCCGTGGGCGGCGCCCAGGCCGTGGCCGCCTTCGCCTACGGCTTCGAGGACGGCGACGTGGTCTGCGAGCCTGTCGGCCTCGTGACCGGACCCGGGAACATCTACGTCGCGGCGGCCAAGCGGCTGCTCAAGGGGCTCATCGGCATCGACGCCGAGGCCGGTCCCACCGAGATCGCCATCCTCGCTGACGACAGCGCCGACGCGGAGCACGTCGCCGCCGACCTCATCAGCCAGGCCGAGCACGACCCGCTGGCCGCCTCGGTCCTCGTGACCGACAGCGACGAGCTCGCGGGCCGTGTCCAGGTCGCCCTCGAGCGGCGCGTCGCGCACACCAAGCACACCGAGCGGGTGCGCACCGCCCTGTCGGGGCGCCAGTCGGGCACCGTCCTCGTCGACGACATCGACGGCGGCCTCGCCGTGGTCAACGCGTATGCCGCGGAGCACCTCGAGATCCAGACGCGCGACGCGGCGGCGGTCGCCGCTCGGGTGCGCAACGCCGGCGCAGTCTTCGTCGGCCCGTACTCCCCGGTCAGCCTCGGCGACTACGCGGCCGGCTCCAACCACGTGCTGCCCACCGGGGGCTGCGCCGTCCACAGCAGCGGCCTCTCCGTGCAGTCCTTCCTGCGTGGCATCCACGTCGTGACGTACGACCAGCAGGCGCTGCGCGAGATCGGCCGCCACGTCGTCACGCTGGCCCAGGCCGAGGACCTGCCCGCCCACGGCGAGGCGGTCACGGCCCGTTTCGGCGACGCGCTGTGAGCCGGCTGAACGAGCTGCTGCGCCCCGAGCTGCGCGGCAAGACCGCGTACGGCGCGCCCCAGCTCGACGTCCCGGTCCGCCTGAACACCAACGAGAACTCCTACCCGGTGCCGGAGTCGGTCGTGCGCGACATCACGGCCGCCGTCGCCGACGTCGCCGCAGACCTCAACCGCTACCCCGACCGGGAGTTCACCGAGCTGCGCACTGCCCTCGCGGCATACCTCACGACCACGGCGGGAGTGGACGTCAGGGCCGAGCAGGTCTGGGCGGGCA
>Ga0247820_10001384_pt1 | contig 13651 bp, 11 predicted proteins | sample 13C_Glucose_Day1_2_FD_192480 | JGI IMG/M metagenome (GOLD analysis project Ga0247820, IMG submission 192480) | Soil microbial communities from agricultural site in Penn Yan, New York, United States - 13C_Glucose_Day14 | ecosystem: Environmental > Terrestrial > Soil > Agricultural land | place...
GTCATCGCCAAGGCCGCCGGGTCGGTTGTCCAGCAGATCGGCAGGCTGGCCACCACCCTCGGGGCGGGCCGACCGGCGTCCCCGGCGGCCTTGGCGATGACGGGAACGGTATGCCGGGCCAGGGTTTCCGGTCCGGTCATCCAGGTGACGGTGCCGTCGGTCAGCTCGCCGGCGACCCGCAGCATCACCGGGCCGAGGGCGGCGACAAGCACGGACGGCGGGCCGGATCCGGGGACCCGCAGGCGGGCGTTGACCCGCATCGTCTCGCCGGTGAAGTCGACCCGCTCACCGCGCAGCAGACCGCCAAGAACGGTCAGGTACTCACGCATGTGCCGGGCCGGCTTGGTGTAATCGAGGCCGAACATGTCCTCGATCACCTCCCGGTGACTCGGGCCGACGCCCAGGGTCAGCCGCCCACCGGTCACCTCCTGCACGGTCAGCGCCTGTGCGGCGAGCGCGGTGGGATGACGCGGATAGGTCGGCACCACCGCCGTGCCGAACTCGATGCCGGGCACCGCGGACCCGGCCACGGCGATCATGGTCAGCGCGTCGGCGCCGAAGATCTGGGCCAGCCAGGCGCTGCGCACGCCCTGCGCGGCCAGCGCGCGGATCTGCTCGATCTGGTCGGTCGGTGAGCTGCCCCGGCCGGCGATGTCCCCGACCCCGATGCCGATCTTCATGAATCGCGACGGTATCCGGATTCGACCGCGCCGTCACGACCGGCCGGGTCGATCTCCGCCCGTCAGCGCGCGGCGATCGCCTTGTTCAGCGAGGTCAACAACGGTGGCCCGCCGTAGATAAACCCGGTGTAGAGCTGCAGCAGTGAGGCGCCGGCGTCGAGCATCCGCAGGCCGTCGGCGGCGCAGGCGATGCCCCCGACCCCGATCACCGGCAGGTCGCAGCGGTCGGTGACGAACCGGACCACCTCGACCGACCGCGCGTGCAGCGGCCGGCCGGACAGGCCCCCGGCTTCGGCCGCCTTGGCCTGCTCGGCCGGCACGATGCCCGCCCGGGACAGCGTGGTGTTGGTCGCGATGAGCCCGGCGATGCCGCGGTCGACGCACACCTCCAGCAGATCGCCGATCGCCTGATCGGTCAGGTCGGGCGCGATCTTCACCAGCACCGGCACCGGCGACTGCTGCCGGCCTCCCGACCCCCCGGCCCAGGCCAGGCTGCCGGCCTCGGTGGTCAGCGCGGCGAGTAGCTCGTCCAGCGGCGCCCGGTCCTGCAGCGTGCGCAGCCCGGGGGTGTTCGGGCTGGACACGTTGACGGCGATGTAGTCGGCGTACGGGTAGACCGCCCGGAGTGAGGTCAGGTAGTCGCCGACGGCGGCGTCCACCGACGTGATCTTCGACTTGCCCAGCGAGATGCCCAGCGGCACCCCGATCCGGCCGGTCAGCGCCAGCCGGCCGGCCAGCGCCTCCGCGCCGGCATTGTTGAAGCCCATCCGGTTGACGATCGCCTCGGAGGCCGGCAACCGGAACAACCGCGGGCGCGGGTTGCCCGGCTGCGCATGAGCGGTCACCGTGCCGACCTCGACGTGCCCGAAACCCATTGCGGGCCAGGCCTTCAGCGCGACACCGTCCTTGTCCATGCCGGCCGCCAGGCCCACCACGGAGGGGAAATCGACGCCGAAAACGGTGCGCGGGCTGGGATGCCGGCGCTGGATCGCCCCCAGCGCCCGCACCGCCAGCGACGAGCGGGACACGGTCTGCAATCTGCGCAATGTGCGGTGGTGAACCGTCTCCGGGTCGCCCTTGCCCATCCGGAACAGGACCGGCCGGACCGCCCGGCGGTACGCCATCGCGCCGAGCGTCATGACCGCGCTCCCAGGTGCACGATCAGCCGACCGTCTCGCGGCCGGCCCGCAGCCGGGCGTGCAGCACCTGCAGCGGGGCAACTCCGACGTCGGACCGGTTGAGCGCCTCGATGCCCTGGATCGCCGCGGCCGCCCCGGCGACCGTGGTGATGCAGGGGATGTCGGCGGCCACCGCGGCGGTGCGGATCTCGTACCCGTCGATGCGTGGCCCGCTCTGCCCGTAGGGCGTGTTGATGATCAGGTCGATCTTGCCGGCCCGGATCAGCTCGACGACGGTGCCCTCGCCGGAGCCCCGGCCCTCGAAGTACTTGGCCACGACGTCGACGTCCATGCCGTTGCGCTGCAACATCTCCGCGGTGCCCTCGGTGGCCACGATCTTGAACCCGAGGTCGGCCAGTCGCTTCACCGGGAACACCATCGACCGCTTGTCCGCGTTGGCCACCGACACGAACACCGTCCCCTTGGTCGGTAGCGAGCCGTAGGCCGCCGTCTGGGACTTCGCGAACGCCGGCCCGAAGCTCGTGTCCACGCCCATCACCTCGCCGGTGGAGCGCATCTCCGGTCCCAGCAGCGAGTCGATGCCGCTGCCGGTCGGCGCGACGGAAGCGATGGAACGGCAGGACGGCCTCCTTCACCGCGACCGGCGCGCCGACCGGCAGCGTGCCGCCGTCTCCGGCGCCCGGCAGCATGCCCTCGGTGCGCAACTGCGCGATGGTGGCGCCCAGCATGATCCGGGACGCGGCCATGGCCAGCGGCACCGCCGTCGCCTTTGACGAGAAGGGCACGGTGCGTGAGGCTCTCGGGTTGGCCTCCAGCACGTACAGCACCTCGTCCTTGAGCGCGTACTGCACGTTCAGCAGGCCGCGGACCCCGACCCCCAGGGCGATCGCCTCGGTGTGCGCACGAACCTTGGCGATGTCGCTGCGGCCCAGGGTGATCGGCGGGAGCACGCAGGCCGAGTCGCCGGAATGGATGCCGGCCTCCTCGATGTGCTCCATGACGCCGCCCAGGTAGACCTCGGTGCCGTCGCACAGCGCGTCGACGTCGATCTCGATGGCGTCGTCGAGGAACCGGTCGACCATGACCGGCCGATCGGCGGACACCTCGGTGGCCCGGGAGATGTAGTCGGCCAGGGACGGCTCGTCGTAGACGATCTCCATGCCCCGCCCGCCCAGCACGTAGGACGGGCGGACCAGCACCGGGTAGCCGATCCGCTCGGCCACCTCCCGCGCGTCCGGGAAGGAGACGGCCATGCCGTAAACGGGCGCGGGCAGGCCCGCCTCGCGCAGCAGCGAACCGAACCGGTCCCGGTCCTCGGCCAGGTCGATGGCGTCGGGCGAGGTGCCCAGAATCGTCACCCCGGCGTCCTGCAGTTCCTGCGCGAGCTTGAGCGGGGTCTGGCCACCCAGCGTCGGTATGACCCCGGCCACGGTGCCGGACTGCCGCTCGGCGTGGATGACCTCCAGCACGTCCTCGACGGTCAGCGGCTCGAAGTACAGCCGGTCGCTGGTGTCGTAGTCGGTGGAGACCGTCTCCGGGTTGCAGTTGACCATGACGGTCTCGTACCCGGCCGACCGCAGCGCAAGCGCCGCGTGCACGCAGGAGTAGTCGAACTCGATGCCCTGCCCGATCCGGTTGGGTCCGGAACCCAGGATGATCACCTTGGGCCGTTCGGTCTGCGGAGCCACCTCCGATTCGGCCGCCGGATCGGTCTCGTAGGCCGAATAGTGGTACGGGGTGCTGGCCGCGAACTCGGCCGCGCAGGTGTCCACCGTCTTGTAGACCGGGCGGATCCCGTTGGCCCACCGCCATTCCCGGACGGCCTGCTCGCTGCCGAACTCCGGGCGCAGGGCCAGCAGCTGCCGGTCGGACAGTCCGTACCGCTTGGCCCGCCGCACCAGCTCCGGGCTGAGCGACGGCGCGTCGTGGATCTCGTTGCCGACGCCCCGGACGAGGTCGATCTGGTCGAGGAACCACGGGTCGATGCCCGTCGCCTCGTGCAGTTGCTCGACCGTGGCGCCCCAGCCCAGCGCCCGCTCGATACCGTAGATCCGGCCGTCGGTCGGCACCCGGAGCTCCCCGAGAAGCGCATCGACGTCGCCGGACTCGGCTTCCGGACCGGTCCAGAAGCCGGCCAGCTTGGTCTCCATCGACCGCATCGCCTTGCCCAGCGACTCGGCGAACGACCGGCCGATCGCCATCGCCTCGCCGACGGACTTCATCGTGGTGGTCAGCGTCGGGTCGGCACCGGGGAACTTCTCGAACGCGAACCGCGGGATCTTGGTGACCACGTAGTCCAGCGTGGGTTCGAACGCGGCCGGGGTGGCCCTGGTGATGTCGTTGGCGATCTCGTCCAGGGTGTAGCCGATGGCCAGCTTGGCCGCGATCTTCGCGATGGGGAAGCCGGTGGCCTTGGACGCCAGCGCCGAGGACCGGGACACCCGGGGGTTCATCTCGATGACGATGATCCGGCCGTTGCTCGGGTGGACGGCGAACTGGATGTTGCAGCCGCCGGTGGCGACGCCGACCTCGCGCAGGATGGCCAGGCCGAGGTCCCGCATGCGCTGGTACTCGCGATCGGTCAGCGTCATCGACGGGGCGACGGTGATCGAGTCGCCGGTATGCACGCCCATCGGGTCGAGGTTCTCGATGGAGCAGACGACGACGGCGTTGTCGTTCCCGTCGCGCATCAGCTCGAGCTCGAACTCCTTCCAGCCGAGGACGCTCTCCTCGATCAGCACCGAGGCGTGCACATTCTGGTTGCCGTCACCGGGTCCGAAGGACGCCTGCGACGCGGCCAGCCCGCCGCCCGCGATCCGCTCGAGATCCTCGTCGGTGTAGGCCATCCCGGAACCCAGGCCACCCATCGTAAAAGACGGGCGAACGACGACCGGTAAGCCGAGATCGGCGACCGCGGCCCGCACCTCGTCCATCGTGTGGCAGACCGCGGAGCGGGGTACGTCCCCGCCGACGGAGCGGACGACGTCCTTGAAGATCTGCCGGTCCTCACCGCGGTTGATCGCCGGGATGTCGGCGCCGATCAGTTCGACGCCGTACTTGTCCAGCACGCCCCGCTCGTCCAGGGCGATCGCGGTGTTCAGCGCGGTCTGCCCACCCAGGGTGGCCAGCACGGCATCGATCCGGTGCCCGCGGGCCAACTGGTCGGCCAGCAGCTTCTCGACGAACTCGGCGTTGATCGGCTCGACGTACGTGGCGTCGGCAAACTCCGGGTCGGTCATGATCGTCGCCGGGTTGGAGTTGATCAACGAGACGCGCAGACCCTCCTCCCGCAACACCCGGCAGGCCTGGGTGCCCGAGTAGTCGAACTCGCAGGCCTGCCCGATGACGATCGGCCCGGAGCCGATCACCAGGACGTGGTTCAGGTCGGTACGACGGGGCATCAGGCGGAGACCTTCCCTGTTGCAAGCTTCTTCCGAGGGATCACCTTTCCGGAATCCTCCACCATCAGGTCGACGAACCGGTCGAACAGGTAGCCGGCGTCGTGCGGGCCGGCCGCCGCCTCCGGGTGGAACTGCACCGAGAAGGCCAACCGGTCAAGACATTCCAGTCCCTCCACGACGTCGTCGTTGAGGCAGCTGAACGCCACCTGGGCCCGGCCGAACTCGGTGTCGACCACCTTGCCGATCGGCGCGTCCACCGCGAAACCGTGGTTGTGCGCGCTGACCAGCACCCGGCCGGTCGCATGGTCGCGGACCGGTTGGTTGATCCCGCGATGCCCGAATTTGAGCTTGTAGGTGCCGAAACCCAGCGCCCGACCGAGGATCTGGTTGCCGAAACAGATGCCGAACAACGGGATCCGAGCGGTGAGCACGTCCCTGGTGAGCTGCACCATGGCGTCGGCGGTAGCCGGGTCGCCCGGGCCGTTGGACAGGAACACCCCGTCGACGCCGAGCGCCCTGATCTGGTCGATGGTGGTGGTCGCCGGCAGCACGTGCGTCCGGATCCCGCGCGCGGCCAGCATTCTCGGGGTGTTCGCCTTGATGCCCAGATCGATCGCGGCCACCGCGAAATACTCGTCGCCGTCGGCCGGCACGACATACCCGTCGGCGGTGGTGACCTCGCCGGTCAGGTCCGCGCCGGCCATCGCCGGCTGCTCGCACACCTGCGCGACCAGGTCGTCCACGCCGCCGGCCGCGCCGGCCGCCGGCCCGGAAAAGATCCCGCAGCGCATCGCGCCGGCGGTGCGCAGCCGGCGGGTCAGCGCCCGGGTGTCCACCCCGGCGATGCCCACGATGCCCTGCCGCTCCATCTCGTCGGGCAGCGACGTCGTGGCCCGCCAGTTCGACGGGCGCGGCGCGAGATCGCGGACCACGAACCCGGCCACCCAGATGGCCCCCGACTCGTCGTCCGACGGGCCGTAGCCCGCGCCCTCCGTCGCCCCGGCCCCGGCGACCCAGCCGGTGTTGCCGATCTGGGGTGCGGTGGCGACCACGACCTGCCGCCGATAGGACGGGTCGGTCAGCGTCTCCTGGTAGCCCGTCATCCCGGTGGTGAACACGGCCTCGCCGAACGCGGTCCCGGTCGCACCGAAACCCTCACCGTAAAAGGCGGTTCCGTCCTCCAGCACCAGCACGGCCGGCGTCGTCGCACCGCTCATGCGGCGGCCTCCCTGTTCTTTCCGATCAGACCCGCCGCGGCGGCGATGAACTCGACCTGCTCGTCGCGGTCGTCGGCCCGGATCCCGCTGTCCAGCTCGGTCCCGCCCAGCCGCCAGCGAATGATGAGGATGCCGTCGGCCTGCCCCATCACCTTGCCGGCGATGCCGGGGGCGGTCGTCACCTCGACCAGATCCTGGACCGGGACGAAGATCGGATCGGCGCCCTCCCGGTCGACGAGCACGCCGTCCTCGGAGAGCCGCACGATGGCCTGCGCCCGCACGCCCAAACCCTGGGCGACGACCCGGTCCTGCCAATTGCCGGCGGTCGTGCTGGACACGTACAGCCCCTTGAGCGCCGGGGTGATCACGTCCCCCGGCGCGTTCGGCACCGCCGGCAGCGGCCCGAGACCGGACTGCCGCCGGCCGCGGTGTCGCCAGCCGACCCACAGGCCCCAGGCCGCGAGCAGGCAGATCAGCGCCAGGCCAAGCACCCACAATGCGCGTTCCATGTCAGACTCCCGTTCCGGCCGCGGTGCCGACCGCAGTTGCGGCCACCGCGCCCACTGGCAGACCGACAGACGCGGTGCGGCGACCCCGCAGGTAGGTGGCGACCACCCGCCCGGGCAGCTCCATCCCCTCGTACGGGGTGTTGCGCGAGAGGGAGGCCAAGTCGGCGCCGCGAACCGTCCACCGGGCGGTCGGGTCCACCAGCACCAGGTTGGCCGGCTCGCCGGCGGCGATCGGCCGACCCTGTCCGGTCAACCCGCCGATCCGGGCCGGCGCCTCGGACATCACCCGGGCCACGCCGCGCCAATCCAGCAGCCCCGGCTCGACCATCGTCGCGATGACGACGGACAGCGCGGTCTGCAGGCCGAGCATGCCGGGACTGGCGTTGTCCCACTCGGTCTCCTTGTCCTGGCTGGCATGCGGGGCATGGTCGGTGGCCACGATGTCGATCACCCCCGACGCGAGAGCGGCCCGGAGCACCTCGATGTCCGCCTGGGTGCGCAGCGGCGGGTTGACCTTGAACACCGGGTCGTAACCCTCGGCCCGCTCGTCGGTGAGCAGCAGGTGGTGCGGGGTCACCTCGGCGGTGACGTCGGTCCCCCGCCGCTTGGCCGCGGCGACGACCTCGACCGAGCCCGCGGTGGACAGATGGCAGACGTGCAACCGAGAGCCGACGTGCTCGGCCAGCAGCGCATCGCGGGCGATGATCGCCTCCTCGGCGACCGCCGGCCAGCCCGTCAGCCCGAGGCGGGCGGACACTTCGCCCTCATGCATCTGCGCGCCCTGGGTCAGCCGCGGCTCCTGCGCATGCTGCGCGATGACCCCGCCGAACGCCTTGACGTACTCCAGCGCCCGCCGCATCAGCAGCGGGTCGGCGACGCAGTCGCCGTCGTCGGAGAACACCCGCACCTGGGCGGCGGAGGTCGCCATGGCGCCGAGCTCGGCCAGCCGCTCGCCCTTCCGGCCGACCGTCACCGCGCCGATCGGATGCACGTCGACCAGGCCGGCCTGCTCGCCGAGCCGGAACACCTGCTCGACGACTCCCGCGGTGTCCGCGGTGGGGTCGGTGTTGGGCATCGCGAAGACCGCGGTGTAACCGCCGAGAGCGGCAGCCGCGGAACCGGTCTCGACCGTCTCGGCGTCCTCCCGGCCCGGCTCGCGCAGGTGGGTGTGCAGATCGACCAGTCCGGGCAGCACGACAAGCCCGGCCGCGTCGACGGTCTCGGCGTCAGCGGCCCGGGAGTCGGACGCCGCGGTGGCCCCGATGGCGACGATTTCCCCGTCCAGCACCAGGATGTCTGTGACGTCCTGGCCGTAGGGCCGGCCCCCGACGATCAACACAGAGCTGCTCACAGTCACATTCCGCCGTTCATCTCACCGGAGAGCAGCAGGTAGAGCACTGCCATCCGGACCGTCACCCCGTTGGCGACCTGTTCCACGATCACCGAGTTGGCCCCGTCCGCGACGCCCGGGGTGATCTCCATGCCCCGGTTCATCGGCCCGGGGTGCATGACGATCGAGTGCGGCAGCAGCAGCGCCCGCCGGCGTTCATCCAACCCGTACCCGCGCGAGTACTCCCGGGCGGTCGGGAAGAACGACCCGCTCATCCGCTCCCGCTGCACACGCAGCATCATCACCGCGTCCGCCCCGGTCAGCGCCGCGTCCAGGTCGTAGGAGACGTCGGCCGGCCAGGCGTCGACACCGACCGGCACCAGGGTGGGCGGCGCCACCAGGGTCACCCGCGCGCCGAGCGTCGACAGCAGCAGCACGTTCGACCGCGCCACCCGGGAGTGCAGGACGTCGCCGACGACCACGATCCGCCGGCCGTCCAGCGCGCCCAGGTGCCGGCGCAGGGTGAACGCGTCCAGCAGCGCCTGCGTCGGGTGCTCGTGGGTGCCGTCGCCGGCGTTGACGACATGGCCGTCGACCCAGGCCGACAGCTGCTGCGGCGCACCCGATGCCGAATGCCGGCAGACCACGGCGTCGGCGCCCATCGCCTGCAGCGTCCAGGCGGTGTCCTTGAGCGACTCGCCCTTGGACACCGACGAGCCCTTGGCCGAGAAGTTGATGACGTCCGCGGATAGCCGCTTGGCCGCCAGCTCGAAGGAGATGCGGGTGCGGGTGGAGTCCTCGAAGAACAGGTTGACCACCGTGCGTCCGCGCAGGGTGGGCAGCTTGCGCACCTCCCGACCGGCGATCGCCTGGTCGATGCGCTCGGCCGTATCGAGGATGAGCTCGGCACCGGCGCGGGACAGGTCGCCGGCGGACAGCAGATGCCGGGGCAGGGTCGGCGCGACCGGCCGAGCCGCCGCGGCCGGGCGGACCGGGCGAGGAACGTCCTGGATGGTGGTCATGGCGTCCGCTCCCCAGTGGGTCCGGTGATGGTGTCGCGGGTCGGCACCGCGCGGGCCAGTTCCACGCTGTCGGTGCCGTCGATCTCGATCAGGCGCACGGCCACGTCGTCGCCGAAGGCCGTCGGTATGTTCTTGCCCACATAATCGGCCCGGATCGGCAGCTGCCGGTGGCCGCGGTCGACGAGCACGGCGAGCTGGACCACCGCGGGGCGGCCCTGGTCCCGCAGGGCATCCAGCGCCGCGCGGATCGTGCGGCCGGAGTACAGCACGTCGTCGACCAGCACGACGATCGCGTCGTCGACGCCACCCGCGGGGATCCTGGTCTCCTCCAGCGCCCGCGGCGGACGACGGCGTAGGTCGTCCCGGTACAAGGTGATGTCCAGGGACCCGACGGGCGTCGGCCGGTCCGTGAAGGCGGTCAGCCGCTCCCCCAGCCGGCGGGCCAGGTGGACGCCCCGGGTCGGGATGCCGAGCAGCACCACCGGCAGTTCCCCGTTGCGTTCCAGGATCTGATGGGCGATCCGGTCGATCACCCGACCGATCTGCGCCGCTCCGAGGATCTCGGTCAGGATCTGCGGCGCATCAGGGTCGGAGATGGGCCGAACAGAAGATGGAATGACGCCACCGGCCGTCGCTTCGACAGCGGGTACGGCGCCGGACTGGCTGGCCTGAGCAGGGCGCGCGGGCACCTCGAGCAGACCTCCTTTCCCGCCTCGCTGGACGGTCCTTAAAGGGTGGTCGACCGGCAATGCTACCAACCGACCGGGCCGGTCCCATCCACTGCCGGTGCCGACGGCCACCAGCCCTCCGTGATCCCATTGGCACGCCTTTACCGATTGCGACTACTCTGCGTATACACTCGGCCAAGAGCACCACCGATGTGCACCGCCAGACCAGGGAGTCGTCATGACCCAGGACTATGCCCACGCCCTGGGCGCCCGCCTGCGTTCCATCCGGGCCCAGCAGGGGCTGAGCCTGCACGGGGTCGAAGAGAAGTCGGAAGGGCGCTGGAAGGCCGTCGTCGTCGGTTCATACGAGCGGGGCGACCGGGCCGTGACGGTGGCCAAACTGGCCGAACTGGCTGAGTTCTACGGGGTCCCGGTGGCCGAGCTGCTGCCGGACGCGCGGGCCACCCGCCGCGGGGCGCCGAGCCCCAAGCTGGTGATCGACCTGCAGCGACTGGCCGAACTGCCCGCCCACCAGGCCGGCCCGCTGGCCCGGTACGCCGCCGCCATCCAGTCCCAGCGCGGCGACTACAACGGCAAGGTCCTGACGATCCGCTCCGAAGATCTGCGATCACTAGCCGTGATCTACGACATGAGCGCAGAGGACCTCACCGATCAGCTGGTCCAATGGGGCGTGCTCCCGGCCGGCACCGAACTCGGCGAGTAGTCGGCTCCACCCACGGCCGTCAGACGGTCAAACTCGTGATTCCACGCCGGGTTTGACCGCTTCTGCGCGGGACCGGTCGGTGCTGCGGGCGCACCTGATGGGGTCGGCCCGGCCCCCGGTTCAGGCGCCGCGCAGCTGCGGAGTAATGACCGCCAGTTGGCCGAGGATGCCGTTGACGAACCGCGGGGAGTCGTCGGTGGACAGCACCTTGGCCGCATCCACCGCCTCGTTCACCACAACCGCCGACGGCACCTCGATCGAATACAGCAGCTCGTACACCGCGATCCGCAGGATGGCCCGGTCGACGGCGGGCATCCGGTCCACCAGCCACCCTCGTGAATGTTCGGCCAGCAGGCCGTCGATCCGGTCCTGGTGCTCCACGACGCCGCGGACCAGGCCCTCGGCGTAGTCGCCGATGGGCGTCCAGGAGTGCCGGTCGGGTCCGGTCGGAACTTCCATGCGTTCGTCCAGCACGACCAGCGGGTCGACCCCGCGCGCCTCGGCGGCGTACAGCACGTCCAGGGCGCGTTTGCGGGCCTTGCTCCTCGCTGTCATCTCAGTGCCTTGCGGTCGTCAGCTGTTCACTCGGCCGAGGTACCGGCCGTCACGGGTGTCGACCTTGATCTTGTCACCGGTGTTCAGGAACAGCGGCACCGCGATCTCCGCACCCGTCTCCAGAGTGGCGGGCTTGGTGCCGCCGGTGGACCGGTCGCCCTGCAGGCCGGGCTCGGTGTGCGAGACGACCAATTCGACGGAGGCCGGCAGCTCGACGTAGAGCACCGCGCCGTTGTTCTGCGCGACCATCGCCTGCTGGTTCTCCAGCAGGTAGTCGGCCACGCCCCCGACGACCGCCCCGGGGATGTGGATCTGGTCGTAGGTGTCGCCGTCCATGAAGACGAAGTCGCCGCCGTCCTTGTACAGGTAGGTCATGTCGCGCTTGTCGACGGTCTCCACCTCGACCTTGACGCCGGCGTTGAAGGTCTTGTCGACAACCTTGCCGGACAGCACGTTCTTCAGGGTGGTCCGCACGAACGCCGGCCCCTTGCCCGGCTTGACGTGCTGGAACTCGGTGATCTGCCACAGCTGACCCTCGAGGTTGAGGACGAGCCCGTTCTTGAAATCGCTGGTGCTGGCCATGGTGCGGGTATCGCGCCTTTCGCTGGTCGGACCGACCTCGCCGGCTCAGAGCGCGACGAGATCCTTGGCGGTCCGGGTGAGGACGTGATAGCCGTCGGGACGGACCACGCCGCTGTCCTCGATGCGCACCCCGCCACGCCCGGGCAGGTAGACCCCGGGCTCGACGGTCACGCACATGTCGGGGGCCATGATACTGGCCGAACCGCGAGCCAGTCCCGGTGCTTCGTGGACCTGCAGGCCCACCCCGTGGCCCAGCCCGTGCGCGAACTGGGGACCGTAGCCGGCGTCGGTGATGACATCCCGGGAGGCGGCGTCGATCGCGTCGCCGGTCGCCCCGATCACGCAGGCCGCCCGGCCGGCCGCCTGCGCGGCGTGCACCAGGTCGTAGATCTCCCGTTGCCAGGCCGCGGGCGCACCGAGCACGAACGTGCGGGTCATGTCCGAGTGGTAGCCGTCGACGGTCGCGCCGAAGTCGAGCTTGACGAAATCACCGGTGGTCAGGATCGCCTCGGTCGGCCGGTGGTGCGGGATGGCGCTGTTGCTGCCGGCCGCGACGATCGTCTCGAACGAGGGGTCCTGCGCGCCCAGCTCCCGCATCCGCTGATCCAGCTCCAGCCCGATCGCTCGCTCGGTGCGGCCCGGCCGGATGCCGCCGGCCGCGAGCAGGTCGGCCAGGGCCCGGTCGGCGACCTGGCAGGCACGGTCCAACGCGTCGAGCTCGGTCGGGTCCTTGACCACCCGGGCCGCCTCGACCACGTCCAGGGTGGTGCGCAGGCTGACCGGCCGAGACCGTTCCCGGGCAACGGCCTGGAGCACGTCGTGGGCGGCGACGGGCAGCGAGCGGGCCTCGAAGCCGACGCTGCCGGCCGGCGCCCCCCGCAGCAGGGCGACATCACAGGGCCGGGCGATCAGCCGGGGCAGGTCCGGCACCTGCTCCTGCGATTGCACGGTGTACCGGCCGTCGGTGCAGAACCGGGTGCGCGGGTCGGGGCTGTCAGGTGACGAGCCGGTGGCCTCCAGGACGTGCCCGTGGGCCTGCTCGGGTTCCTCGTCGTCACCGGCGAGGAGCAGCAGCGCCGCGTTGGAGCCGGTGAACCCGGTCAGGTAGCGCACGTTGATCAGGTCGGTGACCAGCAGCGCGTCGATGCCGGAGGCGGTGAGCGCGGCGCGGACGGTGGACCGGCGGGTGCGGTGCAGGCTCGTCACGAAGACCGATCGTAGGCGGCCCGCTGCCCGCCGGCCCCGCCGGTCAGGCCGCCGTGGCGCACCCTTCGCACACCCATTGCGGACCGGACTTGCGAATCGGATCCCCGACCGCGATCGGCCCGGCGCACTGCGGGCAGGTGCCGGGGAACCGGGCCGGCATCCCGCTCGATCCGGCCGGCCGGCCGGATGCCGGGGCGGCCCGACGCCGCCCGGGACGCCCGTCGCCCGCCGGCCCGTCGCCCATGCCACCCGGAACCCCGGCGTTGGCCAGCGCGTCCGCCCGCTCGTTCCCGGGGTTCCCGGCGTGTCCCTTCACCCACTGCCAGTCGACCGTGTGCCGACCCGCCTGCTCGTCCAGGTCCTGCCACAGATCGACGTTCTTGACCGGCTGTTTGCTGCCGGTCAGCCAGCCGTTGCGGCGCCACCCCGGCAGCCATTTCGAGATGCCGTTGAGCACGTAGGTGGAGTCGGCGTACACCGTCACAGCGGTTCCGGCGGGCAGGCTGCGCAGTGCCTCGACGACCGCCCGCAGCTCCATCCGGTTGTTCGTCGTCGCCGGTTCTCCCCCGGACAGCTCGATGTCCGGTTGCCCGTCCACCCGGATCAACGCACCCCAAC
>Ga0247820_10001386_pt1 | contig 13640 bp, 8 predicted proteins | sample 13C_Glucose_Day1_2_FD_192480 | JGI IMG/M metagenome (GOLD analysis project Ga0247820, IMG submission 192480) | Soil microbial communities from agricultural site in Penn Yan, New York, United States - 13C_Glucose_Day14 | ecosystem: Environmental > Terrestrial > Soil > Agricultural land | place...
GCCCTCTTCGAAGGCACCGACGCCTGCGTCGCGCAGCGAGAGCACGGGCGCGACGCAGGCGTCGGTGCCTTCGAAGAGGGCCGTCCACTCCGCACGGGTGGCGGTCTTGAAGCGGGCGGTGAACACGGCGCGCAACCCGGGCCAGTTGCGCGGGTCGGCGCGGTCCGGCAGGTCCTCGTCGTGCAGGCCGAGCAAGGAGACGAACACCGCGTAGAACTGCGGTTCCAGGGCGCCCACCGCCATCCAGCAGCCGTCGGCGGTCTCGTAGACGCCGTAGTACGGGCAGCCCCCGTCGAGCAGGTTGCGGCCCCGGGCGTCCTGCCAGGTGCCCTCGGCGAGCATGCCCCAGAACATGGCGGTGAGGTGTGCGGTGCCGTCCACGATCGCGGTGTCCACCACCTGGCCGCGGCCGGTGGCGCGGGCGGTGAGGAGCGCGGCGAGGACGCCGGTGGTCAGGTAGAGGGAGCCGCCGGCGTAGTCGCCGAGCAGGTTGGCCGGGACGACGGGTTGTCCGTCCGGCGCGCCGATCATGGACAGGGCGCCGGCGGTGGCGATGTAGCCGATGTCGTGTCCGGCCAGGGACGCGAGGGGGCCTCGCTGTCCCCAGCCGGTCATCCGGCCGTACACCAGCGCGGGGTTGACCGCCATGCAGTCGTCGGGGCCGACTCCGAGCCGCTCCGCGACACCGGGCCGATATCCCTCCACGAGGATCTCGGCGCGTGCCGCCAGCGCCCGTACCGTGGGCGGCCCTTCGGGCGACTTGAGGTCCACCAGGACGGAGCGCTTGTTGCGGTTGGTCACGTCGTGGGCCGGATCGCCGCCGAGCGGTGAGGGGCCCGGCCGGTCCACGCGCACCACATCCGCGCCCAGGTCGGCGAGCAGCATCGCGGCGAAGGGGCCGGGGCCTATCCCCGCCAGTTCGACCACTCGCACACCGTCCAGCGGGCCCGCCGTGGGGTGGCCGGGAGGGTCGGTGGAGTACGGGCTCATGGGTTCCTTTCTCGGTGCGGGGCGGTCCCGCCGCCGCCGACCGGGGACTTACTGAGCGTTCGCTAAAACGTAGAAGCGGACGACCGGACGGTCAACTCTCCGCGCAGCACTTGTTTTTGTGGCCCGGCACCGGGAAAGTGACATCAGGCCGCCGGATCCACTGAGCGATCGCTAAGCAGCGGAGGGGAAGCGTTCCGGATCTCCCGGCCGTACGATGGCGCCGATCGCCACCCGTCCCTAGGAGAGTCGTTGAACGCCGCGCCGAGCCAGGACAGCACACCCCCAGCGGAGCACTGGCGCCACTACGGACCGCTCGATCTGCACCCGATCCTGCTGCGCGCCATGGAGGCCTTCAACGAACAGGGCTACCACGGCACTTCGGTCCGGGACATCGCCGGCCGGGTCGGCGTCACGGTGCCCGCGCTGTACTACCACTACGAGAACAAACAGGCACTGCTGGCCACGCTGCTGGAGACGTCCATCAAGGACGTCCTGGACCGCTGCCGGGCCGCGGCGGGCGAAGCCGGGGACGATCCGCTGGCGCGGTTCTGCGGCATGGTCGAGTCGATCGTGCTGTACATGGCCCACCGACAGCAGCTGGCCTTCCTCGACACCGAGATACGCAGTCTGGAGCCCTCCAACCGGGCGCGCTACGTCGCCCTGCGCGACTATCTCGAGCACATGCTGCTGGACACGGTCGAGGCGGGCCGCGCCCAGGGCGTGTTCTCCACGCCGATCCCCGCCGACGCGGTGCGTTCGGTGCTCGTGATGTGCCAGGGGGTCGCCAACTGGTTCCGCGAGGACGGTCCGCTCACCGCGGAGGAGGTCGCCGAACGCCATGTGCTGCTGAGCCTCGGCACCGTGGGCCACCCGGGCGCGGTCAGGGGCGAACCGCCCCGGCGGTTCGCACGGCGCTCCGCCCTCCAGCACCCCTCCCCCGCCGGTTCCGCCGCAGACCGCCGGCATCCGCACGTCTCACCGTGACGTCAGTCAGCACCGACGAGAGGACACCGCTCATGGACCTGATCGAAGCCCGCGCCCGGTTCCAGGAGCTCCGGGAGCAGGACGGGCCCGTCAGCACCACCGAACTCGACCGGATCTGGACGGCGTTGGACACCGTCCGCCCCGAGGACATCCTCGGCGAGTGGAAGGGCGGCGAGTTCGCGACCGGTCATCCCCTCAACGGCATGCTCGAGAAGGCAGGCTGGTACGGCAAGACGTTCACCTCCGTGCACGACGTGAAACCGCTGATGTGCCGTGACGAGAAGGGTGAGTTGTACTCCAACCGCGAGCTCGGCAAGGGCGAGGCCAGTCTGTGGACCGTCGAGTTCCGCGGCGAGACCACGGCCACCATGGTCTACGACGGGCAGCCGGTCTTCGACCACTTCAAGCGGGTGGACGAGACCACGCTGATGGGGATCATGAACTCCAAGGGGGTCCCCGCCGAGGGGCCCTTCTACTACTTCTTCCTGGAGCGCGTCTCCGGGGCCCCGCACGGGAGTCCGCGTGCGGGAGAGGATTCGTGAGGCGCGTCCGCGCCGCGGTCAGCGGGGCGCCCGGCGCCCCGTTCACCCTCCGGGACGCGGACCTGGAGGAACCGCGCCCGCGTGAGGTGCTGGTGCGGATGACCGCGGCCGGCATCTGTCACACCGACCTGGCGATGCGGGACACCTGGCCCCGCCGCCTCACCCCGATGGTCTTCGGCCACGAGGGCGCCGGCCGGGTCGAGGCGGTGGGTTCGCGGGTGACCGGCGTCGCGCCGGGAGACCATGTCTGCCTCACCTTCGCCAGCTGCGGCGAGTGCGCGCAGTGCGCGGCGGGCCATCCGGCCTACTGCCGGGCCTCGCGGGCCCGGAACCTCTCGGGTGGGCGCGACGACGGCAGCACGCCGCTCACTCTCGACGGCGCACCGCTGCACGGCTGCTTCTTCGGCCAGTCCAGCTTCGCGACGTACGCCGTCGTCCACGAACGCGGCGTGGTCAGGGTGCCCTCCGCCCTGCCGGCAGCGGTCGCCGCGCCGCTGGGGTGCAGCGGCCAGACGGGCGCGGGCACCGTGCTCAACCGGCTGCGTCCCGAACCTGGCTCCTCGCTGGTCGTCCTGGGCGCGGGCGGGGTCGGTCTGAGCGCTCTGATGGCCGCGGTGGCCGTCGGATGCGGCCCGGTGGTGGCCGTCGACCCGGTCGCCTCCCGCCGTGCCCTGGCCATCGGGCTCGGCGCCACGGCGGCCCTGGCACCGGGGGACGATCTGGTGGCGGCGGTGCGCGAGCTCACCGGCGGCGGTGCGCACCACGTCGTCGAGACCACGGGGCGTCCGGAGATGGCCCGCCGGGCCCTGGGCGCACTGCGCCCGCGCGGCGAACTCGCCCTCCTCGGTCTCGGCGGTGAGGTGACGTTCGACGTGATGGCACTGCTCGCGGGCGGCGTCCGCGTCCACGGGGTGCTGGAGGGGGACTCCGATCCCGGCCGCTTCGTCCCCGAGCTGATCGCTCTGCGCGAGCGGGGCGTCTTCCCGCTCGAACGGCTGGTCACCACCTTCCCGTTCGAGGACATCGGGGAGGCCGTGGCCGCCATGTCGGAGGGCCGGGCGGTGAAGCCGGTCCTCACGTTCGGCTGACCGGCCGCGCCGGCACCGGGAGGGCGGGGTTCGCCGGAGTGCCTGCCCCGGCCGCACAGGCCCGGGAGCCGCCCGCGGGAAATGCTCCCGCGCGCGTGGCCTGTGCGGTCCGCGCCGAGGCAGCACGGCCTCCCGACGGCTGTGATTGACTGATCGGCATGGCTCCCGCCTCCCCGTCCGCCCGTTCGGCCACGACCGCCGGTCCGGCCGCGGCCACCCGTCCCCGCAACCGCAGACAGCTCATCGTCGGCGCGGCCGGGCGGGTCTTCAGCGAGCGCGGCTACCACAAGGCGTCCATGGAGGAGGTCGCCGCCGGTGTGGGCATCAGCGCGGCCGCTCTGTACCGGCATTTCCCGAACAAGTACGCGCTGTTCGCCGAGTGCGCCCACGTCATGGTGGACGGGCTGGTCGCCGCGCTCGACGAAGTGCCGCCCGGGGCGCCCCTGACGGACGTGCTCACCGCGCTCACCCGGGTCACCGTCGCCCATCGCGCGTCGGGCGGCGTGTACCGGTGGGAGGCGCGGTACCTGAACCGCGAGGACCGTCGCCGCCTCGCGGTCAAGTTCGGGCGCCTCGTCGAGCGGGTCGACGAGGCGGTGCAGCGCGAACTCCCCCTGTCCGACGGACGCCTGCGGGCCATGGCGGCCCTCGGCGCGATCGGGTCCATCACGATGCACCGCACCACCATCGCCCAACGCCGGGCCGAGAGCCTGCTGGTGGCGTCCGCGCTGCGGGTGGCCACGACCGACCCGGCGGCGGGCCGGCCGGCCGCGCACCCCGTCGAGCTGCCCGCCCGGCCGGTGCCGCGCACGCGACGCGAGGAGATCCTCGCCGCCTCCATCCCGCTGTTCGCCCGCAACGGGTTCGCCAGTGTCACCAACGGACAGATCGCGCAGGCGGTGGGAGTGACCCCGTCAGCGCTCTACCGCCATTACCCCGGCAAGATCGACATCCTGGCGGCGGCATGCCTCCAGGCGGCGGGGCTGCTGGCCCAGGGGGTGGAGCGGAACCTGCACGAGGTGTCCGGTCCGCACGAGGCGGTCGTCGCGCTGGCGGCGACGTATGTGGCCTACAGCTTCGAGTACACCGAGCTCAACAGCGTCGCCGAGGCCGAACTGGTCGGCCTGCCGGACGAACTGCGGCGCCCCCTGGTCCTCGCCCAGCGCAAGCACATCGCGGTCTGGGAGCGGCAGTTGCGGCTGGCCCGTCCCGAGCTGGACCCGGCCCAGGCCCGCGTGCTGGTGCACGCGGGGTTCGGCGCGGTGGTCGAGACGGGACGCAGGCTGCGGTGGCGGGACAGCCCCGGCCATCGCGAGTCCGTGACCGCCCTGGTCGTGGGCACGCTGGGGCTCTGAACGGCGGCCGGAACCCCGCGGCGACGGGGCGCCGCGTCGTGCGGAGCCTGCGATGCCCGCCCCCTGGGCCCCGCTGCCGGGGGCGGGCACAGGTGAGTCTCAGCCCGCCCTGTTCCCGGTGGGTATCGTGATGGGGGTGGTGCTCCCGGAGGAGCCCTTGTTCAGGAACAGCATGGCCAGGGCGCGCACGAACTGGTCGAACATGTAGAAGGTGCCGGGCATGACGGGCGACAGCCCCTCACGGAACAGGATGAACGCCGGCCACGCGGTGCGGACCAGGGCCGCCGACGCGTAGTCGCGCTTCAGGCCCAGCCAGTCGCCGACCTCGTCGCTGAGGACGTAGCGCACGAACTCGTTGAGGAATCCGCGCGTGACGCCGAGGTCGATCTGCGCGGTCAGACCGAGCAGTTCCTCGGCCAGTGCGATGCCCTCGGTCGACGGGGTGAGGATCGGGGTGAGCACCCGCGCCGACTGCTTCTCGGCCTCCGCCCAGGTGCGGGGGATGTGCTCGTACGGCACACCGAGCAGATGGATGGCGACCTGCCACGAGTGCAGGAACGCCTCCTGGTCCGCGGCCGGGAACGGGACCTTCCAGTCGAGCAGCTTCCTGTACACGTAGGTGCCCAGGCTGTGGAAGGTGACGAGGATGTCGGCCGCGCTGATCGGGATGGTCTCGTCGGCGACCGCCCGCCAGTGCGGCGACTGCGGCAGCAGGTGGCGCACCGCGGCGTGGACCACGCGCGTCTTGTTGGCGGTGACGACGAACTGTCCCGTCGGCCCGAAGGCTCCCAGCTCGGACAGGTCGTAGCCGAAGGTGAACGTCTTCGCCGCACGGTCCTGCATGTCGGCGCCGCCGGCGGACCAGTAGACGCTCTTGGCCTCGCGCGGGATCACGGTGCTCATGATGCCGCTGCCCAGGCCGTACAGCATGAAGAGGTACGTGTCCTTGCGCCGGTTGAAGTCGGCGGCCCGGGCGAGCTTGGCGGGGTCGGCCCAGGAGGGCAGCCGGTTGACCTGCCGCAGATACGCGGCGAAGTCGGCCGGCAGGCCGCTGGGCAGTGGGTCGTTGTTGTTCACCCAGGACGCCCACGCGGTGTTGATCGCCGGGACGTGGCCCTTGTCGAGCATCGACGCCATCAGCGGGTCCGCCGCGTCGTCCCAGATCCACTCCGGACCGGTCCCCGCGGCGGCTCCGGTGCCCGAGCCCGTCGACGCCCACGCGTGGACGGGGTTCGCCACCCCCACGAGGCCGAGCGCGACACCGAGCGACAGGGCCTTCCGCCTGCTGAGGTTCTCCATTGCCTTACCTGCTTCCCTGATGGGTCAGAGGGTTTCAGATGCCTTCGCAGACTTGCCAGTTGCGCGGCCGATGCGTGATGGACGACGTCGCGCAGATGTGATTTCCGATTAACATAGCGAGGTGCGTCACGGTCGGCAATGGTGAGGACGAAGGGCTCGTCGCGGACCCGCGGACCGGTGGCGGGCGACCGTCGGCGCCAGAAGTGTTGACAACGATGTCAGAGCGTGATCTAGTCCGCTTCCGTCCGTCGCCCGGAGATCACCTCTCATGTCGCGCAGCACATGACGGGTGAGGAACAGGAGACCGCTTCCATGCACAGACCCCTCCGCCGATTGCGCGACCGGGCCTCCACGGTCCTCGCAGCACTGCTCGTCGCGGGCGGCGCCCTGGGACCGGCGCCGGCCGTCGCGCAGGCCCCTTCGACCGCCGGTCAACTCACCTCTCTGGTCAACCCGTTCATCGGCACGCAGAACTTCGGCAACACCTTCCCCGGCGCGAGCGCCCCGTTCGGCATGGTCCAGGTCAGCCCGGACACCGGCGGCCAGGGAGGCTACGACTACCAGCAGGACAGGATCCACGGGTTCAGCCAGACCCACCTCTCCGGCGTCGGCTGCTCCGTCATGGGCGAGCTGCCCCTCATGCCGACGACCGGAGCGGTCGACGACGTCGACCCGGCCGCCTACCGCTCGGCCTACTCGCACGACGACGAGGACGCCGAACCCGGCTACTACCGGGTGGGGCTGAAGACGTACGGCATCGACGCCGAGCTGACCGCCACGCCCCGTACGGGATGGCAGCGCTACACCTTCCCCTCGACCGGCCGGGCCAACGTGCTGTTCAACACCGGCAAGGCCAACCAGAAGGTGTACGGCTCGGAAGTACACGTCGTCGGCGACCGGACGGTGGAGGGCCGTGTCGAGGCCGGCAACTTCTGCGCGGGCAAGGACCGGCACACCGTCTACTTCACGGCGACCTTCGACCGGCCGTTCGCGTCGCACGGCACCTGGCGGGGCACCACGCCCACCCCGGGTGGGCGGGACGCGGCCGGCGAGGGCGGGAACGGCGCCTGGGTGACCTTCGACGCCGGCGCCGACCGCGACGTCGTCGTCAAGGTGGGGCTCTCCTACACGGGCGTCGAGGGCGCCCGGAAGAACCTCGAGGCGGAGACGGCCGACTCGTACGACTTCGACGCGACCCGCGCGGCACTGCACGAGACCTGGGAGCGGCAGCTCTCCGCAGTCAGGATCGACGGCGGGTCCACCGAGCGCCGACGCGCCTTCTACACCGCCCTCTACCACGCACAGCTGCACCCGAACCTCGCCGGTGACGTCGACGGCCGGTACGCGGGCTTCGACGGGAAGACCCACACCGCGTCCGGGTTCACCCCCTACCAGAACCTGTCCCTGTGGGACACCCACCGGCCGCAGAACCAACTGCTGCAGATGCTGCAGCCGAAGGTCGCCCGCGACGTCGCGCTGTCGGTCGTCGCGATCGGACGGGACGGCGGCTGGCTGCCGCGCTGGTCACTCGCCAACAGCGAGACCAACATCATGACCGGCGACCCGGTGACTCCCTTCCTCGTCGAGGCGTGGTCCAAGGGCCTGCTCGCCGGCCACGAGAAGGAGGCGTACGCGCTTCTCCGGAAGAACGCGCTCGGCACACCGCCGGACGACTCCCCCTACAACGGCCGTGCGGGAGCCGCCGCTTACCAGGAACGCGGGTACATCCCCAGCGGGCTGGAACCCGGCAAGGACTGCCCGGACAAGGGCGGCGACAACGACTGCCGTCATCCCGCGTCGGCGACGCTGGAGTACGCGGCTGCGGACGCCTCGCTGGCGCTGATGGCCGAAGGGCTCGGACACCGCGCGGACGCCCGGCTGTTCGCGGCACGCGGCCAGTGGTACCGGAACCTGTGGGACTCCTCCCTCGGGCAGTTCCGGCCGCGCACCACCGACGGCACCTGGCTGACGCCCTACGACCCCGTCGAAGCGGGCCACCAGTTCCATGAGGGCGGCGCCTACCAGTACCAGTGGCTGGTCCCCCAGGACCCGGCGGGACTCGTGTCCCTGATGGGCGGCAAGCGGGCGACGGAGAAGCGCCTCGACGCCTTCTTCGCGTACCAGGAACTCCTCGAGGACCCTGCCGGGACCGCGCGCGAGGACTGGATCTCGGCGCCGTACGACTACTACGGGAAGCCGACCTACAACCCGAACAACGAGCCCGATCTGCACTCCCCCTACATGTACTTGTGGGCCGGGGCGCCCGCCAAGACCGCCACCGTGGTCCGCGCCGCGATGACGCTCTTCACCGACGGGCCCGACGGCATGACCGGCAATGACGACCTGGGAACCATGTCGGCCTGGTACGTCTTCTCCTCCCTGGGCCTGTACCCGACGACGAACGGCGGCGACTTCCTCGCCGTCTCCAGCCCGCAGTTCCCCTCCGCGGTCATTCGCATCGGCGCCCACGGGAACAAGCAGGGCGGCACCCTGACGGTCAGGGCCCCGGGCGTGAGCGACACGCGACGCTACATCGAGCGGGCGGAGTTCGGCGGGAAGGACCTGCGCGCCACCTGGCTGGACTGGGACGCGGTCGCCAAGGGCGGGAACCTCGCCTTCGAGATGGCCGGCGAGCCGTCGGCGTGGGGGACGGGCAAGGGCGCGGAGCCGCCGTCCGTGAACCGGGCGCCGGCCGATTCCCGCCGGCACCTCGACGCGTCGCTCCGCACCGCTTCGGACGTCCTGCCGACGGCTGACACGGCGCAGAGCCTCCGTCTGAAGCTGGACGTGCTGGGCCAGTCCCCCGGCACCCTGCGGGTGCGCGTCGGCGCCAAGGCTCCCAGCGGCTGGACCGTGCGGACCTCCGAGCCGTTCTCGCTCACCTCCCACCGGCTCCCCGTCCAGCGGACGGCGGAGGTGGACGTGAGCGTGCCGGCCGGAACCGCGCCGGGTTCGTACACCGTGCGGGTCACGGCGACCGCGAACGGCGTGAAGGGCGTGGAACGGCTCGCGACCGTCGAGGTGCGCGACGCGGCCCGCTGCGCGACGGACGCCGGGAAGGAGTGTGCCGTGGACCTCGCCGAGGAGGTGAACCACGACGGGACCGCGACCGTGGCGGCTTCCGGCGAGGGGGACTTCGACGGAGCGGGATGGAGCTACGACGGTGATCTGCTGCCGGCGGCGGGCCCGGTCGTCTGGGACGGGGTCACCTACGACGCTCCCGACCCGACCGGGACGGCCGCGAACTTCGTCGAGGCCCGCGGTCGGGCGATGCTGCTCCCGGCCGGGTCGTACGGCGCGCTGCGGCTGGTCGCCTCGGCCCACCACGGCCCGGTGACGACCGCGCTCACCGTCCGCTACACCGACGGAACCACCGCCGAGGTGCCGGTCACCGTGGGCGACTGGGCGGGGGCGGCACCGCAGGGCGGCTCCGTGGTACTGGAGATGCCGCACCGGATCAAGCGCGGCCAGGGAGTGGACGGGCCGCCGGTGCGTCTGTTCGGTTCCTCCGCGGACCTCGACGCGTCGAAGACCGTCCGTTCCCTCGGACTGCCGGACGATCCCCGGGTGCAGGTCTACGCGATCACTCTGAGGTAGTACCGCGTGGCCCCGTCCCGTGATCGGCGTCCCTCGGCACAGCGGTGCCGCCGATCACGGTTCGGGGTCGAGCCTGCCTTGCCGGGCGAGGCGGTGCAGCCGCAGGGCGACCTGGATCTCCAGGGCTCTGCCGGGGGTGTTCCAGTCGGGGCCGAGGAGTTGTGCGACGCGGTCGAGCCGCTGCACCACGGTGTTGACGTGGACGTGGAGGGCGTCCTTGGCCCGGGAGAGGCTGGCGCCGTGGTTGAAGTAGGCGGTGAGGGTGCGGGCGAGTTCCGTGCCGCGCTGGGCGTCGTAGGTGAGAACGGGGCCGAGGACGTGGTCCACGTACCCCGTGATGTCCGTCCGGTCGCCGAGGAGGACCCCGAGGAAGCCGAGGTCGCTCACGGCGGCGCCGTCGCCGGTGCGGCCGAGCGCCTCGAGTGCCTGGAGGCAGCGGTGTGCCTCGTCGTGGGTGTGGGGAAGGTCCTCCGGTCCCGTGGCGGGGCCCGCCGCTCCGACGGTGATGGGGATGCCGAGGCCGCGGGTCAGTTCGTGGGCCAGTTGCTGGGCGAGTGCGCCCGGATCCGAGGTGGGCGCGAGCAGGACGGTGTGCCCGCTGCGGGTGCCTGCCAGGCCGCCGAGCGCGCGTGCGCGGCGGGCGACCTCGGTCAGCAGCCGGGAGCGCAGGGCCGGGTCGCAGGTGAGGACGAGGACCGCGTGGGGCTGGGCGAGGTTGATGTCCAGCTTTCTGGCGCGCAGGGTCAGGCTGCCCGCGTTGCGGTGGCCGCCCGGGGGGTGGGCGGTGAGCAGGTCGTCGAGGAGTTCGCCTCGGACGCGGTCCTCGGCCTCGGCCACCGACCGGCGCAGGAGGAGCAGCAGGGCGGTGACCAGACCGGCTCGTTCGAACAGACGCCGGTCGGCGTCGGTGAGATCGGCACGGCCGGTGAGGACGAGGCTGCCGAGGAGTTCGGGGCCGGCCAGGACGGCGCACACCCAGTTGCCGTCGACGGGTACGGCCCGCCCGCCTCTGCGGGACGCTTCGACGCCCTGCTCGGGGAGGACGACGGGACCGGTCTTCAGGCGGGCGAGTTCGGTGCCGTCCGCGTCGTGGACGGCCAGGCCGCCGTCGAGGAGGGCCGCGATCTCGCGGGTGACGTCGTCGACGTCACCGCCCCTGAGGACCAGGTCGGTGAGCCGGTCGTGGGTGTCGGCCGCGCGGTGCAGGGCGTCGCTGTGGGCGCGGGCCGTTCCGTTCGCGGCGTTCAGTTCGACTAGGGCGGAGCGGGTCTCCTCCAGCAGACGCGCGCTGTCGATGGCGACTGCGGCGTGGTCGGCGAGGGAGGACAGCAGGGCGATGGCCTCGGGGGTGAAGTCACGCGGAGTGCGGTCCGCGGCGAACAGCACGCCGATCACGCGCCGGCCGACGCGCAGGGGTACGCCGAGGATGCCGCGCAGGCCCTCCTCGTTGACTCCCTCGTCGATGGCTCCGGTGTGCCTGAAGCGGTGGTCGGTGCGGTAGTCGGGGCTCGCGTAGGGGCGGGCGGTCTGCGCGACCAGACCGCCGAGTCCTTCTCCCATGCCGAGGCGCAGTTGCTGGAACTTGGCGGAGACCGAACCGGCGGTCACCCGCATGAACGTGTCGCCCGCGGCGGGGTCGTTCAGGGTGAGGTAGGCGACGTCGGTGCCCAGCAGGGTGCGCGCCCGGTGCACGATGGCACGCAGTACGGAGTCCAGGTCGCGCAGGGCGGCCAGGTCGCTCGCGGTGTCGAACAGGGCGGCGAGCTCGGCCTCCCGCCGCCGGCGCTGGGTCAGCGTCCGGTGGATGCCGAGCGCGGTCCGGGTGGCCTCGGCGATGACGTCCTGGTCGTGCGGGCCGACGCCGGCGGCGCGTGCCTGCGCCGCGGGCTGGGCCAGTTGTTCGGCCGGAGCGTCCGCGGCGAGCAGGGCGAGCAGCTGCTGGAGTGCCGCCGTCACCGCGGTGGAGGCGTCGTTCTGGGTGGTCATGACGGCAGTCCTACCTCCGGCGCCGCGGCTGATGCGTGGATGGTCTGAGGGTGGCGGGTCCGGAGGGCGCCGGGCCCCGTGCGCACCCGCGGCGGTCCGCCCGTCCCCCATGGCCGGGCGGACCGCCGCACGGTGGCTTCTCAGACCCGGTTGGTGTCGGCGACCGCCGCCTCCCGCTGCTTCGGCGGCGCATCCGTGGTCGAGACGGTCAGGTCACGGCCGCGGGTCTCCTTGATGACGAGCACGGTGATGGCGGTGATCACCGAGGCGGCGCAGAGGTAGAGGGCGATGGGGGTCGACGATCCGTAACGCCTGAGCAGTTCCACCGCGATGATGGGGGCGAGGGCGCCGGCGACGATGGACGCGAGCTGTGAGCCCACGGAGGCCCCGGAGTAGCGGACCTTGGTGTCGAACATCTCGGAGACGAAGGCGGCCTGGGGCCCGTACATCGCGCCGTGCAGCAGCAGGCCCGCGGTGACCGACAGGGTGATCACGGCGAACGACTCCGAGTCGACCAGGGAGAAGAAGAAGAACGCCCAGACCGCCATGCCGACGGCGCCGATCAGCGTCACGGGCCTGCGGCCGATGCGGTCGGAGAGCGCTCCCCACAGCGGGATGGTGACGAAGTGGACGGCGGAGGCGATCAGCACGGCGTTCAGCGCGGTGCTCTTCGGCAGTTCGAGGTGGGTGGTGACGTAGACCAGCAGGAAGGAGGTGACGATGTAGTAGGAGATGTTCTCTCCGAACCGGACTCCGATGGCCGCGAGCACCTCACGCCAGCTGCGGCGGAAGACCTCGACGACGGGCGCCTCCTCCTTGACCCCGTCTGCGGCGTCCGCCTCGGCCTTGGCCTTGGCGGCGAGGAAGACCGGGGACTCGGTCACCGAGATGCGGATCCACAGGCCGACCACGACCAGGACGCCGGAGAGCAGGAAGGGAACGCGCCAGCCCCAGGACTCGAACGCCGCTTCGGACTGCACCGAGGCCAGCACCGCGAGGACCGCGGTGGCCAGCAGGTTGCCGGCGGGAACGCCGCACTGGGGCCAGGAGGCCCAGAACCCGCGGTGCTTGTCGCCCCCGTGCTCGGAGACGATCAGCACGGCGCCGCCCCATTCGCCGCCCAGGGCGAAGCCCTGGATGAGGCGCAGGACGGTGAGCAGGATCGGGGCGCCGACGCCGATGGTGCCGTAGGTGGGCAGCAGGCCCATCGCGAAGGTGGCGCCGCCCATCATCAGCAGGCTGAGCACGAGCAGCTTCTTACGGCCGATCTTGTCGCCGTAGTGCCCGAAGACCATGCCGCCGATCGGCCGGGCCAGGAACCCGATCGCGTACGTCATGAAGGCGAGCAGCGTGCCCACCAGCGGGTCGCTGCTGGGGAAGAAGAGGGTGTTGAACACCAGCGCGGCGGCGGAACCGTAGAGGAAGAAGTCGTACCACTCGACGGTGGTGCCGATCAGGCTCGCGCCGACGATTCTGGCGATGCCGCCGGAGCGGGGCTCGCCCGGCTTGGCGGTCGTGGTCTCGGTCATGGGTTCACCGATTCTCGGGTGAGGGTGCGGGGACGGGCGTGGGGGGACGGGTGTGGGGGGCGGGCGTGGGGGGGACGGGGCGGCGCGTGAGCGGCGCGTGGCCGGTGTCCGGGGCGGGTGGTCAGCCGGCTCCCCAGCCGCCGGCGAGGGGCAGTGAGGTGCCGGTGATGTAGCTGCTGTGGTCGGCGCAGAGCCACAGCGCGGCCGTGGCGACCTCCTCCGCCTCCAGCAGGCGCTTGATGGGCGAGCGGGTGAGCAGTACGTCGGTCA
>Ga0247820_10001387_pt1 | contig 13634 bp, 15 predicted proteins | sample 13C_Glucose_Day1_2_FD_192480 | JGI IMG/M metagenome (GOLD analysis project Ga0247820, IMG submission 192480) | Soil microbial communities from agricultural site in Penn Yan, New York, United States - 13C_Glucose_Day14 | ecosystem: Environmental > Terrestrial > Soil > Agricultural land | place...
GCCCATCAGCGATGGGCCGACCACCTGCCGAAGAAGGTCTACGAGCTGGACGTCGGCGCGGGCCAGCATTCGTTCCACCCGGAGCTGCCGACGCAGACCATCTGGGGCTACGACCGCATCTTCCCCGGCCCGACTTTCGTGGAGCACTACGGGACGCCGACCCTCGTGCGCATCCGCAACAACCTGCTGCCCGACGCGCACGGGCCGGGCGCGCCCCAGATCTCCACGCACCTGCACAACCTGCATTGCGCGTCGCCGAGCGACGGGTTCCCGAGCGACTTCTACCCGCGCTGGTCCGGCGCTCCGATCGGCAGCTTCCGCGACCACCACTATCCCCACTGCTACGCGGGCATGGACGACGACCGGTACAAGGCGACGGACGGCGACACGCGCGAGTCGCTGGGGACCCTCTGGTACCACGACCACTGCCTGTACTTCACGGCGCCCAACGTGTACCGCGGCCTGGCGGGCTTCTACCTGCTGTTCGACGAGCTCGACACCGGCAACGAGAAGGACCCGGCGCCGGCCCTGGGGCTGCCCAGCGGCGTGGGCCGGTACGACGTGCCGCTGATGTTCACCGACCCGCGGATCGATGCCAGCGGCTGGCTGCGGTACGACCAGTTCGAGAACGACGGCCACCTGGGCAACGTGTTCTGCGTCAACGGCAAGGTCTCGCCGTACTTCAAGGTGGAACGCCGCAAGTACCGCTTCCGCCTCCTGAACGCCGGGGTGACGCGCTTCTACGAGTTCTATCTCTGCACGTCGGCCGGCGCGAACCAGGGCTTCGACTACATCGCCAACGACGGCAACCTGCTCCCCGCGCCGCTGCGCGGGGAGCGCAAGGTGGCCCTGGCCCCCGCCGAAAGAGGCGACATCGTGGTCGATTTCTCGGCCTACCCGGTCGGCACCAAGCTGTACCTGGTCAACCGCCTGATCCAGACCGACGGCCGGGGGCCGGATGGCTCCCGGACCAACGTCCGCGGTCCCGACGGCCTGCTGGCCGCGACGGGCACGCAGATCCTGCGCTTCGACATCGACGGCGATGCGCCGTATCACGACGAGAGCCGCGTGCCCGACACCTTGCGAGAGCTGCCCGAGTTCTCGACGCGCGAGGCCGTCAGGGAACGGACCTGGGAATTCGATCGCGAGAACGACGTGTGGACGGTCAACGGCAGGATCTTCGACGAGACCAGGCCGGCGGCCACCGTGAAGTGCGGCACCGCGGAGATCTGGCGCCTCAAGGGCAAGGGCAGCTGGCACCACCCGGTGCACATCCACATGGAGGAAGGCCGCATCCTGACGCGCAACGGCAAGCCGCCGCCGCCGCACGAGCGCGGCCGCAAGGACGTCTTCGTGCTGAACCCGGGCGAGGAGGTGCGGATCTTCATCCGCTTCCGCGACTTCGAGGGCCGGTACGTCATGCACTGCCACAACCTGATCCACGAGGACCACGACATGATGGTCCGGTTCGACGTCAGGCGCTGACCAGGAGACCGCCATGCAATCCGATCGAACGATTCCCGAGCGGCAGGCGTCAGGGGCCAGGCGCGACTGGTTGCGATGGGCGGGCGGCGCCGTGGCGGCGCCCGCGCTGGCCGGCACGGCGTCGGCGGTGCAGCCCCGGCCCGCGACGGCGCCGCACTTCTCCAACGTGCCCGTCGTCACGCACGACGGCAGGACCGTGCGCTTCTACGACGACCTGGTCCGCGGCAGGACGGTCGTCTTCAACATGATGTACACGGTGTGCACGGGCATCTGCCCGATCAGCACCGCCAACCTGCTGCAGGTCCAGCAGGCGCTCGCGCCCCGGCTCGGCCGCGATCTCTTCATGTACTCGATGACCCTGCAGCCGCAGTTCGACGACGCGCGGGCGCTGCGTGACTACATGCAGCGCTACGGCGTCCAGTCCGGGTGGACCTACCTGACCGGGAAGCCCCGCGACATGGACCTGCTGCGGCGCGAACTGGGCTTCTTCGACAGCGACCCGGTCGCCGACGGCGACCTGCGTACCCACACCGGCATGGTCCGGGCGGGCAACGACGCGCTCAACCGCTGGCTCATGGTGCCCGCGTTCAGCTCGGCCAGCCGGATCGTGAGCGCGGTAGAGCGGCTGGTTGTCTGAAGGGGGGCCTCCCCGACCAAGCTCGAGGACGCGCGATCCCGCGGGATGAACAGGGGCGCCGCCATCGCGCTATAACGGTCCGGCGCATGCTTCACACGGGGAGTCCCATGAACCGGATGCTGAAAACCGCAGCCGCCCTGACGATCGCAAGCGGGTGCTTGCTGGGAAGCGGATTCGCCGCCGAGAAGGCCGTGAAGCTGCCGCCGCCCACTCAGGACGTGCATGCCACTGCCGCCACCACCGAAACCGCCGTGTTTGCCGGCGGCTGCTTCTGGGGCGTGCAGGCCGTGTTCCAGCACACCAGGGGAGTCCTCAACGCGGTATCGGGCTACGCCGGAGGCGACCAGCGATCCGCCCGTTATGGACTGGTGGGCACGGGCCGGACCGGGCACGCCGAGTCGGTCCAGGTCACGTACGACCCGAAGCAGGTGTCCTTCGGGACGCTGCTGCAGGTCTACTTTTCGGTCGCGCATGACCCGACCACGCTGAACCGGCAGGGTCCGGACGTCGGGCCGCAGTACCGGTCCGCGGTGTTCTATCGCAATGAGGACCAGAAGCGGGTGACCGAGAGCTACATCGCGCAACTGGACACGGCCCGGGCGTTCCCCGCCAGGATCGTCACCGAAGTCCGCCCGCTCACCGGCTTCTACCCGGCCGAGGCCTACCACCAGGACTACGCGACGCTGCACCCCGGCTCGCCGTACATCGCAACCTACGACCTGCCGAAGATCGCCAACCTCAAGTCGGCCCTGCCGCAGCTGTACCGCGAGCAGCCGGTGCTGGTATCGGCGCAGCCGAAGGCGTAGCGCTCTTCACGGAGATCGGCAGGCGGGCCAGCAAGTAGTTGGACGGGCGGGGTCACTGATCGGCTGAGGCTTTTGGGGTCACACCAGGACTCCGATGACAATCCGTGGTCCATGAAGCCACGCCTGCCAGTCGGCGGCCTCGTCTACTCCACAGACTCAGGCCGCATGTGTCCCGGTTGCCGCAAGGCCATCTCGCTATGCGCCTGCGCAACTTCCACGCCGACCCCCTCGAAGTCCGACGGCATCGTCCGGGTCTCCCGGGAGACCAAGGGCCGCGGCGGGAAGGTGGTGACCGTCGTCCGGGGGCTGGCGACGGATTCCGCGTCGCTTGAAGCGACGGCCAAACTGCTCAAGACCGCGTGCGGTTCCGGCGGCGCTGTGAAGGATGGCGCGGTGGAGGTGCAGGGAGACCACTGCGACAAGGTCTTGGCCCTGCTCGCGGGTCGCGGCCTCAAAGTCAAACGGGCTGGCGGGTAGCCGCAGGGGCCGCCAGGGGTCGAATTCCGCCCGCGGGTTGAACGCGCCCCTGTCTCGGAACGCGGGCTCCGGAACCGCTGACGCGCATGCTGATCGCCGTGTACCGCGTGCTAAATTGCCTCGATGAAGCGCTTGTACAAGTACTTTTTCCGGGGCCTTGTCACCGTACTGCCGCTGGCGCTGACCGTCTACGTGCTGGCTCTTTTCCTGGGCTGGGTGGAGTCGCTGGCGCTGGCGGTGCTCGGGCCGCTCATCGGCGGCTTCTACGTGCCGGGCATGGGGCTGCTGTTCGGCATCCTCATCATCGTCGGGATCGGTGCCCTTCTGTCCAAGCCGCAGGTGCGCGACGCGCTGGCGCTGATCGAGCTGCCTTTCACCAAGCTGCCGGTCGTCAAGAGCATCTACTCGTCCCTGAAGAGCTTCTCCGACTATTTCGCGCCGACCGGGAAGTCCGGCGGCCAGCAGGTCGTCGTCCTGCGGATGCCGGACAGCGAACTCGAGGTGGTTGGACTGGTCACGCGCCGCAGCTTCGCCGATCTGCCTCCCGGGTTCCTGCCGGGCGACCGGCTCGCGGTCTACCTGCCGATGGGTTACATGATCGGCGGCTATACCGTCTTCGTGCCCGCGAGCTGGGTCACGCCCGTGGCCATGTCCGTCGAGGAGGCGATGCGCTCATCGCTCATCGCGTGGATGGCACCCAGGCCCAGCGCCGCGCAGCGATCCGGTGGCGAGCCGGCGAGCCCGCGTCCGGGCGTCTGATCACGTTGCTGCCCCCTCTGCCACGCGTTTGACCTCCGCAAACGCGCTTTCAGTGATACCTCTTGATGCATATCCGGTGAGAAGCTCAACAGTAGATCCCTAGAATCCGCTGCATTCGCCGAGAAGCTCAAACTATGAAACACGCTATCAAAGTCGTCTCGATCGCATGCACGTTCGCGTGCCTTCTGTTGGCAACGCGCGGTGCCGCGGCCGGGGACGTGGGGACCGCACTCGGCGGAGGAGTCGGAGGAGCCGCGGGTGCGCTGATAGGCAACCAGGTCGGCGGCAAGAACGGAGCCGTGATCGGGGGGGCGCTGGGCGGCGGTGTCGGCGCGGCTGCGACGACTTCCGGCTCGGGCAAGACGGGCGCGATCGTGGGCGGCGCCGTGGGCGGCGGCGCTGGGGCCGCTGTGGGTCAAAAGGTAGGCGGCAGCACGGGAGCGGTCGTTGGCGCCGGTGCCGGCGGGGCGGTGGGAGCGGGAATCGGCAAGTCGCTCACCAAGAAAGATTCAGTGCATACGCACGTTGCACAACCCGTCCCCGGAGCCGTTGTCGTGCGGGCTGATGGCGAGGGCCGGCCCAAAGGCAAGCACAAGGGCAAGGGCCATCCCCCGGGTCGCGCGGTCGGCTGGCACAAGAATCACGACTAGAAGCGCGGGCCCAGCCGAGCCGCGTCATCCGCTGATGGGCGCACTCACCGGCGCGCAAGCGCTCGGCGAAGCGACTACACCAGCAGCCGGGCCTTCAGCGCGCCCTGCTTCACCAGCGTGGTCACCACGTCCACCAGCGTTGCCTTCACCACTTCCGCGGCCGCCGTCAGTGGCTGTTCACTCAGCCAGGCCAGCGACTGTGTTCGCTCGATGACCGGCTGGACGATCTCGCGCGCCACCAGGCCCCGCGCGTCGGCCGCCGAGAACGTGTTGCGCGGCATCACCGCGAAACCCAGGCCTTCGATCACCGCGCGCCGCAGAAGCACCGAACTATTCAGTTCGTAGCGCACGTTCAGCGGGCATTTCTGGTCCAGTGCCGCGCGCTCGATCAGCTTGCGCAGGTCGTGCTCGCGGTCCGGCGCGATCAGCGGCCGCTCGCCGATGTCGCGGAAGGCCATCGGCCCCTGCGCCTCGCCCGCGAAAAGTTGCTTCTTGCCGAACAGGCAGAAGCGTTCCTCGAACACCGGCAGCGCCTCGAAGTGCGACAGCTCGAAGGCAGTGGGCAGCAGCGCCATTTCCACGCGGCGCGCTTCCAGCATCGCGCGAGCCTCGCTGCTCATGCCCGTGGCCAGATGCAGCCGGATGCCGGGCGCGCGGGCATCGAGCGCGCGGAAGAGGGGCACGGCCAGGATGGGTGCCACCGAGCCCACCAGGCACAGGCTGACCGGCCCGGCCGGTTCGCTGGATGCGGCGTGCACGTCGTCCTTGAGCCGATCCATCTGCCGCAGGATGGACGCGGCGCGGTCCAGCAGTCGCCGCCCTTCGGCGGTGAGCCTCACGCCGCGCGCCGCGCGTTCCAGCAGCGCCACGCCGAGCTCTTCTTCCATGGCCGCGATGTGCTGGCTGAGCGCGGGCTGGGCGATGTGCAGCGCATGCGCGGCGGCGGTGATGCTGCCGGCCTGGGCGACCTCGAGGAAGTAACGGAGCTGGCGCGGCGTCATCCCGGCAATGTATCGGCTGCCGGAAGCGCCGCGCGGTTCACGCGGGTGAGGCCGCCTTCTCGCCGATGGGCGAGGGGGTCGCGCCGCCCGACCCCATCTTCGACGCGACCTCCACGCCGCCCAGCCGCTCGATCATCGCGCGCTGGTCCTGCTTGCACAGTGCGTCGATGCGTTCGGGGTCGCAGATCCTGCGCAGTTCGGCTTCCATGTCGCGCAGCAAGTCCGCGTGGTCCGGCCGCGGCGCCAGGTCCACCAGTTCCTCGGGATCGGCCTGCAGGTCGAACAGCTCGGGGCGGTGGCGCACGTAGTAGTGGTACTTCCAGCGGCCCTTGCGCAGCATGAAGCCGGCGGTGTTGCTGCCCGCCGCGTGGTACTCGCTGAGGATCGGGCGCTCGAGGTCGGCCGGCGCGTCGGCCACGGCGAACAGCGACCGGCCGGGCCGGGCCTGCATCTCTGGCGCGGGGTCCAGGCCGGCACCTTCCAGAATGGTCGGGAACAGGTCCAGCAGGTCCACCGGCGTCTCGCACACGGCGCCGGCCGGCACGCCCGCACCGCGCAGGAGCATGGGCACGCCCACGCTCTCCTGGTATAGCGTGGACTTGCCCCACAAGCCGCGCTTGCCCAGGTTGTCGCCGTGGTCCGACGTGTAGACCACCGTGGTGGAATCCGCCAGCCCGGCGGCGTCCAGCGCCGCCAGGATGCGGCCCACGTTGTGGTCCATGAAACTGCAAAGCCCGTAGTACGCCGCGAAAGCCTCCAGCCGCTCGCGCGGGCTCCTGAACGCGGCCTCGTTGTCCATGAAGCGGGCATAAGCCTGCACCCACGGGTGCAGCGCATGGCCGTCCTTGGGCAGCAGCTTCGGCTCGGGCAGCGAATCCAGCGGGTACAGCGAGAAGAATTCCTCCGGTGCCACCAGCGGGAAGTGCGGCGCCACCATGCCGATGTACAGCACGAAGGGATCGTCGCGCGCACCGGCGTCGGCCAGCCAGTCGACGGCGCGCTGCGTCACCTCACGGTCGTACGCGGTGTATGTCGACTCGCCCGCGCCGATGCGCTCTCCCAGCATGCGCTTGCTGTTGGGCCGCGCGATATACGGGTCGCGGATGGACGCCCACACCATGCCGTAGCCACCCACCACGTGCATCGGGATGTGCTCGCGGTCGAAGCCGGCCGGGTCTTCGTCGTTGCGGTAGTGAAGCTTGCCGATGCTTTCCACCCGGATGCGTTCACGCTGCAGCACGTGGCCCCAGCCGCGCGGGTCGCCGGTGTAGGGCATCGCGTTGTCCCAGTGACGGGTCTGGTGCACGCGCAGGCCGGTGGCGAACGCGGCGCGCGCAGGCACGCAGATGGGCGACGGCGTGTAGGCATTCGGGAAGCGCGTGCCTGCCGCGGCCAGCGTGTCGAGGTGGGGCGTCTTCACGAACGGGTGCCCGGCCGCACCCATGATGCGCGGGTCGTGCTCGTCGGACATGATGACCAGAACGTTGCGGCGGCGCATTTGCGATTCCTGCTTCTTCATGGCGGCGCTCATTCGGCCGTGTAGCCGGTGGCCTTCACGATCTCGGCCCAGCGCGTGTATTCGGTCTTGATCATCGCGTTCAGTTCGTCCGGCGCCATGGAGCGCGGCTCGTACTCGGCCTTCTGCAGGATGGCCGCCACCTTGGGCGACTTCACGGCGGCGGTGATCGCGCGATTGAGCTCGCCGACCATCGCGCCCGCCGTGCCTGCTTTGGCGAAGAACGCGAACGTCTCGGTCACCACCAGCCCTGGGAAGCCTTGCGACTTGAACGTCGGCACGCCGGGCACGGCAGGGTTGGTTTCCCCGTCCGACGTGGCCAGCAGCCGCAACTTGCCGCTGCGATGCATCGCCAGCAGGTTGGGCAGCGTGGTGATCACCGCCGGCAAGGTGCCACCGATGGCGTCGGTCACCGCCGCGGAACCGCCCTTGTACGGCACGCCGGTCAGAGCGACCTTCGCATCCTTGCTCAGCATCTGGCCGATGAAGTCCATCGCCGTGCCCGCCCCGGGCGTGCCGTACGTGGCCAGGTGGGGATCGGCCTTCGCCTGTGCCAGGTAGTCCTGCAGCGTCTTCGCCGGGCTGTTCGCAGCGACCGCGATCGCGAAGCTCATGCGCGCGGCCGTGCCCACGCCCGACAGCTGTGCCAGCAGGTCGTGGCGCGCGGCCTTGAAGATGTGCGGCGCCAGCGTGAGGTTGCCGGTGGGCGTCATCACGAGGGTGTTGCCGTCGGCCGGGGCCAGAAGCAGCGCATCGGTGGCCAGGCGGCCGGCCGCGCCCGGCCGGTTCTCCACGATGGCGTTGAATCCCGAATCGCGCAGGCCCTCGGCCACCGCGCGAGCCACCGTGTCGGCCGCGCCGCCGGCCGCGTAGCCGACCAGGATGCGCAGGGTCTTGCCCTGGGCGAACGCGGCCCCCGAGGCGGCGAGCGCGGCGGCGGGGATCAGCGCGTTGAAGCGGCGCCGGTCGAGCAGCAGCATGGGATGTCTCCTGTCTTATGGGTTGACAGGCAGTATCCGAGGACGGCGAGGGCGGCACAAATAGGATTTGGGTCCTTTCGCTATAAGACCGACCTTATGGCTGACGGGGAGCGCCGGATCCCGAGGCGCAGTTGGCTGCCACAGACTTCTGTGCAAGTTGCACATTTCTACTTGACTGTGTGTTTTGCACATTTAGACTGCGCCCCAACACCTTTCCTCGCCATGCAGCTACGCAAACCCTCGCTCGAAAGCGGCGCTTCGAGTTCTCCCACGAACTCGACAGCGTCCCTCGGGGCCGCGCCGCTTAACGGGCAGGGATTGGTCGAGGCGTGCCAGGCCGTGCTCCGGCCATTGGCTCGACTCGCCGTCGGCCGGGGTGTCCCCTTTGCTGAAGTCGCCGAGTTGCTCAAGCAGGGCTACATCGAGGCGGCGCGCGATGTCCATCCCGGCGTGGCGGCGGGCAGGGCCGTCAGCCGGATCAGCGCAACGACGGGCCTGAACCGCCGGGAGGTCACCCGGCTGATGCAGAAGGGCGATGACGGCGCGCCGCCTGCGCGGCCGTCGCCGCCGACTCAGGTCTTCACACGCTGGCTCACCGATCCGGCGCTGCGCGACGCCGACGGTGCTCCGCTTGCGCTTCCGGTGAACGGGCCGGCCCCGAGCTTCGAGGCGCTGGCGCAGTCGATCACGCGTGACGTGCATCCGCGCACGCTGCTGGAGGAACTCACCCGCCTGGGACTTGCCCGCGTCGACGAGGTGAACCGCGTGCACCTGGTGGACAAGGCCTTCGTACCCCGGGCGGACGTGGACCGCATGCTCGCCTTCCTCGGCGCGAACGTCGGCGACCATCTTCGCGCGGCGGTCGAGAACGTGCTCGCCGACGGCAGTCGCCAGTTCGAGCAGGCCCTCTTCGCCGACGAACTCTCGCAAGAGTCGCTCGCCGAAGTGCGGGCGCTCGTCAGCGCCGAGTGGCAGCGCCTGCTGCACGCCGTCGCGCCCGCACTGCAGGCATTGATGGATGCCGACAAGGCTGCCGATCGCACGGCGGACCAGCGCGTGCGCATCGGATTCTTCGCCTACACCGGTCCCATGTCAGCGCCGGCCGAACAGCCGGCCCAACCCAACGTCACGCCTCCGAAGGAGCAATAGCATGTCCAGGAAGCCGATCATCCCGACCGACTCGCCCCGCATTCCGCGGCGGTTGGCCCTCCTCACGCTGCTCGCCTCGGCGGGCGTCGTGGTTCTCCCTTCGTGCGGTGGCGGCGGCGGCGGCGGTGGAGCCGTGGCCGGCGTCGACACCGGGGGTACCGGATCGTTCTCCACCGGGCGCATCACCGGCTTCGGCTCCGTCATCGTCAACGGCGTGCGCTATGAGGACAACGTGGCGCGCATCGTGGACGAGGACGGCGACAAGGTGCTGAGCACGCAGGACCTGCGCCTGGGCATGGTGGTGAGCGTGCGCGGCGGCGGCATCACTGCCGCCACCGCCGGCTCGCTGCCCACGGCCACGGCTTCCACCATCACGGTGGAGAGCCAGATCAAGGGGCCGGTCGAATCCAAGACCGCTCCGGACACGCTGGTGGTGTTCGGCCAGACGGTGAAGGTGGACGCCGCCACCGTCTTCGAGGGCACCTCGTTCGCGGCCATCACGGTGGGCGAAGTGCTTGAAGTCTCAGGCTTCGCCGGTGCCGGCGGCGTGGTGACGGCGTCGCGGATCGAGCGCGAGGACGCGGCGAACGAGTTCAAGGTGCGCGGCTTCGTGAGCGGGCTGGATACTGCGGCCAGGACCTTCCAGGTGGGCGGCGCCACGTTCAACTACGCGGGAACCGCCGCCGACCGGCTGCCGGCCGCACCCCTTGCCCAGGGGCAGTTCGTTCGCGTGCGCTCCGGCATCACGCGCAACGCCGGCGGCGAATGGCCCGTTACGCGCATCGAATCGCGCTCGCGCATCGACGATTGCGACGCGTCCGAAGTGGAAGGCATCCTGCTGCAGAGCGGCGCCGGCTTCAGCGTCAACGGCGTGGCGGTCGATGTGTCCCGCCTGCCCTCCGGAACGGCGCTGCCGGTCGGCTTGCGCGTGGAAGTCGAGGGCGCGATCGTCGACAACGTCCTGGTGGCGCGCAAGATCGAACTCGACGACGGAGGCGGTGATTCGCGGGTGGACGCTCAGGGCACGGTGTCCTCCGTGAACCTTGCGGCCGGGACGTTCGTCGTGCGGGGCATCACCTTCCATTCCACGCCGGGCCTCACGGAGGAGAAGGACGGGACCGTGGCCGCCAACCTCGTGAACGGTGCGACCGTTCGGGTGCGAGGGCAACTCACCGGCAGCGGCAACGTCGAGGCCAGCGAGATCGACTTCCGGCCATGAGGCAGAACGCTGAACTGGGGCGCCCGCCCGGCTCGGACTGGGCGCAGCGGCCCGCGTGCATCCACAGGACCCCGTGGGGCGTGCGGTGCCCGCGCTGCCTGCCGAACCTGGCGGCAGGCGAGCTTGGCCGGCCGATGCAGTCCTGGGAGCGGGACATGCTGAGCCTGATCGAGAGCCGCGACGGCAACGGCAGGCGGGTCGTGCGCGGTATTCCGCCCGGGGGACCGTTCCGGGCGGGATAGTCAGAGAACGCCGGCGTTCTTGGGGGCCACGCAGCGGAGGCGGCCATGACGATCTGGACAGGCAGGAGCAAGACGGAACTGCTCGACGAGTGGATTCACATGCTTGAGCACCTGGACGATTTGCGTCGGCTCCGAAGTGCAATGCGGGCGGACGAGCAGCGCCTGGGTGCAACCTGGAAGACGATCAAGGCGCTGGACGACGTCATCGCCGAGGAAGCATCGAGAGTCGACGAACTGCGACACCTCATCGATGCCGGCGCGGCTGCCGTCGAGGGCGCGCGAACGCACTAAGGGCCATGTTTGCGGGCGACGGCACGACGCGGGCGACGGAGACCGGGATGTCGTCGATTTCACGCGAGGTTCGTCGCCGACTGGCAACTAACGATCCTGCCTAGTTGCTTGCAGGCGACCGCCCGCTCCTGGCCGAATGCAGGAATCCTGGCGACCTTCGATCTGGGCCCCGAGCCACTCGGCGAGTGTGCCGTCGCTTCGCATGTAGAGCCCCTGGGGGCCCGACACCCCAGGAGTCAGAGGGCGCCGCTCACCGCACTGCGGAGCGGGCGCCAGCATTTCCTACTTTGCGTAGGCGCTGCTGCAAGCGCCGCCCGAGGCGAGTTGGAGCTTCGCAATGGCGGGCTTGGCCTCGGCTTCGGGGATCGCTTCCAGATCCGCTCCGCCCTTCACCAGGCCCATCTTGATGAATTGACGATAGAAGTAGTTCTTGCCAGCCTCGAGCATGATCGCCAGATCGTTCGGCGAAAGCTCGGATTCGGTGGACAGCGTGTGCTTGCCCGGCGTCGCTTCCGCGTAGAAAAAGACGTCCGGGCCCGACTCGCCGATGCACTTGCCGTCGATCCAGACGTCCTTCTTGAGCGCCTTGCCCACGAAGCTGTCCCGATAAACGTAGACGCCCGCCATGCCGGCCGTAGGAGCAGCAAATTGCTTCGCCTTGTCCGAGGCCTCCTTCGACTCCATCTTCACCGATGCGCAACCGGCCAAGAATGCAACGGTCATCAGTCCCAACGCAATTTTCTTCATGGAATCCCTTCCTCTTTTTGGAGTGCGAATCGTACCGTCGGGGCGCCCCGATCAACGGGACATCGGTGCCATCGCGTGTACTTCGGCTGGCACCGGCTGGCTGGAAAGAGACACACTGTGTTGATCGGCCCGACCGACGGAGTCTCAGTCCGCCGGTTCCCCTGCAGTTCTCCCTACGCTCTACGCTCCAATACGATGTTTGCTTTCGGCCAGAGCTGACATGCCACTATCGACTTGCGTTTCCTAGGAGTTGCACCCGCTGCTCGGCGGCGTGCTGCAGCAGGGCGTGCAGTTGCGACCCAAGTCACTGGTGTGCCCAATGACGGCGGATCGCCACGCGGCGCCGTGTGCGCTGAGCCGAACCATTTCCTTCGGCCCACAACGAGTCGAATTCCGACGGTCCCAGGCCCAGGTCGCGCAGTGTCGCGCTGTCGAGCGCGTGAAATTCACGGCGGGCCACGGCCCGGCCCCGTGTGTCCCTCAACCACGCACCCGCCCAGTCCAGAAGCTGGCGCACAGTCGCCAGCAAGAGAAGACTCGTCATGACGCACTCCTTGCATTCGGCCTGAATGGCCGTCCGGGAAGAATGGATTGCGTCGGTAACCACGAGGAGGCAGGCGCTGCACGGCGAGTAGCGTTTTTGTATCCGCGCCTGAAGCATCGGCGGACTTGACCTACGGTCGCTCATTCACGGGAGCCGGCGAGACACACGCAGCCAGGCGCCGAGGCTTTGCGAGGTCTCACGTGGACCGGTCAGCTGCCGCAGACGCTCGGGGCCCGCAATGTCCTCGGAGAAGGCAGACATCAACGCCTGCGTTGCGCCTGCAGCCAGCCTTTCACGGCATCCCCGTCCAGCAACGTCTGGGCTTGGCGACGCAGGATGAGCAGCTCACTGCGCATCCGCTGAGCCTCCGAAGAGATGATCCGGTCGGCCTTGCGCGGCTGCAGTCCCGAGCCGGCCGGCAGCCCGGTCGCATCGCGGAACCCGGCCTCCAGGCGCCGTGTCTCTGACTGCAGGTCCGCCAACTGCGCCTCCAGCACGACCACGTAGTGCTGCAGGCGCCGGCGATCCCCTGTGGCCAGGTGTGCTGCATCCATCCGTTCGGCCTGCAGTTGCAGCTCCAGCAGGGCCAGCAGGTCCTGTTTCGCGTACGCCTGGTTGGCCCGCTGCATGAGCGCCGTTTTGCGCTCGCGCTGTTGCGCCTCGCGCTCTCGGTCAGGGTGCAGCACGCTCGCGAGCCGGCGGTACACGTCGCGCACAGACTGGGACACCTCCTGGTCCTCCTGTCTGCGCCGCTTCGATGCACTGGCCGCGCGTCGCTTCGCTGCCCATTCTGCGCGCTGGGCGGCGGCCGCAGCGGCCTGCCGCTCCCAGTCGTCAGCGGGGTCCTCCAGGCCTGCGGCGTCGCTCTCTGCTTCATCTTCCTGCGGAGAGGAGGCAGGCAGCTTGCCATCGGCGTGCCGGCCCGCGACCGCTTCCATCTCGGGGTCGTCTCCCGCCTCCAGGAAAGGGGCGACGGCTTCGAAGAGCAGCTCGACCAGCTGCCTGCGTTCCGCGCGCGACAGCCCCGGTTGCAGGCTGGCGTGGTCGAGGGCGAACACCCATTGCCGCCATGCCGCATGCAGTTCCCGCTGGACGGGGCCGACGGCCTGTTGCCAACGCTCGACCCTGTCC
>Ga0247820_10001389_pt1 | contig 13631 bp, 13 predicted proteins | sample 13C_Glucose_Day1_2_FD_192480 | JGI IMG/M metagenome (GOLD analysis project Ga0247820, IMG submission 192480) | Soil microbial communities from agricultural site in Penn Yan, New York, United States - 13C_Glucose_Day14 | ecosystem: Environmental > Terrestrial > Soil > Agricultural land | place...
TCGTCGGCGTACGCCCGGGCCGCCTCGAGCAGCACGCCGTGCACGTCGGCGTACTGCTTGACGAAGCGCGCCATCCGGCCGGTGCGGAGACCGAAGGCGTCCTGCCACACCAGCACCTGGCCGTCGCAGCCGGCGCCGGCACCGATTCCGATCGTCGGGATGGTCAGCTCCTTGCTGATCTGCTCGGCGACGTCGCCGGGGACCATCTCCATGACGACGGCGAACGCGCCGGCCTCCTGCACCGCGCGCGCGTCGGCGATGACGCGGTCGCTCGCGTCGCCGCGGCCCTGGACGCGGTAGCCACCGAGGGTGTGCTCGGACTGCGGCGTGAAGCCGATGTGGGCCATGACGGGGATGCCGCCCCGCGTGCACTTCTCGATCACCGGGACCATCTCGGCGCCGCCCTCGAGCTTGACGGCGTGCGCGCCGGCCTCCTTCATGAAGCGGGCCGCGGTGAGGTAGCCCTGCTCGGGCGAGGCCTGGTAGCTGCCGAAGGGCAGGTCGCCGACGACGAGTGCCCGCTTGGCGGACCGCGCGACCGCGCGGGTGAGGGGGAGCAGCTCGTCGACCGTCACCGGCAGCGAGGTCTCGTTGCCGTAGACGTTGTTGGAGGCCGAGTCACCCACGAGGAGGAGGTCGATGCCGGCCTCGTCGAACGTCGCCGCGGTGTACATGTCGTACGCCGTCAGCATGGTGATCTTCTCGCCGCGCTCCTTCATCTCGCGCAGGTGGTGGGTGCGTACGCGCTTCGCGGGAGCGGCCTGCTGGGATGCGGGACCTGAGCCGTAGGGAGCAGTCTCTTCAGCCATGCCCCGAGGCTAGACCCGAACCCGTCGGTACGACGCTGTGGCGGCTGTCACACGTCGGCGGATCAGGGGAGCACCTGGCGCGCGCCCTCGAGGTTCTGCGCCTTGACGTAGTCCTCGTCGTCGCCGCTGTAGCGCTTGCACGGTCCCTGGTAGCTCATCTTGAAGGTGCCGGGGGTCTTCGCGGCAAGCTGCGGTGCGAAGTCGAGCGCCACCTCGCCCCGGCTGACGCTGACGTGCCCGTCTGCCTGGGTCTCGTCGTCGTAGCCGGCCTCGACCAGGGCCGTGCGGATCGCGTCGAGCTGTGCCTCGGTGTCACCCTCGGACGCCGACAGCGTGCCGCCGCCCGCGAACCGGTGCCCGACCCCGCCGGGGCACGAGGCCCATGACCCGTCCACCAGCACCTTCGTCGCTCCGAGGGCCTCCTGGGCGACGGGCACGGCCTGTGTGACGGTGTCGATGACCTGCTGCTCACGTGCCTTCGCCGAGACCTCGTCGCCCCCGGCGGACGACGAGCTGCAGGCGGAGGTGGCCCCGAGCAGGGCACCGACGGACAGGACGAGCAGGGCAGTCCTCATGCGCCCCAACCTAGAGGTCACGGCCAGTGGTCCGGCCACAGGTCGTCCCAGACGTCCTCGGCGCCGTCGATCGCGTCGCCGACGCCGTCCCGTACGCCCTCGTAGGTCTCGACGACCCCGTCGCGCACGTCGTCGTAGGTGTCCACGACAGGCTGGACGAGGTGGTGCTGGACCTCGCCCCCGGCCCAGTCGTAGAGGTAGTCGTGCGCCTCCTGGGTGCGCCCGCCGGTGTCGACGACCGCGTCGGAGTTGCCCGACACGACGTCGGCCATGCTCGCCAGCGCGGGGTTGCCGTCGTCGAAGTAGTTGGTGTGGTTCTCCATGAAGCCGGTGGTGACGAGCCCGGCGCCGTGGAACTCCTGGCCGTTGTCGACCGCGAACACGGTCGCACCGAAGTCGTGCTGTGCGGGGTCGGCGCCGAGACCGAGGCTGTCGTCCCACGTGCCGGGAAGGAGGCCGTCCTCGCCGCCGAGCCACGAGACCGGGTCGTTGTCGGCGGCACCGACGAACACCTGTCCCTCCGGCATCGTGAGGTCGGAGGCGTGGTGGACACCCTCGCTGGCGCCGGGGCTGCCGATGAGCACGAGGCTGTCGGCGTCCATCCCGCCCGCGGCGGCGTACGACGACGTGGTGGAGCCGTAGCTGTGCCCGATCACCGTGAGGTGCGGCTGGTCGCCGCCGGTGTGGGTGCTGTTGAGCCCGTCGACGAACTGCGACAGGGCGATGCCTCCGGCCTGGGCGTTGGCCTCGGTCACCGTGTGCGAGACGTCGCCACCGGAGTCGATGAGGTCCCACGGCATCGTCGACTCCGGGTTGAAGTTGGGGGAGTCGTAGCCGATCCAGGCGATGGTGGAGACCGAGCCCGTGCGGGGCGGGTCCTCCCCGGCCATGCTGCCCAGCGTCTCCTCGTAGAGGTTGAGCGCCTGCAGGCCGTTCTCGTCGATCTGGGTGCCGTCCTGCATGATCCCGGGCACGTAGACCGCCGTGTGGTCGGCGGTGTCGGGGTCGCCGTACGCCACCGCGGCGATGCCGTCGCCGCCGAACGCGTGCGGCTGGTAGGACATCACGAAGGCGTCGATGTCGAGCTCGGCGTACTCCGCCGTCCGGGCGTTGGCGACGGCGAGCTCGATCGACCGGGCGTTCTCGAGCCACCGCTGCTCCGAGTCGCTGAGCTCCTCGCCGGCGGCCTGCTTGCCGAGGAGGTGCTCGATGTCGCGCTGGACCGCCGAGGTGTTGGCCTCGTCACGATCGCCGGTCGGGATGCCGTTGGTGTTGCCGACGAGGTCGGGGTCGCTGATCATCAGCGCGTTGCGCTCGGCCTGCGACAGCCCGCGCCACCAGGCATTCACCGCGTCGGTGTCGGTGCCGAGGCGTCGCAGCTCGGCGGCGAGGGCAGCGGTGTCGGTGCGCCCGCGGTCGGCGGCGGCCGTCAGCCCCTCCCGCAGCTGGTCGACCGCTGCCAGTGAGCGCACGCACGCCTGCTCGTCGGAGTCGACGCGGTCGCGCCAGGTCTCGAGGTCGCGCTGGTAGGCGGCGAAGCGGCTCCGCAGCTGGGCTGCGTCGGCCTGGAGCCCGGGCACCTGCTCCTCGGTCGCGTCGTCGATCCTGCGGAGGAGGTCGTCCCGCTCGGCGTTGAGGGTCTGGCGCTGCTCCATCAGGTCGTCGTGCTCCGCGCGGCGCCGGCGCATCGCGGTGAGGAACTCGTCGATGGCGAGCGCGCCCCGCTCGAGCGCCGCACCCACCGCGTCGGTGTCGGTGGCGAAGCGGGTGACGGCGTGGTCGGCCGCCTCGGCGGCGTCGCCGCTGAAGTCCGCGGGCGCACCCTTGGCGCGGGCCCACTCGGCGACGTCGCTGACGGCCGTCGCGGCAGCGCGTACGTCGGTGAGGATCGCGCCGGACGCCTCGGTGACCTGCAGCTGCGGCTCGGCCGGCAGCCAGGCCGGGACGGTGATCGTGGTCACGGGCCCACCGCCTCGACCGGCAGCGCGTCGCGGTCCTCCCAGAGCAGGAGCTGCTGCGTGGCGTGGACGCTCCCGGCGTCGGTGACGAGGATGTCGTACATCGTCTGGGCGAGCGAGTCAGCGTGGCCCGAGGCCCGGTCGCGCAGCGCGAGGGTGCGCTGCTCCCAGGTCGCGAGGAAGGCCTCGGCGGCGCCTTGCACCGCGTCACCGAGGAGGGCCGGGTCGGCCTGCGCGAGGTTCTTGCGGGGACCGTTGAGCCCCTCGGACTGCTCCTCCCACGCCGTGCGCGCCTTCTGGAGGGTGGCGGTCCACATCTGGAGCGTCATCGGGCGACCTCCTCGATCGGGCGGACCTTGGCGGTGCGGATCCTGATCACGAGCGAGGTGGGTCGCACGGTGGCGGAGGCCTCGAAGCCACCGCGTCGGCGGGCCACCAGCCGGGGCCGGTCTCCCGGGACCGGGCGGGCCTGCCACCCGAGGCCGACGAGGGCGTCGCCGGTCGAGCGGAGGAGGCTCACGTTGTCGCCCCAGCCCAGGTCACCGACGACGGCGACTCCTTCGTACCAGGTCTGGTCCCACTCGTCGGTGTGCCAGCGGCCGTCGCGCGTCGCGGTGTGCACCCCCCGCTCTAACTGGGCGAGCAGCTCGTCGGCGAGCTGCTCGACACCGGTCGCGAGCGCCTCGCGCTCGTGGGCCGCGAGCTCGGGCGCGACGGGTGCCGGAGCGTTCTGCGGGAGCACGACGATGTCGACCTCCGGGTGCCGCTCACGCAGGACGCGCAGCATCGGGTCGTCGAGCGTGGGGTCCGGCGGCGTGGGACCCGGATGGCCCGGGCTGGTCGCGCGAGGTGTCATGCACCCCTTCTTCCCGCGACCCCGGCCGCCTCAAACCCGGGTGCTTCAGCCTGGGGACACGCGCAGCACCCGGTCCTTGTCGCCGTTGTCGGTCGTGACGAGCAGGTCGCCGTTGCGGGCGGACGTCACCGAGCGGAGCCGGCCGAACCGCTGGAGCCGCGGCGGGCGGGTGATCGAGGTGAGCCTCCCGGCCGCGTCGAACCGCATGAACAGCACCTCGGAGCCCTTCAACGCAGCGACGGCGAGGGTTCCCTCCAGCGTGCCCCACTGCGACCCGCGGACCCAGGCGGCGCCCGACGTGGCGATGGTCGGATCCCCGGACGACCAGGACGCCTCCTGCTGCTCGCCCGGCAGCGACTGGTCGGTCATCGGGACCGACTCGTCGTAGCCGGGGACCGGGTTCCACCCGTAGTCGCCGTTCGCGACGAGCCGGTTGACCTCGTCGTCCCTGAAGCTGCCGTGCTCCACCGACCACAAAGAGCCGTCGGCACGCTGGGCGAGCCCCTGCACGTTGCGGTGCCCGTAGGTCCACACGAAGCGGCGTGCGGTGCTGGCGTCGGCGTAGGGGTTGCCGGGCATGGCCGCGCCGGTGTCGCGGTGGACGCGCAGCACCTTGCCGCCGAGCGAGTCGAGGTTGCGCGGGTTGGTGCCCACGGCGGCGTCACCCGTGCCGACGAAGATGGCGTCGCTGTCGCGGTCGAGGAGCAGGCGGCAGCCGCCGTGGCGCCCCGAGGTCGAGGGGAGGTCGGTGAGCAGCGTGCGGCGCTCGCTCAGGCGGGTCCACGCGCGGTTGACGCGCCAGCGACTCACCTGCACGTGGTTGCGGCTCGTCGCGCTGCCGTGGCACGCCCACAGCCTCCGCGCGCCGGGGTCGACCGCGAGGGACATGAGTCCGGTCTCTCCCGAGACCCAGACCAGCCTCGAGAGGTTGGCGAGGGTGCGCCGCTTGCCCTGGCGGACGACGCTGAGGCGGGCGCGGTCACGCTCGGAGACGACGAGCCTGCCTCCGGGGGCCTGCTGGACGTCCCACGGGTGGTCGAGCCCGCGTGCGACCGTGCGGATGCGCAGCTGCGGCGCGCCCTGCTCGGCGGCCGCGGTCCGCGTCGGCGCCGGGTCCGCGCCCGACGGGGGCGGTGGCGCCAGCAGGGCGGCGGCGAGGGCGGCGACGGACACGGTCACGGAGGTGCTGCGGGCGGAGAGGCGCACCCCGGCGACGCTAGCCGCGCCGGAGGACACGGTAAAGGGGGTCAGTCCAGCCTGCGTGCGAGCTGGATCCCGGTCCGGGTCGTGGCGTAGCCGAGGCGGGTGTTGAGCGCCCGCATCGCGGCGTTGCCGTCCTGGGTCCACGTGTAGACCTCGTCGATCCCGTGGTCGGCTGCCCATGCCAGCGTCCGCAGCTTGAGGTGCACGGCGAGCCCACGGCCGCGCCAGTCGCGGCGTACGGCCGTGAGCCCGTTCTCGGCGCGGGTCGGGGCGTCGACGTCGCGGTCCAGGCCGGCGCAGCCGACGACCTCCCCGTCGTGCAGGGCGAGGAACTGCGGGTCGGCCAGCCAGTCGCCCGCCCACCTCTCGGGGGTGACGTCGAGCGGCGTGTCGACCGCGAACCCGGACAGTGCCTCGAGCCCGAAGCGCTCGTACGACGCCGCCCAAAGGCCCGGCCGCTCCTGCTCCGTGACGACCTCGATGCCGTCCGGGACCGGCGGCACCGTGACCGGACCGGTGAGGCGGTAGGTCTGCTCGACCTCGCGGTTCACCTCCTCGAAACCGAAGCGGTGCGCGAAGGCGAGCGCGCCGTCGTCGTCGGCCCCCGCGCGGAGGACCGGCATGCCGAGCTCGACCACGTGCTGGGTCAGCCGCTCGAGCAGGGCCGTGCCCACACCCTGGCGGCGGTGCTCCTCCAGCACGCGCGGGATCACCGAGCCGCCGCCGGCCATGTCCGAGCGCTGGGCGAGCCCGTGACCCACCACGACCCCGTCCCTGCGGGCGAGCAGCATCAGCCGGTCGGGCTTGTCGCCCGCCCGGAGCTCGGCGAGCGACTGCGTCCGCTCGTAGGGGATGACCGCGATCCGCACGCGCCGCCACTCCTCGTAGTCGGCGTCGGTCTCGCAGCGGGTGATCTCGAGGGCCATGGCCGCAGCCTCCACGCCCGTCAGCGGGTCGTCCACCGGGTTTCGGGTGCTGGCTTCCCTAGAGTGACGGCGTGGACTTCTACTCCGCCTACGCACAGGGCTTCGCGCGCGTCGCGGCAGTCACGCTGCCGGTGCACCTCGCCGACCCCGTCGCCAACGCAGCCGCCGTGCTCGAGCAGGCGCAGGCCTGCCACGACGACTCCGTCGCCGTCGCGGTGTTCCCCGAGCTGTGCCTGACCGGCTACTCGGTGGACGACCTGTTCCTGCAGGACACGCTGCTCGCGACGGTCGAGGAGGCGATCGCCGAGATCGTCGCGGCCAGCGCCGACCTGATGACGATGCTGGTCATCGGCGCGCCCGTGGTGCACGGCAACCGGGTGTTCAACGCGGCCGTCGTCGTCCACCGCGGCTCGATCCTCGGCGTCGCCCCGAAGTCCTACCTGCCCAACTACCGCGAGTTCTACGAGCGGCGGTGGTTCGCGCCGGGCGACGACCGCGAGCTGGAGTGGATCAGCGTCGCCGGACAGGACGTCCGTTTCGGGCCCGACCTGATCTTCCGGTGCCTCGACGTCCCCGGCCTCGACCTGCACGTCGAGGTCTGCGAGGACATGTGGGTGCCCGTCCCGCCCAGCGCCGAGGCCGCGCTCGCCGGCGCGACCGTGCTGGCCAACCTGAGCGGCTCGCCGATCACCATCGCGCGCGCCGAGGACCGGCGGCTGCTGGTCCGCAGCGCCAGCGCGCGGTGCTCGGCGGCGTACGTCTATGCCGCCGCCGGGCAGGGCGAGTCGACGACCGACCTGAGCTGGGACGGCCAGACGATGGTCTACGAGTGCGGCTCCCTGCTGGGGGAGAGCGAGCGGTTCCCCGACGGTCCGCGCCGCACGGTCGTCGACGTCGACCTCGACCTGGTCCGCCAGGAGCGGATGCGGCAGGTGACCTTCGACGACAACCGCCGCACCCACCACGAGCGGGCCAACCGCTTCCGCACCGTCGAGTGGGAGCTCGAGCCGCCGGCCGCCGACATCGGACTGATGCGCAAGGTGGACCGCTACCCGTTCGTGCCCGACGACCCCGAGCGGCTCGCCCTCGACTGCTACGAGGCCTACAACATCCAGGTCTCCGGCCTCGAGCAACGCCTCAGCTCCATCGGCTCGCCCAAGGCGGTGATCGGTGTGAGCGGTGGCCTCGACTCGACGCACGCGCTGATCGTCGCCTGCAAGGCGATGGACCGGCTGGGTCGCCCGCGCAGCGACGTGCTCGCCTTCACGATGCCCGGCTTCGCGACGGGGGAGACGACCAAGTCGTACGCCACCCGGCTCTCCCGGGCGCTCGGCGTGACCTTCGAGGAGCTCGACATCCGGCCCGCGGCCGAGCAGATGCTGACGGACCTCGGACACCCCTACGGCCGCGGGGAGAAGGTCTACGACGTCACCTTCGAGAACGTCCAGGCCGGGCTGCGCTACGACTACCTCTTCCGGCTCGCCAACCAGCGTGGCGGCATCGTCGTCGGCACCGGCGACCTCTCCGAGCTCGCGCTCGGGTGGTGCACCTACGGCGTGGGCGACCAGATGTCGCACTACACGGTCAACGCCGGTGTCCCGAAGACCCTCGTGCAGCACCTCATCCGCTGGGTGATCGGCCACGGCGAGTTCGACGAGACGGTGGGCCAGCTGCTCGGCGAGATCCTCGAGCTCGAGATCACCCCCGAGCTGATCCCCGTCGAGGAGGGGAAGAAGCCGCAGGCCACGCAGGACACGGTCGGTCCCTACAACCTGCAGGACTTCACCCTCGCGCTGGTGGTGCGCCACGGCTTCCGGCCGCGCAAGATCGCGTTCCTGGCGTGGCACGCGTGGAAGGACCTCGGGTCCGGTGAGTGGCCGCCCGGATTCCCCGACGACGCGCGGGTGTCGTACTCCCTCGAGGAGGTCCGCACCTGGCTGGTGGTCTTCGTCAAGCGGTTCTTCGCCAACCAGTTCAAGCGGTCGGCGCTGCCCAACGGGCCCAAGGTCAGCCCCAGCGGCACGATGAGCCCCCGCGGCGACTGGCGGATGCCCAGCGACGCCAAGGGCACCGCCTGGCTGTCGGAGATCGACCGGGACGTGCCGCAGGCCTGAGCGGTGCCCTGAGCCGGGCCCCCACTTGTTGGGGTGTTCTGACACTTGGAGGGGGTTGCAAAGGCCTCCAGGTGTCAGTTTCCCCGCTCGAGCGGGGACTCCGACAGAAACAGCGCCGGACCTTGGCCTGCCCTTAACGACCGGCTGGAGCGCGGTTAGCCGCGGCCGGGTGAACCTCCTCGTACGACGTCGCACCCGGCGTCGTACGACGGAGGAGGAAGCGTGCAGAAGAAGAAGGCAGTCATCGGGGGCATCGCGGCTGGGGCGGTCGTCGTCGGGCTCGGGTCCTGGTGGGCCGTGGGCAACGCCGTCGAGGCCCAGACCAGTGAGCGCGGCACGTGCGGCGGCGCCACCTGGGAGCTGAGCGTCGAAGCGGAGGACGGCGGCACCGAGGTGAGCGCCGAGCTGCAGTCGGCCGGTCCTGGCGAGGAGTGGCAGGTCGAGCTGACCCGCGGCGACACCGTGCTGCTCACCGGCGCCCGCACCACCGCCGAGGACGGCGAGATCGACGTCGACGCCTTCAGCGACGGCAACCCCGGCGACGCGGCGTACGCCGTCGCGTTCACGCCGGCCGACGGCGAGCCCTGCACCGCCACCCTCGGCTCCTGATCCCCCGACCCGATCCACGACAGAGGAGACACCCATGAAGAAGAGGCTCATCGCCACCACCCTCGCCGCGACCGCCGCGACCGCCGCGGCCGGCAGCACGGTGCTCGTCGCCGGACCCGCGAGCGCCGACGTCGAGCGGCGCGGCACCTGCGCCGGGGCGACGTACAAGCTCGACGTCGACCGCGAGCGCGGCGGGTACGACGTCGACGCCGACATCGAGAACGCCCGAGCCGGCAGCGAGTGGCGCGTCACGATCCGTCACGACGGCACGGTCACGACGTCGCGTGACCGGCGCGCCGACGACGAGGGGGAGATCGACGTCGACACCTTCCGCAGGAACACCGGTGGCACGGACACCTTCACGCTCACCGTGACGCCGGCAGGCGGGTCGTCCTGCTCGCTGAAGGCCACCGTGGCCTGAGCTGCGTCCACCGGCAGAGCCCGGGTCAGTCCGTGCGCAACGTGACGGAGACCCGGGCTCCGCCCATGTCCGAGGCGCCCGTGGTGATCGCGCCGCCGGAGTCCTCGGCGGTGCGGGTGGCGATGGAGAGTCCGAGCCCGGTGGAGCCCGAGCCGCTCTCACCACGACCCGTGGCGTCGAGGCCGGTGGGCAGCCCCGGTCCGGCGTCCTCGACGACGAGCTCGACCCGGTCGTCGTCGGCATCGAGCGTGACGCGGACGGCGGCGTCGTCGGGGGTGTGGGAGAAGACGTTGTCGAGCAGCACGTCGACCATCGCCTCGAGGTCGGCGCGACTGACCCGGAGCAGCGGTCCCGACCCGGTGAGGCGGAGGTCGTATGCGCGGCCCTGGTCCTCGGCCAGCGCCTCCCAGTGGCGGACGCGCTCGGCGATGACCGCGACCGCGTCGGTGCGGGGGTCGAGGCCCTCGCGCTCGGAGCGGCGGGCCTCGCGGACGATCTCGTCCACCGTGGCCTGCAGCGCGTCGAGGTCCCCGGACAGACGGCCCCGCAGGACGGGGTCGTCGACGGTCTCGACGCGCAGCCGCAGCGCGGTGACGGGCGTCCGCAGCCGGTGGGAGAGGTCGGCGACGCTCTCGCGCTCGCGGGCGAGAAGCAGCTGGATGCGCCCCGTCAACCGCTCGACCGCGCCGGCGAGCTCCTGCACCTCACGCGGTCCCTCGACCGCCGCGAGCGGGGTGGTCCCACCCGGGCGTCCGAGCGTCTGGGTGTGCTCGGCGAGCCGGCGGATCGGCAGCACGAACGACCGGCCCAAGCGGTCGACGACCATCAGCGACCCGGCGAGCAGCGCGAGGGCGAGCAGGGCCAGGAGGCCCCAGGCGACGCCGACGACCGACGTGATCCCGGGCTCGCCGACGACGATCCGGACGACCGGGGTCTGTGACGGGAGGGCGGAGTTGCCGCCCCGCGACACCGGCACGAGGATCTGCGACCCGCCCGGTACGTCGTCGACGCGGGCGCGGCCGGTGTTCCGGGCGTCGAGGACCAGCCGGTCCTGCCCGCGGTCGGGCCCGATCTCGAGGCCGTCGGGGTAGAGCACCGTCACCTGCGTGTGGTCCTCGGCGTCGTTGAGCCGGTCGACGTACTGCCCCACCGCGCCGGCGTCCTGCCCGGACACGACCGTCTCGACGGCCTGCACCTCGAGGGCCGCGCGCGCGAGCCGGTCCTCCAGCGCGTAGCTGCGCACCAGGATCGCCATCGGCACGAGCATCGCCAGCAGCACCATCGTGATCGCCGCTGCCGCGGTCACCAGGAGGCTTCGGCGCACCTCAACCGTCCTGTCCGGTCTGAGGAGTGGGTGCCGCGAGGCGTACGCCGACGCCGCGCACGGTGGTCAGGTAGCGCGGGGCGGCGGCGGTCTCGCCCAGCTTGCGGCGCAGCCACGACAGGTGCACGTCGACCGTCTTGTCCGAGCCGCCCCACGGCTGGCGCCACACCTCGACGAGCAGGTCGCGCTTGGTCACCACCTCGCCCGGACGCTCCGCGAGGTGGGCGAGCAGGTCGAACTCGCGGGGCGTGAGGTCGACCTCGTTGCCGTCGAGGTGGACCCGGCGGCCCGCGAGGTCGACGGCGAGGCCACCGACGGTGATGGTCGACGGCCGCTGGCGTCCCGCGTCGACGCGGCGCAGCACCGCGCGGATGCGGGCGTCGAGCTGGGTGCTGGTGAACGGCTTGACGACGTAGTCGTCGGCGCCGGCGTCGAGCGCTCCCACGAGTGACGGGTCGTCGGCGCGGGCGCTGGCGATGATCACCGGCACCTGGCTGACTGCGCGGAGCATGGACAGCACCTGTGTGCCGTCGACGTCGGGCAGACCGAGGTCGAGCACGACGAGGTCGGGGCGGGAGTCGACGGCGAGCTGCAGGCCCGACATCCCGGTGGGAGCAGAGGTCACCGTGTGCCCGCACTCGCGCAGGCCGCGCACGAGCAACGGCCGGATCCGGTCGTCGTCCTCGATGATCAGCACCTCGGCCACGCCGCGACCGTACCGTCCGCAACCGCGCCGATCCGCCGCGAGGAGCGAGCCTTAGCAGTGCCTTAACCACCGCCTCACCTCCCGGTGACGTGGGGGCAGGCACGATGGTCCTGTGAGACGTCGGACGCTGCTCGTCGGCCTGTGGGCCGCCACCACCGTCGTCGCCGTGCTCGTCGGTGTCTTCGCCGTCTCCACCGTCGGCGCCACGATCCGCGACCGCGGCCCGGTCGGCGACGAGGTCGCCCGCGATGTCTCCGTGCCGGCCGCGTCGGTGCCCGAGCCCGACGGCCCGGTCGTGTCCGACGAGATCTCGGGGGAGTGGGGGGCCTTCCTCGTTGAGTGCCGCGACACCTGGGCGTACGGCGTCGGCGTACGCCCCGACGAGGACGCCGGCTGGCGCATCGTGAGCTGGGAGAAGGGGCCGGACGACGACGTCGACGCGGTCTTCAGCGACGGGCGCAACTCCGTCGACCTCGAGGTCTTCTGCAACCGCGGCCGGCCGACGCTCGCCGAGCTCGAGCGCAACACGCTGGGCGGGGACTGACCGGTCCGGCGCGGCCGGTGCAACCCTCGAGGGAGCAGGTGCGTCCAGTCAGCGACACACCACCTCATGGGGAGACCGAGATGACCCACCGCACCACCGTCCTGACCCGCAGCACCGCGATCGCCGGGGCAGCCCTCCTGGCCGGCTCGCTGGCGTCCACGCCCGCCCAGGCGCAGCCGGAGCCGGACCAGCGGGCCGCCGCACGTACCACCCTGACCTTCACCGTCGACGGCTGCGAGGGCTGCGAGGTCCAGCTCGTCAACGCGCGCAGCACGCTCGACGCCGACGTCGTCCACGTGTGGGAGTCGCAGGCGAAGGAGGTCAGCGACGGCGCGGTCACGTTCCGCATCCCGACCCGCCGCACGTGGGGCATGTCGGCCACCGTCCGCGCGCCGTGGGAGGGCCACACCGGCTACGTCACCACGGTGGCGTGGCGCTACGACGGCGAGCTGGTCGGCGACACCGTCACCCTCGAGGAGGCCGTGACCAAGAAGAGGGCGTCGGCCTGCTGGGAGGGCGTGCGCAGCCGCGCAGTCACGGTGCCGCTCGTCGTGGAGAGGGTGCGCGTGCGCGGCGTGCGGAAGGAGGTGGCCGGCAGCATCGCCTTCGTCCCCACGACGCAGGGCTGGCTGCCGCCGATGCGCCCGGCCGTGGACGGCGTGCTCGGCTCGCAGGACGTCAACATCTGCCGCTGAGCAGCCGGCTCCCGGACACCCGTGCCCACCCTTCGGCGGGGGTCGTCGTGCACGGCGCGGCGACCCCTAGGGTGGTGCCATGGGCAAGCAAGAGGACTTCGTGCTCCGGGCGCTCGAGGAGCGCGACGTCCGGTTCGTGCGGCTGTGGTTCACCGACGTGCTGGGCTTCCTCAAGAGCGTGAGCGTGGCCCCGGCCGAGCTGGAGAACGCCTTCGACGAGGGCATCGGCTTCGACGGCTCGGCCATCGAGGGCTTCGCCCGGGTCTACGAGTCCGACATGCTCGCCCACCCCGACGCATCGACCTTCCAGATCCTGCCCTGGCGCACCGGCGAGGACGGCGGCCCGGCCACGGCGCGGATGTTCTGCGACATCGTCATGCCCGACGGCAGCCCGTCCTACGCCGACCCGCGCCACGTGCTGAAGCGCACGCTGAGCGCCGCCGCCGACAAGGGGTTCACGTTCTACACGCACCCCGAGATCGAGTTCTACCTGTTCAAGGACGTCCCCGGGAAGGGTGACGAGCCGCAGCCGGTCGACCGCAGCGGGTTCTTCGACCACACCGCGCAGTCGCGCGGCGCCGACTTCCGCCGTGAGGCGATCACGATGCTCGAGGCGATGGGCATCTCCGTGGAGTTCAGCCACCATGAGGGCGGGCCGGGCCAGCAGGAGATCGACCTGCGCTACGCCGACGCGCTCACCACCGCCGACAACATCATGACCTTCCGCACGGTCATCCGGGAGGTCGCGCTGGGCCAGGGCATCTGGGCCTCCTTCATGCCCAAGCCGTTCACGACGCACCCCGGGTCGGGCATGCACACCCACGTGTCGCTGTTCGAGGGCGACCGCAACGCCTTCTTCGAGGCCGGCGCGCAGTACCAGCTGTCCAGGAC
>Ga0247820_10001391_pt1 | contig 13617 bp, 11 predicted proteins | sample 13C_Glucose_Day1_2_FD_192480 | JGI IMG/M metagenome (GOLD analysis project Ga0247820, IMG submission 192480) | Soil microbial communities from agricultural site in Penn Yan, New York, United States - 13C_Glucose_Day14 | ecosystem: Environmental > Terrestrial > Soil > Agricultural land | place...
CGGCGCAGGTGGGCCTCGTCGGTGACTTCGTAGGCGTACCAGATGCGCTGGTCGAGCAGGACATACAGGTAGCCGGTGCGCAGGGTGCGCAGCCCCATGCGGGTGGCGACCTGGTCGCCGCCGGCCAAGGGGTAGCGGTAGGCCGGGCGCAGGTCCGGGACCAGGGCCCGGCGCAGGGGCAGGATGGGCAGGCCTTTACGTTCGCAGGCCTGGCACTGGTCGTGGGGCAGGACGGATTCGGCGATGACGTGGGCGATTCGCTTGCTGAGGGTCATGGGCGTACTCCGGATTGAGGCAGGTTGGCAAGCACATAGCGCCAGTTGGCTTCGGTGTATTCGGCGAGTGTCTGGGTCAGCGGGATCTGTGCATGCACGGCTTTGTCGATCAGCGTGCGGAGCGCAGGGTAGGTAGGCAGCTGCGGGCGCTGGCCGCGCAGGATGGTGAACAGCGCGGGCTTGTCGAGCAGGTGGCCGAAATCGACGTTGTCTTTGTAGCTGACCAGTTCGAGCACCAGCCTGAACGGGGTGCTGAGGGCTTCGTCGAGGGTGAACGAGACCACCTCGAACGGGTCCTGGCTGGCCAGGGGCTCGAAGCGGTAGCTCAGGTTGGATTGATTGGGCATGAGAGGTCCTTCGGATACGGCTGTCCATGAACGAGACAGTGCTCGCCGTTGCCTGGCTGTTGCGGAATGCCCCCGTCGGTTACTGCTGCATGAGGGCGTTGAGAGCCTCAGGCAGAGCGACGGTGACGCAGACCTGAAACACTAGCGAGGAACGGATTCTGGGTGGTCGACAGGGCTTCCCAAATCCGCGTAGGACGTTTCTCTGATTTTCCTTTTCAGGGCTATTTGGCAGCATTCGCTTACAGTTCTTGGGAGAACCTGCCTGAGGATGCCCCCATGCCCGAAGCCCGCGAGCAGATCGACGCCTGCATCGCCAGCCTTGCCGACTGGCGTGGTTTGCGCCTGGTCCATCTCAGGGCGCTGATCCACCAGGCCGGGCTGCCCAATGCCAGTCTCAAGGGCGACACCCGCCGGGCCATCGACCTGCATGAGGACGAGTGGCTCGACGAGCAGGCGTTCATCGCGCTGGCGCTCAGCCTGGGTCAGCCCTGAATCACCACCCAGGCCTTGCGAGGGAGCAGGTGAGCGTCACACCGCCCGGGCGTTGAGCAGGCGCACGCCCAGGCCGATGAACAGCGCGCCGGTGGCGCGCTTGAACCAGGCGGCCAGGGGCGAAGCCTTCAGGCGCAGGCCGAAGCGCCAGGCGGTGAAACAGTAGAAGGAATGCACCAGGCAGACGATCAGCGAGCCGCTCAGGTACATCGCCGCGAACTGGCCGAAAATCGGTCGCCCGGGCTCGAGGAACTGCGGCAGGAAGGCGCAGAAGAACACCAGGGTCTTGGGATTGCTCACCGAGACCAGGAAGGCCTCCACGGCGATCCGCCATTGCGTCTGGGGTGGCGTCGCGACCACCTGGGTCGCCGGGGCGGCGGGGCCTCCTTTACTCAGCAACTGGCGCAGGCCTAGGTAGATCAGGTAGCCGGCGCCGGCCAGTTTCAGCACCAGGAACGCCGTGGGCAGCGAGATCAGCAGGGCGCCCACGCCCATCGCCACGGCGGTGATCGTCAGCAGTTGCGCGGTGAGGTTGCCGAACAGGGTCATGCCCATGCCGGAGGGGCCGTAGCGCAGGGCGTTGCGCACGGTCAGCAGGACGTTGGGGCCGGGGATCAGCGAGGTGAGCAGGTAGGCGAAGGAGAAGGTCAACCAGAAGTGCAGGGCCATGGGAGCGCGTCCTTTGCGCGGGGAAAATCGAACAATGCCAGCAATCGGGGCGGGCCGCCATGGGGGGGCTTGCGGACACATGAACTGTCGATCTGCTGGGGACAGTGTGGGAGCGGCGGTGCGCCGATGCGACGGGCCCCGCGAACACCCGCGAAGCGGGTGCCAGGGATTGCGCAACCTTCATCGCGGGGCAAGCCCGCTCCCACGTTCTATGCTCTACGTCCCAGACCTAGACCTGGGTGTCAGCGTGGCAGGCGCCCGCTGACGAAGTGCGCCACGTCGTTGAACCCAGGCGTCGAGGCATGGCCCGGTGTCACCAGCGAGTCGATGAACGCTTCGTCCTCGGCCGTGATCTTCACCTCCAGCGCGCCGGCATAGGTGTCCCACTGCGCCTCGGTGCGTGGTCCGACGATGGCCGAGCTGACCAGGCGGTTGTTCAGCACCCAGGCGATGGCGAACTCGACGATGCCCACGCCCTTGGCCTCGGTGTAGGCATGGATCTTCTGGGCGATGGCCAGCGACTCCTGGCGCCATTCCACCTCCATGATGCGCTTGTCCTGGCGGCCGGCGCGGCTGCCTTGGTCCGGGGTCGAGCCGGGCGCGTACTTGCCGCTGAGCACGCCGCGGGCCAGCGGGCTGAACGGCACCACGCCCAGGCCATGGTAGGCGGCGGCGGTCAGTTGCTCGGGTTCGGCCTGGCGGTTGACGATGTTGTACAGCGGCTGGCTGACCACAGGCTTGGCCACGCCGAGTTTCTCCGCCAGGTTGCAGATCTCGGCGATGCGCCAGCCACGGAAGTTGGACACGCCCCAGTAGCGGATCTTGCCCTGGGCCAGCAGGTCGCCGATGGCGCGCACGGTCTCTTCCAGGGGGACCGAGTGGTCCTCGCGGTGCAGGTAGTAGATGTCCAGGTAGTCGGTGCCCAGGCGCGTGAGGCTGGCCTCGATGGCATTGAACAGGTGCTTGCGCGACAGGCCGCTGCGGTTCGGCACGCCATCGACCGGGCCGTAGCCGGCCTTGGAGGCGATGACCCAGTCGTGGCGGTTGCGCGCCACCGCCTCGCCGACGATCTCCTCGGAACGGCCGCCGTTGTAGACGTCGGCGGTGTCGACGAAATTGATGCCCTGGTCCCAGGCCTTGTCGATGATGCGCAGCGAGTCTTCGGTGCCGGTCTGCTCACCGAACATCATGCTGCCCAGAGTGAGGGCCGAGACGTGCAGGCCGGAGCGGCCGAGGGGGCGGTAGATCATTGCGAGTCATCCTTTCCTTACAGTGTGGGTGAACTTGTTTTACACAGTTCACCCCGGTAATGAAAGCTCGCGGTGGCAAAGGCAGGGTGTGCGCTCAGCGCGTCGGCAGGCCAAGCAGTTCGCGCCTTGTTTCCAGGGCAATGGTTGCATAACCCTTGCCGGTACCCCGGTTGCGTAATCCGTGGTCATGCTGGTCCGTCACGTCCTCCCAGCATTCGACAGACAGCAGCTGGCAGTAGCTGCTGTCGGTCTCGAGCTCGAAGTCTATGAAGCGTTCGGTATCGGTCAACAGGCTGCCCGTCAGGCTGGCCATGCCGGGGAAGTCGAACTCAAGGTCCAGCAGCAGGGAGCGTGTCCAGTCGATCCCGTGGCTTTCGGCGACGCGCAGCAGGGCGGGCGGTACCTCACGGGTGAGCCAGGGGCGTGCCGACTCTCTGATGCGATGGGCAGTGAGCAGGTTCTGTTCCTGCACATTGAGTTGTCGCTTCCTGAGCAGCCGCTGGATATCCAGGGAGCGCGAGTTCATCCGTCGTCTCCGCCGCGGCCCAGGGCCTGCAGAAAGTCCTGTTCGCCGTCTGCCTGCCACCAAGGGATGCGAACCTGGCCGCCTTGTTGCCGAAGTTGGCGCAGCAGCGACAGCAGGGCGTCGATTCGAGGCGCATCCCAGTCAGGCCCCATGCGATAGTCCAGTGTCAGCCCGTGCTCGCAGACCATCACGCCCAGGTCAGGGAGGGGCTGGCCATCGATGTCGATGCCCTTGGCCAGTACATGAAACGGTTCGACAACACCGTCGCTGATACGTGAGGCATCCTGTGGGCCGGTAAAGGGCGTTTCGCGCCCGCTTGCCCTGTCCCACAAGCTGCCGCAGTTCACCCTCGCACCGAGGGTGAACAGGCGTGCGAATGCGCTCGGCATGTCCGCGCTCCGGGCAAAGTGGAGCTCGATTTCCGGCAGTGTCCCGTCGTCATGGCTGAAGTAGCCTGCCAAGGGGTGTGCTTGTGGCGTCTCTACATGCAATACCAGCTCGATCGAGTCTTCACGCAACTGCGCAAGTCCTTCGCTCTGAATTCTGCTGATGACGAATCGTGAGCCAGGGCGAGTTTCGGCAGGCATGGAAAAACCGTTGGCCAGCCGCTGCCTGAGCGCTTCGGTAAAGGTGATTTGAAGCATGTCTTCATGCAGTGCCAGGAACGCCTCTCGCCGATCACAGGAAACTCGCAACATCGTGCAGGTTCCTGTGGCAGAGCGAAGCGCGAGTTGCGCGTGGGTGCCAGGTCGGCATCGGCGCATTGTCCGTGCCAGGTTGTTGAATGCCTGGGTACTGGCAAAGAGGTGGGCCTGGTGTTCGTGCCAGTCGAAGTGCACTGGGTCAATCTCCATGCGCTGGGGCGAGTCTGCGGCGTACTGTACGGCGAGGAGCGCGCGGTTGCCACTGCCCGGGCAACGCCAGGTCTCAATCCGGCCAGGCATCGATCAGATCACGCGCCTCGCGGCTCGACAGTGGCCGTTTCAGCCGCTGCGACAGCACCGCCATGGCCCGTGCGTGGCCCTTGGCGATCACCGCCTCGACCTGGTCGTCCAGGCACTGCAGGGCGATGAAGTCGCCCTGTTCCGGGGTGCCGACGTACTCGATGCGGTTCCAGCCGCTGGCATGCCCGAGCACTTCGTAGGTGCGCCCGTGCTGGTAGGTCCAGAAGAACGGCACGTCGTCGTAGCGGCGGCGCTCGCCGAGCATGTTGGCGGCGGCGATCACCCCATGCTGCTGGGCCAGGCGCCAGTGCTCGATGCGCACCGGGCGGCCGGCCAGGGGAAAGGTGGCGATATCACCGGCCGCCCACAGGCCGTCGGCGGCCTGCAGGTGGGCGTCCACCGTCAGCGAACGGTCCTCGGCCAGGGGCAGGTTTTGCAGGTAGCCGGTGGCCGGGCTGACGCCGGTGCCGAGCAGCACCAGCGGGGTTTGCAGGCGCTCGCCAGTGGCCAGCAACACGGCCTCGACCCGCTCCCGGCCTTCGAAGCCGCTCACCTCGGTCGGCCCGTGGAATACCACGCCCTTGCGTTCGTGCAGCTCGCGCAGGGTCTGGCCGATGCGCTCGCCCAGCTGCCGGGCCAGCGGGATGGCGTGGCGCGTGACTACATGCACCTGCAAGCCGTACTTGCGCAGGGCACTGGCGGCCTCGAGGCCGATGAACCCATCGCCGACGATCACCACCGGCTGGCCCGGCTCGGCCAGGTCGAGCAGCTGCGCGGCATCCGTGCGCGAGCGCAGCACGCAGATGCCGGGCAACTGCACGCCGGGGAGCTCGGGGCGCCTGGGTTTGCCGCCGGTGGCCAGCAGGGCGGCGTCGTACTTCAGCTTCTGGCCGTCGGCCAGGGTGATCACGCGCTTGCCGGCATCCACGGCGCGCACCTTGCCGTGCAGGCGCTGCAGCTGGCCGCGGCGCAGGGCGTCCGGGGCCAGCAGGGTCGGCACTTCGTCCACCGGCATCTGCCCGGCGATGACGAACTTGCTCAGGGCGGTGCGATCGTAGGCGTTCGGCTGTTCCTGGTCGATCCACAGCAGGCGCCCGGCAAAGTCATGCTCGAGCAGGGTGGCGATGGCGGCCGAGCCGGCGGCGCCGGCGCCCACCACGACGAAGGTGCGGGCGTCACTGTGGCGCGGCGGTGCTGTCTCGGGCAACGGCTGGTCGTCGACCCAGACCTGGCCATCCCTGAGCTCTACGGCATGGCGGCGCAGGCCGGTCAGGGCCGGCGGTTCGCAGACCGCGCCCTCGTCCACGGCGAAGGCGGCCTTGTGCCAGGGGCAGACCAGCAGCCCGCCACAGACCGCGCCCTCTTCCAGGGGCGCGCCCTCATGCGGGCAGTTGGCCTGGTAGGCCTTCACCAATTCGCCCTGGCGCACCAGGACGATGTCCTCGGTGCCGGCCTGGACGCGCAGGGGGCGGTGTTCCTCGAGCTGGTCGAGGCTGGCCACGGCGTGCAGGGTCATGGCGGATCTCCTCAGGCGTTGTGTTTCATTTGACGCCTGCCATGGGCCTGGACTGCGACGACCCGACGATCGGAGGTGGTCATTACAACTTTTCACAAAAACTTCAAATGAGACTAAATTGACTCAAATAGAATGTGTTAGTACCATTCGCGCCAAATTTAGTTAACGGCTCGGGTGAGTTCATGAGCAATTTGCGTGCAATAGGAGTGGCCAGCTGGCTGGCAGTGGCAGTAGCCCTGGCTGGCTGCGGGGCGGCCGATGAACAGCAGGTCGGCGCTGAAACGGCGTTTCCGGTGGAAATCGTGACCGTGGCCGCCGAGCCACTGGCCCTGGCCTCGACCTTGCCAGGCCGGGTCGAGCCGATGCGGGTGGCCGAGGTGCGTGCGCGGGTGGCCGGCATCGTCCTGCACAAGCGTTTCGAGGAAGGTGCCGACGTCAAGGTCGGCGATGTGCTGTTCCAGATCGACCCGGCGCCGTTCAAGGCCGCCCTGGCCCGCGCCGAGGCCGACCTGGCCCGGGCCCAGGCCGTGCAGCACGAAGCCCAGGCGCGGGTAAAACGCTATGCGCCGCTGGTGAAGATCGAAGCGGTGAGCCAGCAGGACTTCGACAGCGCCACCGCCGAGCTGCGCAGCGCCCAGGCCGCCGTGCGTTCGGCCCAGGCCGACGTGCAGACCGCGCGCCTGAACCTGGGCTATGCCACGGTCACCGCGCCGATCTCCGGGCGCATCGGTCGCGCCCTGGCCACCGAAGGCGCGCTGGTCGGGCAGGGCGATGCCACGCTGATGGCGCGCATCCAGCAGCTCGATCCGATCTACGTCGACTTCACCCAGTCCGCCGCCGACGCCCTGCGCCTGCGCCAGGCCCTCAAGGACGGCGCCCTCGGTGGCGGCGACGACAAGGCGCTGACGGCCCAGGTGGAAGGCACCGACTACCAGCGCCAGGGCGCGCTGATGTTCACCGACGTGGCGGTCGACCGCGGCACCGGCCAGGTCACCCTGCGCGGGCGCTTCGACAATGCCGACGGCATTCTCCTGCCGGGCATGTACGTGCGCGTGCGCACCCCCCAGGGCACCGACCAGCAGGCCATCCTGGTGCCGCAACGGGCGGTGCAGCGCGGCAGCGACGGCGAGGCGCGGGTGATGGTGGTCGGCACTGGCAGCCTGGCCGAGGCGCGCAGCGTGCGCACCGGCGTGATGCAGGGTTCGCGCTGGCAGGTCGTCGAAGGCCTGCGCGGCGGTGACCAGGTCATCGTCGGCAGCCCGGCCGGCCTGGCCCCGGGCATGCCTGTGGTGGCGGCGCAGGCGCAGCCGGTCGCGGCGAAATAAGGCGAGGGTAGCGAGATGTCCAAGTTCTTCATCAATCGGCCGAACTTCGCCTGGGTCGTGGCGCTGTTCATTTCCCTGGCCGGCCTGCTGGTGATCCCGGCGTTGCCGGTGGCCCAGTACCCCAGCGTGGCACCGCCACAGATTTCCATCACCGCCAGCTACCCGGGCGCTTCGGCCAAGGTGCTGGTGGAGTCGGTGACCAGCATCATCGAGGAGTCGCTCAACGGCGCCAAGGGCCTGCTGTACTACGAGTCCACCAACAACTCCAACGGCGTCGCCGAGGTGCTGGTGACCTTCGAGCCCGGCACCGAGCCGGACATGGCCCAGGTCGACGTGCAGAACCGCCTGAAGAAGGCTGAGGCACGCATGCCCCAGGCCGTGCTGACCCAGGGCCTGAAGGTGGAGCAGGCCAGCTCCGGCTTCCTGCTGATCTACGCCCTGACCAGCAAGGCCGGCGACCGTGGCGACACCACGGCCCTGGCCGACTACGCCGCGCGCAACATCAACAACGAACTGCTGCGCGTGCCGGGCGTGGGCAAGCTGCAGTTCTTCGCCTCCGAAGCGGCCATGCGGGTCTGGGTCGATCCGCAGAAACTGGTGGGCTATGGCCTGTCCATCGACGACATCAACAACGCCATTCGTGGCCAGAACGTCCAGGTGCCGGCCGGCAGCTTCGGCAGCGCGCCGGGCGCCAGCGAACAGGAGCTGACCGCGACCCTGGCGGTACAGGGCACCCTCGATACGCCCGAGGCCTTCGCCGGTATCGTCCTGCGCGCCAACCCGGACGGCTCCAGCGTGCGCCTGGGCGATGTCGCGCGCCTGGCCATCGGCAGCGAGAACTACAACCTGTCCGCGCGCCTGGACGGCCACCCGGCCGTGGCCGGCGCGGTGCAACTGGCGCCCGGCGCCAACGCCATCCAGACCGCGACGCTGGTCAAGGAGCGCCTGGCGGAGCTTGCGCAGTTCTTCCCCGAGGGCGTCGAGTATTCGGTGCCCTACGACACCTCGCGTTTTGTCGACGTGGCCATCGAGAAGGTCATCCACACCCTGATCGAGGCCATGGTGCTGGTGTTCCTGGTGATGTTCCTGTTCCTGCAGAACGTGCGCTACACCCTGATCCCGTCGATCGTGGTACCGGTGTGCCTGCTGGGCACGCTGATGATCATGAAGCTGCTCGGCTTCTCGGTGAACATGATGACCATGTTCGGCATGGTGCTGGCCATCGGCATCCTGGTGGACGACGCCATCGTGGTGGTGGAGAACGTCGAGCGGCTGATGGCCGAGGAGGGCCTGTCGCCGGTGGACGCGACCATCAAGGCGATGGGGCAGGTGTCCGGGGCGATCATCGGCATCACCCTGGTGCTGGCGGCGGTGTTCCTGCCGCTGGCGTTCATGTCCGGTTCCGTGGGGGTGATCTACCAGCAGTTCTCGGTGTCGCTGGCGGTGTCGATCCTGTTCTCCGGCTTCCTCGCCCTGACCTTCACCCCGGCGCTGTGCGCCACGCTGCTCAAGCCGGTGCCCCATGGTCACCATGAGAAGGGCGGTTTCTTCGGTGCCTTCAACCGCGCCTTCGCCCGCGTGACCGAGCGCTACTCGGTGATGAACAGCGCTCTGGTGGCCCGCGCCGGTCGCTGGATGTTGGCCTACGTCGGCATCCTGGTGGTGCTCGGTTATTCCTACCTGCGTCTGCCGGAAGCCTTCGTGCCTTCGGAGGACCTGGGTTACAGCATTGTCGACGTGCAACTGCCGCCGGGCGCCAGCCGGGTGCGTACCGACCACACCGCGGAGGCGCTGGAGCAATTCCTGATGTCCCGCGAGGCGACGGCCAGCTCGTTCATCGTCAGCGGCTTCAGCTTCTCGGGCCAGGGCGACAATGCCGCGCTGGCGTTCCCGACCTTCAAGGATTGGTCCGTGCGCGGCCCCGAGCAGTCGGCCGAGGCGGAAACCGCCGCCATCAACGCCCAGTTCGCGGCCAATGGCGACGGCACCATCACCGCGGTCATGCCGCCGCCGATCGATGGCCTGGGCAACTCGGGCGGTTTCGCCCTGCGCCTGATGGACCGTGGCGGCCTGGGCCGCGAAGCACTGCTGGCGGCCCGCGACCAGCTGCTGGCCCGTGCCAACGGCAACCCGGTGATCCTCTACGCGATGATGGAAGGCCTGGCCGAGGCACCGCAGCTGCGCGTGCAGATCGACCGCGAGAAGGCCCGCGCCCTGGGCGTGAGCTTCGAAGCCATCAACAGCACCCTGGCTACCGCCTTCGGTTCGGCGGTGATCAACGACTTCACCAACGCCGGGCGCCAGCAGCGCGTGGTGGTACAGGCCGAACAGGGCGAGCGCATGACCCCGGAAAGCGTGCTGCGCCTGTATGCCCCTAATGCCGCAGGCGAGCAGGTACCGTTCAGTGCCTTCGTCACCACCAAGTGGGAAGAGGGCCCGGTGCAGCTGGTGCGCTACAACGGCTATCCGTCGATTCGCATCGCCGGTGACGCCGCGCCCGGCCACAGCACCGGCCAGGCGATGGCCGAGATGGAGCGCCTGGTCAGCGAGCTGCCGCCTGGCATCGGCTATGCCTGGACGGGCCTGTCGTACCAGGAGAAGGTCTCCAGCGGCCAGGCCACGGCCTTGTTCGCCCTGGCCATCCTGGTGGTGTTCCTGCTGCTGGTGGCGCTGTACGAAAGCTGGGCGATCCCGCTGACGGTGATGCTGATCGTGCCGATCGGCGCCCTGGGCGCGGTGTGGGCGGTGATGCTCACCGGCCTGCCCAACGATGTGTACTTCAAGGTCGGCCTGATCACCATCATTGGTCTTGCGGCGAAGAACGCGATCCTGATCGTCGAGTTCGCCAAGGAGCTGTGGGAGAAGGGCTACAGCCTGAGCGACGCCGCCATTGAAGCCGCGCGCCTGCGTTTCCGTCCGATCGTGATGACCTCCATGGCCTTCATCCTCGGCGTGGTGCCGCTGGCCATCGCCAGCGGCGCCGGCGCGGCCAGCCAGCGCGCCATCGGTACCGGGGTGATCGGCGGCATGCTCAGCGCCACCTTGCTGGGCGTGGTGTTCGTGCCGATCTGTTTCGTATTCGTGCTGAAGCTGCTCAAGCGCAAGCCGGCCCCCGTGCAACACGCTGTCGAGGTGACCAAGTGATGCTCATGCGCAATCTTGCAATTCCGTTCGCGCTGGCCGTCACCTTGGCCGGCTGCTCCATGGCGCCGACCTACCAGCGCCCCGAGGCACCGGTGGCGACCGCGTGGGGCGATGCCGCCGGCCACCACGGCAAGTCGGTGGAGCAACTGGACTGGCAGGCGTTTATCGTCGACCCGTCCCTGCGCCAGCTGGTGGGTACCGCGCTGGACAACAACCGCTCGCTGCGCCAGACCTTGCTCGATATCGAGCAGGCCCGCGCGCAGTACCGCATCCAGCGCGCCGACCGGGTGCCGGGTTTGAATGCCGGGGCCTCCGGCAACCGTCAGCACCTGCCGGCCGACTTGTCGAGCAATGGCCGCGAGGGTGTAAGCAGCACCTACCAGGTGGGTTTGTCGCTGCCGGAATACGAGGTGGACCTGTTCGGTCGGGTCAAGAGCCTGAGCGACGCGGCTCTGGAGCAGTACCTGGCCACTGAGGAAGTTGGCCGCGCCGCGCGCATTGCCCTGATCGCCGATGTCAGCCAGGCCTACCTGACCCTGGACGGCGCCGAGCGGCGCCTGGCGCTGACCCGCCAGACCCTGGCCAGCCGCGAGGATTCGCTGGCCCTGGTCGGCCAGCGGCGTGGCGCCGGCACGGCCACGGCGCTGGATCACCAGGAGGCGCTGGGGCTGGTCGAGCAGTCGCGGGCCGAGCTGGAAGGCATCGTGCGCGAGCAGCGCCAGGCCTACAACGCCCTGGTGCTGCTGCTGGGCAGCGCGGACGCGGCGAAGGCGATCCCGGCCGAGCGCGGCGAGGCGCCGCTGGTCCTGCAGGACATCGCCCCGGGCGCGCCGTCGGCGCTGATCGAACGTCGCCCGGACATCCTCGCCGCCGAGCACCGGCTGCGGGCGCGCAATGCCGATATCGGCGCGGCGCGGGCGGCGTTCTTCCCGCGGATCAGCCTGACCGGCAGCTTCGGTACTTCCAGCGCGCAGATGTCCGGGCTGTTCGACGGCGGTTCGCGCAGCTGGAGCTTCATGCCGCAGCTGTCGCTGCCGCTGTTCGACGCCGGGCGCAACAAGGCCGGCCTGAGCCTGGCCGAGGCGCGCAAGGATTCGGCGGTGGCGGCCTACGAGGGCACGATCCAGACCGCCTTCCGCGAAGTCGCCGACGCCCTGGCCGCCACCGACACCCTGCGCCGCGAAGAAGCGGCGCGCCGGGCCCTGGCCGACACCAGCCGGGCGACCGTGGCGCTGGCCAAGGCGCGCTACGAGGGCGGCGTGGACAGTCACCTGCGCTACCTGGATGCGCAGCGCAACGGCTATGTCAACGAAGCGGCGTTCATCGAGGCCAGCACCCAGCGTCAGCTGGCGCTGGTCGATCTGTTCCGCGCCCTGGGCGGTGGTTGGCCGGACGAGGGCTGAAAGACTCCTTTGGTTGGGGATTCCAACCGCTCGGCCCCGGGGGATCTTTGCCCGGGGCTTTTTTATTTGGGCTTACACAATCTGTGTAGGAGCGGCCTTGTGCCGCGAAAGGGCTGCACAGCAGCCCCAAGATCTCGTGGCGAAGCGCAGATTGCCGGGGCCGCTACGCAGCCCTTTCGCGGCACAAGGCCGCTCCTACAGAGGATCGTGGACAGGTTAATCCTGCAGCAGATCCGGGCTGTTGAAGTTGCTCAATCGCGGATCGTCCTCGACACACTCCAGCCCCTGGACGCTCGCCTGCAGCAAGGCCTTCTGCAAACTCCGCTCCCCCGCCTGCCAGGCCTGCTCCAGCAGCGGCAGCAACCGCCGCGGCAACACACTGAACATCGGCTGCCAGTACCCACCTTGGCGTACCATGGCCGCGCTGTCGCGGGCCACCGCCAGGGCCAGCAGGTCTTCGATCAAGGCCCGGTCGATCCGCGGCGCATCGCAGGCCAGCAGCACCACCCATTCATGCCGCGCCACCTTGAGCCCGCTGATGACCCCGGCCAGCGGACCGGGAAAATCTGCTTCGGCATCGCCGACAAGCTGGTCGGCATACGCCGCATAGGCCGCCTGGTTGCGGTTGCAGGAGATCACCAGGTCGTCGCTGAGTGCCCGCACGGCACGCTGCACATGGGCCACCAGCGGCTCGCCGCGCCAGGCCACCAGGCCCTTGTCGCGGCCGCCCATGCGCTGGCCACGACCACCGGCGAGGATAAGGATGGAACAGGGGGGGAGGGCGTCAGGCATGAAAAAGGGTTCCGGGCGGTCAATGCCGGGAACCCTCCCATTTACCGCGGGGCTTGTCCAGTCAGGCCTCGTGGGTAGCTGCCTCGGCCGTCCTTGTCCGGCCACGCCCGGCCAGGCGCATCACCACGACGAAGAACACCGGCACGAACACCACGGCGAAGGTGGCGCTGAGCATGCCGCCGATCACCCCGGTGCCGATCGCCTGCTGGCTGGCCGAGCTGGCGCCGCTGGCGATGGCCAGGGGCACCACGCCGAGGATGAACGCCAGCGAGGTCATCACGATCGGGCGCAGGCGCAGGCGCGCGGCCTGGATCGCCGCGTCCACCGCGTCGTGCCCCTGGTCCACCAGGTCCTTGGCGAACTCGATGATCAGGATGGCGTTCTTTGCCGACAGGCCGATCAGGGTGATCAGGCCGACCTTGAAGAACACATCGTTGGGCATCCCGCGCAGGGTCACGGCGAGTACCGCGCCGAGCACGCCCAGGGGCACCACCAGCAGCACCGCGGTGGGGATCGACCAACTTTCGTACAGCGCCGCCAGGCACAGGAACACCACCAGCAGCGACAACGCCATCAGCAGCGGCGCCTGGCTGCCGGACAGGCGCTCCTGCAGCGACAGGCCGGTCCATTCCAGGCCGGAACCGGCCGGCAACTGGGCGACCAGGTGCTCGATCTCGGCCATGGCCTCGCCCGAGCTGTAGCCGGCCGCCGGCTCGCCGGAGATCGACACCGCCGGGTAGCCGTTATAGCGGGTCAGCTGCACCGGTCCGGACTGCCAGTGGGCCGTGACGAAGGCGCCCAGGGGCACCATCTTGCCGCTGTTGTTGCGCACGTGGATCTTCAGCAGGTCCTCGACCTGGCTGCGCCGGTCGCCTTCGGCCTGCACCACCACCCGCTGCATGCGGCCCTGGTTGGGGAAGTCGTTGTCGTAGTT
>Ga0247820_10001392_pt1 | contig 13616 bp, 11 predicted proteins | sample 13C_Glucose_Day1_2_FD_192480 | JGI IMG/M metagenome (GOLD analysis project Ga0247820, IMG submission 192480) | Soil microbial communities from agricultural site in Penn Yan, New York, United States - 13C_Glucose_Day14 | ecosystem: Environmental > Terrestrial > Soil > Agricultural land | place...
GCCGCCTCCCGCGCCGGAACCGCCGGCTCAGGCGTCGGCCGAGGGCGAGCAGCCCCCGCCGCAGCCGAAGCCCGCCGCCCCCAAGGCGCCCGCGCCGCCGGCCGACCTGACCGACCTCCTCCTCGGCAAGGCCCAGGAATTCCTCAAGACCCCGCAGGGCAACGCCGCCATGAACGCGGTGGTGCTCGGCCTGACCAAAGCCGTGGTGAATTCGGAAGCCGGGCGCAAGCTCACGGCCTCGGCCAAGACCAAGGGCACGGCTCTGTTCAACCGGTTCCTGAACAAGGGCGCCGATGCGCCGGTGATCGACGGCTCCGCCACCCTGGTTCCGGCGGCTCCCGAGCCCGCGGCCCTGCCGGCGCCCCAGGCCGGACCCGCGGACAGCGGCGAGACGGCCCTTCTGGTCATGCGGGCGATGATCGCCGCCGCGGCCGCCGACGGACGCATCGACGAGGACGAGCGCGAGCGGATCCTCGGCACGTTGAAACGCGCCGGAATCGACGGTGAAGGCGTCGCCCTGATCGAGGCGGAGCTCGCCCGGCCAGCCGGCGCCGCCGAGCTTGCCGCCGCCGTGAAGACGCCCGAGATGGCCGTACAGGTCTACACGGCCGCCCGGCGCATCATCACGCCGAACTCGGTGGAGGAGCGGGTGTTCCTGGCGCACCTCTCGGCCGCCCTCAGGCTCGATCCCAAGGTCGTGGCCGAGATCGACGCACTCGCGTCCGGGGCGATCAAGGCCTGAGGGACATCCCCTCGGGCTTTCCAAGAAGCTGTTTCCACTTGCGTGGAATCGCCTCTTTTTCTTTGCTGTGCCGCGCTTTGTGACGGCGACCCGGATCCACTTCGCCGAAAAACGCTCTAAAACAGGGCCGGATGGCGGATCCGCAGCGCCTGGGCCAGGCTCAGGGTCTTCAAGTCGGTGATCTCGTTCCGGTCCAGCATGCGGGCAAGCTCTGCGCAGCCGATCTCCAGCACCTCGATGTCCTCGTGCTCCTCGGCGAGGCCGCCCCCTTCGGCCACCCGGTCCGCCTGCCTGTAGGGAGCAAGGAAGAGATGGATCCGCTCCGTCGTCGCGCCAGGGGCTGACCAGGTCGTGCCGGCCGGCTCCAGCGACCCGAGGCGAAGACCCGCTTCCTCCATGGCCTCGCGCCGCGCGCATTCCAATGGCTCGCTCCCTTCCAGGAGCCCCGCGATCGCTTCCAAAAGATCGGACTCGTTCTGCCGGTGCATGACCGGCACGCGGAACTGGCGCACGAGGATGACCGTGCGCCGCTGCGGATCGTAGGGCAGAACGGCGGCGGCATCGTCGCTCTCCAAGATCTCCCGCTCCATCGTGTCCCCCTCGGGGCGCTGGACGGTGAAGCCGAGAACCTTGCGCCACCCGTCGTAAAGGGTTGCCACCTTGGCGATCCGATAGCCTGCCACGTTCCGACCTCTCCTACTCCTGCAGCCCGAAAGCCTCACGACAACGCCTGGAGGCCGGGAACGTCTCTCCCTCGACCGACATTGAAGCCTAACGGCCGAGTTGAGCGTTGTCAGCGCACGGGGATCGATGGAGATGCGTAGGTGGAGGATCTGATCGAAGCCGTCAAGGAACGCCAGGCCATCCTGTTTGCCGGGGCGGGCGTCTCGATGACCGTGGGTCTGCCCTCCTGGCGCACCCTCGTGGAGCACATCGCCGAGGACCTCGGCATCGATCTCGGCGAGATCCCGGCAGGCGAGATCAACCACCTCACCCTGGCCGAGTTCTACCGGCTCAGGCAGGGCAGCATCGGCCCGCTGCGCAGCTGGATGGACAGGAACTGGACCATTTCCGAGAAGGTGCTGAAATCCTCCAAGGTCCACGAGCTGCTCTGCCGGCTCGACTTCCCCATCATCTACACCACGAATTTCGACCGCAATCTCGAAACCGCCTTCGAGCTGCATCGCAAGGAGTTCGTGAAGATCGTCAATGCCAAGGACATCGCCCGCATTCGGGACGGCGTGCCGCAGATCGTCAAGTATCACGGGGATTTCGACGACGACGAATCCATCGTCGTCGCCGAGACGGATTATCTCGACCGCCTGTCCTTCGAGTCGCCTCTCGACATCAAGTTCCGGTCCGACGCGTTGGGCAAGACCCTCCTGTTCATCGGCTACAGCATGACGGACCTGAACATCCGCTTCCTGCTGCATCGCCTGTGGCGGACATGGGCGGGGTCGGGCTTCGAGCGCAACAGGCCGCAATCCTACGTTTTCATGCTGCGTCCGAACCCGATCGAGGAGGCGGTGCTGGGCCAGTGGGGCCTGCGGATCCTGACCGAAAAGGACTGCCCGCCCGAGCAGGCGCTCGAGGTCTTCCTCACCAAGCTGAGCAAGGCGGTCAGCGGGAAATGAGCGAGCCCTGCATCCTGCTCATGCGAATGTGAAGAATCATGCATATGGAACTTCGGGACGCATCCTCTAAACCAAAGCAAACTTAGAAGATTCGCCGAACCCTGTAACGGCGCGGCCGGAACGGTTGCGCTGAACCGCCATGAGGCGTGAGCGTTCTGCCTCACGCATGGGCAAGATTGGACCGATGAAAATCCTTGGACGAAACACGACGATCGACTTCTGGCGCGGGCTCGTCCTCGTGATCATCTTCGTGAACCATATCCCTGGGAATCTGGTCGAGCATGCGACCCCGCGCAATTTCGGATTCTCCGATGCGGCGGAAGCTTTCATCTTCATCTCCGGCCTGTCCGTGGCATTGGTCTATTATCCGAGGATTCCGCAGGGCGACATTCTGGGCGTCGTCAAGCGCTGCATGCGGCGCTCGCTCGAACTCTACCGCATGCACCTGCTCATGACGGCGGCTGCCATCGCGCTGTTCTCGATCGGCTACGAGCTCAGCGAGGATATCGGCCTGATCGAGGCCGACGGGCGCAGTATGGTGTTTGGGGAGACGGCCAAGGGCGTCACCGGCATTCTCCTGCTCGGGCACCAGCTCGGCTATTTCAACATCCTGCCGCTCTACATCGCCCTCATGCTGTGGGCGCCCGTCGCGCTCATCCTGGCACGGTTTCACGTGTCGCTCATGCTGACCGTCTCCGCCGCGATCTACATCGTCGCCCGCATGGGCGTGCTGGCCCTGCCGAGCTGGCCCGAACCTGGCACCTGGTTCTTCAATCCGTTCGCGTGGCAGTTCCTCTTCACGGTCGGCATCGCCACCGGCATCCTCTTCGCCGGCAGGCCGATGCCCTACAGCCGCCGGGCGACGGCCGCGGCCTTCGTGCTGCTGGTGGCCTCCATGGCGATCGTGCGGGACGGTTTCGGCCTCGTTCCCGGATTGCGGGATGCCGTCTTTGCGCCCCTGGATCTGACGAAGTCGGATCTGGGGCTCGGCCGGCTCATCCATTTCCTGGCTCTCGCATACTTCGTGACCCAGCTGCGCGTCGGCACCGTCCTGAAGCGGACGATCGTCGGCCCCGACATGATGCGCCTGGGCCGGAACGGGCTCGTCATCTTCGCCACCGGATCGCTGCTGAGCGCGCTCGGTCAGGTCATCATGACGCTGACGGCCGTGAAGTCCTCCGCTAGTCCGCAGATCATCGGCATGGTATTCACCATCGTCGGCATCTTCGGTCTCCTGGCTCTGGCGCGATATCTCGAATGGAACAAGCTCAGCTCCGCTCACCTGCAAAAAGGTGGGGCAGAAAATCTCGGTTTGTCTTCGGCCTCTACGGGGCGGCTCTCTCCATAAGCTTCGCAATACTCGGCGTGCCGGCTCCGGCATCGGCGAACGGCGCCGCCTGCAACGCCGAACAGGGCATCTTCACCGCGCGGGGCGCCGGCGCCCCGCTGAGGGCGAAGCTCTCCCGGCACGAGCCGGTCCGAATCCTGGCCATTGGCTCATCGTCCACGGAGGGGATCGGCGCGTCCTCGCCGGACCGATCCTACCCGGCCCAGCTCGAGGACGATCTCGAGCAGCGCTGGAGTGAGAACGTGACGGTGGTGAATGCCGGACGCGGCGGCGAGACGGCGATCCAGACCATCGAGAGGCTGGAATCCAGTCTCCAGGCCGAGCGCTTCGATCTCGTGATCTGGCAGGTCGGAACGAACGACGCCGTCAATGGGGTCGACGAGGAGCGCTTCCGCACCCTCCTGGAGCGCGGCGTCTCCGCCGCCGACAGGGCCGGAACCCCCATGATCCTTCTGGACCAGCAATATTTCCCGACCATCAAGGACCTTGCCCGCTACGAGCGCTTCGTCAGCGCCGTCGGAACGGTCGGGGACAAGCGCAAGGTCTCGGTCTTCTCCCGCTATGCGCTCATGAAGGGCTGGAACAGCCACTCCCCCGATGCCTTGCGCGCCATGCTGTCCGCCGACGGTTTCCACATGGGCGACCGGGGCTACGATTGCCTGGCCGACCACGTGGCCGACGCGATCCAGCGGATGGCCGCCCTGCCCGTCACCGAGGCGCAGGCGCAGGTCGTCGCGACGGCCCGCGACCGTTAACAGCGCGGCAACGCCCGCGGTGCCATCGTGTCGCCCCGAGGGCTTGCCATGACGGCCGACCTCTCGCAGCTCATTCGAAGGTGATGATGGCCCAAGCCCGACGCCTCTCCGTCCGTGACATCCTGACCGATGGCCGCGTCGCCCTGATGCTGCCGCTGGGCTTCTCGTCCGGCCTTCCCTTCCTGCTGGTCTTCAGCACGCTCTCCGCCTGGCTCCGCGAGGCCGGGATATCGCGCACCGAGATCGGGATGCTGAGCTGGGTGGCGCTGGCCTATTCCCTGAAGTTCCTCTGGGCTCCCATCGTAGACCGCTACGACGTCCCGGTCCTGGCCAGGCTGCTCGGCCGCCGACGCGGCTGGATGGCCCTGTCGCAGATCGGGGTGGCGCTCGGCCTCCTCGGCATCGCGTCGAGCGACCCGCAGGCGAACCTCGCGGCCGCCATCGCGTCGGCCCTCGTGGTGGCCTTCGCGTCGGCCACCCAGGACGTGGTGATCGACGGCTGGCGCATCGACGCCGCCTCCACCGAACGCCAGGGCATGATGGCGGCGACCTACCAGCTCGGCTACCGGCTGGCTCTGATCTGCGCCGGCGCGGGCGCGCTCTACATCGCCGAGTTCGTGAACTGGCGCAGCGCCTACCTGGCCATGGCGGCCCTGATGGCGGTGGGCCTCGCCGGAACCCTGCTGGCGCCGCGTGTCGACGAGGGCCCCGCCCGCACCCGGCTGCCCTTCGCGGCCGCGATCCTGGAGCCGCTCACCGAGCTCTTCCGGCGCAAGGGCATGATCCTGATCCCGATTCTGGCGCTGGTCGCCTGCTTCCGCCTCCCCGACTTCGTGGCGGGCGTGATGGCGAACCCGCTCTACATCGACCTCGGTTTCTCCAAAGCCGACATCGCCAACGTGTCGAAGCTCTACGGGGTCTGGATCGGCATCATCGGGGCCTTCGCGGGCGGTCTGGCCCTCACCCGGCTCGGGATGTGGTGGACGCTGTTCATCGGCGCCTTCATCGCGGCCTCGTCCAACCTGATGTTCGCCTGGCTCGCCAGCGAGGGGGCGCGGCTCGACCTCCTGATCCTGTCGATCAGCGTCGACAATTTCGCCGCCGGCTTCGCCGGATCGGCCCTCGTCGCCTACATGTCGAGCCTGACCTCGCCGGGCTTCGCCGCCACGCAATATGCTTTGCTGAGCTCTCTCTACGCCCTTCCGGGCAAGCTCATCGGCGGCGCTTCGGGCGCGGTGGTGGACGCCTACGGCTACCCGCTGCTGTTCACCGCCACGGCCAGCATCGGCATTCCGCTCGTGATCCTTTGCCTCGTGGTGCGCCGGGATACGATGAAGACGGCTCGGGAGAAGGACGACGAGGCGGGAGTGCCCGCCCCCGCGGTGGGAGTGGGCTCCCGCGCCTGATCGGCGCCTCACACCCAGCCGCCGTCCACCAGGTAGGTCTGCGCCGACATGGCGCCCGAATCGTCCGAGCCCAGGAACAGGGTGAAGTTGGCGATGTCCTCCGGCACGAGGCGGCGCTTGACGCATTGGCGCTTCATGAGCTCCGCCTCGCCTTCCGGCGTCAGCCACATGTCGATCTGGCGCTGGGTCATGATCCAGCCCGGCACGACGCAGTTGACCCGGATGTTCTTGGGCCCGAGCTCCCGGGCGAGCGCGCGGGTGAGGCCGACCGCGGCGGATTTCGCGGTCTTGTAGGCGGCGAAGGAATCGTCGCTCACCATGTAGCTCGTCGAGCCCATGTTGATGATCGAGCCGCCGCCCGCCTTCTCCATGTCGGGCAGCACCGCCTGGCTCGCGAAGAACTGGTGGTCGAGATTGGTGGCGAAGCGCTCGCGCCAGTATTCGGGCGTCACTTGGTCGATGGTGTGCCGGTCGTCCCGGGCGGCGTTGTTGACGAGGATCGTGATCGGGCCGAGCGCCTCGCCGGCGCGCCGGATCGCCGCCTGCAGGGCCGGAATGTCGCGCACGTCGTTGTGCTCGAAATGAACCCGCTCGCCGAGGTTCCTGGCCAGCGTCTCGCCGGCTTCCGCGTTGTAGTCGAGAACGGCGACCCTGCTGCCCTGCGCGTGGAAGCCCCTGGCGATGCTCTCGCCGATGCCGCTGGCGCCGCCCGTGATGAGAACGGTCTTGCCCTTCAGGGAGCCGTAAATCGTCTGAGTCATGAATCCTCGCCTCGTGGTCCGTCTTGCGCGACCTGGTTTCCGGCCGGCTTCGGCAGGTCGATGAAAATGGGGCGGCATGGGCGGAGAAAAACCCCGAGGCGCCCCGGCTCTGGGATCATACCCGACGCCGCGCCCTAGGCCAGAGCGATCCTGCACCGGCGGGGGACACCGCAGCCTGGGGCATAGCCATCGGGGCGGGAAAACACTATCTGTTGCGGGACCGTTCTCTCACGATCGAGACCCATGGCTTCCTCCCGTCCCGTCCAAGCCGGCGACCACGTTTTCCTCGTCGACGGCTCCTCCTTCATCTACCGGGCCTACTTCCAGTCCATGAACCAGGATTCGAAGTACAATTCCCGCATCTCCGACGGGATGCCGACCGGGGCCGTGCGCCTGTTCGTGTCCAAGCTCCTGCAATTCGTCCGCGACGGCGCGGCGGGCTTCATGCCGACCCACCTTGCGATCGTGCTCGACAAGTCGGAGGGCTCGTTCCGCAAGGAGCTCTACGAGGACTACAAGGGCCACCGCCCGGATGCCCCGGACGACCTCAAGGTCCAGATGCCGATCATGCGCGAGGCGATCCGGGCTTTCGGCCTGGAGCCCATCGAGCAGGAGCGCTACGAGGCCGACGACCTCATCGCCACCTATGCGATGCAGGCGTCAGCCCGAGGCGCTGACGTGCTCATCGTCTCGTCCGACAAGGACCTGATGCAGCTCGTGGGCCCGCATGTGTGCTTCTACGATTTCGAATCGGGCTCGAAGGGCAAGCCGGGCTACCGGCCGGAGCGCAATCTCGACGAGGCCGCCGTCACCGAGCGCTGGGAGGGCATCCCGCCCTCGAAGATCGGCGACGTGCTGGCCCTGATGGGCGACACGTCGGACAACGTGCCGGGCGTCCCTGGCATCGGCCTCAAGACCGCCGCCCAGCTCATCAAGGAATACGGCGACCTCGAGACCCTCCTGGAGCGCGCCCCCGAGATCAAGCAGCCCAAGCGCCGCGAGACCCTCATCAACAATGCCGAGTCGGCACGGCTCTCCAAGAAGCTCGTGACCCTGGACTGCGAGGCCCCGCTTCCCGTCGCGCTCGACGAGCTGCGCCTGCCCGAACCGGACCCCAGAACCCTGGTCGGCTTCCTCAAGGCCATGGAGTTCAACACCCTCACACGGCGCGTGGCCGAACTCTACGATGCCGACCCCACCGCCATCGAGCCGGACCCGCGCCTCATGCCCGGCGGCGAGTCGATCCGCTGGGAGCGGCTCGGGGGCCCTGCTCCCGCCGAGGAGGAGGTTCCCTTCGAGGGCGGCGGTGTCGCCACGGGCGAGGTCGATCCCTTCGCCGGGCTCGACCTGCCGGAGCCCGCCAAGCGCAGGACCGTGGAGGGCCTCGGCACTCCCTCGCAGCTCGCCGCCAAGCGGGCGACGGAGGCCTCCTCGCAATCCATCGACGTGCAGGCCTACGAGACGGTCACCAGCCTCGGACGCCTGAAGGAATGGGTCGCGGAAGCCCGCGAGAAGGGATTCGTGGCCGTCGATACGGAAACCAGCGCGCTCGACGCGAACCTCGCCGATCTCGTCGGCTTCTCGCTCGCGCTAGAGCCGGGCCGCGCCTGCTACGTGCCGCTCCAGCATAGGGGCGATTCCGACCTCTTCGGCGGCGGGCTCGTGCCGGGGCAGATTCCGGTCACGGACGCCCTCGACGCCATCCGGCCGATGCTGGAGGATCCGTCGGTCCTCAAGATCGGCCAGAACCTGAAATACGACTGGATCGTCTTCAAGCGCCACAACATCGACGTCCGTCCCATCGACGACACGATGCTGATTTCCTATGTGCTCGATGCCGGCAAGGGCTCGCACGGGATGGACGAGCTCTCGCGCCGCCATCTCGGCCACGCGCCGATCAGCTTCACGGACGTGGCCGGCACCGGCCGCAACAAGGTGAGCTTCGACAAGGTCGAGATCGCGAAGGCGACCGCCTATGCGGCCGAGGACGCCGACGTGACCCTGCGCCTGTGGCAGCTGCTGAAACCCCGGCTCGCCGCCGAGCACCGCGCCACGGTCTACGAGACCCTGGAGCGGCCCATGGTCGACGTGGTGGCCCGCATGGAGATGCGTGGCATCGCGGTCGACCGGCAGATCCTGAGCCGCCTCTCGGGCGATTTCGCCCAGACGCTCGCGCGCCTCGAGGACGAGATCCACGAGATGGCGGGCGAAAAGTTCGCGCTGGGCTCGCCCAAGCAGATCGGCGACATCCTGTTCGGCAAGATGGGCCTGCCCGGCGCCAAGAAGACCCCGTCCGGACAATGGGCGACGCCCGCGACCCTCCTCGACGAGCTGGCCCAGGCCGGCCACGAGCTGCCGGCGAAAATCCTCGAATGGCGCCAGCTCGCCAAGCTGAAATCGACCTATACCGACACACTCCAGGAGCACATGCATCCCGAGACCAAGCGGGTGCACACCTCCTTCTCGCTGGCCGCGACCACGACCGGGCGCCTGTCCTCGTCCGACCCGAACCTGCAGAACATCCCGATCCGCACGGAAGCGGGCCGCAAGATCCGCCGGGCCTTCATCGCGCCGCCGGGGCACAAGATCATCTCGGCCGATTACAGCCAGATCGAGCTGCGCCTGCTGGCGCACATCGCCGACATCCCGCAATTGCAGGAGGCCTTCGCGCAAGGCATCGACATTCACGCGGCCACGGCCTCGGCCATGTTCGGCGTGCCCCTCGACCGGATGAATCCGGATCTGCGCCGCCAGGCCAAGACCATCAATTTCGGCATCATCTACGGCATCTCGGCCTTCGGCCTCGCAGTACGCCTCGGGATCCCGAACAATGAGGCCGCTTCCTTCATCAAGCAGTATTTCGAGCGCTTCCCGGGCATCCGAACCTATATCGACGACACGAAGAAGTTCTGCCGCGAGAAGGGCTACGTGACGACGCTGTTCGGCCGCGTCTGCCATTACCCGCAGATCAAGTCGGGCAACCCGTCCGAGCGCGCGGGCGTGGAGCGCCAGGCGATCAACGCCCCGATCCAGGGCACCGCCGCCGACATCATCCGCCGCGCCATGGTGCGCATGGAGGATGCCCTGAAGGCCGAGCGCCTCTCCGCCCGCATGCTGCTCCAGGTGCACGACGAACTGGTCTTCGAAGCGCCCGACGACGAGATCGACGCGACCCTGCCGGTGATCTCCCGCGTCATGACCGAAGCCCCCTTCCCGGCCGTGTCCCTGAAGGTGCCGCTCGCCGTGGAGGCGCGCGCCGCGGAGAACTGGGACGAGGCGCATTAACGATTGAAGAGGCCGTTCTAAACTTGGGGAGTCCCACATGCCCTACGAACTCTACTACTGGCCCACCATCCAGGGACGCGGCGAGTTCGTGCGGCTGGCCCTTGAAGAGGCGGGCGCGGATTACGTGGACATGGCGCGGGGGCCCGGCGGCGTCGCCGCCATGACGCGGATGATGGAGCAGGCCGAGCATCCGCCCTTTGCGCCGCCCTTTCTCAAGGACGGGGACCGGATCATCGGCCAGACGGCCGCGATCCTGCTCTATCTCGGGGCACGGCACGGGCTGGCCCCGAAGGATCCGGCGGGTGGCCTGTGGACGCAGCAGATCCAGCTCACCCTGTCCGACCTCGTGGCGGAGGCGCACGACACGCACCACCCGGTGAGCGTCAATCTCTATTACGAGGACCAGAAGGACGAGGCCCTGCGCCGGGCGGAGGATTTCCGCACCAGCCGCATCCCGAAATTCCTCGGCTGGTTCGAGGGAATCCTCGAGCGCAACATGGCCGGCGACCGGCATCTCGTCGGCGCGTCCCTCACTTACGTGGACCTGTCCCTGTTCCAGGTCGTCGAGGGATTGTCCTACGCCTTCCCGAGGGCCATGGAGAGTGCCCTTGCGGACGCACCGCGCGTCGCCGCGTTGCACCGCTCGGTTGCCGAGAGGCCCCGGATCAAGGCCTATCTCAAGAGCTCGCGCCGCATCCCCTTCAATGAGGAGGGCATCTTCCGGCGCTATCCGGAACTCGACGGCTGACCCTTCACCCCGGCAACGATCATTTAACGGCGGCGGCCTAAGCTGGCGCGACCGAAGCCGGATGTCCCGCACCATGAAGACGCCACGAAGGCGTCCGCATCATGGGATCGCAGGATCGCCGCCGATTCGCCTGCCTCGTTGAACGCGCCAGGAGCCGATCATGAGTGACGATACGGAAACCGTTGCGACCCGCCTCTGGCGCGACCGGGTGCAGATCCGGGAGCAGGAGCGCAACGACGCCATGGCGCGTGCCAAGATCGCCGAGGAGAAGGTGGCGATCCTGCTCGCCGAGAACGACAGGCTTTCCGCCGAGATTGCGCGCCTGCGCGGCCAAACGGCCCCGGATGCGGAACTCGCGCGCGACGAAACCATGCAGCAGATGCAGGCGCTCAAAGGAGCGCTGCTGCCACTGCTCTCCGAGCAGCCGGCCCGCCACCTGAATTCGTGAGGTTTCAGGCCGCGAGGCGGCTCATGGCCTCGTTGAGGCATTGCACCTCGATGCTGCCGTCGGCGCGCGCCACGAGGGTGCAGCCCTTGGGCACCTCGCGCCAGCCCTTCTCCTTGCTGTCGATCGGCTCCGACACCACCAGCAGCCCGCCCTTCTCCTCGCGGTAATAGAGGGTCGGGGGCTTGCCGTCGCAGGCCCAACGATAGGCCCAGAGGCTCTCGCCGTCGGTGACGGCGGCCGTAAAGCGCAGGGGCTCCGCGATGCCGGCCTCCTGCATCAGGCCTCGGACCTGCCTCAGGGTGCGGGCCATGGCGGCGACCGGCTCGTCCTTCAGGCCGTTGGCCAGGGCCGCGAGGAAGATCGCTTCCGAATCCGTGGTGCCGAGACGGCCCTCGTAGAGCTCGTCCGGGATCAGGGCCTCGAGCCGGCGCTTGATGCGCCCGTAGCCGCCGATCTGCCCGTTATGCATGAAGAGATGCCGCCCATGGGCGAAGGGATGGCAGTTGGCCCGGGTGGTCGAAGTGCCGGTGGAAGCGCGCACATGGGCGAAGAAGAGGCTGGAGCGCACCTGCTCGCAGAGGCTTCTCAGGTTCTCGTCCGACCAGGCGGGACGGACCTCCCGGTAGATGCCGGGCTCGCGCCGCTCGCCGTACCAGCCGATGCCGAAGCCGTCGCCGTTGGTGCCCGTCTTGGCCTCGACCGCATGCAGCGACTGATGGACCAGGGAATGGGCCGGGGCGCACACGAGGTCGGCGAGGAAGATCGGCTCTCCCCGATAAGCAAGAAAGCGGCACATCGGCAGTCACCCCCCGGGCGTCTCGGGCGCCCCATGAAACCTTGGTTTATGATCTTTCGGTCATGGTGAACAGCCGGTTAACGATCCGGCGGTTGCGGCCTTGCGCGTCGGGCCCTAAAGCTTGCTCAAAACAACCAAACAGATCGATCGGTCGCTTAGGGGGTCCAAGTCCATGTTTCGCGCTCTCGTGCTGGCGCTCGGCGCCATCCTGGTCCTGCTGCCCGAAGCGGCGTCCGCCGCGGAGCTGGACGGGCGGACCCTCGGCTTCGCCTGGGCCCTTCCCTTCATGGGCATCCTCCTGTCGATCGCCCTTTTCCCGCTTCTGGCGCCTCATGTGTGGGAGCATCACCACGGCAAGATCGCGGCCCTGTGGGGCGCGCTGGTGCTCGTGCCGATGGCCCTGATCCTGAGTCCGGCCACGGCGTTCCAGGCCCTCGCGCATACGGCGCTGCTCGAATACGTCCCGTTCATCCTGCTCCTGCTCGCCCTGTTCACGGTGGCGGGCGGCATCCTCGTGCGCGGCAACATCCACGGTGCGCCCGTCACCAACACGGTGCTGCTCGCCATCGGCACGGTGCTGGCGAGCTTCATCGGCACCACGGGCGCCTCGATGGTGATGATCCGCCCCGTGATGCGCGCCAACGACGACCGTCTGCACAACGTGCACGTGGTCGTGTTCTTCATCTTCCTGGTGTCGAACATCGGCGGCTCGCTCACGCCGCTCGGCGACCCGCCGCTCTTCTTAGGATTCCTGCGCGGCGTCGACTTCTTCTGGACCACCACGCATCTCCTGCCCGAGACGCTGTTCGCCAGCGTTCTGCTGCTCGCGGTGTTCTTCGTCTTCGACAGCTTTCTCTACCGCAAGGAAGGGCGCATCAAGCCTGACCCGACCCCCGACGACCCGGTGCGGATCACCGGCGGGATCAACTTCCTCCTCATCGCCGTCATCATCGGCGCCATCCTGATGAGCGCCACCGTCGATCTCGGCCGCGTCACGGTCGCCGGCACGGAGATCGAGCTCGCCAATGCACTGCGCGACGTCATCATGGTGGCGGTCACCGTGGTGTCCCTGATGCTGACCCCCAAGGCGAACCGGGAGGAGAACGGCTTCAGCTGGGGGCCGATCGAGGAGGTGGCGAAGCTCTTCGCCGGCATCTTCATCACCATCATCCCCGTGCTCGCCATGCTGAAGGCCGGCAGCGAGGGCGTCTTCGCGCCCCTCGTGGCGCTGGTGTCGAATCCGGACGGCAGCGCCGACAACGCGGCCTATTTCTGGCTCACGGGCGGCCTGTCCTCATTCCTCGATAACGCCCCGACCTATCTGGTGTTCTTCGAGCTCGCGGGCGGCAATCCGCAGCGCCTGATGACCGAAGGCGCCCTGACGCTGGCAGCAGTCTCCGCAGGCGCCGTGTTCATGGGGGCGAACTCCTATATCGGCAACGCCCCGAACTTCATGGTCTACGCCATCGCCCGCCAGGGCGGCGTGAAGATGCCGAGCTTTTTCGGCTATCTCGTCTGGTCCGGCCTGATCCTGATCCCGACCTTCCTGCTGGTGACGCTGATCTTCTTCAGGGGGTGAGGCTCAAAGCTCCAATCGCCCTGCCACCTCCTCGGCCAGCGACAGGCACGAGGTCAGGCCCGGGCTCTCGATCCCGAACATGTGCACGAGCCCGGGAATCCCGTGCTCGTGCAC
>Ga0247820_10001393_pt1 | contig 13609 bp, 12 predicted proteins | sample 13C_Glucose_Day1_2_FD_192480 | JGI IMG/M metagenome (GOLD analysis project Ga0247820, IMG submission 192480) | Soil microbial communities from agricultural site in Penn Yan, New York, United States - 13C_Glucose_Day14 | ecosystem: Environmental > Terrestrial > Soil > Agricultural land | place...
GCCTTGGCGACCGCATCGGCGCCGATGTTGCCGCCGGCGCCGGGCTTGTTGTCGATGATGACGGTGCCCAGCGAATCCTTGACGCGCTCGGCCAGCACCCGCGCCGTGACGTCGATCGGACCGCCCGCGGCGTAGGGCACGATCAGGCGGATCGGCCGCTGCTGCGCGTTCGCCTGGCCGGTGGCCAGCAGGGCGGCGGCCGACATCAAGGTCAGCAGGAAATGTCGGGCTTTCATGGCGTGCATCGGGTGTGTCTCAGGGCAGGGCCTTGTCGGCCTCGGTGGTGAAGGCGTCGGCGTAGAACTCGTCTTCTGGCAGTCCGCGTTGCGCGACGTAATCGTGCTTGGCGGAGTCGACGACGATCGGTGCGCCACAGGCGTAGACCTGATGGCCCGAGAGGTCGTCGAAGTCTTCCATGACCGCGCGATGGACGAAGCCGGTGCGGCCGCGCCAGTCGTCCTCGGGCACCGCGTTCGACACCACGGGCACATAGCGCAGGTTGGGCATCCGCTGAAGCTGCGTGCGGACCCAGTCGTCCATGTAGAGGTCTTCCGGCCGCCGGCCCCCCCAGTACAGGGTGGCCGGCCGCTCGATGCCCTTGAATTGCATGTGCTCCAGCAGCGCCTTGATCGGCGCGAAGCCGGTGCCCGAAGCCAGCAGGACCAGCGGCTTCGTGGAGTCCTCGCGCAGGAAGAAGCTGCCATACGGGCCTTCGATGCGCAGGATTTCCTTCTCCTTCATGGCGCCGAAGACATGGTCGGTGAACTTGCCGCCCGGCAGGTGCCGGATGTGCAGCTCGAGGCCGGCGCCGGCCTGTTGCAGCGTATGGGGTGCGTTGGCCATCGAGTAGCTGCGCCGCGTGCCGTCGCGAAGGATGAACTCCACGTACTGCCCCGCATGGAACTGCAGCGGCTCGCCCGCGGGCAACTGCAGGCGCAGCAGGACTACGTCGTGCGACTGCTTCGCGAGCGCCTGCACCCGCACCGGCATCTTCCGGATCGGGAAGGCGCCGGCCTCGGTCACCTGGCGCGATTCGAGCACGACGTCGCTCTCGGCCCGGGCGCAGCAGGTGAGCACGTAGCCGGCGAGCTGTTCTTCCGCGCTCAGCGCCTTGCTCTGGTGCGGGCCCAGGCTGACCTTGCCCGACAGCTTCTTGCACTTGCAGGAGCCGCAGGCGCCGTCCTTGCAGCCATAGGGGAGGCCGATGCCCTGGCGGATGCCGGCCGCCAGGATGGTCTCGTCGGCAAGGGCGGCGAAATGGCGCCCGCTCGGCTCCACCGTGATCTGAAAGCCCGCTTCGCTCGGCGCTGCGCTGGTCATGGGTATTCTTCGTTCTCTGCTCAAAAGGGAGAACGGATTTTGCCCTCAATCAACAGCCCCCTCGGTGCGAGGCCTTCGCGCTTCCGGCGCGAGCGCGTGCTCGTGGTCGGTTGCGGCGACGTGGGCCTGCGCGCCGCCCGGCTGCTTCGGGGCCGCGTGAAGCTGATCGCGCTGACCTCCTCGACCGAACGGGTGCCGCTGTTGCGCCAGGCCGGCATGACCCCGATCCTGGCGGACCTGGACCAGCCGGCTTCGCTGCGGCGGCTCTCGGGCCTGGCCACGCGGGTGCTCCACCTGGCCCCGCCGGCGCGTGCCGAAGAGGGCGCGCGATGGTGGCGCGATGCGCGCAGCCTGGCGCTGGCGCGCGCCCTGCGCCTGCGATCGCTGCCTTCGGCCTTCGTCTATGGCTCGACCAGCGGCGTCTACGGCGACTGCGGCGGGGCCCGGATCCCGGAGACGCGTGCGCTGCGGCCCGACACGCCGCGCGCGCACCGCCGTGTCGATGCAGAGCGCACGGCGCGCTGGCTGGGCCGTGCCGGCGTCGCCGTGCGGATCCTGCGCATTCCCGGCATCTATGCGCCCGACCGCGAGGGCGGAACGCCGCGCGAGCGGCTGCGCCGGGGCACGCCGGTGCTGCGAAGCGAGGACGACGTCTACACCAACCACATCCACGCCGACGACCTGGCCCGCATCTGCTTGGCGGCGCTGTGGCGCGGCGGCCCGCAGCGCGTGTTCCATGCCAGCGACGACAGCGAGATCAAGATGGGCGACTACGTCGACCTGGCGGCCCGCCTCTATGGCTTGCCGCTGCCGCCGCGGATCGCGCGCGTCGAGGCGCAGGCCCAGCTGCCTCTGTCGCTGCTGAGCTTCATGGGGGAATCACGGCGGCTCGACAACGCGAGGCTCAAGCGCGAACTGCGCGTGCGGCTGCGCTATCCGACGGTGGCCACGGGGCTGCGATCGGCAGGCTGAGGCACCCGGCCCCTTCAGGCAGCGTCACGCTCGATGCCGTGCTTCTTGAGCAGCTTGCCGAAGGCGCGCCGCTCCTTGCCGACCATCTGCGCGGCCCGCGTGACATTCCCCTCGGCCTGGCGCAGAGCGCGTTGCAGGTAGTCCTGCTCGAACAGGCGGACGGCCTCGGCCTTGGCGAGCTGGAAGCGAATGAGGCCGCTGTCGTCCCATTCCTCGGCCATCGCGGGCTCGGGGCGCGGCGGCTCCTCCTGGCGCACAGGGATGCCGCCGCCCATCAGGAACTCCCGATGGACCCAGTTCTCGAGCTCACGGATGTTGCCGGGCCACGGCTGGCTGCGAAGCCACTGGAGTTCCTGCGCGGACAACGTTTTCGCGGGCAATCCGTACTTGGCACTGAAGCGGCGGATGAAATGCGTCGCGAGCAAGTCGATGTCGCCGACACGCTCCCTGAGCGGCGGCAGGACAAGGTGGAGGATCTTGAGCCGGTACATCAGGTCGGCGCGAAACGCTCCCTGGTCGACCAGCGCGGCCAGCGGGCGATTGGAGGCGGCGACCACCCGCACATCGGTGCTGAGCTCGCGGGCCGTGCCCAGCGGCCGGTAGCGCTGGTCCTGGAGGAAGCGCAGCAGCGTCACTTGCGCCTTGCCGCTGAGCGCATCGACTTCGTCGAGGAACAGGGTGCCGCCATCGGCTTCGGCGACCAGGCCGGCCCGGGCCTGGCGCGCATCGGTGAAGGCGCCGCGCTCGTGGCCGAAGAGCTCCGATTCGATCAGCATCTCGGGCAGCGCGCCACAGTTGACGGGCACGAAGGGCCGGGCGCTGCGCAAGCCGCCGTAGTGGATCACGCGGGCGGCGAGTTCCTTGCCCGAACCGGTCTCGCCTTCGATCAGTGCGGGGGCCTCGGTCGCTGCGATCCGCTCGAGCTGCGCGACCATTCGCTGGTGCGCGGCCGACGCTCCGACGATCTCGTCATGGAGTCGCTTCCTTCCTTCCGATACACATGGGCCTGGCTGTGGATTGGGTGGCGGCATGAGGACGCGAAGCTGAGTGGCGGGGTCGGGAACTTTGTAAGTGAGGGCCTACAGCCGGCCTTCGTGGGGCGAATCTACTCGGCTCGCAACGAAGTGCAATATCACTGACGGCGTACTGAGAAACGGGCCTTGCCTCGAGAAAAGAAGCCCTAAGTTCTCTTTGACTGACGGCTTGGGCCGGGCCTCTAGGCCACAAGGTTTAGCGACTCGCGGCGCTGCGCGAATGCGGTCCGCGCGGGAGCGCGGGATTCATGGTGCAAAACCATGGTGCCCGGGGCCGGAATCGAACCGGCACGCCTTGCGGCGGGGGATTTTGAGTCCCCTGCGTCTACCAATTTCACCACCCGGGCACGGAAGGAAGGAAGCCCAAAATTATGGCACAGTGCCCCCATGCAATATCCGACGATTGAAGACGCGATTGGAAAGACGCCGCTGGTCGCGCTGCAGCGCATCGATGCGGCGGCCAACGCACAGCGCGGCAACGTGATCCTGGGCAAGCTCGAAGGCAACAATCCCGCCGGTTCGGTCAAGGACCGGCCGGCCCTGTCGATGATCAAGCGCGCCGAGGAGCGCGGCGAGATCAAGCCCGGCGACACCCTGATCGAGGCGACCTCCGGCAACACCGGCATCGCGCTGGCGATGGCGGCGGCCATCAAGGGCTACCGCATGATCCTGATCATGCCGGAGGACCTGTCGGTCGAGCGCGCCCAGACCATGAAGGCCTTCGGCGCCGAACTCATGCTGACCCCCAAGAGCGGCGGCATGGAATACGCGCGCGATCTCGCCGAGCAGATGGTGCAGCAGGGCAAGGGCCGGGTGCTCGACCAGTTCGCCAATGCCGACAACCCGCGCATCCACTACGAAACCACCGGGCCGGAGATCTGGGCCGACACGGGCGGGCGCATCACGCACTTCGTGAGCGCGATGGGCACCACCGGCACCATCACGGGCGTGTCCCGCTTCCTGAAGGAAAGGAATCCGGCGGTGCGCATCGTCGGCGCCCAGCCCGACGAAGGCTCGCGCATCCCGGGCATCCGCAAGTGGCCGCAGGAGTACCTGCCCAAGATCTACGATCCGAGCCGGGTCGACGAGGTGGTCAACGTGAGTCAGGACAACGCCGAGGAGATGTGCCGCCGGCTGGCGCGCGAGGAGGGCATCTTCGGTGGCATCTCGGCCGCCGGGGCGCTATGGGTCGCGCTCGAGATCGCCAGGACGGTCGAGAACGCAACCATCGTCTTCGTGGTGTGCGACCGTGGCGACCGCTATCTCTCCACCGGTGTGTTCCCGGCCTGAAGCACACCATGGCCACACCCAAGTTCTGCCCCGACTGCGCCACGCCCCTGGCGCACATCGAACTCGCCGAAGATGGCGGCCCGAAGTCGCGCCTGCGCTGTCCGGCCTGCGGATGGACGCACTGGAACAACCCGACGCCGGTGCTGGCCGCGATCATCGAGTACCGCGGCCAGGTGCTGCTGGCGCGCAATGCGGCCTGGCCGCACAAGATGTACGCCCTGATCACCGGCTTCATGGAGGCTGGCGAGACGCCGCAGGAAGGCATCGCGCGCGAGATCAAGGAGGAGACCAGCCTCGACGCGAGCGAACTGAATCTGGTCGGGGTCTACGATTTCCAGCGCATGAACCAGGTCATCGTCGCCTACCATGCGGTCGCCGATGGCGAGGTTCGCCTGTCGCCGGAGCTGGTGGACTATCGCCTCTACGACCTGCCGGCGCTGCGCTGCTGGCCTGCGGGCACGGGCTATGCGCTGGCCGACTGGCTGCGCACGCGGGGGCATGAGCCCCAGTTCATGGAGTGGCCGCGGCCGGCCTCCTAGAATTGCCGCAGTTTCAAGGAACGGCCATGCATATCCACAAAGAGCTCGATACCCGCGGCCTCAACTGCCCCCTGCCCATCCTCAAGGCGAAGAAGTCCCTCAACGAGATGCACAGCGGCGAACTGCTGAAGGTGGTGTCGACCGATGCGGGGTCGGTGCGCGATTTCCAGGCCTTCGCTCGCCAGACCGGCAACGATCTCGTCGACCAGCAGACGGTCGGCAGTGATTTCATCCACGTGTTGCGGCGTCGCTGAAGGGCCCCGGCATGCACCGCGGCATTGCCGTCTTCGCGGGGGCCGCGCTGTTGGTGGGACTTTCCGCTGCGATGATCCTGGCCCTGTGGAGCGATGGAATGCATTCCGCGACCGACGTTCGCCCGCTGCCAGCGGGCGCCGTTTCCCTGGCGGTGCTGGGCGACTCCAACAGCCACTCCTATCAGGATCGAATCGCCTTTCCTCCGGGTTCGGCGGAGCGAGGCGGCGCGCTGCGTCCGATGACCTTCCAGTGGACTGAAGTGCTCGGACGCCTGCGTGGCACGGAAATCGATCAGGGCCCCTGGGGTGTCTGGGGTCGGCCCCCGGCCGTGGCTTGGGCGCGCGGGTTGCTGGGGTTCTCGGCTGGCCGGACGCCGAGGAAGGAAGACTACCTTTTCAACTTCGCGAAGTCCGGTGCGACCTGCTTTGACCTCCTGTCCGGCCGCGTCCGGCAGGCCCAGAACCTCGTCGCGTTGATGGACCGCGAGCCGGAGCGATGGAAGCACGGCGTGGTCGTGATCCGCATCGGGCTGGCCAACTGGATGGGCCTGCTCGATTTGCAGTCCCGCGATCCCGAGGCCCCCGAAGTGCGGCAGATCATCCGCTTTTGTACCGAAGAGATCGGCCGCACCGTGGCGCTGATCCATGCTTCGCACCCGCAGGCGCGAATCATGGTGGTGGGGATCGCGAACGAAGCGGATGACCCGCTGCAGGCCGGAAAATGGCAGTCGGCGACCGAGTCCGCGAACATCAACGCCGCGCTCGATGCGTTCAACGGCGAACTGCGGAAGATCGCGACCGGCCGGACCCAAGTCGCTTTCTTCGACGATCTGGCGTGGTTCAAGGCTCGCTGGGGTGCCCGCGACGCGTCCGGAAAGCCCGACTACAAGACGGTCGAAATCGGGCCCGGCGTTCGGGTGAGCAATACGCTGGGCGACGGCCCCGGCAACGCCTTGCTCGCAGACGCGCATGGCGGCGCGGTCTGGAATGCGCTCTGGGCGCAATCACTGGTGAGCCGTCTCAACGAGGCCTTCGGCTTGCAGTTGAAGCCCATCGACAACGCGGAGATTCTCGGCCTGCTGGAACCGCTGATCGCTTCGTCTAGAGGTCCAGGCTCTTGAGGTACTCGCGAAACGAAGTCCCCACTTCGGCGTGAGCCAGGGCCAGTTCGACCGTGGCCTGCAGGAAGCCTTCCTTGCTGCCGCAGTCGTAGCGCGTGCCCTGGTAGGAATAGGCGTGCACCGATTCCTTCTTCATGAGCGCCGCAATGCCGTCGGTCAGCTGGATCTCGCCACCGGCGCCCTTGGGCTGGTTGCGGATCTCGGCGAACACGCCCGGCGTGAGGATGTAGCGGCCGGCCACGCCCAGGCGCGAAGGCGCATCCTCGGGCTTCGGCTTCTCGACCATGCGGTTGACCTTGACCAGCCCGCTCTCGACCGTGTCGCCGGCCACGATGCCGTAGCGCTTGACGTGCGCCAGGGGCACTTCCTGCACCGCCAGCAGCGAGCCGCCGAGGCGATCGAAAACCCGTGTCATCTGCGCCAGCACCGGCTCGCCCTTGTCCGGCCCGACCATCAGGTCATCGGCCAGCAGCACGGCGAAGGGCTCGTTGCCCACCAGGTGCTCGGCGCACAGCACGGCATGGCCCAGGCCCAGCATGCGCGGCTGGCGCACGTAGGAGCAGGTCATGTCGTCGGGCATCACGGAGCGGGCGATGTTGAGCAATTCGGTCTTGCCGCTGGCTTCGAGCTGCGACTCGAGTTCGTAGGCGGTGTCGTAGTGGTCCTCGATCGCGCGCTTGTTGCGGCCGGTGACAAAGATCATGTCGCGGATGCCGGCGGCATAGGCTTCCTCGACCGCGTACTGGATCAGTGGCTTGTCCACCACCGGCAGCATTTCCTTGGGCTGAGCCTTGGTGGCCGGCAGGAATCGGGTGCCAAAGCCTGCTACGGGAAACACGGCCTTGCGAATGCGCGTCGAAGAGTGGGACATGGGCTTTCGTCGATCTGAAGGATGAAAGGGAGGGTGGGACGGCACCGGAGGTACCAACCCCAATACTAAAGGCCTCGGCTGCAACCGGTCTGTCAGCCGAGGCGGACAAGCTGGTCGCGCAGCCGTTCGAGCGTGGCACTGAAGTCCGTCAGCCGCTTGCGCTCCTGGTCGATCACCGCGGGAGGCGCCTTGGCCACGAAGGCTTCGTTGCCGAGTTTGGCATTGACCTTGGCGATCTCGCCCTCGATTCGCGCAAGCTCCTTGCCGATGCGGACCTTTTCCGCGGCCTTGTCGATTTCCATGTGCAGGCAGATGCGCACGTCGCCGACCACGGCCACCGGCGCCGCCTCGGCGGCGGCCGACCAGGCCGCCGCGTCGTCGAACACCTTGACTTCCTTGAGCTTGGCCAGCGCCTGCAGCACCGGTGCCGCATCGCGCAGGAAGGCGCTGCTCGCGGCATCGTCGGCCACGGCGTAGAGCGGCATCCGGGTGGCGGGCGAGACGTTCATCTCGCCGCGCAGCGTGCGGCAGGCGTCGACCAGCGACTTGAGCCGGGCCACGTGGGCTTCGGCGGCTTCGTCGATCTTCTCGGGCTGGCTCTTCGGGTAGGCGGCGATCATCACCGACTCGCCCGCGCGGCCGGCGACCGGCGCCACCTTCTGCCAGAGCGCTTCGGTGATGAAGGGGATCACCGGGTGCGCCAGGCGCAGCAGGGTCTCGAGCGTGCGGATCAGCGTGCGCCGCGTGGCCCGCTGCTGCGCCGCGTCGCCCTGCTGGATCTGGACCTTGGCGATCTCCAGGTACCAGTCGCAGAACTCGTCCCAGGCGAACTGGTAGATCGCATTGGCCACGTTGTCGAGCCGGTACTCCTCGAAGCCCTTGCTCACCTCGGCCTCGACGCGCTGCAGCTTCGATGTGATCCAGCGGTCGGCCCGGCTGAACTGGAGGTAGCCGTGCGCCGGGCCGCCGACCGCGCATTCTTCCTTGGTGTGCTCACGCAGGCCGCAGTCCTGGCCTTCGCAGTTCATCAGCACGAAGCGCGTGGCGTTCCAGAGCTTGTTGCAGAAGTTGCGGTAGCCCTCGCAGCGCTTGGCGTCGAAGTTGATGCTGCGGCCCAGCGAGGCCAGCGAGGCGAAGGTGAAGCGCAGCGCGTCGGCGCCGAAGGCCGGAATGCCGTCCGGGAATTCCTTCTGCGTGTTCTTGCGCACCGCGGGCGCGGTCTCGGGCTTGCGCAGGCCCTGGGTGCGCTTGTCGAGCAGTTCGGGCAGCGCGATGCCGTCGATCAGGTCGACCGGATCGAGCACGTTGCCTTCGGACTTGCTCATCTTCTTGCCGTGCGAATCCCGCACCAGGCCGTGGATGTAGACGTGCCTGAACGGCACCTTGCCTGTGAAGTGCTTGGTCATCATGATCATCCGGGCGACCCAGAAGAAGATGATGTCGTAGCCCGTGACCAGCACGGTCGAGGGCAGGTAGAGGTCGAGTTCCGGCGTCTTCTCGGGCCAACCCAGCGACGAGAACGGAATCAGCGCCGACGAGTACCAGGTGTCGAGCACGTCCTCGTCGCGCGTGAGCGTCTTGCCCGGTGCCTGGGCCTGAGCCTCTTCCTCGCTGCGTGCGACGTAGACCTTGCCCTCGGCGTCGTACCAGGCCGGGATCTGGTGCCCCCACCAGAGCTGGCGCGAGATGGTCCAGTCCTGGATGTTCTCCATCCAGTGGTTGTAGGTGTTGACCCAGTTCTCGGGCACGAAGCTGACCTGGCCCGAACTCACGGCTTCGATCGCCTTCTGCGCGATCGACTGGCCGCTGGCGTCGGGCTTGGTCATGGCGACGAACCACTGGTCGGTCAGCATCGGCTCGACCACCGCGCCGGTGCGGGCGCAGCGCGGCACCATGAGCTTGTGCTTCTTGGTCTCGACCAGCAGGCCCAGCGCCTCGAGGTCGGCCACCACCGCCTTGCGGGCGACGAAGCGGTCGAGCCCGCGGTACTTTTCGGGGGCGTTGTCGTTGATCGTGGCGTCCAGCGTCAGCACGCAGAGATTCTCGAGCTGATGGCGCTGGCCCACGGCATAGTCGTTCGGGTCGTGCGCCGGCGTGACCTTGACCACGCCGGTGCCGAATTCGCGGTCGACGTAGTCGTCGGCGATCACCGGGATCAGCCGGTCGGCCAGCGGCAGCCGGACGCGCTGGCCGATCAGGTGCTTGTAGCGCTCGTCCTCGGGGTGGACCATGACGGCGGTGTCGCCGAGCATGGTCTCGGGCCGCGTGGTCGCGACCGTGAGCGTTCCCGAGCCGTCTTCCAGCGGATAGGCGATGTGCCAGAGAAAGCCGTCTTCCTCCTCGCTCTCGACCTCGAGGTCGCTCACCGCGGTCTTGAGCACCGGGTCCCAGTTGACGAGGCGCTTGCCGCGGTAGATCAGGCCTTCCTCATAGAGCTGCACGAAGGTCTGGGTGACGACCTTCGACAGGTCCTCGTCCATCGTGAAGTACTCGCGGCTCCAGTCGACCGTGTCGCCCATGCGGCGCATCTGGTTGGTGATCGTGTTGCCCGACTGCTGCTTCCATTCCCAGACGCGGGAGACGAAGTTCTTGCGGCCGAGGTCGTGGCGGCTGAGCTTCTGCTCCTGCAGCTGGCGCTCGACCACGATCTGGGTCGCGATGCCCGCATGGTCGGTGCCCGGCACCCACAGCGTGTTGGCGCCGGCCATGCGGTGGTAGCGCGCCAGGCTGTCCATGATGGTCTGATTGAACGCGTGGCCCATGTGCAGCGTGCCGGTCACGTTCGGCGGCGGCAGCTGGATCGCGAACGAGTGCGCCCCTTCCTTGGGCTGCTGCGTGCCGCGGTAGCCGGCGACGGCATAGCCGCGGCGCTCCCATTCGGGACCCCAGTGCGCCTCGATGGCAACGGGTTCGAAGGATTTGGAAAGGCTCTCGAGGCCGGGTTGGGGCAGGGTGTCGCTCATGGCGTTGCAAAAGACGAACGGCATCCCGCAGGATGCCGCTCGTGGGGTGAAGGTCGGGGAATTTTATTCGACTGCGCGGGCGCCGTGCTCACTGCGGGGCTGCGTAGTTCACCGGCAGCCAGACGTAGCCCGAGCCCTGGGCCCGCAGGCGGCCGATGCCCGGGAAGGACAGGTGCGCCGCCGCCACCAGGTAGCCCTGGCGGGCCGCCTCGGCGTAGGCCTTGCGGCGCTGAGCGGCCGCCGCCTTGGAATCGGTGTCGAACTGGATCGTGACCGAAGGGTTTTCGAACTGGACCGCGGCCACGTGCATCAGGTCGCCCCAGAAGACGATCTTCTGGCCTTTGCTCTCGGCGACGAAGAGGCTGTGGCCCGCCGTATGGCCGCGGGCGGCCTGGGCCCGGATGCCGGGCAGCAGTTCGGAGTCGCCGTCGAAGGGCTTGAACTTGCCGGCCGCGATGTACGGATTCAGCGACGCCATCGCGCCCTGGAAGAAGCCCTTGGCATCGGCCGGCGCCTTGTCCATGTTCGCCTGGCTGAGCCAGAAGTCGGCTTCGTGCTGGTCGGCACGCACCGTCGCGTTGGGGAAGGCCGGCTTGTCGCCCGCCATCAGGCCGCCGACGTGGTCCGGGTGCAGGTGGGTGATGTAGACCTCGTCGACCTGCTCGGGCTGGTAGCCGGCCGCCTTCAGATTGCTCACCAGCTTGCCCAGGGTCGGCCCGAAAAGGCCCGCGGCACCGGTGTCCACCAGCACCAGCTTGCTGCCGGTGTTGATCAGGTAGCCGTTCACCGAGGTTTCCAGCGGGCTCTGCAGGTAGTTGCGGGCCAGGATCTTCTTCACCTGGGCCGGCGTGGTGCGGGTCAGCAGCTGGTCGACCGGCAGCGCGACCGTGCCGTCCGACAGCGCCGTGACCTGGAAATCGCCGACCATCACGCGGTAGACCCCTGGCGCCTGTTCCTTGGCGAACGGCGCGGCGGCTCTGGCCGTGGTCGGGCCCCAGGAAGCAGCAACGGCACAGGTCGCCACCAGCGCGAATGCACCGGATCGGAAGAGGGAAGCAGCCTTCATCGCAGGTCTCCAGACAATGGGGTTGGGAATGCAGGCGCACTCTATACCGGGTCGCGCCCTTTGGCGCGGGCGGTCGATAATTCGGCGATGCTGTTTCTGCTCTCCCCTGCCAAGTCGCTCGACTACGACACGCCGGTGCCCGACACCGTGCCCGCCACGCAAGCTCGCTTCGAAGGCCCGAAGAGCCCCGCAGCCGAGCTCATCCGGATCCTGCGCGAGAAGTCGCCGCAGCAGGTCGCCGAGCTGATGCGCCTGTCCGACAAGCTGTCGGCGCTCAACGTGGCACGCTACGCCGCCTGGGCCTCGAAAGGCAGCGCGAAGAATGCGAAGCAGGCCGCGCTGGCCTTCGATGGCGACGTCTATGGCGGGCTCGACGCCAAGTCCCTTGATGCCAGGCAGCTCGCCTGGGCGCAAGACCACGTCTGCATCCTGAGCGGGCTCTATGGCGTGCTGCGCCCGCTCGACCTGCTGCAGCCCTATCGGCTCGAGATGGGCACGCAACTGGCGAACCGGCACGGCAAGGACCTCTATGCCTTCTGGGGGCCGCGCATCGCGGAGCATCTCAACGAGCGCCTGGCGGCCGACCGCACGCCGGTGGTCATCAACCTGGCCTCCCAGGAGTACTTCAAGTCGGTCGACCAGCGCGTGCTGAAGGCGCGCGTCGTCGAGTGCGTCTTCGAGGAATGGAAGGCCGGTACGGGCGCCAAGAGCGATCCGGGACGCTACAAGATCGTCAGCTTCTTCGCCAAGCGAGCGCGCGGCCTGATGGCGCGCTGGGCCGTGCTGCACAAGGCGGCCACGCCGAAGGCGCTGGAAAAGTTCGACCTCGAGGGCTATGCCTTCGACGCCCCGGCGTCGAAGCCGGATCGGATGGTCTTCCGACGGAGGACGGCATGACAGGCCAGTCCATCAGCCCCGAATTGCGCGAGTGGGTCGCGGCCCAGCTCGCGGCCGGTCATTCGGTGCCCAGCCTGCGGGCGTCGATGCGCGCAGCGGGCTGGCACGACGACGCGGCCGATGCCGCCTTGCAGGGCATCGAGATGCAGAGCGCCGGCGCGCAGGGCGCAGCGCCTCCGCCCCCAGCCCTGCCGGGCCCCGACCTGTCGGCTTCGCCGCTCTACATCGACGCCGGAGACCGCCACGTGCAGGTGCTGCAGACGATGCGCCATCCGCGCGTCATCGTCTTCGGCGACCTGCTCTCGGACGAGGAGTGCGAAAGCCTGATCGACGCCGCGCGCAAACGCCTCGCACGCTCCCTCACCGTGGAGACGCAGACCGGTGGCGAGGCGCTCAACGTCGATCGGACCAGCGATGGCATGTTCTTCGAGCGCGGCGAGAACGCCACCGTGGCGCGGCTCGAGCAGCGCATCGCGGCGCTGCTGCGATGGCCACTGGAATTCGGCGAGGGGCTGCAGATCCTGCGCTATTCGCCGGGTGCCCAGTATCGCCCGCACTACGACTACTTCGATCCCGGCGAGCCCGGCACGCCGACCATCCTGCGCCGCGGCGGCCAGCGCGTGGCCACGCTGGTGATGTACCTGCAAGAGCCCGAGCAGGGCGGCGCCACCACCTTCCCCGATGTCGGTCTCGAGGTCGCCCCCAAGCGCGGCACCGGCGTCTTCTTCAGCTACGACCGGCCCGACCCTTCGACCCGCACGCTGCACGGCGGAGCGCCGGTGCTGGTCGGCGAGAAGTGGGTCGCGACCAAGTGGCTGCGCGAGCGCGAATTCATCTGACACCACCACCATGAAGCTCACAGCCAACGGAATTCAGATCGAGGTCGAGGACAGCGGCGGGGAAGGGCGGCCGGTCGCGCTGCTGGTCATGGGGCTGGGCATGCAGCTGATCGGCTGGCCCGACGATTTCGTCCAGGCGCTGGTCCATGCCGGCTTCCGGGTCGTGCGCCACGACAACCGCGACATCGGCCTGAGCCAGGGCTTCGACGAGGCCGGCGCCGGCAACCTGCTCTGGCAAAGCGTGCGCCGGCGCATCGGCCTGCCCGTGCGGTCTGCCTACAGTCTGCAGGACATGGCCAACGACTCGCTCGGCGTGCTCGATGCGCTGGGCATAGCGCGTGCCCACGTGGTCGGCGCATCGATGGGCGGCATGATCGCCCAGCGCCTGGCCGCCAGCGCGCCGGAGCGCACCACCAGCCTGGTGAGCATCATGAGCTCGAGCG
>Ga0247820_10001395_pt1 | contig 13607 bp, 11 predicted proteins | sample 13C_Glucose_Day1_2_FD_192480 | JGI IMG/M metagenome (GOLD analysis project Ga0247820, IMG submission 192480) | Soil microbial communities from agricultural site in Penn Yan, New York, United States - 13C_Glucose_Day14 | ecosystem: Environmental > Terrestrial > Soil > Agricultural land | place...
CTTGGCGACCAACACGTGAATTGGTGGGGCTGCTTTACAACCCCTGCCACAGTTGACGGAAACCGGGGCGGGCCGCGTTTCACCCGGTTTACCACAACCCAAGCTATTGCTTGCATTCCAGAAATACCCTCGCCGCGCGCTTCCCCATACAGCGTGCGGGCCAACACATCCACGTCCATGCGTTCCAGTTTTATCAATTTCGTCTCCTTACCGTGGGCAGGACCGATCAACGCCGCCAGCACGAACGCCAGAACGGCCACACGCACAGATTTACAACTTCATGATGTAGGCAAGAGCGAGAAAAGGCGGAACCGTGGCAACCGTGTGGGTGTGGTCGGTGGTGCTGATGGTGTGGGTGTGGTCGGCCTGGTCGGTGATGCCGTGGCTGTGCGAACCGCCGCCGCCCGCGTTCGCGGTATACAGGCTGGTGGACGCCGCCGTGGCATTGCTCACCACGTTCCAGCCGGTGACGCTGCCGCTGCTGCCCTGGCCGGTGGTCTGCTGGTGGTTGTGCGCCGGGATTTCCGCTGTGGTCAGGGAATGCCCCTGGGTGGCCCCGCCGTGATTGTGGCCGCCCGCCGCACTGGTCGTTATCGTGCCGCCGCCGCCGCCGCTCGATGTGGTGGCTGATGTGGAACCGCCCGTGCCGTTAACTGCATAGGTTGTTCCGGCCCCGACCACGAACCTGTCTCTCAGGTCGGGTGCGGTGATCGAACCGCTACCGTCCGACTTCGAATAGGTGCCGCCGTTGCACAGCGCCCAGCCGCTGGGAACGCTCAGGACCGAACCGGACCACATGATGATGCCGCCGGTTGGCACGCCGGAAACCATCGAATTGGTGGGCACTTCGTCCGCGCCATCGCCCACCGTGTATGTCGCAGCATTGCCTAGCCCCAGGGCTACGCGCGCGTTAGCCGCAGACGTGGCCCCTGTCCCGCCTTTCGACAGCGGCACCGGAATGCCAATCTCGCCCGTGCTGGTCTGCACCGGATCAGCGGTCCAGATTTCCACATCGTCGTCATCGGTCAGAACCACCTTGTACGGCACGTCCGCCAGGTGGATATCATCGAACCGGCCCGACGCATCAGCCACCACCGGGTTGCTGTTGGCAATCGTCCTGGCCGCGTCGGAATAGGTGTCCAGCGGCGTGCTGGTGCCTGTGCTGAAGAAACCCAGCTTGTAGCCCGCGCCTAGCCTTCCGCTAGCCGTGAAGACCTGGGCCAAGGGGAGAACGAAACGGCCCATGGGCCATACTCAGCGGCTCGTGGCCGTGTCAGGGGTTGGTGTTGGGCCGGAACCCGCCCAGGGTGAACTGTGACGGGGGCCTGAACCTGGGATCAGCCTGGAAGTTGCCGAAAGACGCCGGTGGGCCGGGCGGTGGGCCTAGAACACTGTTCATGGCCCGCTGCAAACCGCTGGGTGGCGGCACCAGGTCGGGCGCTGTCGGGTTGATGGTGGGCGGGGGCAAGTACTTGGACGCCATCTTGAGAACCCAGGTGGGGCTGTAGCGCGGTATCGCGTCGGTGGCGTTCTCCAGAACCGGAGCACCCGCGAAGATGCCGCGTTCCAGGATTTCAGCACCCTTCCCGGCCAGCGGAACCGCCGTGTCCGTCATTTCCTTGTAGTTCTTCATGGCGGGCTGGGACATTTCGAACGCCATGTCCCGCGCGCCGCGCATGTCGCGCCACTCCTGGAAGGTGCGGCCCTGGTTGGCGAGCGAACGCAGCGGGGTTAGCACACCGCTAGCCTTTTCCGCCAGGCGTAGCCCCCTGCCGCCGTTGATGCTCTTGAAGTCGGGCTTCACCACTTCTTCCGTCGCCCGCGCCAGGCTTCCTTTCTGCTGGCTGATGGCAAAGCCGATATCCACCAGGCCGTCCATCAGGTCGCGTTCCAGCGGCGTGGAAATCATCTCCAGCAGGGACGCTTTGGCCGCCGGTCGCCCGGCTACGTTGTTCGCGAAGTCCAAGCCCGCGTTATAGCCGGTCCCGGCGGAACCGCTCATGCCGCCGCCGCCCGTGGCCCCGCGCAAGTGGGTTTCCAGATAGGCCCTGGTGTGGGCGTTCCAGGCGTCGATCTCGCCCGCGTCCTCGAACGCCTTCCTGGCCGCCGCAACCGTGGTCGGGCCGCTGTCGGCCAGGGCACCGCCCAGCCGCTCCTGGTGCAGCGGGTCACGCTTCAGCAGCGGGTTCAGGCCCGCTTTCGTGTCCTTCAGGGCTATCGATGCTTCCTGGTAGGCCCGGTTGCCGGTGAAGTACAGGGGATGCTTGTTCAGCTGGTTCAGCAGCGTGTCATGAATGCCTTCCAGCTCGTTTTCCAGCTCGGTTGCCGCCGCCGATTTCTTGCCCGCCTTCAGTTCGTCCAGCCGCCGTTCCAGGTCCAGGCGAACCTGGTGCAGCCGCTGGTAACGGGTCACGGGTGCGCCGTTGTCCACCAGCTCGCCGCGCAGCTTGGTCAGCTCTTCGCGGATCGTGCCCGCCGCGTTTTGCAGCCGCGTGTCCAGCTCGCGGATTGCCGGTGTCGGATCAGCGATGCGGCGAGAACCGAACAGCTGGCTCCAACCCTGCTGGTGGCCCGCTTCTAGGCGCTTCTTTTCCAGGGCGTGTTCCACCCGGCCAGCGGCTTTCTTGAACTCTTCAAAGCCGCGTACCGGGCTGGCTATCGGACTGATGCGGTCCAGCAGGTTGTCCACCGCGTTGGGGAAGTGGACGCGGGCCTGGCGAATGTAATGCTCCCGCATGTATTGGGCCGCTTCCTCCCCGCGCTTGGTCAGGCCGCCGTGCGCCAGGGTGATTTCCTTTTTGGCGAACTCGTTGTAGAGCCGCATTCGCAGGGACACATGGCCGCTGTTGGCCCCGTGCGTGCCAATCCCCTGGGTGATCTGAAGCAGCTGGGCCGGTGACAGGTTGATGCCCAGCTCACGGGCCGCCATCGCGCGTTTGAGGATTTCGCCGCCGTTGTGAACCACATCATCGTGCAGGACGCGCGCCAGGTCTTGCGCCTGGGTGCCGGTCAGGCGGTAGGGGTTGTTGCCCAGGAAGCCAGGGATCAGGCCGTTCAGAATACCAGGCAGAACCCGCGCCATCGCTTCGAACCCGGCCATCTCAACGCCGGTGAAGATCGCGTGACCCCAATCGATATCCGGCTGGCCGTCCGTCCGTTGCGACTGGTAGCCGCTCCGCTCCGCGAACCAGTTGCCCGCCGCCTGGGATGCTGCGTCACCGACAGCGCCGGTGATGCCCGCCGCAATCACCGCCGTTGGGCCGTAGAACTCAGGCCCCGTCACCATGCCCGCAGCGCCCGAAAGGGCCGTGTTGGCGATGGGACCAGCGTTGTTGGCCCCCTGGGTCATGACGCGCTGGGCCATGTCCACGGGTGCGTGTCGCCAGTCGCCGCCGCTGATTGACGGGGCTACAGAGAAGGTTTGTCCCTTGTAATCGACATATTTTATGTTTGTCGGATCAACTTTATCCGTGAAGAACCGATCTGGCGGAATGCCCAGGTCTTCCGCATAGATCATGATGCGTTTGCGCAAGTTCTCCTGACTGTTCAGCGGAATGGTGGACGCCTTCGCCAGCGCCCAATTGGACGCCTGGCCGCCGAACTGGTCACCCTGGGCCGGGTCGTAGGCGACAACGCCAGGCGTTGGATTGCCCACGCTGGTTCCATCACCCTGTTGGGGCCGGTAGGGCGTGTTCATCACCTGTCGGCGGGTCTGGTCTATGGCCGCCTGGGACGGCCCGTTCCAGTCGGGCGTGCGGCCCGTGCCTTGCGGGGCCGCGTCGATCAGCTGGGATGCCCTGTCCGCCCAGCTGGTAGTGCTGGGAACGATCTGGTCCGCGCCATAGAACGAAGTGGTGGCCGTGGCCGCCGCGTCCAGCGGGCCAAACCAGGGCGCTGGCTGGCCCGGTGGCGTGCCGGTGCGGCTTCCCATCTGCGGCGGGGTCGGGACGTGCTCCTGGCTGTCCACCAGGCGGGACGTGCCCTGGTTGAAGATGCCCTGGGTGTACCCTGGTTCGCTCTGCCACGTGGCGCTGGGTTCGGTACCCTGGCTGTACTGGTAGTTGCCGGGCCGCTGGCGCTCAGGCTGCGGCCCGGTCAAAGCGGCGGTGAACGGGTCACCGTCCAGCGGTTTCAGCGCCAGGCCGGGCGGTGGCGCTGGGGCAGGCGGCCCACCTTGGGACTGCGTTCCCATCCCGGGCGGTCCGCCCTGGGAAGGCGGTCCTGTTTGGGCGAACGGATCAGCCGCCAGCGGCTTCAGCGACAGACCGACATTCTGCATGTAGTCAGTCGTTCCGGCCCGGTCTGGCACCGTTCCGATGTTGAGCCTAAGCATGGATCAGGTTTCCCAACGCCGGTTACGCCGGTAGTCTTCGAAGAATGGCGGGTTGTCCTGGTACATCGGGGGCCGGTCCAGGTCGGGCGGAACCGGCGGGGGCATGTAGTCGGGAGACTGGCCGGGCTGGGGCCGTTGCAGGAAGGGCGGCCCTGAACGGTCTGGCCCCGGATATGTCGGAGACTGGCCGGGCTGGGGCCGTTCCAGCGTCGGCGGGTTGATCTGGTTCCACAGGTCGCGGCCCATGCCTTGCGCCGCGTCCGCCGCGTTGCCGCCACCCTTCATGACGGAATTGAACGCCTCTTCCGCCGCTTTCAGTGCCCGTTCCATGTTGCCGGGCGGTTCCGCGCGCTGGCCGGGCTGGGGCCGGGACAAGCTGGGGGCCGGTGGTTCCGCACTCTGGCCGGGCTGGGGCCGCTGCAACGCCGGGTCGCCGCCAGGTACCAGCTTGTCCAGGAACAGGCTTTTCAGGTCGCCCGCCGCCTTGCCCACGGGTTCGGTGATTTGGGGTCCAAGCGGTTCGTCGTTGTCGATGCCCACCGCTGCCTTGCCGTAGTCAACCGCGCGCTTGGTCGCGTCCACCGCCGTTCCGGCCCCGTCCTTCAGGGCCTGTTCGGCTTCCATCGCGCGCTGTTTCCAGTATTCCAGGTCCATGCTCGTCTCTCCTTATTGGCTGCCGACTTGGGACCAGCCGCTGGGGCTGTTCGGATCACGCACCACCCAGGCGTTGATGCTGGGGGCAAAAACAGCTTCGGGGTACTTGGCCTTGATTTCCTGTTCGGTCGGCTGCTGGGTCGGATTGGGCACCGTGTCGGTGGATGCTGCCTGGCGGTCCTGGGTGGTCCTGGGCGGCATCGGCTGGTGCTGGTTGCCGTGTTCGAAGGCCAGCTGGTCCAGGCCGTTCAGGGTCGGGTTGTTGGGGTCGTTGGCAATCTGGATTGCCCTTTCCCACAAGTTGATCTTCTTTTTCAGGTTGGGCCTGAGAACGTTCTCGATCAGCCAGGCGTTGGCGTCGGCCAGGTTGGAGATACCCGGAACCGTCTTCATCACCATAGCCGCGTCCATGTCGGTTGGGTTGGTGCCCAACCCCTTCAGCTGCTGGGCCACGAAATCCTGGGTCAGCTTCTGTGCGTTCGACGCCGCCGCCGGATCACCGATTTGGATGCCCGCGTACTGCTGCAACAGGGTGTCGAGTTGCTGCCTGGGAACGCCCATGCTTTCCAGGGTGGACACCACGGCATAGAAGTTTTCAGCACCCGGCCCCTGTACGCCCACGTCCTTCAGGCGGGCTTGCAACAGGTCCAGCTTGTGGTCCAGCTCCTGGGACACCTGGCCTTCCTGGGCGATTTTCTCGTACCGCTTGACGCGGGCTTCCACGATTTCCTTAGCCCCCGCCTTCTCGCCCACATTGATTTGCGTGGTTGCCTGGGACGGGTAGCGTTCCACCTGGCCGGTGCGTCGGTTCAGGCCAAAGTGCTGGTCGAACTCGCCTTTGTCGTTCAGCAGCGGTTCCAGCTGGCTTCCGCTAGCCTGTCCGCTAGCCTGGCCGCTAGCCTGCCCCGGTGGCTGCTGGCCGCCCACTTCGCCGGTGCGCCGGTCCACTTCGGCCAGCACTTCCTGAACCGTGCGCGCCCGGCCCGTCGCCTTGTCGAAGAAAACGCTCTGGTTGGCCTGAACCGCTGCTGGGTCGGCGTGCTGTGCCGCTGGCGAGTTCGGATCAGCGGACAGGAACCGCTTGGCCCCGCTGCCGCCCAGGAAGTGGGCCACCACCAGGTTGCGGTTGGTCGCCGGGATACCGGCCCCTTGCAGTTCCGCCGCGTTCTCTTTGGCGTACTCTCCCGCCATTGCGCCGGAAACTTCCTCATCGTTGCGCAGTGCCTGGATTTGCGCCTTCACAGCCGGGTCATTGACGTTGGCGTTCGGCCCGATCTTCATGTCAATGAAGGCCCGGCCCTTGGACAGCATCAGCCGTTCCCAGGTGCTTTCAATGAACTGGTCGGGGCCTTGCGCGCTGCTGTTCGGGTTGGGCGGGGCTGAACCCGAACTGCCGCCTTCGAAGCGCCGCCGCGCGTCCCGGAACCCGGCTATGTCGAGATTGCCGCCCGGTCCACCCGCTGGCCCGCCTGGCGGGGCCGCTGGTGGCTGCTGGCCCGGTGCCGGTGGCGCGGCCATGCCGCCCATGCCGCCGATCTGCCGCCCGTCCAGCGTGCGATAGCCGCCACGGTAGGGGTTTTGGATGAACTTCGGCGTGCCGCTGCTGTAGTCCCAAACACCCGCTTCGCCCGCCACCGCGTAGTTGTCTTTGGGGTCGCGGAACAGGCTTTCCGCGCCCTTCTGCGGAGCCAGCATCCAGGCCAGGCGTTCTTTGGGGTCGGTGATCTTCCCCAGCATTTGCTGCTGGGCCTGGTAGGTCTGGTTGCCGCGCTCGACCTTCTGCTGTTCCAGCTGCATTTGCAGCTCGCCCAGGCGGTTCTGTCGCTCGCCCGACACCAGGCGCTGAATGTCGCCCATCGTGTCCAGCGCGCCGGGGCCAAGGTCGTAGGGCCGTGCCTGTTGGAATGCCATGGATCAGTACCCCGCCGGGCGTGGCCCGGTCCAGTCAATCGGGCCTTGGCTGGTCGCTGTCTGGCCGTAGCCGTACAGGCCGCCTTGGGTTGGGCTGGTGGCGGTCATGCCGCCGTAAATACTGGACAGGCCGCCGATACCCTTGGAAATCGCGCTGCCGGTGGTCAGGTAGCCGCTGGCCTTGGCCGCCGCCGCGTCCTGGTTCGACTGGTTGACGTTGCCCGTCCCGGTCTGGACCAGGTTGTTCATGGTGTTGCCGTAGTTTGTATTCAAAGTTGACAGATTTGATAGATTAGTCTGGCCCAAATTGTTCAGAGCGGTGCCCTGGCCGGTCGCCAGGTTGGCGTTGGCCGTGCCCTGGTTGGTCGCCAGATTGGCAAGCGCGGTTCCGCGTCCCTGTTGCATGTTGGCGACATTGCCCGCCGCGTTCTGTGCGTTGGTCGCCAGGCCGGAAAGCCGGTTGAACTGGTTGCCGTACTCCTGGCTCGCCATGCCCTGGCCGAACTCCTGGGAGCCTTTGAGTTGGGCACCCGACAGCAGCATGCCGCGCGATGCCGCCGAACGATCTATGGCTTGCTGGCCCTGCTGGAAGCGCCACGCATAGGACGGGTCTTGCGCCTGGAAGCTGTACGGCCTGGCCTGGTCTTCGCCGGGCCGGGCAATTCCCATCATGTCATGCAGGCCCATAAGGCTGTTCGTGCTGGCGAACGGGGATAGCGTGTCGATAGCCTGGCCGTAGCCCTGGCCTACCTGCTGGTTGGCGGTGCCGAACCCGGTGTCCAGTGCGCCGCGCGCCGTGTCGTAGGCGTGGCTGTTGTCGGTCAGCTGCTGGCGGTAGGTGTCCTGGGCCAGTCCGGTGTTTTTGTTGTAAAGGTCTTGTGTAAGCGCCTTGTTTTCGGCTGTCGCCTGGCCTTGCAACGCTGCCGCCTGCTGGGCCGCGCGCTTCTGTGCCGACGCCGCTTTTGATCCCGCGATACCCTGGGCCGCCGCGCCTGCGACAGCCGCCACGCCCATTACTGCCGCTGCTGGCATGCTCTGATTTCCTCTCTGGTAATGCCGAGTAAGTGCTGGTCCAGCAGCTCGCCGCGCTTCATGTAGCTGGCCCGGTTGGTGCCTTCGTCCTGCATGCCCACGGCCCGCGCGAAGCGCAGGGCTAGCGTGTTGCTAGCCGGAACATGGGTTATCACCTTCTGGCAAGCGGTGTTCTCGATCATCCAGGCCAGGCTGTTCCTGGCCGCTTTGATGGCCGGGCCGCCGCGATATAGCGGCAGAATGCAGGTGTGGACTTCGAACAGGATGGTGGAGTGCGGCATGTACATGAAGACGCCAACCCGCTGCCCATCGTGCTCCGGTGCCAGGTAGTAGATACCAGGGGCCATGACGGGTTCGAACTGGTCAGGCGGTGGCGCGAAGTCGTCGGAGATATGCGGCCATATCCGCCGGTTGGTCATGACGCGCTTGATAAAATCACTGTCCCAGGTCTGCACGGCTAGGTGATTTCCACGCCGCTGATGATGGCGGTGATGGTGCCGGAAACACTGGCCTGGGCCTGAATGCTGCCGCCCGCCTCAACCACCAGCCCTTCCAGCTCCGACGCGATGTAGGTTTCGCCACCGCCAACGGACAGCTGGTTCAGCGCCATGTTGCCGTCCGCGACACTGCCGCCGTTGGTAACCACGTGAACCAGGACGGTTGCGGCGGTGCCGGTGGTGTTGGTCAGGATCACCCGTTTCGTTACCGCCTTGGTGCCGGTCGGGGCCGTGTAGATCGGGGCTATCGTGGTTGCCAGCTGGGCCGCCACGAACTGCCGGGCATTCATCGCCATTTTGTCTAGCCTTTGAAGAGGGTTTCGGTTTCCAGGTCTTTCAGCCGGTGGGACAGGGCCGCAATCCGGCCCGCCGCGTCGGTGGCGAATGCCTGGGCCGTTTCCAGGTCGTAAACCGCCTTTGCCAGCCGCTGAAGGATGCCGTCTGGAAAGGGAGTTAGAACGGCATCTAGCTCCCAATCACCCATGCTATCCTGGCCGGTTTGGTAGTCCTGTGGTGGCGGGAAGCCGTTCGTGAACAGCAGTTCGGTTTCGATGGCTCCCAGCCTGGCCTGTACCGTGGTGTCGTTGTAGCTGCCGCCGCTGCCGCCGCCGCCCGCGCCGTCACCGCTGAACAGCGTATCCAGCTCCAGCCGGTCCAGCCTGCCGCCCACGCCTTCGTCCAGGCTAGCAATGATAGCCTTGCGTAGCTCATCGAAAAACCTGACCCATTCCCTGGTCAGCTGGCCGGTGCGCGGGTCCACCAGGCCGGTGCGGGGCGGTTCCGGTAGCGTGGTCATTCCCAGCCCCTGTCAAGTTCAGCGGTGGCCCCGATCAGCGCCACCTTCACGGGGTCGGCCAGCGTCAACCGCAGATACCGTTCCCGAAACTGACCCATGCGATACCAGCGAACCCGCCGCCGGTACTGCCCGATCCGGCCCAGCGTGGCCCACCGCTCGTTGGACCAGGTGCGCCCGCCATCGTCGCTGAATTGGATCATCGCTTGCGGGGTGGCTCCAAAGCCCGTGGTGCGGCCCACGCCGGTTTCCAGCTCCAGTTCCAGCCTAGCCATCTTCAGGCGCTGGCCGGTCGCGGCCACGGGTGCCGACACCGCTTCACGCCGAATGCACAAGCCGTTTTCGGTCGGTTCGTCCAGGTCCAGCGTGTAGAGCTGGCCCGTCTGATAATCTCAGACCTCTTGCTGATTGTAGGCGTCCGCATAAGCGTTGACGCGCCAGCGGGCCAGGCCCCGCCCTTCGCTGTCGCGGCTTTCGCGTTCGTGCCAGAGCTGGGTGGATGCGTCATAAACCCATGTCGCGGCATCCGGGAAGGTCAGGACATAAAAGCTGTGCCCTTCCTGGGAGTAGGTGAAGGCTAGCGCGTCGGCTAGCGTGGCGTAGCCCTCTATAGCATGTTCAATCGCGTGTGTAGAGACGCGCTGTGGTTGGTAGCCCGCCGCGCGATACACAATGCCGTCATCGCCCAGCCAGAACACTGAATTATCCATCTTGGCGACACTGCCCGCAGCGGCACAGCCGCGTTCCAGGACGGCCCCGCTAATCCGCTGGAATGGGAAGTCCGCGCCGCCGGTGTTGCTCCAGACCTCAATCGACTTGACCCCGAACAGCCAGACTTCGCGGTGGTCCGTGAACACCCTTACCAGGTTATCCGGGTACGTCTCTGCCGTGGCGAAGTCCAGCGCGTCATACGCCGTCGCTTCCAGCAAGTTCGAGATGAACCACTGGCCGCTATCGCGCCGCGTGAAGAGGAAATACCCGTCCACATACGAAACCGAACTGGCGCGCGGAAAATCGGGGTCGGTGATCGCTTCCAGTATCGTTCCGTCATACACGGTGCCCCTGCCGTCATTGACCACCACCAGCTGGCGGCCATTGTCGGCCATGTCCACCGGGCCACTTGTGCGCGCCCGGCCTGCCAGATTGCCCAACAGGGTGCCGGTGCCGCTGGACGACACACTGAACAGCTGGTCACCGCTCACGGCATACAGGGTGGTTCCCATGACATGCAGCCCGCGAATGGGGCCGGTGCCGATGGTGCCGAACAGCGTTAGCCCAGGGGTGCCGTACAGAACCACCGGGCTTCTGGCGTCCTGGGGGGCCGCTTCAGCGAAAAGATTGACGACGCGCTGGGCGGATAGCGGAAGGCTACGCGCCTGGTAGCTCTGCGTTGCGAAGGGTATCTTCATGGCGCGCTGTCCGCCACAATCCGCGCCTTGCCCACCATGGCCGTGGTGGTCTTGCCCAGCGCGTCCTGAAGCTGAAGTTCATGGTGGAAGGTGCCGCACAAGCGGTCTGTGTCGGATGGCACCAGGTACACCGTGACTTCGCCGTTTTCCGCGTCGGTGATGGTCCCGGTCTTGGAAACGCGGGGTCGGCATCCTTGGGCGTCGGCCAGCACCCACAATGCTGTGGCGTTGGTCAGGTCAACTTTGGTGCAGCGGTCAGCCGCGCGCACGGTCACCACCAGGTCCACGTCATCGCCGCTCGCCATGCTGAAATTCTGGTTTTTCACCTGGGCACCCATGTTGCGTTTAAGCTTTTGGTTGGCCGCTTGGTGCCCATCAGGGCTATCCGCTGGCTGAAGGTGTTGGGCAGTTCCCTGGAACCGGATGCAGTGCCGGTCAGATCAGCCAGGGCAAGCGATGCCGTGCCGGTGATCGGGGGCAGGGATGCCGTGCCGCTGGCGCTGCCGGTCAATACCCCAAGGGCATTTGCAGCATTGCCGGTGATCTCGTCGGGCGTGGCCCCCGGCGGTTCGGTCAGGGTGTAGACGGCATAGGCGCTCAACTGCCGGCCATGCAGGACGGCGGTGGCCCCGCTCAGGTCCGCGACAGGGTCTTCGCCGTAGGTCGATGTAACGTCGAAGGTGTCGTTGAAGTTGACGCCGGGGCCAGGTCCGCCGGTCAGAACCACATCGGCGTGAACCCCGATCAGAACAGCCTGGTCAACAAAAACCGGCGGGTCGAACTCGTAGCGGGTCCAGCCGGACGGCAGGGACGTGCGTTCGACGCTGGCCCCAACCAGAAGGCCGGGTTTGGGGTAGTTGGGCGCGTCCACCGCGTAAAGCACGCCGCGCGCATGAACGTCGCCTCTAGCCGTCCAGTTGTGAACGATCACCGCCTTGACCCAGCAATCAACGCCAGCGGAGTGAAGCTGAAGCACCAGCCCGCCTGCCGGGTTCAGGTTGCTTTCCTCGCTCGCGAACGTGCCAACCGATGGCTGGCCGAAGATTTCGTCCTGGTCGGCCCAACTGATGGTGCGGGTTTCATAGGCCCCCCACTCAACCTGTCCCCACAGGTTGGCAACCACTTGGTCTTCGAAGGTGTCGGCGTTCTTGAAGCTGCCGTTGCTGCCCCGGTAGCCGTCTTCCGACCACTGAAGCTGGAACGCCTCATAACTGTCGTACAGGGTGCTTCCGGCGGTGATGGCGATTTCCGCCACGTGAACCGGGCTAGCGAAGGTGTAGCCGATGCAGTAGCGGTTGCCGACAGTGCGAAGCGTGGTCGCCGGATTGCCGTCAAACGCCTTGTCGGTGCCGTGCCCGCCGATCACCGAAATATCGTATTGGTCAAACACGGTGGACCAGATCGGGTCTTCTTTGTAGGGCGGGAAGGTGGTTCCGCCCACCAAGGGGATGGCCGCGCCGCCCACGGTTTCCCGGAACTCCATTTCAGCAATCTCGGACACCAACCATGTGCCGTCGCCAATGTCAGGCTGTGCCGTGGTCGAACCCTGAAGCAGAACTTGCCAGTACCGCACCGTGAGCTTGAAATTGCCGGTGGCCTGACTGGTCAGACTGCCCAGGACGCCAACCGGGGCCGGGTAGGTGATGGACGATATGAACGCGGTGTCCTCGCCATCGTCCGCCGAACTGTCTTTGGTGTAGAGAAACCGGATGGTGTGCGAACCGGGATCAAGCGCCGTGGTGAACTCCTGCCAGCCGTCGCCGTCGCCGGAAACGCCCGGTTCACCCGGTTCCAGAACATCCGTCCCGTCAATCAGGATGCGGAAGAAATCATAGTTGTTCTCGGATGAAACCTCATAGCGCACGGTCAGGCTGTCGCCCGGTGCGGCGAACGCGCTTAGCTCAAAATAGGTTTCTTCGTTGTCGTCAATGTCGAGAAAGCGCAGGGCTTTGGCCGTGCCGCCCACCGCGTCCGCCCGGTCCACGATACCGCCCGTGGTCCCGCTGATTTCTTCCGGGACGGTGCCGCTGTCAAAGGTCAGTTCAAGCGGCACGGGTGTATCCCTTGATGGTGGCGTGCATGTAGACCTTGCGCACCCGTGGCGGGGGCCAAGTCACCGTTCCGGCGGATACCGACAGCGTATCGTATGCGTAGCCCTCGCCTAGCCCAATGCGGGGTTCGATGTGGATACCGGATGCGGTGCCGGTCAGGTCGCCCAGGCTGGGCGATGCCGTGCCGGTCACGCGGACGATGCCCGTTGCTGCCCCGGTCACGGGGGCCAGTTCAGCCGTGACACTGCCGCCCGCGCCCGGTGCCCCTGCCGCAGCACTGGTCAAGGTGCCAAGGGATGCTGTGGCCGTGCCGGTCACGCTGCTGCCGGTGGCCGAACTGGTCAGCGCCGCCAGGGTGCCCGATGCCGTGCCCGCCGCACCGCGCGCGCCGCTGGCCGCGCTGGTACAGGCCGCCAGGGTTCCGGCTGCCGTGCCCTTGACGGTGCTGCCGGTGGCCGTGCTGGTGCATGCCGCCAGGGTGCTGGATGCCGTGCCGGTTTCGCCGCGCACGCCGCTGGCGGTGCTGGTTGCTGCCGCCAGGGTGGCCGCACCCGTGCCGGTGACGGTGCTTCCCGATGCCGAACTGGTACACGTGCCGAGAGTGGTTGCAACCGCGCCCGTGACGGTCGCAAGGCTGAGAACCTGAAGTTCCGCGTTGGTCTTGCGAACCGGGAAATACTGGAACCGGCGGACATAGCCGTTCAGGTTGTCGTTGCCGGTCAGGCGTTCGCCCAGCGTCATCCTCGTGACGGTTGGCAGCGTGGCACTGGCATCGGTCCCCACAGCCGCGCCATTGTTACTGCCCGCAATGTCGTTCAGCGTATAGGCGAAACTGCTCCGGTTGATCGTCCCCGCCGAAATCGGGTTGGCAAGCTGGACGCTGGCCTGTGTCACGCCGCCGTCTACGACAATGGCATTCAGGACGCC
>Ga0247820_10001397_pt1 | contig 13588 bp, 18 predicted proteins | sample 13C_Glucose_Day1_2_FD_192480 | JGI IMG/M metagenome (GOLD analysis project Ga0247820, IMG submission 192480) | Soil microbial communities from agricultural site in Penn Yan, New York, United States - 13C_Glucose_Day14 | ecosystem: Environmental > Terrestrial > Soil > Agricultural land | place...
AGAGGGCGCCGGTCAGGGTGGCGTCGACCTCGATCCGCACGTCCAGGTCCCCGGCGATGTTCAGCTGGTCGCTGTGCGGGGTGGTGACGGTGCCGGTGTCGTCGTAGATCTCCAGGTGGCTGGACGGGGACGGCACCGAGATACGGATGGGCGTGTTGCGGGACAGCTGCCGGTAGTACGGCGACAGGGGATTCCGCGGGGAGTAGCGGCCGTCCCGGTTGTCCAGCGGGAACACGTACTTCGACGGGTCCGCCTCGGACGCCCACGACGACAGGCCGCGGGTGCCGGTCATGTCGGACTCCACGCGGACGTCGTCGCTGATGTCCGTCCACACACCGCCCAGGTTCAGCTCGGTGGTGATGTCCACCCGCTACCCCTTTCCTTGCCCGTAGGCCCTTTGCACGCTGCCGCCGCCCACGACCTTCACGGAGCGGCGCATGAACCGGTTGAAGTCGTCCTCGCTGCCGATGAATCGGACGGTCAGCTCCCGATCGGCGGCCGCCGTGCGGCGCACCCCGGCCGGTGTGGACACGGTGGCCGCCAGCTCGGCGCCGCCCATCAGGCCGTCCATCTGCTTGTGCAGCCGCGGTGCCTGCGCGGCGATACCGCGCTGGAAGCCCTCGACGAGCGCCCGCCCGGAGTACGTGGTGTAGCCCCTGCCGGAGAAGGGCCCCTCCTTCGCCGGGGAGAACGGGAAGAAGTCTCGGGCCGCCGACACGACGCTCTTGGCCGCGTTCTTCACCGAGCCGAGCATCCCCTTGATGCCGTCGATGAAGCCGCGGATCAGGGCCTGGCCGGCGCCCCGCAGGAGCCCGCCCAGGTTTCCCAGCGCCGACCGCACCCGTCCAGGCAGGCCGCGCACCCAGGCGATCATGGACAGTGCCTTGTTCACGGCGGCGTCCCGCATCGACTGGAAGCTGGAGGTGGCCCGCTGGCGCAGGACGCCGAGCAGGGACGACAGGGCTGAGCTCAGCCGCCCGGGCAGGCCGCGCACCCAGGCGACCAGGGCCAGCGCACGAGCGATCGCCCAGTCCTTCGCCTGCCCGAAGAAGCGGGCGACCTTCCCCGGGATCTGGCCGAGCCAGTCGATCCCGGCGAGGATCAGGCGCACCGCGCCCTGGACCTTGGCCCAGATCCAGTTCCACGCCGCGAGCGTCCAGGCCTTGACCTTGTCCCAGTTCGCGATGATCAGCGCGACCAGGCCGATGATGATGGCGATGACCCAGCCGATCGGGCCCAGCGCGATGAACCACGAGGCGGCCATCCGCAGCGCCCACGCGGTCGCCCGCGCGGCCATCATCGCGTAGCGGGCGATGGTGACCGCGGCGATACGGATGATGGACTTCAGCCACGTGGCGGTCGCGCGGGCGGCAGCGGCCGCCCAGGCGGCGGCCGTGCGCGCGGCAGACGCCACGGCGGAGGCCGCGATCCGGGCGCCGGACCTGATGCTGGTGGCCGCCGTGGACACCCACCGGCGGGCGAGCAGGCCGAGCCGGGAGTTCATCATGTCCGTGACGGAGTCGACGGCCGACGAGGCGGCCTTGAACGCCTTGAACGCCACGACCGCGCCGAGGATCGAGTAGGCGAGGGCCTGCACCATCTCGGGCGGCATCGCGTTGATGACCTCGGCCAGCTGCAGCGCGACCGCCGCGGTGACCCCGATCAGCGGGGCGAACGCCACCAGCAGCTTCATCGCCGTGGTGGCGAGCGTGCCGAGGGTCTGCGCGCCCTGCTTCGCCAGCGCGACGAACTGGGCGAACCCCTCGCTCTCGCTGAGGCCCTGGCCCCACTTGGCGAACGCCGCGGTGGACTGTTCGAACCCGCCGGACATCTCGTCCGACATCGGCAGGAACGCTTTGATCACGCCGCCGATCCCGACCGCGATGTTCTTCAGCCCGAACAGGAACGACTTCAGGTTCTGGCCGGCGACCTTGGCCATCGAGTCGGCGAACTGCTGCAGCCCCTTGCCCTTGGTGGAGCGGTCGATCTCGTCGATGAACGCCTCGAACGCCTTCGCCGCCTCCTTCACGAACGGCGTCAGCGCCGGCAGCAGACGGCGCACGACCTGCAGGCCCTTGGTGAACACCGGCATCGTCGTCGAGCTGAGGCTGTCGGACCACTCCTGATGGTCCTTCTTCAGGCCGACGAACTCCTTGGCCATCGCCCGCGTGTGCGGCGGCATCTGCGCGAGGGCGTCGGTGTAGGCCTGCTGCTTCTCGGCGGCGTCCTCGGCGCCGGCGGCGGCCGCCTTCTGCGCTTCCTCGGCGAGCGCGGCCGCGTCGGCAACGTCCTGCATCTGCGGGCCTGCCGCCAGCTGGAAGGCCTTCACCGCCACCCCCGCGGAGGCGAACGCGGCAGCCATGCCGCCCACGCCGGCGGCCACGGCAGCAGCCACTGGCACACCGACACCGAGCCCGGCCACGGCCTTGCCGAGCCCGGCCAGCTTGGCCTTGGCGCTGTCGACGCCTTCGCGCAGGGCGTCGGTGTCGATGCCCAGGCGGACCGTCATCGAGGCGAGCGTGGCCAAGGCCATCACCCCCTCGGGACGCTATGGAGTTGCGGAGTTGAAGCTGCCGCCGAGCGCGGCGTTCGCCATCTGAGCGATGCGGAACAGGTCCTCGGGGCTCTTGCGGACGGCGCCCTTGTCCCACGGGATCAGGAAGTCCGAGACCTTCGGGGTCTTCTGCCCCTTGCCGCGGTTGACCGCTGCGATCGTCGACGCGATCACCGCGGCCTGGACGTCGCCGCGCGCGTCCCCGAGCGGGCCCGTCAGCCGCTCATACGCCCGCCACTCGGCGAGCTCGGCCGACCCCATGTCGGCGAGCAGGTGCCGGACCGAGCGGGCACCGAGGTGCGCGGCCAGACGGAAGTAGAACTGCCGCTCTGGCCGCGCCCTCAGTTTCCCGTGAGCTCCTTGACGTCCTCTTCCGTCATCTTCGACAGGCGGGTGGCGACGTCACACACCCGCTGCAGGGCGCGGGCGGACTTCTCGCCGAGGCGCTTGACCTCGGCCGGCGAACGGAACAGCTGCCGGCCGGTCTCGTCGACGATGGTTGCGGCGGCGAGCCGGGCCCGGAACCCCTCCAGGCCCTCGGCGCGCACGGACGCGCCGTCCTTGCCGACGAACTGCGACTCGAACTTGTCCCGCTCGGTGCCGGGCATCTCCCGCACCCGCACCGTGCCGCCCCACTCGGGCACGTCCACGTCCTCGTAGGCGAGGTCGTTGGAGTTGAGGATCTGCTCAGCGGACAGGTACGTCACGATCAGGCTCCCGTCGTGATCTCGGGCTTGCCGGACACCTTGAACGTCAGCGACGCGGCGAGCTTGTCGTCGTGCGGCGCCTCCGGCTCGAAGTTCGTCAGGACCGCCGCGAACGCCCAGGACCCCAGCGCCTTCGGCCAGAGGATCTTGTAGTTGCGGGGGGCGTCGTCCTCGAAGTCGGCGACCAGCGCGTCGTGCTCACGCGGGTCGTAGTTGACCTCGATCTCGACCTCCCCGCCGTCCTTCAACCCGCCGATGAACTCCCGCCACGCGTCCGGGGAACCGTGGCTGGTGACGTCCAGGGTCTCCCGCTCCAGACCGGGCGGGGTGATGTCGGTGACGTTCGCGATCGACGTGAACGTCTCGGGGCCGGCACCGTCGCCGCGCTGCAGCTGGGTGCCGAAAGCGTCCAGACCAGCCATGGCCTGTCCTCCTTACGCTTTGGTCAGCCACACGCGATAGCTGACGTTGATGTGCCTGATGTCGGGGTCCGGGTCGCGGACCTGGGTGTGCTGCTCGTGCGCGATGGACACGTCACGGAAGCCGGCCACGTCGAGGGGCTGCCGGTCCAGGGCGCCGTCGAGGGCGGCCAGGATCAGCGAGGCCTCCTTGTAGCCGCGGTACTTCGACCACACGTGCAGCACGACGGAGGCTTCCAGGCCGCGCTGGTTGTGGGCGTCGTCGGTGGTCTCCGTGATGGAGCCGAGCGAGACGTAGGGGTGCGGCTGGTTCTCCGGCACCTCGTCGAAGACGCCCGTGACGAGCGCCATCAGCGGAGCGTGCCCGGTCAGCCGGGCGTACACGGCCTGCTGCAGCGGCCACAGAGCAGCCGTCACGGGGTCACCCCTTCCCCCGCTTCTCCGCCCGGGCGATCTTGCGTTCCAGGCGGGCGATGTCCTGCTCGGCCTCGGCCTTCTTCTCCCGGGCACGCTGCAGCTGACGCCGCCAGGTATCCACCAGGGACATCACACGCCGCCTCCCATGTGCCGCCGGAACGCCGCCCGGTAGGTGCGGGTGACCTGGCGGCGGTGCTCGTTGAACGCGGGCAGCAGGTAGGGCTGATCGGGCATGGAGCTGGTGCCCTTCTCCACGTAGTAGGCGTACTCGAGCTGGTCCTTCTCCCACACGCCGACCTCGGCCCGGCCGAAGTGCTCGTTCACCCGCCGGTCGAGGGCCTGCCACAGGTCGCCCTTGTCGCGCGGCACCCGGTCCTCGGCCGTGTCGAGTACGCCGTCCGCCCACTCGTTGAGCGTCTCGGCGCGGGCGGCGTCCATCGCCCGGGGAATCCGCCCGATGGCGCGCAGCGCGTCCTGCAGGCCGTCCAGCCGTGCCCTTCGAGCCATGGCCGTCAGGGCAGTTGGACCACGGCGACGTCCACCGAGGTGGCGTCGCTGTAGGTGATGGCGGCCCGGCCGGTGGCCGGATCCCGGTACGGGGACCGCAGCGGCACCACGGCGGTGCCGGCGGCCGGCACGGCCAGTGCGGCGTCGCCGATGGCGAGGCCTCCGACGGTGCCGGGGGTGGCGATGGTGACCGTGGCCGGGGCGGCGCCGTCGTTGCGGACCAGGAGCAGCAGGTGCGAGCCGACCGGCGCGGTGTCCCCGCCGCCCGACGCTGCCGCCCACGCCGGTTGCAGGCCGCCGAGGGGGACCGGCTGGGGGTTGAGGTCTGCCATCTCATCAGCTTCCTGTCGTGGGCTGGCGGACGGTGCAGTCCGCCCGCAGGTAGGTGCCGGGCTCGGACGGCTCGAAGAGGGCGATGACCTCCAGCACCCGGCCGGGTGGCCGGAGCTCGTCGCCGCGGCGCACGTCGGTACCGGGGTGGAAGTACCAGGTCTCGTTCAGCTCGGCGCCGGACTGGTCGGCGGCCTGCCGCTCCCGCGCGGACGGCTGCGAGCGGCGCGCGCGCGGGCTGCCCGCGTGGGCCCAGGTGGTTTCCCGGCCGCCCCCGCCGTCGTCCACGGTGGACGCCCGCCACACGGGCACGCTCGTGTTGAGCAGCCGGCCGACGCGGCTCACCGCGACCTCACCACCGTGGCGCCGCCGCCGAAGCGGGCGGCGAGCTGCTCGCGCAGGTAGTCGGGCAGCTCCACCTCGGTGATGCGGCCGCTGTCGCCGTACTGCACCGAGTAGTCCCCGATGCGCTCGGAACGGACGTCCTTCGCGGCCAGGCCCTCGCCGTCCGGCTGAGACCGGTAGGCGATCAGGGTGGCCGCGGCGATCCGGCACACCAGGTCCACGATGTCCGCCGGGACCTCGGGCAGACCGTGCGTGTACGTGACGGTGACCTCGGCCGGCTCGTAGCGGTAGGACCAGCCGCGCGCCAGCCACAGGCGGCCGGAGCGCAGCTTGTAGCCGGTGCCGGTCAGCGCCGCGCCGTCGACCTCGACGGCCTGCACGGACCGCACGGGCGGCCCGGGCAGGGACAGCCACTGTGAGTCCTCGCCCTCCAGGGTGACGGTGGACGTCGTCTCGCTGATGGGGACGCCGGCCGCCTCACGCACGGCCGCGCTCGCGACGTCCAGGTAGACGCCGACGAGCGCGGTCTCCGACTCGGCGACGGTCAGGCCGCGGGCGGTCAGGTCGGCCACCGTCGCCAGTGGTTGCAGTGCCACGGTGGCCTCCCGTCACTCGGCCATTTCGATCAGATCGGCCTTGGTGAAGTTCGCGGCGTCCTCGCGGGAGGCCTTGCCCTGGCGCACCACGTAGTCGATCCACTCCGACTTCGGGGCGTTGACCGGCGGCCGGCCCGCCCCGGTGCCGGGGGAGGAGACGATCTCCTGACGCGGCTGCGGGCCCGGCTCGTCGCGCTGCTCCGGCTCGGACAGGCGCTCGGTCCGCGGCTGCGGGCCGTCGTCGCCGGGCCTGTCGCCGGGCTTGGACTTCGCCTCGGTCCGCGGCTTGGGCCCGTCCGGTACGGCCTGCTCGGCGGGCTCGTCCTCCGGCCAGCTCCACTCCCCGGTGCCCAGGCGCCGCTCGATGGACTCCCGCGTGAACGGGCTGCCGACGACCGTGCGGAACAGAGCGCCGGCGCCGCCGCGGAGCAGGACCTCCGCGCCGTCCTTCAGCTCTCGCCCGGCCATCAGATGATCACGTCCGCGGCGGCAAGGCCCTTCGGCCGGATGACCTTCGCGCCGTACAGGTGCAGGCCCTTCACGATGTCCGCGAAGCCCTTCTCCTTACGGGTCGCCTCGGTCTTGTTGATCTGCTCCGCGTAGGAGACCGCGCCGTTGTACCCGGCGATGACCAGCTTGCCCGCGCCCGCGCCCGGACCGGCGGGGGCGTTGTTGGACTTGCGGATGGAGAAGCCGGCCGCCTCACCGACCATGCCGTTCGTGCGGGTCGCCGCGGCCTGCGCGTCGCCCGTACCGACGAAGCGGTCGTCCTTCTTGAGCAGCCCGTAGAACGCCGGCGTGACGACCGCCCAGCGGCCCTCGTCGGGCACGTCGTCCTCGTCGAGGACCGTGCCCAGGTCGACCAGCAGGTCGTAGGCGTCGCCCGCCGCGGCCAGGGTCTGCTCGGCGATCAGGTTCCCGGCGTCGATGCCCGCGGCCATGAGGCCGGCCACGTACTGGTCGGCGACGTCGCGCAGCTTGTACGCGGCCTTGCGGGCCTGCTCGGTCAGCACGCGGCCGCCGTTGAAGGCCTGCCGCTTCTCCACGTCGTCGACCTCGAACGCGAAGTACTTCGACTGGTCGATGGTCAGGACGCTGTCGACGTCGTCGACGTCCTCGATGGTGATGTCGACGTGCGGCGTGTAGTCGCCGATCGTCGGCTCCACCAGGGAGGTGATGTGGACGGTGTCGCCGTAGTTGGCGATGTCGCCCTCGTAGTCCCTGTTCACGACGCCCGGGGCGGCGTAGACGTGGGACTTCTCCAGGGTGACCAGGAGGTTGGCGTTCCACACTTCCGGCTTGAAGGCACTGATGGCCATGAGGTTCTCCTCGAACGGGGCTTACCGGGTAAGGCCGAGGTAGTCGTCCAGGCGGCCCTCGCTCTGGGCCTTGACGATCTCGGCGTGCTTGCCCGCCGCCGACAGACGCTTGACGTCCGCCTCGGTGAGCTGGGTGGGCCGGGCACTCCCCTTGCGGGCGCCGGAGTCAGCGGTCCCGTGGAACCGCTTCGTGGTGCCGCCTTGCGCGGCCAGATACGGCTTGGACCTGACCAGGTCCTCGATCGCGTCGGCGACCTCGTCGGCGTCGACGTTGCCGTCGGCGTCGACCTCGAACTGGGACAGGTCCAGGAACTTGTAGGCGTCGGCCGGGTCGGCGAGCTTCCCGGCCGCCGCCGCCTTCACCTCGGCCTTGACGATGCGCTCGTTGGCGCGGGCGAAGGCGGCCTGCTCGGCCTGGCGGACGCGGGCGTCCTGGCCTTCCTGGTCGCCTCCGGTGTCCCGCTCGGCCAGCTGCCGCTCGAGGTCCCGGCGCCGCTCACGCTCGGCCTTCAGCTTGCCCTTCATCGTGTCCAGGGCCTTCTTGCCCGGATCGCCGAGCTGGTCGGCACCCTCCGGGTCGTCGTCGTCCTGCCCGCCGTCGCCGGTGTCGTCGTCCTGGCCGTCACCGTCACCGTCACCGTCGCCGGTGCCGCCGTCGTCCTGCCCCTCGTCGCCGCCGTCGCCTCCCTCGGCGCCGTCGGCGTAAACGGTGAACGGGTCGGCGTAGGGGTGGGCCCATCCGGGCGCGTGCGCGCGTGCGTGACGGGGCAGGGTGCGGCGGTTCATGTGATCTCCCATTGCGGGTGAAGGGCCGCGCGTTGCGCGCGGTCAGACGATGTATCCGTTGCGCTTCAGCAGCCGGATGGCGTGCTCGCGGTCGCCGTCGGCCAGCCGGTAGATCTCCTCCGGCATCAGCCGGGGCGTCTTCGCCCGTGCGTAGCGGGCGCCGGCCGCCTTCTCGAACTTGGCGGCGCGTGAGCCGTACAGCCCGCGGCGGGTGGTGCCTTCGCGGGTGGCCTGCACCTGGCGGCCGTAGCGGGTGACTGTGGTCATGCCCCGGCGGGCGTTGACGACCTGACCGATGTCGGCGCCCTCGTTGATGGCCTTCATGCCGGCCTCACCGAACGTGCGCCGCTGCTGCGCCTCGGTCATCTGCTCGAACAGGGCCTTGGGCGAGTCGAGTTTCCAGGAGTCGCCGGGCCGTCGGGGCGCCAGCGTGCAGTTGCAGCGCGGATGCCGCAGGAACCCCTCTGACAGGCTGTACTCCCGCCCGGCGAGGATGATGCACCTCGGGCAGGCGGGCAGCTCCACGACGCGCACGTAGGACACCACCCGGGGGCGGGCGATCATCCCGGCCATGTCGGCGATTCGGCCGGCGTCCGCGACGAGCGTGCGGGTGACCATCTCCAGGAAGTACGCCCCGGACAGGATCGACATGGCGGTGGAGAACCCCCGGCGCAGCCGGTTGAGCGCGATCAGTAGCGGATACACCAGCGGCACCGTCAGGTCACCGGCTGCCGCCGCCGCGGCTTCCGGGTCGACGGTGCCTTCCCCCGCGCCCAGCGTCTTAGCCAGCCACGCCTCGGACGATGTGGCGGCGCCCTGCTGCCCCCGCCGGACCAGCTCGGCGGCGACAGCGGCCTGCGCCAGCCACGAGCCCTCAAGGTCCTGAGGATCGGCCCGCATCCACAGAGCCCGCACGGCGGCCGCCGTCACGGCGGCCTGCGCGGCCCGCTGCTCCTGGTGCCGCTGGTCGATCGCCGGGGCCGTCACGCCGCGTCCTCTGCGTCGCCTGGCCCGTCGCCCGTCTCCTCGACAGACGTGCGGCCGGACAGGACGGAGGCCGCCGCAGCGACCGGGTCCATCTCCGCTTCCCGCTCGCGCATCGCCACGACGTTCGCCACCTCGGTGGGGGTGAGGCCGTAGCGCAGGGCGAGCCACTCGAAGGGGAAGCCGATGTCCTTCAGCTTCAGCAGCGCGTCCGCCAGCTGCGCATACGAGCGGGACTCTGCGTCCGCCCACAGCACCGCGCCGGCGCGCATCGCCTGCGCCTTGTCGTCCTCCCCGCGCGCGAGCAGGATCAGCCGGGCGACCTCACGCAGCGCCTGCCCGAACCACAACTGCTTCTCCTCGACCCGCTTGACCAGGCCCGTCTCGGCGGCCAGCAGAGCATCGCCGGAGAGGTTGGCCATCTTGCCGACGAGGTAGTGCTGGGGGGTGCGGGTCTGCGCGGCCAGGTGCCCGACGGCGACCTCGATGATGCCCGAGTATGCAGCCAGGTTGGCGGCCTGCCACTCAGAGATCTTCGCGTCCTTGCCGGTGATCCACAGCACCCGCTCGACCGCGAAGCGCTCCAGGTCGACCGGCTGCTTGCCGACGATCTCCCCGGCCGCGTTCAGCTTCGGGATCATCGGCCGCTCGGCGCCCATGACCACCCTCTGCGGGAAACTCGCGTAGTCGGAGGCGGTGAACATCTGCGCCCACAACAGGTTGATGGCGTCCTGCATGGCCACCACGCCGGCGACGTCGCTGATCGGGTCGGCCACCAGCATCGGCTTGTTGAGCATCTCCACCAGCGGCACCACACCCATCGGGTTCGGCTGCGGGTTCGGCTCGTCGTCCATCTCTCGCGGCGCCCAGCGGCGCAGCTCCTCGTCGATGTCGGCCTCTTGGGAGCTCTTGTCGCGCTGCCCGATCTGCGGCCGCTGCAGCTTCCACACCTCGTCAGGCAGGTACAAGGTGGCGTAGTCGTAGCCGCCGTCCTGCCACCGCTTCAGCCCAGCCCGCCGACGGCGCCGGGAGCCAGGCTCGTAGGCGACGATGCACTGCGAGGCGTCCTCGAACGTGACAATCGGGTTGTCCTCGTCGTCCGGGTCCCCCCACACCAGCACGAACGAGCGGGCCGAGTTCACCGCGCCCAGAAAACCGAGCTGGCTGTCGGCGTCCAGGCCGTTGACCTGCCACACCCGCCACAGGTCCTCATCAGCCTTCATCTGCCCGGAGGCCTGGAAGCCGGTCACCGTCAGCCGCTCCACCGGACTGTCGGCCACGACCTGTACCCAGTTGTCGCTGAAGTCGGCGTAGCGGTCACCGTGGAACTTCGCGAACTCCTTGGACGCGAACTTCAGCGGCTGGGCGCCGCGGTAGTAGGCGTCGTGCCGGTCGATCTCCGCGCGCCGGCGCAGCAGCTCCGACTCCATGAGGGAGACGAGCCGCAGCGCCTGTTCCAGCGTGGCCATGTACGCCTCCCCTCATGCGGAGTAGAAGTAGGACTCTTCCTTCTCGGCCAGGCCCGCGGCGATGACGTCGCCGAGCGCCTCGTGCGCGAGCACGGAGGCGACACAGGCGTCGATCTTCTGTGCAGGGCTGGCCTTGCGCAGCACGTACAGCCCCGAAGGCCGTTCGGCCTGCCGGGTGTTCTCGACATGCGACTGCGTCAGCTCGCAGCCGTCGTGCGTGAAGCTCGCGGCCCGGGCCCCCTCGGCGGTGTTCCGCTTGACCACGTCGGTCTTCAGGCGCTCGGCCGCCGCGTGCATCTGCAGCATCCGGCGCGTGTACCAGCGGATCACCCGCTCCTCGCCGTACAGGTCGACCCATTCGTCCACCTCGGTGTCCCAGTACGGCGGATCCGCGTACAGGCGGACCACGTCGTAGCGGTTCATCAGCTGGTCCATCGCCGCGCGCACCTCCGCGCGCGGGACCTGGCCGCCGTAGTCGGCCGGGTTCCAGATGGTCGGCTCGTCGTTCCCTCCGTACTGCGGAGTGAACTGGTAGCCGTCCATCGTCTCGGCCCGGATCGCCGTCCAGTCGTCCATGTCGCTGCCGTCGAACCCGAGCACGATCCGCGTGAACGGCCGCACCCTCCGGGGCTTGGCCTTGGCCGCCCACTTCTTCCCGTCCAGCCAGCCCGCCGAACCGGCCACGCACCGGTTGCCGAAGAAGCGCTCCCCCTGCGCCGGGTCCTTCTCCATGATCTCGGCCGTTTCGGCCTCGATCGCGTCCAGGTCGACGTGCGCCGACCCGGCATAAACGATCGTGTGGATCTTCCGCCGGTCCCGCTTGTTGCCGTAGGACAGCGTCTTCGGGGCCTGCGGGTGGTACTTGAAGATGTCCCGCGCCTTCGCCTCGCTGGTGCGCTGCGCGACGGAGTCCTCCGACGGATCCCACGCGTTCGTCGTCTCCATCGACCGGCCGCCCATGCCGGCCGCGCCGCGGCGCTGGGTCTCCGCCACCCGGCGCAGCTTGTTCGCCGTGTTGTACAGGCCGGTCTCGTCCTGCAGCGCGAAGATGATCGGGTTACCCAGCCTGGACAGCGCAGACGACGTGACCACGTCGATGCGGCCCTCGTCGCCGATCCGGGTGAACTCCTCGCCCACGCGCATCCGGTCGGCGAGCGGCCCGAGCTTCACCATGTTCTGCAGGGGCCGGTAGACGTTGGCGACCTGGTCCTCGGACGTGGCCGTCAACTGGATGAGCGGTGTCGGCCACGGCACGCCCATCGGGTCGCCGGGCTCGTACTCGTACCACCAGCCGCACGAGCAGCCGTGATCCGAGCACCGGTACAACTCGCCGCCGCGCGCCCAGCCGTCGAACACGACCGGTCCGGCAGCCTCGGCGAGCACGATCGTCGCCGACCACGGGCCCTTCCCGGTCTTCTGCGGCGCCACGACCTGCGAGCGCCGGTAGTGGAACGCCGGCGCCAACTGGCCCACCACCGCCGATGGCTTCACGCGGTAGTGGTTGACCGTGCACCACAGCTGCCACGGGTACAGCTCGAGGTCCTGGCCAGCACGGAACCCGTCGGGCACCGGGCAGTGGTGTTCGATCCAGTCCGGGACCACCCACATCGTGGGGAAGTCGACGACGAAGTCGAGGTCAGCTGCCTTCGCCACGGGGCACGATCCTCAGCCGGTCACGCGCACTCGGGCGCCGGGCCGCAGGCTCAGCCGCGGGCCTGGACGTCTCCTCTGCCTCAGCGGCCGGGGCGACCTTCCACCGGTTGCGCAGCATGCCCTGCACCGACAGTCCGAGGCTGTCCAGGTAGGCGCGGACCACGCGCTGCAGCTCGACCTTGGCGTCCGGCTGCTCGGCCTGCGCGAGGGCGCGCACGAACAGCGCCACCTCGTAGCCCTGGTCGAGGGCCTCCCACGCGACTGCCTGCGGCTTGGCCCACAGGTCCCGCCACAGCTCGAACTCCCGGTCCGTCATCTCCGACAGCGGCCAGGCCGGCGGCCCACCGGCACGGCCCTCAGCGGGCAGCGTCGTCCATCCGGCCTTGTCCGACGGACGGCTTCGGCGCAGAGCGTTCGGGTCTGGCGGCGGTCCGGAGACCGCGCGGGCTCCGCCCTTGGGCATGGTGATCACTCCTCTACGCCGCGTTGCGCAGCACAGACAACCGTCACCTTGCGTGACGATCTTGACCTTCTGAACCTGACGGACCTCCCGGAGCCCTCCCCGGCGTTCCGGGCCCCCTATTCGCCAGGGGTCACCCCCCATCCCTCTGACCTGCGGCTTTGATCTCAATCATGGCTCTGACCTGCGACTTTGCATTCTGATCACTCTTCGCGATCGTTCCAGCCTCCAGGCTGGTGCCTTGCGGTCTCACGCGAGTGATGAGCCTTGGTCATGGCCTGTAGGTTCGCCCAGTCATGCCCCCGTGGCCCGAGCGGTCCGAGGCCGTCACGGTGGTTGACCTCGGTGGCCCTGGGCCTGAGCAGCGCGGGCATGGCCTCGCACTCCTCGCACTCACACAGGGGATGCGCTCGCAGGTAGGCGGCGCGTGTGCGTGCCCATCGTGCGTCGTAGCCCTTGGACACTGCTGTGGGGCGCTGCTGGCCGGCCTTGCGTGCGCATGCGTCGCATCGGCCTTCCAGGGTGAGGGTGGGGCAGCCTGGTGTGGGACAGACCTGCATGGCCTTACGTGAAGCCATAGGTCACATCCTTCAGGCCTCCGTGGTGTGGGTCCGCGCAGGGCGTGTGTCAGCAGCAACCCGGGTCGTGTGAGCGATGGAGGGTTGGCCCTGCGCGGACGTTTGGGGAGACGACGAAGGCCCCGCTGGTGGGCGGGGCCTCAGGGCGTCTGTGGGTGCCGTTTGCGGGCACAGTTGTACACCGGGATCGTGACAGGTCGCTGACCTGCGGTCAAGCGGCGTCAAAGGTGCGGCGCTTGGCGGCGAGGGCGGCGACCTCGTTGGCGGGGTACCAGGGCTGGCGCTCGGTGCCTCCCGAGCGGGTCAGCTGGCCGCGCTTCACCATCTGCCGGACGGCGTCCAACTGCACGCCGAGGACGCGCGCGGTCTGGTGCGCGGTGAGGTGGCCGGGCCGGATGATCTGCGACTCCATGCCCTCCATGATGCCGCCTGACGTCAGAGGGCGCGTGACACCCATCCCCCTA
>Ga0247820_10001398_pt1 | contig 13576 bp, 11 predicted proteins | sample 13C_Glucose_Day1_2_FD_192480 | JGI IMG/M metagenome (GOLD analysis project Ga0247820, IMG submission 192480) | Soil microbial communities from agricultural site in Penn Yan, New York, United States - 13C_Glucose_Day14 | ecosystem: Environmental > Terrestrial > Soil > Agricultural land | place...
TAGCGCCGGCGTGATCGAAGCCGTGCTGTGCAAGCTGGAAGACGAAGTCGGCACCGGCGATCTGATCTTCAAGATCAAGGCCGCAGGCGCCGCCCCTGCAGCAGCGCCGGCTCCGGCCGCTGCTGCTCCGGCTGCCGCTGCTGCCCCAGCCGCTGCACCTGCCGCCGCTCCAGCTGCTGCACCTGCTCCAGCGCCGGTCGCCACCGCACCGGCCGCCGGCAGCAACGCCAAGGTTCATGCAGGCCCGGCCGTTCGTCAGCTGGCCCGTGAATTCGGCGTCGACCTGGGCGCTGTTGCCGCCACCGGTCCGCACGGCCGCATCCTTAAGGAAGACGTGCAGGTCTACGTCAAGGCGATGATGCAGAAGGCCAAGGAAGCGCCGGCAGCCGCCGGTGCGACCGGCGGCGCCGGCATCCCGCCGATCCCGGCCGTGGATTTCAGCAAGTTCGGTGAAGTGGAAGAAGTGGCCCTGACCCGCCTGATGCAGGTCGGCGCCGCCAACCTGCACCGCAGCTGGCTGAACGTGCCGCACGTGACCCAGTTCGACTCCGCCGACATCACCGAGCTGGAAGCCTTCCGCGTCGCGCAGAAGGCCGTGGCCGAGAAAGCTGGCGTCAAGCTGACCGTGCTGCCACTGCTGCTCAAGGCCTGCGCCTTCCTGCTCAAGGAACTGCCGGACTTCAACAGCTCGCTGGCGCCAAGCGGCAAGGCGATCATCCGCAAGAAGTACGTGCACATCGGCTTCGCCGTGGACACCCCGGACGGTCTGCTGGTCCCGGTGATCAAGAACGTCGACCAGAAGAGCCTGCTGCAACTGGCTGCCGAAGCTGCCGCGCTGGCCGAGAAAGCCCGCACCAAGAAGCTTTCGGCCGACGAGATGCAGGGCGCCTGCTTCACCATCTCCAGCCTCGGCCACATTGGCGGCACCGGCTTCACGCCGATCGTCAACGCGCCTGAGGTGGCGATCCTCGGTGTGTCCAAGGCGACCATGCAGCCGGTCTGGGACGGCAAGGCCTTCCAGCCGAAGCTGATGCTGCCACTGTCGCTGTCCTACGATCACCGTGTGATCAACGGCGCCGCCGCCGCGCGCTTCACCAAGCGCCTGGGCGACGTGCTGGGCGATATCCGCACCATGCTGCTGTAACGCAGCACGCTGCCCCTCCCTAGAGGGGCAGCCCCGTTTTCGAGCTGCCACGCTCGTACCTCAACCCCGCCAATTGGCGGGGCTTTTTTTTGCCTGGGATTGCTGGGAGGGCTTTGCCTCCTTTTCGCGGCGCAAGGCCGCTCCTACAGGGGGATGCGATCGTCTGCCGCCCGCCGGTCCTACAGATTCTGCAAGAACAGCCGACAACCTGTTCACAGCATCCCCCATGGCCGCTTGCCAGCCCACGGGACATGATGCAACCTTGCCCGATGCGCCGTGCTCCAGGCCGCGCCCCAGTTCAAGCGAGTCTTCGATGAAAAGCCAACCCGATGCCGCCAGCCGTGTGGCGGCCGAGGTCGTGACGCAGCTTCCCGTGCCCTCGCGGCTCGGCATGCTGCGTTTCGAGCGGCTGAACGAAGCCAGCTGGGCCATGCTCTACCTCGACCCGGCCTGCGACCGCCAGTTCGGCCTGCCCGCCGCCGAGCTCTGCGCCCTGATCGGCTCGCCCTATGCCAGCCTCATGGAGCCGGAAGCACGCTACAAGCTGCACGACGAGATCCAGCTGCAGCTGGCCCAGCGCGGCTACTACCGGGTGCGCTACACCCTGCACGCCTGCCCGGCGCCACTGCGCCTGCTGGAGGTCGGGGAGAGCTACAAGCAGCACAATCGCCAATTGCTGCGCGGCTACCTGACGGTGTTCGACGACCACCGCCAGGACACCCCGGACCTCGACGCCAACGACCTGGAGTCGCGCAACAACCGCCTGCAACTGGCCCTGCAACTGAACCAGCGCGCCCAGCAGGAGCAGCTCGAACACCTGGAGCGGGTGCGCGCCCAGCAGGACCTGATCCTGCGCCTGGCCCGCCAGCGCTACAGCATCGGCAACTCGCTGCTCGAAGCCGCCGAGCTGATCACCCGCAGCGCCTGCGAGATCTACAAGGTCGACTGCGCCAGCATCTGGTACCTGAACGACCAGCGCCTGGAGCCGATCAGCGCCTGGTACAGCCGCGACCAACAGCACCGCATGCCCGAGGCGATCGACGCCAGCCGCTTCCCGGACTACCTGGAAGCCCTGCACGCCAGCCGCGCCATCGACGCCCACAACGCCAGCCACGACCCGCGCACCCGCGAGATGGCCGAATCGCTGTACAGCACCGACGACAACGCCATGCTCGATGCCAGTATCCGCATCGACGGCCAGGTGGTCGGCGTGCTGTGCCTGGAGCAGACCGGCCAGCCACGGGCCTGGCAGTCGGACGAGATCGCCTTCGCCGGCGAGCTGGCCGACCAGTTCGCCCAGGTCATCAACAACCACAACCGGCGCACCGCCGCCAGCGCCCTGCACCTGTTCCAGCGCGCCGTGGAACAGAGCGCCAGCGCCTTCCTGCTGGTCAACCGCGACGGCGTGGTGGAATACGTCAACCCCAGCTTCACCGCGATCACCCAGTACAGCACCGAAGAGGTCCAGGGCCATCACCTGGCCGAACTGCCGGCGCTGGAAAACCTGAGCGAGCTGCTGTTCGACTCGCCGTCGAGCCTGGCCATGGGCAACAGCTGGCAGGGCGAGTTCAAGAGCCGGCGCAAGAACCTCGAGCCGTACTGGGGCCAGCTGTCGATCTCCAAGGTATACGGCGACAACCGCGAGCTGACCCACTACATCGGCATCTACGAGGATGTCACCCAGACCAAGCTGGCCCAGCAGCGCATCGAGCGCCTGGCCTACACCGACAACCTGACCAACCTGGGCAACCGCCCGGCGTTCATCCGCAACCTCGACGAGCGCTTCGCCCGCGACAGCGCCAGCCCCATCTGCCTGCTGCTGGTGGACATCGACAACTTCAAGCGGATCAACGACAGCCTCGGCCACCAGACCGGCGACAAGCTGCTGATCAGCCTGGCCCGGCGCCTGCGCAACAGCCTGGCCAACGGCGGCAGCCTGGCGCGCTTCGCCAGCAACGAGTTCGCCGTGCTGCTGGACGACACCAGCCTGGAAGACGGCCAGGGCGTCGCCCACCAGCTGCTACGCACCCTCGACAAGCCGATGTTCGTCGACAACCAGCTGATCAACGTCACCGCCTCCGTGGGCCTGGCCTGCGCGCCGCTGCACGGCAGCGACCCGGCCACGCTGATGAAGAACGCCGGCCTGGCCCTGCACAAGGCCAAGGCCAACGGCAAGCACCAGGGCCAGGTGTTCACCGAAGTGCTCAACGCCGAGGCCAGCTACAAGCTGTTCGTCGAGAACAACCTGCGCCGCGCCCTGACCCAGAACGAACTGGAAGTGTTCTACCAGCCCAAGTTGTGCCTGCGCAGCGGCCGCCTGCTTGGCCTTGAGGCGCTGCTGCGCTGGAACCACCCCGAGCGCGGCATGATCCGCCCCGACCAGTTCATCAGCGTGGCCGAGGAAACCGGCCTGATCATCCCCATCGGCAAGTGGGTGGTGCGCCAGTCCTGCCGCATGAGCCAGCAACTGCGCGAGGCCGGCTTCGGCAACCTGCACGTGGCCATCAACCTGTCGCCCAAGCAGTTTTCCGACCCCGAGCTGGTCAGCTCGATCGGCAGCATCCTCAAGGAGGAAGCCCTGCCGCCGCACCTGCTGGAGCTGGAACTGACCGAAGGCCTGCTGCTGGAAGCCACCGAGGACACCCACCGCCAACTCGACGAGCTCAAGGCCCTGGGCCTGACCCTGGCCATGGACGACTTTGGCACCGGCTACTCGTCGCTGAGCTACCTGAAGAAGTTCCCGATCGACATCATCAAGATCGACCGCAGCTTCATCAACGAGATCCCCGACAACCAGGACGACATGGAGATCACCTCGGCGGTGGTGGCCATGGCCCACAACCTCAAGCTCAAGGTGGTCGCCGAAGGGATCGAGACCCCCGAGCAGCTGGCGTTCCTGCGCCGGCACCGCTGTGACGTCGGCCAGGGCTACCTGTTCGACCGGCCGATTCCGGGGCGCGAGCTGAACGAGAAACTGCGCCGCTATCCCCGTGGTCCGGTGGACTGACAGCGGCGTAAAGCTCGGGCACTATAGACATCACTAGCCTGCCGGGGCTGCTTTGCAGCCCTTTCGCGGCACAAGGCCGCTCCTACAGGGATCATGCGTCCCCCTGTAGGAGCGGCCTTGTGCCGCGAAAGGGCCGCAAAGCGGCCCCAGGTTGTTGAATATCAAATAGAGGAACGGCCATGACCCTGCGTTCGGAAATCCTGGTGAACAAAAACGTCCTGCCCACCGCGGAACAGGCCCTGCCTGGCCGCGAAACCCCGATGACCCTGCCCGAGTTCCACTACGTGTTCGAAGGCACCCCGCTGCTCGGCCCGTTCTTCGAAGGCGACATCGATTTCGCCATCTTCGGCCTGGGCTGCTTCTGGGGCGCCGAGCGCCGGTTCTGGCAGCGCGAAGGCGTGGTCAGCACCGTGGTCGGCTACGCCGGCGGTTTCACCCCCAACCCCACCTACGAGGAAGTCTGCTCGGGCCTGACCGGCCACACCGAGGTGGTGCTGGTGGTGTTCGACAAGAACCGGGTCAGCTACCGCGAGCTGCTGACGATGTTCTGGGAGCTGCACAACCCGACCCAGGGCATGCGCCAGGGCAATGATGTCGGCACCCAGTACCGCTCGGCGATCTACTGCACCTCGCCGCAGCAACTGGATGAAGCCAACGCGAGCAAGGCCGCCTTCCAGGCCGAGCTGGGCAAGGCCGGCTTCGGCGAGATCACCACCGAGATCGCCCAGGCGCCGACCGTGTACTTCGCCGAGGCCTACCACCAGCAGTACCTGGCCAAGAACCCGGAAGGCTACTGCGGTATCGGCGGCACCGGCGTGTGCCTGCCACCCAGCCTGCAGGGCAACTGAGCCATGATCCTGTTCCATTCGCCGCTGTCGCCGTTCGTGCGCAAGGTGATGATCGTGCTGCACGAGACCGGCCAGCTGGACCGGGTCACCGTGCAGGGCGTGAACATCAGCCCGGTGAACAGCGACGCGCAGCTCAACCAGGGCAACCCGATCGGCAAGATCCCGGCCCTGCGCCTGGACGACGGCAGCGTGCTGCACGACAGCCGGGTGATCTGTGAGTACCTCGACAGCCAGCACGTCGGCCTGCCGCTGATCCCCCGCGAGGGCTCGGCACGCTGGCGGCGCCTGACCCTGGCCTCCCAGGCCGATGCGATCATGGACGCGGCGGTGGCTACCCGCTACGAAACCTTCCTGCGCCCGGCGGACAAGCAGTGGGGTTGGGTGCAGGCGCAGGGCGAGAAGATCCGCCGCAGCCTGGCCAATCTTGAACAGGAGCACCTGGCGGAGCTGGCCTCGGGGTTCGACCTGGCGGCGATTGGCGTGGCTTGTGCGTTGGGGTATCTGGACCTGCGCCAGCCTGAGTTCGATTGGCGTGGGCTGTATCCGGGGCTGGCGGCGTGGTATGCCGAGGTGAGCCAGCGGCCGTCGATGGTGGCTACAGCTCCGATAGCCTGAGACTACGCTGGCGAGGGCTGGCGCCCTCGTTTCGCGGCACAAGGCCGCTCCTACAGGAGTCCACTCAACCCTGTAGGAGCGGTCTTGTGCCGCGAAAGGGCTGCACAGCAGCCCCAGAACTTACCGCGGTATCACAGGAAACAACAATCCGATTCTCTGCGCCAACCAGCGCCCGATCTCTCTATCCTCCCTCATACCCCCCTCCCCACCCGCGACCAGTCCAGCCGCCGGGTCAGCACCATGAACACGCCCAGCAGGCCAAAGCACAGCAGCGAGCCCATCAGCAGCGCATAGTCCTCGGCGCTGAGCAGCCCATAGAGCATCGCGTACAACGCCGCCAGCCCCGCCGCAAAGCCAACCCCACGCCCCAGGCTGCGCAGCACATGAACCAGGTAGAAGCCGATCAGCAACACACAGCCCGACGCCGACAGCCCATAGGCCAGGCCAAACCCCAGGTGCTCGGACAGCGACAGCAACAGCAGGTAGAAGAACGCCAGGGCCACGCCCACCAGGATGTACTGCACCGGGTGCACGCTGAGGTTCTTGAGCACCTCGAACAGGAAGAATCCGGCAAAGGTCAGGGCGATGAACAGCAAGGCATACTTGATCGCCCGTTCGCTCTTGAGGTACTGGTCCACCGGGTCGACGAAGCTGACGCCAAATGAACGCTCGTTGAAATCGCCGCACTTGCCGACGGTCGCGCAAAGGCGCATGGACTCTTCCAGGTTGGTGGCGAAGAACGAGGTCTGCCAGTGGGCGCTGAAGCCCTTTTCATCGATGGCGCGGCGGCTCGGCAGGTAGCTGCCGACGAAGCTCGGGTGCGGCCAGTTGGCGCGCATGTCCACCGTGCTGCTGCGGCCGACCGGCAGCACCGCCAGCTGGCCGGTGCCCAGCAGTGCCAGGTCGAAGGCGTAGTCGAACTCGCGGGCCTTCTGGTCGCTCAACTGCGGCAGGGCCACATGCACGCCACCGGGCAGCCAGTCGACACCACTGCCGGCCTCGAACGGCAGGCGCTGGTCATCCAGGGTCAGCTCCAGGCTGTTCTCGATGCCGCGAATGTCGCTGATGCCGACCATCAGGAACGGCTTGTCGAAGCGGTAGTCGTCGTAGTCCTTCTCGATCCCCCAGCGCTCAGGCAGCTTGAAGCGACCGCTGACCTGACCCTTGGCATGGAACAGGCGCGCCTGGTAGATGCCGCGGGCGCGCAGCTCGGTATCGACGCCCACATCCATCGCGAAGGTTTCCGGCAGGAAGTAAAGATTGCCGTGCATCGTGGTGGTCTCCTGGACGCTCGTGCCGTCCTTGTCGATCCAGCGCCGCTCGTACTTGCGATAGGGCACCACCAGCACCGGGCCGCTGACCAGCTGGTCGAAGCTGGAGCTCGCGGCGATCTCGCCGAGCACGTTGTTGCGCAGTTGCTGACGTTCGTCGATCAGGCCGCCGATCATCAGCAGGGGAATCAGCAGCAGCAGGATCAGCACGGCGATCAGGCCGAGCTTGAAACCTAGGGACTTGTTCATGGGGTTGGGCTCCGTTTGCGATGGGGGCAGTGTCTGCCCGCCGCGTGGAGCCCTTGGGGAGGGAATGTGGAGATTGTGTGGAGATGGCTTGGACAGCAACACTGCGTGGGAGCGGGCTTGCCCCGCGATGAGGCCCGATCAGGCAGTGATGTTGCCTGGGCTGGCCACTTCGCGGGGCAAGCCCGCTCCTACAGGGTCAGCTATAACGTCGGCCCGGCAGCCAGAGTCGTACCCGCACCCCACCCTCGACGTTGTCTACCGCCAGCGCCCCGCCATGCAGCTGCATCACCTCGGCCACGAAGTTCAGCCCCAGCCCGGTGCTCTTGCGCCCGGTCCCAGGCCTTGGCAGCGAATAGAACCGCTCGCTGACCCGCCCCAGAGCGTACTCGGGGATTGCCTGCCCCTGATTGAACAGACTCAGGGCCACCCGCTCGCCGTCACGCTCCAGTTCGAAGGCCAGCGCGCCTCGCTCGGGGGTGAAGTCCAGCGCGTTGTCCAGCAGGTTGGCCAACGCCTGGCGCATCAGGAACGGATCGCACAGCAGCCAGACGCCCGCCGGAATGCGCTGGCGCACCTGCAGGCCGGCGCTGTCGATCCGTGCGCCATGGGCTAGCAGCAGCTCGTCGATCAGCGCCGCCACCGCCACCTGCTGTTCATCTTCCAGTGCCTGCATCTGTTCGACCCGCGCCAGGTTGAGCAGTCGCTCGATCATCTGCTGCAGGCGCTCGCTCTCGCGCTCGATATTGCCGGCAAAGCGCGCCCGCTGCTCTTGCGGCATGTCGCCCTGCAGCAGCTCCGAGGCGCCGCGGATCGCCGCCAGCGGGCTCTTGAGCTCATGGGTGAGCGTGTGCACGTAGCGCTCGACATAGGCCTTGCCCTCCAGCTGGGTGCGCATGCGCTCCACCGCCGTGGCCAGTTGCAGCAATTCGCCGCCCTTGTAGTGCGGCAACGCGGCGCGCTCTCCCTCGCTGACCGCCTGGGCGTAATGGGTAAGCCTACGCAGCGAGCGGGTCAGCCACCACGACAGCGCCGCGCCCACCAACAGCCCCAGCACGATCAGCCCCAGGCCGAGGAACAGCAGCCGACGTTCGGAGCGGTCGATGTACGGCTGCAACGAGCTGTTGGGCTTGGCTACGGTAACCACGCCGATGATTCGGCCGCCGTCGAGGATCGGCGCCGCCACATGCATCACCGAAGTGCTTTCGTCGTCCGGGTCGCTGCGGGTCGAGCGGGCGCCGTACTGGCCACGCAGGGTCAGGTAGACATCGTTCCAACGCGAGTAGTCCTTGCCCAGGTCCTGGCCGCTGGAGTCGAGCAGGACGATGCCCTTGGCGTCGGTCACGTAGATACGGTGGCTGACCTGGTTCTTCGCCAGCCCCCAGATCTGCGCGCTCGGACGCCGCTCGCCATACGAAGCAAGCACCTGCGACAGGCGGCTCTGGGTCAGGGTGCCGTTCTTCACATCGTCGTGAAGGATCTCGGCCAGCAGGTTGGCGGTGTCCACCAGGGTTTCTTCCGAGGATTGCCGCACCACCGGACGGATCTGCTCGCGCACCGTGTTGAGCAGGAAGTAGCCCGCCAGGCCGACGAACAGGAAGTACACCAGGAAGATCCGGATCCCCAAGCGCATCAGGCGTGTTCCGGGCTGTAGCTGTAGCCCAGGCCGCGGTGGGTCTGGATCGCCTCGGCGTCGGGCGCGACCTGGCGCAGCTTGGCGCGCAGGCTCTTGATATGACTGTCGATGGTGCGTTCGTAGCCGACGTCCGAGGCCACGCCAAGGCCGTCGAGCAGCTGTTCGCGGCTGAATACCCGGCGAGGTTGCGCAAGCAGGCTCTGCAGCAGGCGGAACTCGTGGCGGGTCAGCGTCAGCGCCTGGCCCCGGTAGCTGATGCGCATGGCCAGGGTGTCGAGCTGGAACGGCGCGGCTTCGCTGGCCACCTCCACCCTGGGTGCCATGCGTTTGAGGATCGCCCGCACCCGCGCGGCCACCTCACGGGGGCTGAAGGGCTTGACCACATAGTCGTCGGCGCCGATCTCCAGGCCCAGCACCCGGTCGATCTCGGCGTCGCGGGCGCTGAGGAACATCACCGGCACCTCGCTGAAGCGGCGCAGCTGGCGGCAGGTCTCGAAGCCGCTGATGTCGGGCAGGCCGATATCGAGGATCACCAGGTCGGCCGGGCGCAGGCGCTGCTGCTCGACGGCGGCGCTGCCGAGGGTCACCCACTCGGTGCTGTGGCCGTCGGCCTGCAGGGCGTAGACCAGGGTGTCGGCGATGGCGGATTCGTCTTCGACGATGAGGATGTGAGGCATGGCGTCCGGCCTTGCTGGGGCAAAGGCTGGACTTTGAGGCAAACCGCGATGGTCACGCAATCCTTGTTGCCTTTACGGGCCCTTTCGCGGCACAAGGCCGCTCCTACAGGGAAACGCGAATACCTGTAGGAGCGGCCTTACGCCGCGAAAGGGGCGCAAAGCGCCCCCAAATGCGAAATCAGCAGTCCGGTTTGCCCGCCGTGAACTTCTTCGCCGGGTTCACCGCCGCCTTGAACTCGCGCAGGGCCTTGGCGCCCACCAGCAGCGGGTAGTTGAAACTGCTGCGGTCGACCAGGTTGACCTCCACGGTGCGCTTCACGTCGCCCAGGCACAGTTCCAGGTCGACCACCGGGCGGCGCGACAGCTCGGGGGCATCGCCTTCTTCTTCCTCGTCGGCGCGGTTCTTGATCTTGCTGATGCGCGCCAGCTTGTGTTCGTAGACCTTGCCATTGGCATTCTTGGTGGCCAGGCGGAAACGCACCCAGTCCTCACCGTCGCGGGTGAACAGCTCGATATCCTTGGCCGATAGCGACGCGGTGTAGGCGCCGGTGTCCATCTTGGCCTTGAGGGTTTCACCGATCTCCGGCAGGGCGATGTTCTCGTAGCGACCGTACAGGGTGGGCTCGGCGGCCATCACCGGCAGCGCCAGAAGGGACAGCAGGGCAAGCAGGGGTTTCACGGGGCAGGCTTCCTTGAGAGGGGTCAGTGCTTAGACTGCGCAGGCAGGATAGGTTCGCTGGCAAAGGTTAAACAACACAATGTGAAACATTTGTCCCAGTTAATGGACGTACGACGTTTGGCGTAGGCCACTGCCCTGCTTATCATTAGCCACCGTTTACCTCACACCAACAAGAGTCTCCTTATGCGTCGCCTGCTGACCGGCACCCTCACCCTTACCCTGCTGCTGCTCAACACCCTGGTGATGATCGGCCCGTTGCTGGTCTTCGCCCTGCTCAAGCTGGTACTGCCCGGCCGTGGCCGCGACTACGCGTCGGCCGCGGTGATGTGGATCGCCGAGACCTGGTCGGAAGTCGACAAGGCCATCTTCGCCCTGTGCATCCCCACCCAGTGGGACATCCGCGGCGTCGACACCCTGCGCCAGGACACCTCGTACCTGTGCGTGAGCAACCACCAGACCTGGGTCGATATCCCGGCGCTGATCGAAAGCCTCAACCGCCGCGTGCCGTTCTTCAAGTTCTTCCTCAAGAAGGAGCTGATCTGGGTGCCGCTGCTGGGCCTGGCCTGGTGGGGCCTGGATTACCCGTTCATGAAGCGCTACAGCAAGGCCTTCCTCGACAAGCACCCCGAACTCAAGGGCAAGGACCTGGAGATCACCAAGGCCGCCTGCGAGCTGTTCAAGCGCCAGCCGGTGACGGTGGTCAACTACCTCGAAGGCACCCGTTTCACCGAAGCCAAGCGCCAACAGCAACAGTCGCCCTACCGCCATCTGCTCAAACCCAAGGCCGGCGGCGTGGCCTTCGTGCTGGCGGCGCTGGGCGAGCAGCTGGATGCGCTGCTCGATGTGACCATCGTCTACCCGGGCGACAAGGCGCCGGGTTTCTGGGACCTGCTCAACGGCAGCATCAGCCGGGTGATCATCGACATCCGCGTGCGCGAGCTGGATCCGGCGCTGAGCGAAGGCGACTACGAGAACGACCCGGCCTTCCGCCAGACGGTGCAGGCCTGGGTGAACCAGCTGTGGCTGGAGAAGGACCAGCGGATCGAGGAGTTGCGCGCCGAGATGCGCTGAAGCCCGCGCCTACAGCATTTCGCGGTCCCTTGTAGGAGCGGCCTTGTGCAGCGAAAGGGCCGCACAGCGGCCCCTGCACTCTTGGCCTAAACGCTGGGAACCTGGGGCCGCTACGCAGCCCTTTCGCGGCACAAGGCCGCTCCTACCCTGCCCGCGTCAGGCGCTCAGACCGACGGCTGGCTCAACGGCGCAGGGCTATTCCACAGGCTCCCCAGGTTCTGCAGCAACGACCCGGCAATCCCCTGCTGCCCCAGGTACTGCAGGATCAACGGCGCGAACTGCCCGATCATCCCGGTATCCATGCCCAGCGCCTTGAAGGCGGTGTCCAGGTCGTTGCGGTTCTGCACCTCACCGCCCAGCGCATTGCCCAACGCCGAGCTGTTCTGGTCATTGCCGAGCAACTGCCCCAGCCCGCTCAACCCACCCAGCGCATTGGTGCCCGATAGCAGGTCCAGCCCCGGCACGGCCTTGGTCAGTTGCCCATAGTCGTCGCCGCTGAGGTTGTTGCGCGCCAGCCCCAGCATCGCCCCAGCGCCACCGATCGCCTGCTCGGGGGTGATCTTCAATTCGCTGCCCAAGGTATTGAGCAGATTGGCCTGGCCGGCCGGGGCCTGCACCTGGCCCTGTTGATTCTGGTTCTGCATGGCCGAGACGGCATTGGCCGCGTCGCTGAGGTTGAAGGCGAACACCGGGCTTGCGGCCAGGGTCATCAGGGTTGCCAGGGTGAATGCTTTCATCGGGGGACCTCGTCGGCCGGAATGGCCGGGAAACGAGGGGTTGGACTGGAGTGCCAAGGGTTTGTTCCGGGCCGGCCATCGGTGTTCATTGCAAGGGCCTTATCGCAGGGCAAGCCCGCTCCCACGCAGCGCTGGGTCATTCGTGGGAGCGGGCTTGCCCCGCGATGGACATTTACTGGCCGGCTCTGTTTTCCACCGCACTGGCCAACGCATCCGCCTGCCCCCAGGCGATCTGCATGGCCCGCAGCCCAAGCTTGAGCAATTGCCGCGTCTCCTCGTCCTCGATGCGGTCCAGCGCCCGGTGGCTGTCGCTGAAGGCGAACATCAGGTAGTGGGAGACGTTGGCCAGTACATACTCCATGGGCACGACACCGTCGTGGATGGCGCGGGCGAGGGATTTGTCGGGGGGTAAGGCGAATTGGTGGGGTGGATCAGGGACGATCTTTTTCATCGAGGCACCATGCTGTGTTGGGTGCCACCCGTCCGTTTCCACACATCAGGGTGACAGCTGTACACGGGGTGGAAAGACCGGTGCATGGTGAACCCGGCAGGCCTATAGGCCTCCCGTGTACAGCCGTCATGACGACAACAACCATGCTAACCGCCGGGTTTCCACACCCGATCACTGAACCGACAGCGACCGCGAGAGCCTAGTAGGCAGCGATGCTCCCGAGCAATCAGACGTGAATCGACAAGCTGCGTACGATATTTCCTCAGCACTCGATAGCCAACAAGAATTAGCCGAAATTTTAGTAGGAATATTCCTTATACCTATCAAATTTGCTAGTTGCCAACCTCGTCATCGCGCTCCACATTCATCTACTCAGAGCTGCTAACCGGAGCGAAGTCATGACTTCAAATAGTGAAACCTTCTCAGTCCCCCTTATTGCAGTAGACCCACAAGGCTCGGTTATTAACCACCAAGGAAACCTTTTCACATATACACCCTACGGAGCCGACCAACAAAAAAGCACAGGATCCTCATATATCGGCTACACGGGTCTTTCGCGCATGAGTTTTGGGGGCTACATGCCAGGAAGCTATCGTCGCTATGATCCACTTATAATGAGATTTACCTCACCGGACAGTTTCAGCCCTTTCGGCGAGGGCGGTCTAAACTCCTACTGCTATGCTAGTAACGACCCAATGAATAACATAGACCTTAGCGGTCACGTGTCATTCAAATGGCTTAAAAATATATTTGGCAGATCAAGAAGGAAAATTGAGAACTTGCAACCAGCAAAAGCCGCCACAACTGAAGCCAACACATTGTTGGCCAGCGCGCTATTCGGCACAGGCTATTCGAAAAACCTCCCGCGCCTAGACACGAACCCAAAAAACATCATAAAAATCGCAGAACGCATAGACATCGCAGAAATAAACACCCAGCTTGAAATAACAAGAACTGTTAGCAAGAAAAATTCAAAATTTGCCAAAAAACATGGAATTGACGTCCAGCCCGACAACTCACTAATAGAATCTTTCGAAGAATTTAAGAATGCAGCTTATGCTTTAAGAAACCCAGAGCGCATTACAGAAAACATCTCTATTCAAAATAACAGAAATAACTACAACACAAAGGTCAGCAAAATTTTTGGCCCATATAAAAATTCTAGTAAATATGATGATTGACTAGTAGCAAGAC
>Ga0247820_10001402_pt1 | contig 13561 bp, 14 predicted proteins | sample 13C_Glucose_Day1_2_FD_192480 | JGI IMG/M metagenome (GOLD analysis project Ga0247820, IMG submission 192480) | Soil microbial communities from agricultural site in Penn Yan, New York, United States - 13C_Glucose_Day14 | ecosystem: Environmental > Terrestrial > Soil > Agricultural land | place...
TGTACTCGGCCGCGTTGCGCTGATCCTTGATCAAAGTAACGAAGTCATTACCGTGCTCATCCTTGCCGTTCAGATCCAGGCCAGCTTCGACGAAGAACGTCAGAAAACGCTCGAAATCATCGATGCGCAGTCCGCGATAAGCCTTGATCAGCTTGTGCAGCGACGGCGAAGTGGCATCGACCGGCTCAAAATCGAGGAACAGTTTGATCTGCGCATCGCCGATCTCGTCACCAATCACTTGCTTCTTATCTTTACGCATTGCCGACTCCAGCCTGACATTTCACGGGGCGGGCAGTTTACCCCTCACTTGGCGCCGGGCTCAACGCGGACGAACACTGCCGGTGTGCAGATCGGCCCAGACATGGCCGTTGGCATAGCTGAGGAACTGGCAATACACCGTGTCGTTACGCAACAGGTCGATCACCACCCGATACTGGGCCATCGGGTAAAACAGTGTCAGGGTTTTGCTCTTGTCGTCGTAGACCGGCTTTTTCAGGCTCTTGCTTTCGCCATCGAAGTTGACCAGTACCTGGTTGATGGTCGCGCCCTTGTTCAAGGGTTTGCCTTTGAGGCGGATCAGTAAGGGCGATGTAACCGGAATCGGTTGTTGGTTGGATTGGCGCTGACTGCCGATCACCACGGCGTAGTCGGTGACCTGCAGCAGTTGTTGCTGCTCGGGAGCCGTGTCACGCAGGGTCAGGTCATCAGGGGGCAGGAACTGCGCGTGCATCGGCGCCGGAGCGGCGGCCAGGGGCAAACTGAGGGTCAGCAACAGGGCGGCGCAGCAGCGGATCAATAGACTCATGACGGGCTCCGGAGGGCGGGTGTAGGAGCGAGCTTGCTCGCGATGGTCGTGAACGATAACGCGTACAATCTGAATAAACGCGTTGCCTTTACGTTTTTCGCTAGCAAGCTAGCTCCTACAGGTGGCGCACATCAATCGAACTGCGCGCGCATCCAGGCGTGATATTCGGCAACACCCGGCTCGCCTTCGCGCGGCGCCCAGTGAGCAAGCTCACCCGCGCCGACCGGACGATAAGGACCGGCCTTGCACTCGAACATCAGGCTGTCGGCTTCCAGCACCACCAGGCCATGGAATACGCCGGTCGGCAGGTCCACGCCGACACAGTCGCCACCGGCCTGCAGGATTTGCTTCTTCACCACCACGCCGGACTCGTCGAAAATCAACAGACCAAGCCGCCCTTTGAGGACCAGCAAGGTTTCGGCCTTGTTGTCGCCCAGGTGGCGGTGAGGCGGGATATAAGTGTTCGGCTGCAGCCCTACGGCCATGCGGTGACAGGCATCTTCCATCTGATGGAAGTTGTGATGCTGACGCCCGCGCGGATTAGCCGCCGCCTTCTCGGCCAATTCAGTGAACAGGGTTTGATCAAGAAAGCTCGGCGTGGTCATGTGCTTACATTCCTTTAACAGCAAAAATCCCGTTGGCGTTGCGCCAGTAGCCTTTGTAGTCCATGCCGTAACCGAAGATGTAACGGTCGATGCACGGTAGGCCGACGAAATCGGCTTTCAGGTCCGGGCGGGCCTTGCGGTCGTGGTCCTTGTCGATCAGCACGGCGGTGTGCACTTTGCGCGCGCCGGCGTGTTTGCAGAAGTCGATGATCGCGCCCAGGGTGTGACCTTCGTCGAGGATGTCGTCGATGATCAGCACGTCACGGTCGATGAACGAGACTTCCGGCTTGGCTTTCCAGAACAGGTCGCCGCCGCTGGTTTCGTTGCGATAACGGGTGGCGTGCAGGTAGGACGCTTCCAGCGGGAATTGCAAATGCGTGAGCAGCTTGCCGGCGAAGATCAGCCCGCCGTTCATCACGCAGAACACCACCGGATTGCTCTCGGCCAACTGGTCGTTGATGTGTGCACCGACACGGGCGATGGCCGCCTCGACTTCAGCTTCGGTGTACAGGCAGTCAGCCTCTCGCATGACTTGACGGATATGCTCGAGATCAGCGGACATGGCGCTCTCCAGGGAGTGTGGCGGTTCAGGAAAAGCGGGCAAAGGTACGCATCAAGCGAGGCCAGATCAAGCCTTTGTGGACTAACGTACTCTATGTCTATAGGACAACACCCTCGGATAGATTAATCTAGGCCGGTTTTTTTGCCCGCCGCCGGAGCCTTTCCCATGCCCATCCTCGAGATCCGCCATCCGCTGATCCGTCATAAACTTGGCCTTATGCGCCGCGCCGACATCAGCACCAAGAATTTCCGTGAGCTCGCTCAGGAAGTCGGCGCCCTGCTGACCTACGAAGCCACCAAAGACCTGCCGCTGGAAACCTACGATATCGAAGGTTGGGCCGGCACCGTGTCGGTGGAGAAAATCGCCGGCAAGAAAATTACCGTGGTGCCCATCCTGCGCGCCGGTATCGGCATGCTCGAAGGCGTGCTCAGCCTGATCCCGGGCGCCAAGGTCAGCGCCGTGGGCGTGGCCCGCAACGAACAGACCCTGCAGGCTCATACCTACCTGGAAAAACTGGTCCCGGAAATCAACGAACGCCTGGCGATGATCATCGACCCGATGCTCGCCACCGGCAGTTCCATGGTCGCCACCATCGACCTGCTGAAAAAAGCCGGTTGCCGCGACATCCGCGCCATGGTGCTGGTCGCTGCACCAGAAGGCATCGCCGCCGTGGAGAAGGCTCACCCGGACGTGACCATCTACACCGCTTCCATCGATGAAAAATTGAATGAACACGGTTACATCATCCCAGGCCTTGGCGATGCCGGTGACAAGATCTTCGGTACCAAGCAGAAGGACGCGTGACCATGCAGGATGAGTTCAACGATCCGCTCTGGCGCACCGTGCTGTCTGGTGCGCAGATGCTGTTCGTGGCGTTCGGGGCGCTGGTATTGATGCCGCTGATTACCGGCCTCGATCCGAACGTGGCACTGTTCACTGCTGGCCTTGGGACGATTCTGTTTCAGATCGTCACCGGGCGTCAGGTGCCCGTGTTCCTGGCGTCGAGCTTTGCCTTTATTACCCCGATCATTCTAGCCAAGGGCCAATTCGGCCTCGCGGCAACCATGGGCGGTGTGATGGCGGCAGGCTTCGTCTACACCTTTCTCGGCCTGGCCGTGAAAATCAAAGGCACCGGTTTCATCGACCGTTTGCTGCCACCGGTGGTGATTGGCCCGGTCATCATCTCCATCGGCCTGGCCATGGCGCCGATAGCCGCGAACATGGCAATGGGCAAGGCAGGCGACGGCACCGAGCTGATTCATTACCAGACGGCGATGTTGATCTCGATGCCGGCGTTGCTGACCACCCTGATCGTCGCGGTGTTCGGCAAAGGCATTTTTCGCCTGGTGCCGATCATCTCTGGCGTGCTGGTGGGTTTTGCGATGGCATTCTATTTCGGCGTGGTCGATACCGCGAAGATCGCCGCCGCGCCCTGGTTTGCGATTCCGCACTTCACCGCGCCGGAGTTCAACTGGCAGGCGATTCTGTTCATCGTTCCGGTGGCATTGGCGCCGGCCATCGAGCATATCGGCGGCGTGATTGCCGTGGGTAGTGTGACCGGTCGCGACTACCTGAAGAAGCCCGGCCTGCATCGCACGTTGCTCGGTGACGGGATTGCAACCACCGCCGCCGGCCTGTTCGGCGGTCCGCCTAACACTACGTACGCCGAAGTGACGGGCGCGGTGATGCTGACCAAGAACTACAACCCGAAAATCATGACCTGGGCGGCGATCTTCGCCATCAGCCTGGCATTCGTCGGCAAATTCGGTGCGCTACTGCAAAGCATCCCGGTGCCGGTGATGGGCGGGATTCTGTGCCTGTTGTTCGGCTCGATCGCGGCGGTGGGGATGAACACCCTGATCCGCCATAAAATCGACCTGGGCGAGGCGCGCAATCTGGTGATTGTCTCGGTAACCCTGGTGTTCGGGATTGGCGGCGTGCTGGTCGGCACCGGCACTGGCCCGGACGACTTCGGCCTCAAAGGCATCGCGCTGTGCGCGGTGACGGCGATTGCGCTGAACCTGTTGCTGCCGGGCAATGACAGCTGGAAGCACAAGAAGGCGGATGAGACGCTGTTGTAAGCCAGAGATTTTTGTTGCTGCTTGAGACGCCTTCGCCGGCAAGCCGGCTCCTACAGGTTTTGTGTCGATCACGCGACCTGTGCAGGAGCCGGCTTGCCGGCGAAACTTTTAAAGCGCCAGTGGCGCCCGCTCGCACAAGGCGCTCAACGCCCGCGCCCACTGCGGATCATCATTGAGGCACGGCACCAGCACCAACTCCTCTCCCCCCGCTTCACGGAACTGCTCCTTCCCGCGATCACCAATTTCCTCAAGCGTCTCGATGCAATCGGCGACAAATGCCGGGCACATCACCAGCACTTTTCTCACGCCCATTCCAGCCAACTCATCAAGGCGCGCTTCGGTGTAGGGTTCAATCCATTTGGCCCGGCCCAGACGCGACTGAAACGACACCGACCACTTGCCGTCCGGCAAACCCATGCGTTTGGCAAACTCCGCCGCCGTACGCAGGCACTGACCGCGATAACAGGTCGCGACCACCTCCGGTGGCGCACCGGCGCAGCAATCGCCGCCGCCCTCAAAACTGTGGCCGGGGTTGAGTTTCTTCAGGTGCCGCTCGGGCAAGCCATGGAAGCTCAACAACAAGTGATCGAAATCCTGCTGCAGATGAGGCCTGGCACTGGCGACCAGCGCGTCAAGGTATTCCGGCTGGTCGTAGAACGGCTGAAGAATGGAGAACTGAACATCGAGGTTGTGCTCACGCACGACCCGTTTGGCTTCTTCGATCACCGTGGTCACCGTGCTGTCGGCGAACTGCGGGTACAGGGGCGCCAGGGTGATACGTTTGATCCCCTGCCCCGCCATGCGCACCAGCGTCGACTCGATCGACGGCTCGCCGTAGCGCATCGCCAGTTCCACCGGGCCGTGGGTCCATTGCGTGGTCATGGCCTGTTGCAGGCGACGGCTGAGCACCACCAGCGGCGAGCCCTCCTCCCACCAGATCGAGGCGTAGGCGTGGGCCGATTGCTCCGGCCGCTTGAACAGGATCAGCGAAACCAATAAGCGTCGCACCGGCCATGGCAAGTCGATCACATAAGGGTCCATCAGAAATTGATTGAGGTAACTGCGCACATCGGCCACCGAAGTGGAGGCAGGCGAGCCCAGGTTGACCAGAAGCAATGCGTGATCGGTCATGCAACGTCCTATTTCAGAGGCGGCTGGACAGGTCGTCCAGAGCCGCGCGCAAATCAGTGAAGCGAAAGGTGAATCCCGCTTGCAGCAAGCGAGCCGGTACAGCCTTCTGGCCGCCCAGCAACAACAATGACAACTCGCCCAGACACACTTTTAACGCCAGGGCCGGCATCGGCATGAACGATGGGCGATGCAGCACGCTGCCCAACGTCTTGGCGAACTCGCTATTGCGCACCGACTGGGGCGCGCAGGCATTATAAGGACCGCTGGCGTCACTGCGATGCAGAAGAAAATCAATCAGGGCGATTTGATCGTTGATATGGATCCACGGCATCCACTGTCGACCATTGCCGATCGGCCCGCCCAGCCCCAGTTTGAACGGCAGCAGCAGCCGCGACAAAAAGCCGCCCTCGGCCGACAACACCAGCCCGGTACGAATAAGGACCACGCGAATGCCCAAGGCTTCGGCACGCTGCGCGGTCTCCTCCCAGGCGATGCACAACTGACTGGCGAAATCATCGATGACCGGGGGCGATTCCTCGGTCAATTCCCGTTCGCCACCGTCGCCATACCAGCCGATGGCGGAGCCCGAGATCAATACCTGCGGTTTCTGCTCTCGGCTTTCGAGCCAGGCCAGCATCGTTTCGGTCAGTGTGATCCGGCTGCTCCAGAGCAGCGCCTTGCGCTTGGTGGTCCATGGCCGGTCGGCAATCGGCGCCCCCGCCAGATTGATAACGGCATCGACGGTTTCCTGCCCAAGGTCTTCGAACAGTGCGACACCACGCACCTGTGCCCCGCAAATTTTTGCGACTTTTTCCGGCGTGCGGCTCAAGACCGTCAGACGATGCCCCTGACTCAACCAGTGTCGGCAGAGCTGACGTCCTATCAAACCAGTACCGCCGGTCAGCAATATGTGCATGACTACTTCCTCGCGTGGCGTTTAACCCTGATCACTAGTCTATTTTTATAAGCAGGGATCTTTGGTATCGAGCAGGTCTGTGTTTAACAATAGGCCAAGCTGTCAGATCGAGAACGCTAAAAGTTATACCAGAAAACAATATTGTACAGGTTTAATCCACGGCGTAGTCTGTACAGAAAGGTAAACGAGGCCCCTATGACTGTACCTATCGCAATCATCGGCACCGGCATCGCCGGACTATCAGCCGCCCAGGCCCTTACGGAGGCCGGGCATGTCGTTCAGCTTTTCGATAAAAGCCGCGGCAGTGGCGGACGCATGTCGAGCAAACGCAGCGATGCGGGGGCTCTGGACCTGGGCGCGCAATATTTCACCGCCCGCGATCGCCGCTTCGTCACGGAAGTCCAGCGTTGGCAAGCCAACGGCTGGGTCGCCGAGTGGACGCCGCAGCTCTACACCTACCACGGCGGCCAGCTCAATCTTTCGCCGGACGAACAGACCCGCTGGGTCGGTACGCCCCGCATGAGCGCCATCACCCGCGGCCTGCTTGGCGATCTGGAAGTGCAGTTCGCCTGCCGGATCACCGAGGTCTATCGTGGCGAAGAGCACTGGCATCTGCAGGATGCCGAAGGCTTCACCCACGGCCCGTTCGGCCATGTGGTAATCGCCACGCCGGCACCGCAGGCCACCGCGCTGCTGGCCTCCGCGCCGAAGCTCGCCGGGGCCGCTGCCGGGGTGAAAATGGACCCGACCTGGGCTGTCGCACTGGCCTTTGAAACGCCGCTGGATACGCCCATGGAAGGCTGCTTCGCGCAGGACAGTCCCCTCGACTGGCTGGCCCGCAACCGCAGCAAACCCGGGCGTGATAACACCCTGGACACCTGGGTCCTGCATGCCACCAGTGCCTGGAGTCGGCAACATATCGACCTGTCCAAGGAAGCGGTGATCGAGCAATTGCATGGCGCGTTCGCCGAAATGCTGCATGACGCGATGCCCGCTCCAACCTTCAGCCTTGCCCATCGCTGGCTTTACGCCCGCCCTGCCACCAGCCATGAATGGGGCGTGCTGGCCGATGCCGATCTGGGCCTTTATGCCTGCGGCGACTGGTGTCTATCCGGGCGGGTCGAAGGTGCCTGGCTCAGCGGTCAGGAAGCTGCCCGCCGCTTACATGCACATCTGCAGTGAACGCTTTGATTTTCTGTAGGAGCTGGCTTGTCGGATCGCCGCACCGCAGCGAAGGCAGCCACAAGCCTTGCACCGCCCATGAAGACGCCTTCGCCGGCAAGCCGGCTCCTACAGGAGATGTGCTCGGGCAAGCGAAAAACTTATACAAATAATTTGACTTGTACACCTTTGAATCTATGATGAACTACATGTTGTACAGAGCAAAAATTCTGTACAGGTCTGGATTCGAGGTGCCCCCGATGCCCTGCCCCACCGTGAAACCTAAAATCGCCATCAGCGCCTGCCTCATGGGTGCCGAGGTGCGCTTCAACGGCGGGCACAAGCAATCGCGGCTGTGCAGCCACACCCTCACTGACTACTTCGATTTCGTCCCGGTGTGTCCGGAAGTTGCCATCGGCCTCGGCATTCCGCGCCAACCCATCCGCCTGGTGGGTAGCCCCGAACAACCCGATGCCATCGGCACAGCCGATCCCGCTCTCAACGTCACTCGCCCACTGGCGGACTATGGCCGGCAAATGGCGGCCGAGCTCAGCGATATCTGCGGCTACATCTTCATGCAGAAATCCCCGTCATGCGGACTGGAACGGGTCAAGGTCTACCACGCCAACGGGGCGCCAGTGGACGGCGGCGGTCGCGGTATCTACGCCCAGGCGTTTTGCGCCCTGCATCCGGATTTGCCGGTGGAAGAAGAGGGTCGGCTCAACGACCCGGTGTTGCGGGAAAACTTCCTGACCCGCGTATTCGCCTACAGCGCCTGGCAGCAGTTGCGGCAAGCAGGCCTGACCCGCCACGGCCTCACGGACTTTCACTCGCGCTACAAATACCTGCTGATGGCCCACAACCCGGTGCAATACAAAACCTTGGGCAATCTGCTGGGCAACATGGGCCGGATCGATCCCGGCGAACTGGGGCCACGCTATTTCAGCGAACTGATGGCCGCCTTGAAAAAATGCGCCACGCGCCGCACCCACACCAATGTCTTGCAGCACATCAGTGGTTACTTGAAACAAGCGATCAGCGCTGAAGACAAGCAGGAAATGCAGCACGTCATCGGCCAGTACCGTCAAGGCATCGTGCCACTGGTGGTGCCGCTGACGCTGCTCAAACATTATTTTCGCCAGCATCCGGATCCCTACATCGCGCAGCAGGTTTACCTGCAACCGCACCCGGAAAATCTCAGCCTGCGAAACGCGATCTGATGAAAACCCCACTCGACATCGACGCCAGCGCGGACGCGGGCGCCGACTTCGCAAAGGCCCTCGATGAAGGCTGGCTGCCCATTCGTGAGGTGGCTCGCCAGACTGGCGTCAATGCCGTGACCCTGCGCGCCTGGGAACGGCGATATGGCCTGATTGTGCCGCAACGTACGCCCAAGGGGCATCGGCTGTTCCGCGCCGAGCATGTTCAACGCATTCTGACGATTCTTACCTGGCTCGATCGCGGCGTTGCCGTCAGCCAGGTCAAGCAACTGATCGACACCCCCCAGGCGTTTACCGATTCGGTTGAAAACGATTGGCACGTGCTGCGCCACACACTGCTGCACGCGGTGACTCAACTGAGCGAACGCACCCTCGATGACACCGTCAACCAGGCCATGGCGCTGTATCCACCGCGAATCGTGTGCGAACAACTGCTGATGCCGTTGCTGGCGGAGCTGGAACAACGTTGGCAAGGCCAGTTCGGCGCGCAGATGGAGCGAGTGTTTTTTTATTCCTGGCTTCGCAGCAAGTTCGGCGCCCGCATCTACCATAACAACCGGCAGTTGCGCAGCGCGCCGCTGCTGTTGATCAATCACTCGGACTTGCCGCTGGAACCTCACCTGTGGCTGACCGCCTGGTTGATCAGCAGCGCCGATTGCCCGGTGGAGGTGTTCGACTGGCCGCTGCCTGCCGGTGAACTCGCGCTGGCGGTCGATCACCTGAAAGCACGCGGTGTACTGCTGTATTCCAGTAAAGCGATGAACCTTTCACAGCTGACGAAACTTTTGAATGGCGTCAGTTGCCCAAAAATGATTGCAGGACCAACGGTGCGCATCCACCACACCGAGTTGTCCGCAAGAGCCACCGTGATTGCTGACGTGTTCCTGGCCGAAGATCCGTTATCGGCTCACCAGGAACTGGTCCAGCGCGGGCTCATTTAATTGTTATCCATGGACACCACCATGCAATTGATCTGGCTGCGCAGCGACTTGCGCCTACATGACAACACCGCCCTCTCGGCCGCTGCAGCGCGGGGTCCGAGCGTGGCGGTGTATCTGCTGAGTCCGGAACAATGGCGCGAGCACGACGATGCGCCGTGCAAAGTGGATTTCTGGCTGCGCAACCTGAGCGAGTTAAGCCACGCACTGAACGAACTGAATATTCCCTTGCTGATCCGCCAGGCACCACGCTGGGATGACGCTCCGAATGTTTTACTCGAGCTTTGTCAGCAGTTGGCGATTGATGCGGTACACGTCAACGAGGAATACGGCATTCATGAAACCCGCAGGGACCTGGCGGTGGCTGACGCGCTGAAGAGCCGGGGCATCGAGTTTCACAGCTATCTCGACCAGCTGTTGTTCAAGCCCGGGAGCGTCCTGACCAGGACCGGCACGTATTTCCAGGTGTTCAGCCAGTTCCGCAAGGTGTGCCATGAACGCCTGCATCATGCGCTTCCGAGCCTGGTGCACGCCCCAAGGGTGCAAGCATCCTTGAGCATCAAACCGGACAAGATCCCCGCAGGCATCGAAGGCTTCGAGAGGCCCGGCGACAGCTTGCGCGCCCTCTGGCCAGCGGGCGAATGCGAAGCCCGGCGCCGCCTCGACACTTTCACCGACGCCCGGATCGACTACTACGAAAGCGAGCGGGACTTCCCGGCCAAACCCGGCACCAGTCAGCTTTCGCCCTACCTCGCTGCCGGCGTGATATCCCCTCGACAATGCCTGCATGCGGCCCTGCAAAGCAATCAGGGTGAGTTCGAAAGCGGCAACGCGGGCGCCGTCACCTGGATCAATGAGTTGTTGTGGCGCGAGTTCTACAAACACATTCTGGTGGGCTACCCACGGGTGTCCCGTCACCGCGCCTTCCGCCCGGAAACCGAGGCCCTGGCCTGGCGCCATGCGCCTGAAGAACTCCTGGCCTGGCAGCAAGCACGCACCGGCCTGCCCATCATCGATGCGGCCATGCGTCAGCTGCTTGAAACCGGCTGGATGCACAACCGTCTGCGTATGGTAGTGGCGATGTTTCTGACCAAGAACCTGCTGATCGACTGGCGCGAAGGCGAACGCTTTTTCATGCGCCACCTGATCGATGGCGACCTTGCGGCAAACAACGGCGGCTGGCAGTGGAGTTCATCCACCGGCACCGATTCGGCGCCGTATTTCAGGATTTTCAACCCGTTGAGCCAGTCGGTAAAATTTGACGCCGAGGGCGTATTCATCAAGCGCTGGCTGCCGGAATTGGCCGGACTGAGCAAAAAAGAAGTGCACGACCCGGCAAACCTCGGCGGGCTGTTTGGTGTGGCAGGTTATCCGTTGCCAATCGTCAATCTTAGTGAGTCCCGCGCGCGCGCGCTGGCGGCGTTCAAGAACCTACCGTCGCGGCAGAACGCAGGAGCCGGGGATGAGTGATCGCCTGCGCGGGAAAGTACATTGCAACCGGGATTACTTCGATGCCCGGGCACTATTTATGAACATTTACCCGTATTGGGCCAGTCGTGTGCCTGGCTGAAAAGGAGCATGGGATGAGCGTTACACTTCCACGACGCTATTGGCTGACCGGTGCCGGCAACGGTATTGGCGCAGCGTTGGCCGAAGAAATACTGAAAACCGGCGCCCACCTGGCGGTCAGTTCACGCTCGGTGGCATCTTTGAAAGTCTTGTCCAAGCGCTATCCAGGACGGGTGATGGTGGTGGCTGGTGACCTGACCAACAGCCAGACCGTGCGTGAAATCGGCGAACGGATTGCCCGGGAGTGGGGCTCGCTGGATTCGGTGATCCTCAACGCCGGCACCTGCGAGTATGTCGACGCCCGGCAGCTGGATGCTTCCATCATTGAGCACGTCGTACGCACTAACCTGCTTGCCAGCAGTTATTGCATCGAAGCTGCCGTGCCGTTGCTGCGGGGCGGGACTGCGCCGCACCTGGTGGGGATGGCCAGTCCGGCAACCTATCTGCCGCTGCCCCGGGCCGAAGCCTGTGGCACGTCGAAAGCCGGCTTGCGTTACTTGTTCGAGTCCTTGCGCTGCGATCTGGCTCCGAACGGCATCGAAGTCACCATGGTCAGCCCTGGCTTCGTCGACACACTGCCGGCAGCGGACAACAACGTGCCGATCCCCGTCTCCTGGCCTGTGGATAAAGCCGCTCGGTATATCTTCGACGAACTCAAGCGCCGCCCCCCGGAAATCGCCCTGCCTGCGCTGTTCATGGCCGCCCTCTGGCCGCTGTCGAAAATGCCCGACAGCGCAAAACTGGCGATCGGTAAACGCATGGTACGGAGCCAGCCGCCAATCAAGGATCAGCCGTGAAGATCGCCATCGTCGGTAGCGGCATTTCGGGCCTGACCAGCGCCTACCTGCTCAATCGCAGCCACGAAATCAGCCTGTTCGAGGCCAGCGACCGGGTCGGTGGTCATACCCATACCGTAGACGTGACGGTCGATGGCCAAAGCTACGCGGTGGACACCGGCTTCATGGCGTTCAACGACTGGGCCTATCCGAATTTCATTCGTCTGCTGGGTCAACTTGGCGTGGCGTTCAAACCGACGCCAATGAGTTTTTCGGTCACCGACCCGGATACTGGCCTCTGGTACAACAGCAACAACCTCAACAGCCTGTTTTCCCAGCGCCGCAATCTGTTGTCGCCGGGGTTCTGGGGCATGCTGCGGGACGTCTCGCGCTTCAATAAAGTGGCACAACGCGACCTGATCGAAGGGCAAATCGCGGCAGACACCACGCTGGACGACTATTTGAAAGCGGGTGGCTATGGTGAGCGGTTCATCCTGCATTACATCGTGCCGATGGGGGCCGCGATCTGGTCGATGTCCATGGCTGACATCCTGGGTTTTCCAATGCGGACCTTCGTCAGGTTCTTCAACAATCATGGTCTGTTGTCCGCTGACAATCGCCGACCATGGTGCGTGATCGAAGGGGGTTCGAATGCTTATATCGGCCCATTGACGGCGAGTTTCAAACAGAAAATCAGGCTCAATGACCCGGTCAAACGAGTCGAACGCGATGGGGATGGAGTAGTTATCCACAGTGCCGCCGGCAGCGAGCGATTCGATAAAGTAGTGTTCGCGTGTCACAGCGATCAGGCACTGAAAATGCTGGCCAGGCCCAGCGACGCCGAACAGTCGATCCTCGGTGCCCTGCCCTACGCGGACAATGAAGTCGTGCTGCATACCGACACTCGTGTGCTGCCGGAGCAAAAACTGGCCTGGGCCGGTTGCAACTATCGCCTCGGCGGCCCCGGCCACACGCGGGCGGCCGTCACTTACGACATGAATATTGTGCAGGGCATCCAGAGCGACACGACCTTCTGTGTCAGCCTCAATCAAAGTGCCGGCATCAGTCCGTTCAAGGTGCTCGCCCAATACACGTACGCCCACCCGCAATTCAGCCTGGCGGCCGTCGCCGCCCAGGAGCGCTGGGAAGAATTGAACGGCGCGTACCACACTTACTTTTGCGGCGCCTATTGGGCCAGCGGTTCCCATGAAGACGGCGTGATCAGCGCCTTGCGTGTTGCCCGCGCGCTCGGGGAAACTTTGTGACCGCGCCCGCCGGTGTAGCTCAATAGTCCTGCGGCGTCGGGTCCAGGCCGCGCGAATACCCTTTGTGGATTATCCTGCTGTACGCTAACGCACCCAAGCGTCCGTCAGGCCTTTCACACAGCAGCGTCCCGCTGCCTTACACTGCGCCCCATGAAGACCATTGCCCACACGCAAATCGCCGAACCGGCGGTCACTTGCTCGACCTGCGCCGCGTGCTGCTGCCAGCTTGAAGTGATGCTGATCACCGACACCGGCGTGCCCGAGCGATTTATCGATACGGACGATTGGGGTGGGGAAGTCATGTTGCGTCTGGATGACGGCTGGTGCGCCGCGCTGGATCGCAACACGATGATGTGCACCATCTACGAAAAACGCCCGTTGATCTGCCGGGAGTTCGAGATGGGCGCGTCGGAATGCATCGATGAGCGCCAGGGGATTACCACGGCGTACCGCTGACCTGTAGGAGCAGCCGGTCGACGTTCGATTGCTCGCGATGGACGTTAACGATGACGAGGGCTGCCTGGATGAACAC
>Ga0247820_10001405_pt1 | contig 13549 bp, 15 predicted proteins | sample 13C_Glucose_Day1_2_FD_192480 | JGI IMG/M metagenome (GOLD analysis project Ga0247820, IMG submission 192480) | Soil microbial communities from agricultural site in Penn Yan, New York, United States - 13C_Glucose_Day14 | ecosystem: Environmental > Terrestrial > Soil > Agricultural land | place...
AACCTTCCGCCCGATCGGTGCCAGGATCACCACCAGTCCAGAAACGGCAACGGCCCGGGGTGTGGGACCCCGGGCCGTCCGCCCCAAATCTCGCGCCCCTAGACCGGGCGAGACAGGAACGTTGCGCGTGTCCAGAGTACGAGAGATCAGCGCCGCAGGGTCACCCCGGCCCGCCGGACCCCGCTGCCATTGCGGCACCCCGATCGCCCACACACCGGGCAAGCGCCCCAAGGTGTACTGCTCCGACCGGTGCCGGTCGGCCGCCCGCCGGGCGATCGCGCGCGGCGAGTCGATCACCCCCACGACCGATCAGGCCGGACCGGCGGGCACCAAATCCGGTCGGCGCCTTGGTACTACCGGAGAAAGTGCAACCCGCGCAGGTCAGAGCCCTGCGGCGGCGACCGGTAATGGGTCCCCGGCGGCCGGTCGGGACGCGCGGTGGACGCTCCGGGAAGGGCTCTCGCGGGTGACCGAGGACAAGGGGCTGAAGGGGTGCGGCCGGTCCGCGATCGCGGGCGGGGTGGCCGTCGTGATGAACGGCGGGGTAGCTCACCTCTCCGGAGTCGCCACGTGCGGGAAGATCCACCTGTGTCCGGTCTGCTCCGCGAAGATCCGGGCCGCCCGGTCCGAGGAAATCGACACGGTCACGGGTGCCTGGCAGACGGCCGGGCACGGCCTGGCCATGATGACGCTCACCCTGCGGCACTACCGGCGGATGCCGCTCGGTACGACCCGGAAGCGGGAGCGGTCCGGCCTGGTCGCCGTCCAGCACGACGCGTGGATCACCGCGTTCGGCTCGCGGGCCGGGAAGATGTGGCAGCGACTCCAGACGGATCACGGGGTGCTCGGGTACGTCCGGGTGTGGGAGTGCACGCAGGGCGAGAACGGGTGGCACCCGCACTTCCACGTCCTGCTGTTCCTGGACCGGCCGTGGAGCCGGGACCGTGCCGACGCGTTCGAGGGTGCGGCCCGCGCCCGTTGGATCCGCTCGGTCGAGAAAGCGGGCGGCTACCGGCCCAACGACCGGGGCGTGAAGGTCGACGTCCCCCGGCCCGAGGACGCCCAACAGTTCAGCCGCTACCTGTTCAAGAACCAGGACGGGAAGGCGCGGTTCGAGCGGTGGGCACCGGGCGGTGAGCTTGCCCGTGCCGACCTGAAGACCGGCCGGGACGGCTCGCGGATGCCGTTCGAAGTTGCCGAGGGCGCCGCCGCTGGCCTGGCCGACGACGTGCCGCTCTGGCACGAGTACGAGTACGGCGCGCACGGAATCCGGGCGATCTACTGGAGCAACGGCCTGCGGGCCCTGCTCGCCGACCTGGTCGACCTGGACGACCGGACGGATGACGAGATCGCAGCCGAGGAAGTCGGGGGCGACGGGGTCGCGCTCATCCCTGCAGAGACCTGGTACGCGGCCGTACTCCGGTACCGGGGCCGGTCCCTGGCGCTGCTCCAGGCCGCCGAGGCAGGCGGGGAAAACGCCGTGAGGGCGCTTGTGGAGTCCTGGGGGCTCTCCTGGGGTCGGGACGTACTCCCGCCCCCGAAAACGGCTTAGACGGCCCGTCAGGGGCTTTCTCGCCCCCGAATGTCGGCATAGGGGCCTATCGTCGATCAACGGCCCGAATGGCGGGTCGTTGATCGATGGAGGGTGACATGCCTGAGCAACTCGCCATTCCGGACCCGGAATGGCTCACGACCGAGGAAGTCGGCCGGCACTTCCGGGTGAGCGCGCGCACGATCCTGCGATGGGTCGACGCGGGCGAGTTCGAGAAGGTGGCCCGGCTCGGTCCGGCCGGTAAGACGATCCGGATTCACCGGTCCGAGCTGGACCACCGTGCCGGGAGGTCCGCAGCCTGATGAACAGCACGCAAAAGCGCCCCGCGGCCGTGGCGGGCCGGGGGCGCTGGACAACCTGTTGGGCGGTTGGCGGCTCGCCCATGATGACACTCCGGGGGCGACCGTGCGGATAGTCCGGCACAAGCACGAGACCGATTTCCTGATCCTGCCGAACGCGACCGCGCGGGATCAGAAGCTGAGCTATCTCGCACGCGGCATCCTCGTCGAGATCCTGAGCCGCCCGGACAACTGGGAGACGACCGCGGATCGGCTCATGGATCAGGCCCGGCTCCATCGGGGCGACAAGCGGGGTGAGGGCCGGCGCGCGATCCGGGCCGCGTTCGCGGAGCTGGAGACGTGCGGCTACATGCACCGGGTGAAGACCCGCAACGGGAAGGGCCGGTTCACCACCACGGTGTGGGTCACCGATGTGCCCACGGAGTACCGGGGAGCGCGGGCCGCATAACCGGGGTACCGCTAACGGCACGTCGGTTCACGGTACGTCGGTGAACGGTACGTCGGTTAGCGGTACCTCTCTAAGAAGGACCGACTACCTAAGTACAGAGCAAGCAAGCAATCAGGCGTTCAAAACAGAGCGGGGAGGGAGCTTGCCTCCCGTCATCACCGTTGCCGTCTGCGGAGCGCGCGCGCGTGAGAGCGCGCGACCGGACGCGGAACCGGATGCGCCACCTGCCACGCCACAACAGGCGCCACGGAAGGAACCGACCATGACCCGGTACGAGGACCTGGACCCGGAAGCGCAAAGCTTCCTCGAGGCCCTGGCCGCCGACGTGAACGCGACCGCGCGGGAGTACCAGCAGCGGCGGCTGGAGGCAGGCTTGCCCGAACCGTGCGGGCCGCCGGCCATACCGCCGGGCACCGTGGTGACAGCAACGTTCGTCGACCTGATCGACGAGGGCGACGGCCTGGGCGTGAGCGTCGAGGAACACTCCCTCGAATGGCCCGAATCGGCGTAACCTGATCTAGACGGATCGCAACGGTCGTCCGGTCGCCCTGGAGGCGACTGGACGCCGACGCCCCTGGAGGGCGCGCACCGGACCGGCAAGCCCGTCCCCCGGAGGGACGCGAGGCGGAGCCGACTCCCTGACGCTCTCTCCCTCCAGGAGTCCCCTGTGGCCATGTCCACATCGACCACCGGAATCGGTGGCATCCTGCCCGACCAGTACGGGCCCCTCGTCGTCGAACCGGTCACCCGGCAGTCGGTCGCCATGCAGGTATCGACCGTGCTCGCCACCGGCCAGCACACGATGAACATTCCGGTCGTGACCGAAGACCCGACGGCGGCATGGGTCGCCGAGGGCGCCGAGATCACCCCGGACGACGGCACCCTGTCCGAACTCACCGTGACCCCGGCCAAGGTGGCCGGACTGACCATCATCAGCCGCGAACTGGCGGACGACTCCAGTCCCGCCGCACTCAAGATCGTGGGTGACGGACTGGCCCGCTCGATCGCGGATCAGGTCGACCGCGCGTTCTTCGGTGCCCTCACCTCACCGGCACCCGCGGGCCTGGAGTCCCTCACCGGACTGACGACCATCACGGGGCCGGCCGCCTGGGCCAACCTCGATCCGTTCGCTGAGGCGATCTCGACAGCCGAGGGTCTGGGAACGACGGTCACCTCGTTCGTCGCCAACCCAGCCGACGCGCTCACGCTCGCGCAGTTGAAGGACGAGACAGGCAGCAACCGGCCGTTGCTCGGATCAGATCCGAGTGTTCCCACCCGACGAGTGATGCAGGGTGTCCCGCTCCTCACGTCGCCACGCGTCACGGCCGGGACAGTGTGGGCACTGCCGAGCGAGCGGGTGTTCGTCGTGCGCCGCCAGGAGGTGAGCCTGGAACTGTCGACCGATGCCTACTTCACGTCCGATCGCGTGGCGATCAGAGCAATCATGCGAGTCGCGTTCGGCTTCCCGCACGAGGCAGCCATCGTGCGCGTGCAGCTGGACACCACACCCTGACGACCTGGCGGGGGATCCCGGTAGGCGGTCCCTCTCGGATCGGGAAGGTGTAGCACGCCACCAGGTGCGTGCGGCTCGCCCCTGTTTTTTCGGAGCGAACTGCAGCGCGGTCTCGGACCCTGCGGAATGCTCCCCGTGGGCACGTCGCGCGTATCGGGGCAGTGTTGCGGCTCGCCCCGAGGACGGGTCTGGGGAATTTGGATCATCGGATGCTCACGGCCGCCGGACACCCTGGGGCCGTGCCCCGGTGCCCACCTCGTTCCGCTGATCGGGCCGTTATGCACTCGCCCTCCCGCCCGGGTTTCTAAGGCCCGCCCTGGGGCCGGCCCCCATGCGGCCCCAGGGGCGGGGCGGTCGCGTTGGCGGCCTGGAGGGCGCGCGACTCTGGGGGATCCGGTCCCGCTACCGTCCGGGGGATGAGCGATCCTTCCCCCCGTTTGTGCGCGTGGTGCGGTGATCCGGTTCCGGAGCAGCGGGGCGCGGGCCGCCGCCGCGACTACTGCCGCCGGTCCTGCCGTCAACGTGCGTTCGAGGCCCGGAAGCAGCGGGAGGCCGTCGTCTCGGCGGTGGCCGCAGCCATGGCCCGGACCGGGGCGGTGAAACCGTCACGTGACGAAATGCCGGTCCAGGCCGAACCGTCACGTGACGAATTGCGGGAGCGTCCGCCGGCGCTTCCCCCGCGCCCTCGTCGACGGTCGTCCATGACGGTTTCCCCCATGCCGTTGTGGCGAGACGAGGGAGAGCCGGACGGGGATGGACCGCGGGCCGGTGCCTAGCGGAGCGCCCTCACGGCGGCCCGCCGCATCGCGGCAGCAGGCGCCCCCCATCGGCCCAGGACGGGCCGTGCGGTCCGCTCACGCGCCGTCGGAGCCGACGGGGGCGGTACGGCGCCCGGCCACGGGTCCGGCCCGGCAGACGGCCGCTCAGCGCCACGGAGTCCCCACCCCTCCCCGCCAGCCCTGGCCTACGCGCACAACGACGAGACGGACGGACGGCGGAGCAGGCGCGCGTAAACCCCGGCGGGATGCCGCAAGGTGCTTGCAAGCCTTGAAAGTGTGTGCAAGCCTATGACGCATGACCAAGCGACCGATGCGGGCGACTCCCGCTGAACTCCGGGCCGCCGCAGAGGCGGAACTGGCCCCGATTGGTGAGCGCTACCGGCGCCTGCTCGCGGAGCTGGAGGACGTGAAGCGCGAGCTTCGGCCGGCGGTCGTCGCCGCGGTGAACGTGGAGCTCCCGCTCCGCCGGATCAGGGAGCTCACAACGATCACACCGCCCACCGCGACCAAGTGGCACCGCGAGGACATCGGCTGAGAGGCCGTCTGGCGGCCTGGAGGGCGCCGGAGGCTGATCCGGTCCCCCGTCCCGTGAACGGGCGGGAGGCGGGCGGCCAGGGCCACTCTCGGTAGCGAATCCGGGTTTCCCTTGCGTGCGTGCGCGTAGGGCCCCCCGGAGGCAGGAAACGGAAACCGGAAACCGTCACACAACGTAAGTGGGCGACACCCCATGCCGGGGGCGCCGCCCTAGTCCATGAACCCCTGGAAGGATCACCATGGACCACTCGCAATTCTCGCACGTGATCATCGATCACACGTGCGCCGCTGCCCGTTGGACGGCGGAGCGGTACAAGGCGGAGGCCGTCCGCCGGCGGACCCTGCGGGCGGAGCGCAAGCCGCTCGTCACGGACGCCCGCCGCGCCCTGGCCGTCGCCCGCAAGTCGGACCCCGACCGCACGAAGGGCGCCACGCACCGCGCGGAGCGGGAGTTGGCCGCCGCCCGCCGCCGGGTCCCGGACCCGATGTGGCTGTTCACCGCCAAGGCTGCGGCCGTGGTCGGCGTCGCCGGTTACGTCGGCTTCCCGCGCGTACCTGAGTCGGTGTGGCTCTGGTCGGCGGTCGCCGTCGCCACGGCCGTGGTCGGCGCCGTCGTCGTCGCCGTCGCCCTGGCCGCCCGCCGGCCCCAGGGCCTGGAGCCGACGGCGGAGGAGCGGCAGCTGCTGCAGCGGCTCGCCCCCGAGCACTGGCGCGAGCACGCCGACGGTCGCGGCCTGGCCGGGACCATCACCGGCCGCCCCCAGCTCACGGACGCGGGGATCGTCACCGACGTGCGCCTGGACGGCACCTGGACCGTTGCCAAGCTGACGGCCGCCGCCGACCACGTGCGCGCCCTGCTCGGGTGCCGTACCGGCCTCCGCATGGAGGTGAAGACCGGCGACCGTGGCGGCTGGGCACAGCTCATCCTCCGCACCCGCTCCGCCGTCGACGGCGCGGACATGAGCTGGACCCCGGAGCGCAAGGGAATCGGCCTGGACACCCTGAGCGGGGAGCCGGTCCGCATCCCGCTCAACACGCGGTTGCTGCTGGCCGGATCGTCCGGCGCGGGCAAGTCCGTGACGCTGCGGCCGGCGCTCGCGGAGCTGGCCGCCGACCCGCTGGCCGCCGTCGTGATGGTCGACCTGAAGCGCGTGGAGGGCGCCCTGTGGCGGAACCGGGTCCGGGTGGCCCGCACCGCCGACGAGGTGACCGGCGTGGCCGCCGAACTGCAAGCCGAAATGATGGAGCGGCTGGAGATCCTGGAGGCCACCGGGTCCGCGTCCTGGACGCCGACCGTGGACCGGCCCCGGATCGTCGTCGTCGTCGACGAGGGCGCGGAGGTCTCCGCCGTCGCCAAGGACTCCGTCGCTGATTTCGAGAGCCTGGCCCGGATGGGGCGGGCCGCCGAAATCCACCTGTGGTGGTGCACGCAGAAGCCCACCATGTCCGGCGCGAGCGCGGGCATCCCGCCGCAGATCGCGGCGCAGATGGACGTGCGGCTCTGCCTGAAGGTCGCCACGGCGACCGAGGTCCGCACGGTGCTCGGGGAGGACGCGACCGCGGGCGGCTGGGACGCCCACACGCTCCCCAAGCCTGGCGTCCTGATGATCCGTGGCACCGGTCGCGGACCGGCCCCGGTCAAGGTCTGGTTCATGGACGACGACCAGGTGCGCGCCCTCCCGCCCGCGCGGATCTGGCAGGGCACGGCCGTCGCCCCGGTGATCTCGATGCGCAAGCCCCCGGAGCCCCCGGCCGCCGTGCCGTCGGAGTCGACGGAGGAGCGGGTGCTGCGGATCGTCCAGGACGGCCCCGCCCGTCAGAAGGACATTGCGGAGCGCACCGGGCTCAGCAAGGGCGCGGTGTCCAAGGTGGTGGCCCGCCTCGTCGCGGCCGGCCGTCTCGTCCGCCTGGACGACGGCGCCGTCGCCCCGGCCCGGACGGAGGCCACGGCATGAGCACCGAGATTCAGCGCGCGTCCGCCGACGCGGTGAGTGCGGCTCTCCAGGCCGACCGGTACGCGGAGATGCTCGCCGTCGTGGCCGCCGTCCAGGCCGCGCAGGCGGCCCCCCAGCACCACGGCTGCACGTGCGCGGGCCCGGCCCGCCCCCGCCGCTCGGGCGGGGAGGTCGCCGCCATCGCGGCCGGTGTCTGCGCCTGCGTCGGTGTGGCCACGGCCGCACTCCTCGCCGTCGCCGTCGTCGCCGTCGCGGTCGGTGTCTCCGCCGTCGTGCTGCTCCTGCTCGTGCGTCAGCTCCGGAAGGGTGGCAAGTGATGATCAGCACTCAGGAGCAAGTCGAGGCCGCGGAGAAGGTCCTCCGCCTGTCGTGGGTGATCGTCGCCGGGGTGATCCTGTTTTCCGTCTTCACCGTGACGCCCCTCGTCGAGCGGTCCACCCCGGACGGGTGGGAGTGGTCCGCACCGATCCTGCCGCTCGTGGTCGACGTCGCCGTGGTGATCTCGATCCGGGTCGACGCGATCGTGGCCCGGCTCGGGGGGTCGACGAAGGGGTGGCCGCTCGCGCTGCGGGTGCTCACGGGCGGTACGTCGGTGGCGCTCAACGTCGGGCACTCCGCACTCAAGGGTGATCTTGTCGGGGTCGGCGTGCACATGGCCGCCCCGGTGACGCTCATCGTGATCGCGGAAGCCTCGCTCAAGTGGCGCCGGGAGATCGCTACGGCCACGGAGCGGATCGAGCGTGAGCGCCGTGAGCGGGAGGACGCCCGCCGCCGTGAGCAGCGTGAGCGCGAGGAGCGCTCACGGGCCGACCGGGAGCGCGAGCGGGAGGCCGCCCGGCTGGAGCGTGAGCGGCAGGAGGCCGCCGACCGTGAGCGCCGCCGCGAGGAAGCCGCCGAGCGTGAGCGGGAGCGTGAGCACGCCGCCCGCGTTGCCCGTGAGGAGCGTGAGCACGCCGCCCGGCTGGAGGCGGAACGCGAGGAGCGTGAGGAGCGCCGCCGCCGCGAGGAGCAGGCACGCCGGGACCGTGAGCGCCGCGAGGAGCAGGAGCGGCAGGAGGCCGAACGGAAGGCCGCCCAGGAGGCCGAACGGGCGCGGAAGGCTGCGGAGGCTCGCACGGCAGCACTCAAGCCCGTGAGCGCCGCCGCGAGCACCCCCCGCCCCGCCGTGAGCGCCACCGTGAGCACCCCTGCTCACGAGAGTGCTCACGACGACAAGCCCTCCCGGAAATGGAACGAGGAGAACGCCCGCCAGGCCGTGGCCGACGCGATCCGTGAGGGCCGCTCACAGCGTGAAGTGGCGGCGCTCACGGGGTGGTCGACCGGATGGGTTGCCAAGCGATTCCAGGAGCACCAGGAGGCCGCAGCATGAGCACCGCCGCCCAGTTCATACCGACGATCGACTACCTGATGTCCGCGCCCCTCGACGCCCTGCTCGCCCTCCCGGGGATCCGTCTCGTCACGGCCCCGATCAGCGATCCGGAGTTCACCGGGTACGCGGCGGCCACCCGGTCCCGGGTGGTGCTCGCCCTCCCCGCCGGCCGCTCCGCCCTCGAGCGGGACTGCATGGTCCGTTACCTGCTCGGTCACGTGCTCCGGGTGCCCGGCCTCCAGCCGCTCCCCGCCCCGCTCCGGGTCGAGGAAATCAACGGCGCCTGACACACCGAAGCCCCGCCGCATCCAGCGGCGGGGCATTCTTCGATCCGTCAAACCACAGGAGCACCAAGCGGGTCGGGGGGAACCTTCCGCCCGATCGGTGCCAGGATCACCACCAGTCCAGAAACGGCAACGGCCCGGGGTGTGGGACCCCGGGCCGTCCGCCCCAATCTCGCGCCCCGATCAGCATCCGGGCGAGACAGGAACGTTGCTCGTGTCCACTGTACGAAGTAATGCCACAGCATCGCCACACCGGCCCGCCGGTCCGCGCTGCCCCTGCGGTACGCCGATCGCCCATACGCCGGGCAAGCGCCCCCGCGTCTACTGCTCAGAGGCGTGCAAGAAGCGCGGCCAGCGGGCCGCCGCAGCCGCCGAACGGGCCGCGCGGACCAAAAAGGGACGCCTTGGGAAGGAAACAACAGAGTTTCGCTCCCCCTCCCGACCTGCGGAAACGTCGGCCGGGGCAAATCCGGTCGCGGAACGCGAGCGGAGCACGAAGCAGCGTCGCGCCCGCCGGTACGCGGGACGCCGGACGCTGTGGCGGATCACCTCGGACAAGGCTTGCCGGGGGTGCGGCCGGACGGTCATGGACTCCGAGACGGGCGTGGTGTTCGCCCGGACGTCCGAGGGGGCCGCGATCGCGTTGGGTCTGCTCAAGTGCGGGCGGATCTGGTTCTGTCCGGTGTGCTCCGCGAAGATCCGGCATGGCCGGTCCGAGGAGATCACCCGCGCGGTGGTCGCCTGGCTGAAGCAGGGCGGCCGGGCCTACCTCGTGACGTTCACTGCCCGGCACACGGCCGCCGACAAGCTGGCCGACCTCGTGGACGCGATCCAGGGCACCCGCGCGAACGAGGATGCCGGGATCAAGCGGCAGCCGGGCGCCTATCAGCGGCTCATCACTGGGGCGGCCTGGGCGGGCGACAAGCGCCGGAAGACGAACCAGGAAGGCATCCGGGGTCGGGTCGGGTACATCGGCATGATCCGGGCGACCGAGGTGACCGTGGGGGAAGGGTCCGGCTGGCACCCGCACATCCACGCGATCGTGTTCGTCGGCGGCCGGACTGTGGGCGAGCGCGGCGACAAGCGGATCACGGGCACGTTCACCCCGTCCGCGTCCGCGCTGGAGGAGTGGGAGGACCGGTGGCGCGCGGTCTGGACGCGGTCGCTTGCGCAGGTGGACCCCAAGTTCCGGCCGTCCGACCGGTGCACGCTCCCCGGCTGCACCTGCGGCGGCAAGGGTCACGGCGTCGACTTCAAGGAACTGCGGACCGAGCGCGACGCTCGGGACCTGGGCGAGTACATCGCCAAGACGCAGGACGGGAAAGCGCCGGCGCTTGAGCTTGCCCGCGGTGACCTTAAGTCGGGCCGGGACGGCAACATGACGCCCTTCCAGGTCCTGGGCCGGATCGGGGATCTCATGGGCGGGGTGTCCGAGGAGGAGGCCGACGGGCACGGCTCCCTGGGTTGGCTGCTCGCTCTGTGGGCTGAGTACGAGGTGGCCGTGTCGGGCCGCCGGGCGATCGAGTGGACCCGCTACCTGCGTCCGCTGCTGGGTCTGACCGGTGGCGACACCGAGGAGGACGACATGGACGTCCTGTTCGAACTGGACGCCGCCCACGACTTCCGGGAGGGCGTACAGCTCACGGAACGGGCCTGGCACAAGCTCACCGCCCGCGCCCTGGACCTGGCCGTGGTCGAAGCGGTGGAAGGGGAAGCCCTCCAGGTCGACGTCCTGGGCGACCTCGTGACGGCGGCCGGGGAAAGCCGCGCGTTCGTCCGAGCCCTGTCGCCGGAGGACGTCACGGAGTTGGTCGACGGGGTGATCAGGAAGCTCACCGAACGCCGGGAGGCCGCCGCCGAACGTCGCCGCCGGGAAGCAGAAACGGCCTGAGCGCCCCTAGGGAGCCCTGGAGGCCCGTTCCGGTCCCGGCACTACTCCCGCCCCGGAACGGGCCTTAGACACGCGCTGAGGGGCTCTCTCGCCCTCGTTTGTCGGCATAGGGGCTTATCGTCGATCAACGGCCCGATTGGCGGGCCCGATTGACGGAGGGTCGAAATGGCCACCGAGCAACTGGCGATACCGGACCCGGAATGGCTGACCACCGAGGAGGTTGGTCGGCACTTCCGGGTGTCCGCCCGAACGATCCTGCGGTGGGTCGACGCGGGCCAGTTCGAGAACGTGGTGAGGCTCGGTCCGGGCGGTAAGACGATCCGGATACACCGCAGCGAACTGGACCACCGCGCCGGGAGGTCCGCAGCCTGATGACCAGCACGCAAAAGCGCCCCGCGGCCGTGGCGGGCCGGGGGCGCTGGACAACCTGGGCGGTCGGCACGCCCATGATGACACCCCGGGGGCGGCCGTGTTGATACGTCGGGGCAAGCACGAGTCGGCGTTCGTGATCCTGCCGAATGCCACCGTGCGGGATGAGCGGCTGTCTCACCTCGCGCGCGGAATCCTCGCGGAGATCTTGTCGTATCCGGATGGCTGGACGACGACCGCGGACCGGCTCGCCGAACAGTCCCGGAGCAATCGGGGAGTGAAGCGCGGAGCGGGTCGGCCGGCGTACCGGGAGGCGTTCGCCGAGCTGGAGGCCGCCGGGTATCTGCACCGCATCCGGCACCAGGACGACCGGGGCCGATGGGCCACGGTCATGGTCGTGTTCGACACCCCAAAGACCGATGTACAGCTAACCGAACGTCGGGTTAACCGGCGGTCGGCTTAACCGACGGTCGGTGAGCTGTACGTCTCTACGAAGAACGGACCACAGAAGTACGGAAGAAGAAGACTCGCCCGCTTCAAAACACGCGAGGCGGGGCTTGCCCCGCTCCACCGTCGGCGTCTGCGGAGCGCGCGCGCGTGAGCCGCTGCGACCGGTCGCACCACCTGCCGCGCCACAACAGGCGCCGCGAGAGAGGACGTCATGGAGTACGAGGAACTGGACCCGGAAGCGCGGAGCTTCCTCGAGCGGCTGCACGGCGAGATCCGGGCCGCCGACCGCGAGCACCAGGAGCGGCGGCTGGAGGCAGGCCTGCCCGAGCCGTCCGGACCGCCGGCCATTGAGCCGGGCACGGTCGTCACCGCGTCGTTCGTCGACGTGGTCGAGCGGGACGGCGAGTTGGGCGTGAGCGTCGAAGAACACTCCCTGATCTGGCCGGAAGCTGGGTAACCTGATCAGGACGGATCGCAACGGCGTCCGGTCGCCCTGGAGGTGACCGGACCCGAACGCCCCTGGAGGGCGCGCACCGGACCGGCAAGCCCGTCCCCCGGAGGGACGCGAGGCGGAGCCGACTCCCCTGACGCTTCTCCCTCCAGGAGTCCCCGTGGCTATGTACACGTCCGCCGACGGCATCGGCGGCATCCTCCCCGAGCAGTACGGCCCGCTCGTTGTCGAGCCGGTAACGCGGCAGTCGGTCGCCATGCAGGTATCGACCGTGCTCTCCACCGGCCAGCACACGATGAACATCCCGCGCGTGACCGAGGACCCGTCGGCGGCCTGGGTCGCTGAGGGTGCCGAGATCACCCCGGACGACGGCGCGCTTGCCGAGCTGTCCGTCACCCCGCGCAAGGTCGCCGGACTCACCATCGTGAGCCGGGAGCTGGCGGACGACTCGACACCGGGCGCGCTGAAGATCGTCGGTGACGGTCTCGCCCGCTCGATCGCGGACCGGGTCGACGCAGCGTTCTTCGGTGCCCTGGCCGCGCCGGCGCCCGCCGGACTGGAGTCCCTGACCGGACTCACCACCATCACCGGGCCGACGGCATGGGAGGACCTGGACCCGTTCGCCGCAGCCATCGCGGCGGCCGACGGGCACGGCACGGTCATCACGTCGTTCGTCGCCCACCCGACGGACGCGCTGCTGCTCGCCCAGCTGAAGGAGTCGACCGGCTCGCGGCGTCCGCTGCTCGGGTCCGACCCGACCGCCCCCACCCGACGGGTGGTCCAGGGCGTACCGCTGCTCACGTCGCCGCGAGTCACCCAAGGAACGGTTTGGGCACTGCCGAAGGAGCGGACGTTCGTGGTGCGCCGCCAGGAGGTGAGCATGGAGCTGTCCAAGGACGCTTACTTCACCTCCGATCGCGTGGCGATCAGGGCGATCATGCGCGTCACGTTCGCCTTCCCCCACGAGGCAGCCATCGTGCGCGTGCAGCTGGACGAGACGCCCTGACGACCCGGGGACGGCTCCCCCGCGGGCCGTCCCTCGCCGATCGGGGCCGTATAGCTCTCGACCGTCGATGCACCGCATGAGCGTCAGGGTGACCACAGGGAGGACCCGTGAGCGAGAGCGATCAGAACGACCATCCGGCCCCGGCCGGGCTCGGTGAGCGGGCTCTCGCCCTGTGGGTCGGGACCGTTGAGGGCCTGGAGCTGGAGCCTGGGGAGTTGGTTCTGCTGGAGTCGGCGTGCCGCCTGGTCGACCAGATCGACGCGATGCAGGCCGCCCTCAAGGAGCAGGGCCCGGTCGTGAAGGGATCGCGCGGGCAGGTGGCCGCTTCCCCGCTGCTGCGGGAGATCCGCGCGCACGATCTGGCCGTGACCCGCATCCTGCGCACCCTCATGGCCGCCATGCCGGACGAGGAGGAGGGGAAGCGGCTGTCGCCGTCGGACCGGGGCCGTAAGGCTGCGCTGGCACGCTGGCACGGCGGCCGGGCCTACACCGCCCCGGCTCCCCCGCCGGTGCTGGACGACTACCGGCGCGCGTTCAACGGGTCGGCGTAGTGCGCCGCCGGGCCGCGAGCCTGGACGCTCTCCCGGAGCGGCTCGCCCGGTTCGACTGGCGGGACTGGCGACCGCCGGCCGAGCCGGACGACCCGGCG
>Ga0247820_10001406_pt1 | contig 13544 bp, 11 predicted proteins | sample 13C_Glucose_Day1_2_FD_192480 | JGI IMG/M metagenome (GOLD analysis project Ga0247820, IMG submission 192480) | Soil microbial communities from agricultural site in Penn Yan, New York, United States - 13C_Glucose_Day14 | ecosystem: Environmental > Terrestrial > Soil > Agricultural land | place...
GCCGACACCACGACCAGTGCCGGGGCCGGGGCCGGGGCCTAGCCTCGGTCCTATCCTGAGGCCGCGACGCCAGGCCCGCGCAGACCAGCGAGGAGGGACGATGGGGACACCGGACCACTCCCACGCCCTGCGCCGCGCTGCCGGGGTCCCGCTGTGGCAGCAGCTGCACCAGGACCTGCTGCGACGCATCGGTGCCGGGGAGTTCGACGCCGGCTTCCCCGGCGAGGTGGAGCTCCAGCACGAGTACGCCGTCTCCCGGCACACCGTGCGCGAGGCGCTGCGGCGGATCCGCGAGGCCGGGCTCCTGGACTCGCACCGAGGCCGGAGCACTCGGGTGCGCAGCGCGCCGATCGAGCAGCCCCTCGGTGGCCTCTACTCGCTGTTCCGCGCGGTCGAGTCCCAGGGCCTGGAGCAGCGCAGCGAGGTGCTGGCGATCGAGCGGTGCACGGACCCGGAGGTTGCCGAGAAGCTCGGCCTGCCGGCGGGCGAGGAACTCGTCTACCTCGAGCGGGTCCGTTTCGCCGGGGACGAGCCGCTCGCCCACGACCGTGCCTGGCTGCCGGCCTCCCTCGCGGCACCGCTGCTCGACGTCGACTTCACCCGTGGCGCCCTCTACGACGAGCTCGCCAGGACGTCCGGCACCCGGCCGACGGGCGGGCACGAGCGCATCTCGGCGATCGTCGCAGTCGGTCGCGAGGCCGACCTGCTCGGCGTCCCGCCCGGATCCGCGTGCTTCGACATCGAGCGCTACGGCCAGGTCGGCGACGAGCCGCCCATCGAGTACCGCCGATCGGTCGTGCGGGGCGACCGCTACGCCCTGCTGACGTCGTGGAGCCCCCGCGGCTACCAGCTCGGCGCGCGCGACCTCGAGCCGAGGTCCTGAGTCAGCGCACGACCTCGCGGTGCGAGGCGTCCAGCCGCCGAGTCCAGCCCCGGCCGTCGAGGTGCTCCAGCAGCGGGACCACGACCCGGCGCGTGGTCGCCAGCGCCTGCCGCGCCTCGCTCGTCGTGAACGGCTGCGACAGGCCGGCGAGCACCCGCATCGCCTCAGCCGGGCCGGAGGGCAGCAGCAGGACGTCGCCGGGCAGCCTCAGCAGGCGCCCCGTCCGCACCGCTGCCGCAACCTCCTTCGGGCCCAGGCCGGCGGCCTCGAGGTCCGGACGCTCGGGTGCCGCGAACGGGCTCTGGGCCAGACGCTCCTCCAGGCGCCGCAGCCCCTCCTCCGCCTGCCCGAGCGACGCCGTGACGCCGGGCAGGCCCACGCGCCCGCCCTCGACCTCCAGGCCCGCGTCCCGTGCGACCGCGGGAACCAGACCGCGATCGGGGACGCCCGCTGCCAGGCGCGCGGCCTCGAGCGTCAGCGTCGGGTCGAGGGGCTGCTCGCGGGTGCGGCGCTCCAGCGCGTCGCGCAGGGCGGCCCCCCAGCCTTGCCACACCTCCCGGTCGACGAGCCAGTCGCCCTGTCGCCGAACGGAACCCGGGATACCCCCGGTCGCCACGTCGATGGCGACACCCAGGGCACGCGCGTCTCCCACCGTCATCGCACCGCGGCGGCGCACCTCCACGGCAAGGTCGGCGGCCCCCGTGGCACCAGCCAGCTCCGCACCGCGTCGGGCGCCGGCGCCGCGCCGTCGGAGCGGCGGCGGGTCCACGTCGAGGACAAGGACGCCGGAGACGACGCGCTGGGCACCCGGATCGCGAAGGATGGCGCGGTCGCCGGCCCGCAGCGGCAGCGGACTCGACAGGACGAGCCGCGCGGTGTCCCCGCCGAGCGGCCGTACCCGCACCTCGTGCGCGGCAGTGCCCACGTGGAGCATGGCGTGCGAGGGCAGCTCGCGCGGGTCGGTGCCGAGTCGCACATCCGCCACCGCCGTCGGCCTCCAGGCGTCCGGGGTGAGCAGGGCCGCGCCCCGGGCCACCTCCGCCGTGCCCACCCCACGGAGGTTGACGGCCACCCGTGCCACGGCGGCGACGGACTCGTGGGGCAACTCGAGCGACTGCAGCCCTCGCACGCGAACCCGCTGACCGCCAACGCCCTGGCCAGTCACCTCGAGCTCGTCTCCCACGGCGATGGTCCCCTCGCCGAGGGTGCCGGTCACGACGGTGCCGCTGCCGCGGATCGTGAAGGACCGGTCGACCCACAGCCGCACCCTGGCTGCGGTGACGGGGTCCGGCAGCCCGGCCACCAGGCGGTCCAGGGCCTGGCGCAGCTCCGGCAGTCCCGCGCCGGTCCGCGCCGAGACGGCCACCGCCTCACACTGGCCGAGGCTGGACGCCGCGAGCCGCGTCCGGGCGTCGGCGAGCACCGGCCCAGGCTCGGCCAGGTCACTGCGGGTGACGACGAGCAGGCCGTGGCGCAGCCCCAGCGCGTCGACGGCGGCGAGGTGCTCCCCGGACTGCTGCCGCCACCCCTCGTCCGCGGCCACCACGAAGACCACGGCGGGCGCCGGGCCGAGCCCCGCGAGCATGTTGCCGATGAACCGCTGGTGGCCCGGAACGTCGACGAAGGCCACCTGCTCCCCGGAGGGGAGGGTCGTCCACGCGTACCCGAGGTCGATGGTCAGCCCGCGACGGTGCTCCTCCTCCCAGCGGTCGGGCTCGATCCCGGTCAGGGCCCGCACGAGGGCCGACTTGCCGTGGTCCACGTGCCCGGCGGTCGCGAGGACGTGCACGCCTCAGCCTCGGGAGTCCAGGGCCGCCCGGATGGCAGCCTCGACCTGGGCGTCGGACTCCCTGGGGACACAGCGCAGGTCGACCAGGCAGCGTCCTCGCTCCACGCGTGCGACCACACCGGGCTCGCCGCGTCGCAGCACCTCCGCGCACCAGTCGGGCAGCATGAGGGCACACCCGGGCAGGCCGAGACCGGGCGCGCCGCCGCCGCCCACCGCACCCACGGCCTCCGCGACGTCGAGGCCGAGGGAGGCAGCCAGGGCCTCCGTCCGACCACGCACCTCGCGGGCGTCCACGTGGAGGTAGGCGGTGACCGGGGGGATCGGGCCCCGCAGCGTCGCCTCCAGCGCGGCCAGCGTGAGCTTGTCGACGCGCAGCGCGCGGGCCAGCGGGTGCCGGCGCAGGCGCTCCACGGCCTCGGCGTCACCCAGGACGAGGCCTGCCTGGGGGCCGCCCAGCAGCTTGTCGCCGCTCGCCGTCACGATGGCGGCCCCCTGCCGCAGAGAGGTCGACGCATCGGGCTCGCCGGGCAGCAACGGGTCCGGCGCGAGCAGGCCGCTGCCGATGTCCATGACGACGGGAACACCGAGCGTGGCCAGCTCCTCCAGCCCCACGGCGGAGGTGAAGCCCTCGACCCGGAAGTTGCTGGGGTGCACCTTGAGGATGCAGCCGGTCTCCGGGCCGACGGCGTCGGCGTAGTCGCGCAGGCTGGTGCGGTTGGTCGTGCCCACCTCGCGCAGCCGGGCGCCGGTGGAGGCGATCAGGTCGGGCAGCCGGAAGCCGTCGCCGATCTCGACCATCTCGCCGCGGCTCACGACGACCTCGCGCCCGGCAGCGAGTGCGGTGGTTGCGAGCACGAGGGCTGCGGCGCCGTTGTTGACCACCAGCGCACCGCCCGCTCCGGGGACCGCCTCGCGCAGCGCCGACAGGGTGCCCCTCCCTCGTCCGGCCCGGGCGCCGGTGTCCACGTCGTACTCGACGTCGACGTAGCCGGCCGCGGTGGTGAGCGCCTCGATCGCCGCCTCCGACAACGGCGCCCGACCGATGTTGGTGTGCACGACCACGCCGGTGGCGTTGATGAGGGGCCGCAGGCTCGTTGGGCGCCGTGGCAGGGCCGCCTCGGCCGCAGCCGCGACCTCCTCGGGCGCGATCTCCCCGGCGCGAGCCCGCGTCTGGGCGTGGGTGATCGCTCCCTTGACGACGGCCTCGCCGTGCCTGGCCACCGCTGCCGCGAGCGGGGGCAGGGCCAGCAGCGCATCGGTGCGCGGGATGCGCCGCCGCGGGTCGGACTGCGACATCGTCGTCATTCACCTCCAGGCACCGGTGGACAGGTGGCGGAGGTGGACGGGAATCGAACCCGCCAGACCGAGATGCTCGGTCTCACCGGTTTTGAAGACCGGGGGGACCACCAGGAACCCAGACACCTCCGCGGCCACCGTAACCGAACCCCGGCCACCCCACCCGGGACGGTCCGCGAGCGGGCATCGCCGCGTCCGCACGCCGGCGGCGGCCCGTCCCCGTCCGCTGCGGCCCGTGCGTCCTTGCCTGCGGCACGTCCCCGTCCGCGGCGGCCTACCGCGCGCCACGGCGGCACGGCGGGTGCCCACCCCAGAGCGGATGCCGCGTGCCGATGGCGCGCACGCGGCATACAGTCACGACGTGGAGACCACGGCCGCGACCCCCATCCGGCTCACCCAGTTCGCGAACGGCGGGGGCTGCGCGTGCAAGATCCCGCCCGGCGAGCTCGAGGAGATGGTGCGCGGGCTCACCGGCGTCGCCTCCCCCGACCTCGTCGTCGGCCTCGACGACGGCGACGACGCCGCGGCAGTGCGGGTCGAGGGCGGGCTGGCGGTCCTCGCCACCGCGGACTTCTTCACGCCGGTCGTGGACAGCGCCTACGACTGGGGCCGCATCGCCGCCGCCAACGCGCTCTCCGACATCTACGCCATGGGCGGTCGCCCCGTCGTGGCGATCAACCTGCTCGGCTGGCCCCGCGACGTGCTTCCCCGCGAGCTGGCCCAGGAGGTGCTGCGCGGTGGGCTCGACGTTGCCCGCGAGGCCGGCTGCCCCGTGGCGGGCGGACACAGCATCGACGACCCGGAGCCGAAGTACGGCATGGCGGTCACGGGGATCGGTGACCCGGACCGGCTGCTGCGCAACGACGCCGCCCGGCCCGGCCTGCCCATCAGCCTGACCAAGCCGCTCGGGGTCGGCGTGCTCAACAACCGCCACAAGGCGACCGGCGAGGTGTTCGAGCACGCCGTCGAGTCGATGGCTCGCCTCAACGCCGCAGCCTCCCGGGCGGCGCTGGAGGCGGGGATCACGGCGGCGACCGACGTCACCGGCTTCGGACTGCTCGGGCACCTGTTCGCGATGGCGCGGGCCTCCGGGGTGACCGCCGTGGTCGACGCAGCGGCGGTGCCGTACCTCGCCGGGGCACGCGAGGCGCTGCGGGACGGCTTCGTGCCGGGCGGCAGCAGGCGCAACCTCGAGTGGGTCCGGCCCCACCTGCGCGCCGAGGTCGACGACGACGAGCTCGTCCTGCTCGCCGACGCTCAGACCAGCGGCGGACTGCTCCTCGCCGGCGAGATCCCCGGCGCGGTGGTCATCGGCGAGTTCGTGCCCTCGCGGGGGCCGGTGCTCGAGGTCAGATGAGCGGCGCGGACGACCTCGTCGCCGCCGCCCGGGCCGGGCTGCGCAGGCTGACTCCGGCCGAGGCACGTCAGGCGTGCGCCGAGGGCGCCCTGCTGGTCGACACCCGCACCGAGGCCCAGCGGGCCCGGCAGGGCGAGCTGCCCGGCGCCCTCGTCATCGACCGTACCGTGCTGGAGTGGCGGCTCGACCCCCGCGGCCGGTGGCGCATCCCGGAGCTCACGAGCGCCGACCAGGTCGTGATCGTCGTGTGCAGCCAGGGGTACAGCTCGAGCCTGGCCGCCGCGTCCCTACAGGCGGTCGGGCTGCCTCGGGCGACGGACATGATCGGCGGCGCGCTGGCGTGGGTCGAGGCCGGGCTGCCCGTGCACCACGGACCGACCGACGTCCGGGAGTAGGTCGGCACTCCCCCGATTGGACGCCGGCCGGAGCCTCCAGTGGCGCGCGCTGCAGCCGTCAGCGGGTCTGCTGGACGGCGGGAACCTGGACCGGCGCGGGCTTCTTCGTGATGAGCGGCAGGGCCAGCCCGGCGAGCGCGATGACTCCCACGACGGTGAAGCCGAGCGTGTAGGCCTTGTCCTCGCCGATGAGGGAAGCGATGAGCAGCGGGCCGATGATGCCGCCGATGCTCCAGCCGATGAGCATGAGGCCGTAGATGGCGCCGGCGTTGGTGACACCGAAGAACTTCCCGGCTGTCGAGGGCATGGTGCCGAAGCCGCCGCCGTAGCACGTGTAGATCAGCGCGGCGAGCACGGCGAAGATCGCGGCATTCCCGGCGTGCGGGATCAGGATCAGGCACACGCCCTGGATGCCGAGGATGCCCATGAAGGCGGGCATCTTGCCGATCTTGTCGGACAGCCAGCCCCAGAGGATGCGGCCGGCGCCGTTGAAGAGGCCGAGCAGACCGACCAGGCTCGCCGCGGCCAGCGTGGAGTACCCGGAGACGTCGACGGCGCTGCCCGCCGCGACGGCGATGAGCGAGATGCCCGCCGTGACGCTGAGAGTGAGGATCGCGGTGAGGAGGTACCACTGCGGGGTCCGCAGCGCCTCCTCCTGGGTGAAGTCGCGGGTTGTCGCGGCAGAGGCGCCAGGCGCCGCAGCGGCCTTCGGTGCCATGCCTGGTGCGACGAAGCCGGCAGGAGGATTGCGGAAGAACGCGGCGCCGATGAGGATCGCGACGAGGTAGCCGATGCCCAGCGGCAGGAAGGCCTTGGTCGGCAGCTCCGGGGTGGTGTCGATGAGGCGCTGCCCCAGCGGGGCGGTGATCACAGCGCCGAAGCCGAAGCCCGCCACCGCGATGCCGGTGATGAGACCCGGCTTGTCGGGGAACCACTTCTGCAGCATGGCGATCGGCACGATGTAGACCATGCCGAGGCCGAAGCCCCCGAGCACGCCATAGCCGAGCACCAGCAGCCAGAAGCGGTCGGCGTCGGCGAACGACGCCAGGATCACGCCCAGGCTGTAGATGACCCCTCCGGCCAGGGCGACGCTGCGCGGGCCCGTCCTGTCCTGGATACGCCCGCCGATGTAGCTGCCGATGAAGATCATCCCGATGACCACGGTGAAGGGCACGGCGGACTGCGCCTTGGACCAGCCGAAGGCATCCGGTTCCTGCATGGCCTTGGCGAAGACGCTCCACGCGTACACCCCGCCGATGGCGAGCTGCACGAACACCGCGGCGACGAGGATCAGCCACCTGTTGGGGGTGGTCGTCGTCGCACCCGTCTTCCGTGCGGATTCTGTTGTGGCACTGCGATTCTCACTCACGGCATACCTCCCCTGTTGGCGTGTCATCTGGCGGTGGTGATGGAGTCGTCGGTGACTCCCCTGGCTCGGCGCTCCTCCAGGCGGTCCTGCTGCGGCGTCACGGTGTACTTCGGGTCCTTGGCGGACTCCATGCCCGCCTCGAAGACGCCGAAGCGGGTCAGGGCGGAGCCTGCCATGAGGGCGAGGCCGCTCACGACGGCGGCGGCCCGGTTGCGGCCGAAGAGCAGCGCCCCCAGTGCGCCCCCGGCCGTCAGGAGCTCGCTGGCCCTGAGCAGGCGTCCCGCCGTCCCCTCGTGCAACGGCTCGGCGAGAAGCGGGTCCATCCGGCGCTTCATGACCTCCATGGCGCCGAGCTCCAGGGCCGCGCCGGTGGCCGCCATCGCGCGGACTGGAGCGTTCTCGTCGGTGGGGCTGGTGACGAGCGCCAGCCCGGCCGCAGCGGCGTTCGCAGACCCGACGAAGACGAACGGAAGCTCACGGTAGGACTCGTGCCAGGTGGGCGCGGCCGTGTCGGAGAGGAGCACGGCGGTGTATGCCGCGAGGGGCGCGGAGAAGAGGGCGGAGCCTATGGTGGCAGGCGGGTCCGCGACCCGGAGCGTCTTCGCGAGGAGTGAGTCCTGGTCGGGCAGCTCGCGTCCGGCCTCGGTCACGACGGAGAGTCCGGCGAAGGCGCCGAAGGCGGCCAGGATCCACGAGCCGACCGACATCGGGGAGGTGAGCTTCACGGTGCGCATCATGTTGAGGGCGCGCTCGGGCCGGCCGAGGTCCTTCGCGAGGGCACCGCCGCCGAGGGCGACTGCCGCGAGGGCGGCGATGCGGCCGCCGCGCCTCAACCGCGGCAGGTTGCGCGCCGCCCCACCGACCCCCACCAGCCCCGAGCCGGCCGCCAACCCGCCGAGGAAGAGGTAGGCCGGGATCTCGTGCTTCCACGGCGGTGCCTTGACGATGTTGCGGCCGTAGTAGCTCTGGAACTCCACGTCGGGCACCATGACCGACTCGTCGCGGCGCTGCCTCCCGCCGTTGCGCCCACCCCTGCGCCTGGCCCCCCGCGGCCGCTCGGGCGGACGGTCGGCGTCAAACGGGTTGGTGGTCATCGGCGTCTCCCGAGGAACGAGGCAGCGGCCAGGGCGAGCATCGCGAGCCCGGCGACCCCTGCCTTGCGGAACATGTCAGGCAGGTCGGCGGTCGTCACCCGCGGGTCCGGCGGCAGGCCGTACACCTCCGGCTCGTCGAGCAGGAGGAAGACCGAGCCGGTGCCTCCCACCCCGTCGTTGGGGTCGGCGCCGTAGAGCCGAGCCTCCGTGAAACCGTTGGCGTGCAGCGTTTCCACACGCTCGTGCGCCACAGCGCGCATCTCGTCGAGGTCACCGAACTTGATGGAGGTGGTCGGGCAGGCCTGCGCGCAGGCGGGGGTCTGCCCCGCGCCGAGGCGGTCATAGCAGAGGGTGCACTTCTGGGCGACGCCGAGGTTCTTGACGGTGCTCTCACCCTGGCGCTTCTCGATGACGCCGAACGGGCAGGCTGCGACGCAGTACCCGCAGCCGTTGCAGACGTCGTCCTGCACGACGACGGTGCCGAACTCGGTCCGGAACAGCGCGCCCGTGGGGCACACGTCGAGGCAGGCGGCATGGGTGCAGTGCTTGCACACGTCGGACGCCATCAGCCAGCGGAAGTCGGGGATGGTGCCGGAGGCCGCGGCCGTGTTGGCCTGCGCCACCGCGGCGGCCTGGTCGCCCGTGGGGTCGACGGTGGCGCCCCTGGCCGGGCCTGCCTCGCCTGTCACGCCGGCCGTGCCTGCGGCGCCTCGCGCGCCTACCGCGTCTGCCGTGCGGTCGCTGTCCACGCCCGGACGGGCGCCGTTCAGTCCGGATGGGGCACCCGCGCCGCCGGCCCGCACAGCCGGCATACCGAGGTCCACGAGCCGGCGCCCCGACTCGCGCGCCGTCTCGATGCGCTCACTGGTCTGCTCGATGAAGGCCACGTGCCTCCACGTGCTGGCCCCGAGGGAGCCGGTGTTGTCGTAGGAGGAGCCGAGCAGCCCGAGGCCGTCCTCGGGGATGGCGTTCCACTCCTTGCAGGCGACCTCGCAGGCCTTGCACCCGATGCAGATCGAGGTGTCGGTGAAGAACCCCTTGCGTGGCTGCGGCTCCTCCCAGGCCGCGTCGGCGATGGGGTCTGTCGGTCCGGACAGCTGGTTGTTCCAGAACCCCATCAGTGGTCACCCTCTGCCGTCTTGAGCTGGTTCCCGGTGTCGACCGTCGTGCCCGACCGCGACTGGTACTCCGCGACCAGGCGCAGCAGGGCCTCGCCGTGCGGTCGGCGGCCCGGCTGGATGTCGCACGATCCGACCTTGGACTCCTGGATCTGCACGTTCGGGTCCAGGGCCACCCCGAGGAGGTCGTTGGCCGCGTCACCGGACACGACGGCGTCCCGGCCCACACCCCAGTGGTAGGGAAGGCCGATCTGGTGGATGGTCTTGCCGCCGATGACCATCGGCGTCATCCGCTCGGTCACCAGGACCCGTGCCTCGATGGCCGTGCGGGCCGAGACGATCGTCGCCCAGCCGCCGTTCTCGAGACCTCGCTCGGCGGCGAGCTCCGGCGAGACCTCGCAGAAGAACTCCGGCTGCAGCTCGGCGAGGTAGGGCAGCCACCGGCTCATGCCGCCAGCCGTGTGGTGTTCGGTGAGCCGGTAGGTCGTGAACACGAACGGGAACACCTCGGACCCGGGCAGTCCCGCGGACGGGCTCCAGAGGTTGTCCTTGCGCGGGAAGATGCGACGCGAGGGACTGGCCTGCTGGGTGTAGAGCGGGTTGTCGACCGGGGACTCCTGCGGCTCGTAGTGCGTCGGCAGCGGGCCGTCGACCATGCCCTTGGGCGCGAACAGCCAGCCCTTGCCGTCGGACTGCATGATGAACGGGTCGTCGCCGGCGATGCCCTCCGGACCACCAGTGCCCGGCTCAGGCCGGTAGGCCGGGGACCTGGTGGCAGGGAAGTCCGGAACGTCCTCGCCGGTCCACTTCTGCTGCTCCTCGTCCCACCAGATGTAGGCCTTGCGCGCGCTCCACGGCCTGCCCTCGGGGTCGGCAGAGGCGCGGTTGTAGAGGATGCGGCGGTTGGCCGGCCAGGCCCAACCCCAGTCGAGGGCGGCGAGGTTCTGCTCTCGGCCCGGCCTGCGGTTGGCGGAGCGGTTGACCCCGCCGGCGTAGACGCCCGTGTAGATCCAGCAGCCACCACTGGTCGATCCGTCCGGCTTCATCTCGGTGAAGAGGTTCAGCAGCTCGCCCTGCTTCTCACCGGCGAGGTGGTAGCCGTTGATCTCGCGCAGCACCGCCTCGGCGTCGGGCTCGCCATGCTCGTCCTCCGGGTAGTCCCAGGTGAGGTCGAGCAGCGGACGGTCCCGCTCGTCGGTCGAGCCGGCGAGCTTGGCACGCAGGCGTTTGCCGAGGTCGTAGAAGAACTGCAGCTCGCTGCGGCAGTCGCCTGGCGGCTCGACCGCCTTGTGGTGCCACTGGAGCATGCGCTGGGTCTGCGTGAAGGTGCCGGACTTCTCGACGTGCGAGGCCGGTGGCAGGAAGAACACCTCGGTGGCGATCTTCTCGGTCTCGAGCTCGCCCGTGGCGATCTCCGGACTGTCCTGCCAGAACGTGGCCGACTCGATCATGTTGAGGTCGCGGACCACGAGCCATTTCAGGTGCGCGAGGCCCAGGCGCTGCATCCGGCCGTGGGCCGAGCCGACCGCGGGGTTCTGGCCCAGCAGGAAGTAGCCCTCCACCGTGTCCTCGAGCATGTCCATGACGGTCTGGTAGGTGCCGTGGGCGCCGGTGAGCCTGGGCAGGTAGTCGTAGGCCCAGTCGTTCTCGGCGGTCGCGGCGTCGCCCCACCACGCCTTCATCAGGCTCACGGCATACGCGTCGGCGTTGGCCCAGAAGCCCTTCTGCGCCTTGCTGCCGATGCTGTTGATGTACTCCGACCAGGTGTCGTGCTGACCGGCGACCGGCATGGCGAGGTAGCCGGGGAGGATGTTGTACAGCGTCGGGATGTCCGTCGAGCCCTGGATGCTGGCGTGCCCGCGCAGCGCCATGATCCCGCCACCCGGCCTGCCCATGTTGCCCAGCAGCAGCTGGATGATCGCCGAGGTGCGGATGAACTGGGCGCCGAGCGTGTGCTGGGTCCAGCCGACGGCGTAGCACCAGGCGGTGGTGCGTTCCCGTCCGCTGTTCTCGGTGATGGCCCGGGCGACGTAGTGGAAGTCGTCCACGGAGATGCCGCAGGTGTCGGCGACCATCTCGGGGGTGTAGCGGGAGTAGTGCCGCCTGAGGATCTGGAACACCGTGCGCGGGTGCTGGAGGGTCTCGTCGCGCAGCACCTCGGCGTGCTCGAGGGGCGCACCCGCCGCACCGTGGCGATCGCCGGCAGCCCGCTGTGCCTTCTCCTCGCCGTGCTCGCCCCCGGCCTCCTCGACCGTGCCGTCGGCGTCCTTCGTCGTGGCATACGCCCAGGACTTCAGGTCGTAGGCGCCGAGGTTCTCGTCGTAGCCGGAGAACAGGCCGTCGAGGTCCTCGGTGTCCTGGAAGTCCTCGCTGATGATCGTCGCCGCGTTCGTGTAGGCGACGACGTACTCCTTGAAGTACAGCTCGTTGCTGAGGATGTGGTTCACCAGCGCACCGAGGAGGACCACGTCACTGCCCGCCCGGATCGGGACGTGCTTGTCGGCCGTGGCTGACGTGCGCGTGAACCGCGGGTCGATGTGGATGACCTTCGCGCCCTTGAGCTTCGCCTCGGTCACCCACTGGAAGGCGACCGGGTGGCACTCGGCCATGTTGGAGCCCTGGATGATGATGCAGTCAGAGTTGGACAGGTCCTGCACGTACTGGGTCGCGCCGCCGCGCCCGAACGAGGCCCCCAGACTGGGGACCGTGGCGGAGTGTCAAATACGAGCCTGGTTCTCGATCTGGATCGCACCAGCCGCCGTGAAGAGCTTCTTGATGAGGTAGTTCTCCTCGTTGTCGAGGGTGGCTCCCCCGAGCGAGGCGATGGCCATGGTCCGCCGCAGCGGCCTGCCCTTGTCGTCGTGGTCCTGCCAGCCGCTGCGTCGGCTGGCGAGAACCCGGTCGGCGATCATGTCGACGGCGGTGTCGAGGTCCAGGCTCTCCCACGCGGTACCGAAGGGGCGGCGGTAGAGCACCTTCGTCTGGCGGCCAGGGCTGTTGACCAGCTGCTCGCTGGCAGAACCCTTGGGGCACAGGCGTCCTCGCGAAACCGGCGAGTCGGGGTCACCCTCGATCTGGACGACTCTCTCGTCCTTGACGAAGACCCGCTGGCCGCAGCCGACCGCGCAGTACGGACACACGCTCTGCACCACGCGGTCCGCAGTCGACGTGCGCGGCGTCAGCGACCGGGTGCGCGCAGAGGTGACTGCGGGGCCGCGCCCCAGGAAGTCACCGGTCTGCAGCTGTCGCACGACCGGCCATGACAGAAACATCTTCTTCGCGTCCATGAGCCCGCCTCCCTGCCTCGCACCCTAGCCCGCAGGTCAGTGGCCCGCGAGCGGAGCGCCGCGCCCCCCATCGGGCCGACGTCAGGCAATGGAGAGCAGGAAGGCGGCGGAGAACCCCAGCACCGTGAGGAGCCCGACCAGCGGCCCGGCGTGCTCCACGGCCTCGGGAACCATCGTGTCCACGAGCATGGTGAGGATGGCGCCGGCCGCGAACGCCTGGATGGTCGCCACCCATGCCGGGTCCGAGCCGGACAACACGGCGAACCCCAGCGCCGCCGCGACCGTGGACGCCCCCGCGACCGCGAGCCACAGACCCAGGATGCTGCGCGTCGTGTGGCCAGCCGACCGCATGCCCGCGGAGGCCGACAGCGACTCCGGGATGTTGGACAGGAAGACCGCCGCGACCACGGTGACACCGACGCTGCCGCCGCCGATGAGGCTCACGCCGATGGCTGCGCTCTCGGGGATGCCGTCGAGCAGGGCCCCGAGGACGAGCGCACTGGATGCCGCGCCGGCCTGCGGCCCCGTGGGGCTCTTGCGGCGGTGCCCGCCCCGGCGGTCGATGAGCCAGTCGCCCGCGAAGAACGTCAGCGCTCCCGCCAGCAGGCCGAGGAGTGCTGCTCGCCCACCGGCAAGGTCGTAGGCCTGCTCCATCAGCTCGAAGGACAGGGCGCTGATGAGCACCCCCGCCCCGAACGCCATAATCAGCCCGATGAGCCGGCGCGGCATCGGCAGGAAGATCCCGGCCGCAGCCCCGAGGAGCAGTGCGCCCCCACCGACGAAACCCCAGAATGCTGCCTCCAGCACGCGACGTCCTTCCGACCGCGGTTCATGGCAGGGAGATCCTCGCACGAACTACACAGGTGATATTCCTCCGTTCTCGGGACGCACCTGCGGAAATAAGTCACGCTGTTCTGCGGCCTGGCCCTCCGCCCACCTCCCCACTGCGCGAGGCC
>Ga0247820_10001407_pt1 | contig 13527 bp, 12 predicted proteins | sample 13C_Glucose_Day1_2_FD_192480 | JGI IMG/M metagenome (GOLD analysis project Ga0247820, IMG submission 192480) | Soil microbial communities from agricultural site in Penn Yan, New York, United States - 13C_Glucose_Day14 | ecosystem: Environmental > Terrestrial > Soil > Agricultural land | place...
GACCCCAAGACCGCGGGGCAGATCCTCGACGCCTTCAGCCACTGGGACGACATCGAGGTGAACATCCGCGGCCACAAGGCCGTGTCCGGCGGACACGGCTTCTGCGGCATCGGCCGCAAGCGGCTGCTGAACATCCTGCAGCGACGCTGCGAGGAGCTGGGCGTGGAGCTGGTGTTCGAGACGGACGTGCAGGGCGACGCCCAGTACCCGGACGCCGACCTCATCATCGCAAGCGACGGCCTGAACAGCCGCATCCGCACGCAGCATGCGCAGACGTACCAGCCCGACATCGACCTGCGCAAGTGCCGCTTCGTGTGGCTCGGCACGCACAAGCTGTTCGAGGCGTTCACGTTCGCGTTCGAGGAAACGCCGCACGGCTGGTTCCAGGCCCACGCCTACCGCTTCGACGCCGAGACCTCCACCTTCATCGTCGAGACGCCCGAGGAGGTGTGGCTGAAGGCCGGCCTGGACACGATGGAGAAGGAGGAGTCGATCGCCTTCTGCGAGCAGCTCTTCGCGAAGTACCTCGACGGCCACAAGCTGATGTCCAACGCCTCGCACCTGCGCGGCTCGGCGCAGTGGATCCGTTTTCCGCGCGTGGTCTGCAAGACCTGGGTCCACCACAACGGCAAGGCGCCGGTGGTGCTGATGGGCGACGCCGCGCACACCGCGCACTTCTCCATCGGCTCGGGCACCAAGCTCGCGCTGGAAGACGCCATCGAGCTGGCGCGCTGCATCGGCAAGAGCCCCGGAGACCCGGCCGCCGCGCTGCAGGACTACGAGGCCGTGCGCAGCGTCGAGGTGCTGAAGATCCAGAACGCGGCGCGCAACTCCACCGAGTGGTTCGAGAACGTCCAGCGCTACGTGAACCTGCCGCCGGAGCAGCTCGCGTACTCGCTGCTCACGCGCAGCCAGCGCATCAGCCACGAGAACCTGCGCCTGCGCGACAAGGGCTACGTGGAGCGCTACGAGGCCTGGATCGCCGAGCGCGCGGGCGTGCCGCCGGTGCCCGCGCAAGTCTCCATCCCGCCGATGTTCACGCCGTTCACGCTGCGCAGCGTGAAGCTCGGCAACCGCGTGGTCGTGTCGCCGATGGCGCAGTACTCGTGCATCGACGGCATCGCGGGCGACTATCACCTGACGCACCTGGGCGCGCGCGCCATGGGCGGCGCCGGGCTCGTGTTCGTGGAGATGACCTGCCCGACGCCCGACGCCCGCATCACGCCCGGATGCCCCGGCCTGTGGAACGAGCAGCAGCGCGATGCGCTCGCGCGCATCGTCGCCTTCGTGCATGCCCATACCGACGCGAAGATCGCGATCCAGCTCGGCCATGCCGGCGCCAAGGGGTCCACCCGCGTGCCGTGGGAGGGCGAGGACCAGCCGCTGGAGGTCGGCAACTGGCCGCTCATCTCCGCCTCGCCGCAGCAGTACCTGGACGGCGTGAGCGACTGGTCGCGCGCGATGAACCGCGACGACATGGACCGCGTGCGCGACGATTTCGTGCGCAGCACCCGCCATGCCGCCGAGGCCGGCTTCGACTGGCTGGAGCTGCACTGCGCGCACGGCTACCTGCTGTCGAGCTTCATCTCGCCGCTCACCAACCAGCGCACCGACGAGTACGGCGGGTCGCTTGAGAACCGCCTGCGCTACCCGCTCGAGGTCTTCCGCGCCATGCGCGAAGCGTGGCCGAAGGATCTCCCGATGTCGGTGCGCATCTCGGCGCACGACTGGGTGGAGGGCGGCATCACGCCGGACGACGCGGTGGACATTGCCAAGGCCTTCAAAGCCGCCGGCTGCGACATGATCGACTGCTCGTCGGGGCAGGTCAGCAAGAAGCAGAAGCCGGTCTACGGCCGCATGTGGCAGACGCCGTTCGCCGACCGCATCCGCAACGAGGCGGGCATCGCGACCATCGCCGTGGGCGCCATCTCCGAGGCCGACCATGCCAACAGCATCATCGCCGCCGGCCGCGCCGACCTGTGCGCCGTCGCCCGCCCGCACCTGGCCAACCCGGCATGGACGCTGATGGAAGCCGCCCGCATCGGCTACCTGGGCGCCGCGTGGCCGAAGCAGTACCGCTCGGCGAAGACCCAGCTCGAGCGCAACCTCGAGCGCGAACGCGCCGCGGCGTCGCAGGCCAGCGGCCTGTCGCCGCTGCAGCAGGCCAACCAGGCGCTGGGCGTGTGATGGTCTCGCGACATGGCATTCGCTCCCTCTCCCACTCGTGGGAGTGGGACTGCATTGGCTCTGTGTCCTCTGTGCCTCTGAGCCCTCTGTGTCAAACAAGACCGGCGCATGCGGGCACGCTTCTTCCCGCAAGCGGAAGAGGGAGAGGAAGAGGAGGCTCGCGATGAACCAGAGACACGCCATCGTCACCGGCGCGGCGCGCGGCATCGGCGCGGCGATCGCGCGGGCGCTCGCCGCCGAGGGCACCACCGTGACGCTGCTCGGCCGCAGCCGCGACGCACTGGTGCAGTTGCAGGCCGAGCTGCCGGGCAGCGGCATCGCGGTGGCCGACATCACCAGCGAACCAGACGTGCGCGCCGCATTCGCGCAGGCGCGCGCCGAGCGTGGCCCGGTCGCGATCCTCGTCAACAATGCCGGCCAGGCCGAAAGCGCCCCGTTCGGAAAGACCTCCGTCGAGCTCTGGCAGCGCATGCTGGCGGTGAACCTCACCGGCGCCTTCCACTGCACGCAGGCGGCGCTGCCGGACATGCTGGGGGCCGGCCGCGGGCGCATCGTCAACGTGGCCAGCACGGCAGGACTGAAGGGCTACGCCTACGTCAGCGCCTATGTCGCGGCCAAGCACGGGCTCGTGGGGCTCACGCGGGCGCTGGCGCTGGAGCTCGCGGCCAAGGGCATCACCGTCAACGCCGTGTGCCCGGGCTACACCGAGACCGACATCCTGCGCGACAGCATCGCCAACGTCGTCGCCAAGACGGGCCGCACGGCGGACGAGGCGCGCGCCGAGTTCGCGCGCTCGAACCCGCAGGGCCGCCTGGTGCAGCCGCAGGAAGTGGCCGATGCGGTGCGCTGGCTGTGCAGCGACGCCGCCGCGGCCGTCTCGGGCTGCGCACTGCCGGTGGCGGGAGGGGAGGTTTCTTGAAGCGCGACGATCCTTTCGTGTCCGACCATGCCACGCTGAAGCTGTGGCTGCGGCTGCTGTCGTGCTCGACGCAGATGGAATCCGAGATCCGGCGGCGCCTGCGCAAGCGCTTCGGCATCTCGCTCGGCCGCTTCGACTACTTGGCCGCATTGCACCGGCACCCGCACGGGCTGAAGATGAGCGAGCTGTCGCGCCACCTGCGGGTGACGGGCGGCAACGTCACGGGCCTCACCGACGACCTGGAGCGCGACGGCATGGTGGTGCGCGAGAGCAACCCGACCGACCGGCGCGCGTGGATGCTGAAGCTCACCGCGCGCGGGCGGCGCACCTTCGAAACCATGGCCCGCGAGCACGAGCAATGGGTGCTGGAGCTCTTCGGCGGGCTGGACGACCACGCGCTGGGAGAGCTTTATGCCCATCTCGGCGTGCTGCGCACGCACCTGAAACCCGACACCGAGGAATCGAGATGACCGACGCTACCGCCGGCCTGTTCGCAGGCAACCGCAAGACCGCCGCCGGGTACCGGGCGACCCACTTCCTGTGGCGCGTCGACGCCGGCGTGGCCACCGTCACGCTGAACCGTCCGGAACGCAAGAACCCGCTCACGTTCGAGTCGTACGCCGAGCTGCGCGACCTGTTCGGCCTGCTGAAGCATGCCGAAGACGTGAAGGCCGTGGTGGTGGAGGGCGCCGGCGACAACTTCTGCTCCGGCGGCGACGTGCACGAGATCATCGGGCCGCTGCTCACGTTGAAGGCGCCGGAGCTGCTGATGTTCACGCGCATGACGGGCGATCTGGTGAAGGCGATGCGCGGCTGCCCGCAGCCCATCGTGGCCGCGCTGGACGGCGTGTGCGCGGGAGCCGGGGCCATCATGGCGATGGCGTCCGACCTGCGGCTGGGCACGGCGCGCAGCAAGACCGCGTTCCTGTTCAACCGGGTCGGCCTGGCCGGCTGCGACATGGGCGCGTGCGCCATCCTGCCCCGCATCGTGGGCCACGGCCGCGCGAGCGAGCTGCTGTACACGGGCCGCTCGCTCGGCGGCGAGGAGGGCGAGCGCTGGGGCTGGCTCAACCGCCTCGTCGAGCCGGGGGCGCTGCGCGACGAGGCGCAGAAGATGGCGCGCGAGCTGGCCAGCGGCCCGACGTTCGCGAACGGCATCACCAAGACCATGCTCCATCACGAGTGGGCGATGACGATCGAGCAGGCCATCGAGGCGGAAGCCCAGGCGCAGGCGATCTGCATGCTCACCGAGGATTTCGGCCGCGCCTACGAGGCCTTCGCGAACAAGCGCAAGCCGGTCTTCGAAGGGAATTGAAATGGAGCCCCCACGCTCCTCTCGTCGCTGCCCCCCGAGGGGGCTCTTGCTGCGGACCGGCGGAGCCGGATCCGCGCAAGGCCCTTGGTGGGGCCGTTTCATGCCTGCGGAGTCGCCCTTCGCGGCGGTGGAGAACTGACCATGGCCGACATGTCCTGCCTCGACTGGCCGTTCTTCGAGCCGCGGCACCGCGAGCTGGCGCAGTCGCTCGATGCCTGGGCACGCGAGCACCTGGCGCACGCGCACGGCGACGATGTCGACGCCGAGTGCCGCATGCTGGTGCGGCTGCTCGGAGACGGGGGGTGGCTGAAGCACGCCGTCGCCGGCATCGGGCACGGCGGCGCTTCCGAGGTGATCGACACGCGCAGCATCTGCCTCGTGCGCGACACGCTGGCGCGGCACTCGGGCCTGGCGGACTTCGCGTTCGCGATGCAGGGGCTCGGCTCCGGCGCCATCAGCCTGGCCGGCACGCCGCAGCAGCGCGGGCGCTGGCTGCCGCGCGTGGCGCGCGGCGAGGCCATCGCCGCGTTCGCGCTGTCCGAGCCCGACGCCGGCTCCGACGTCGCGGCGCTGTCGTGCGCCGCGCGCGTGGACGGCGACCATGCCGTGCTGGACGGCGAGAAGACCTGGATCTCCAACGGCGGCATCGCCGATTTCTACGTCGTGTTCGCGCGCAGCGGCGAGGCGCCCGGCGCGCGCGGAATTTCAGCCTTCGTGGTGGAAGCAGGCACGCCCGGCTTCGAGATCGCCGAGCGCATCCAGGTGATCGCGCCGCATCCGCTGGCGCGCCTGCGCTTCACGAACTGCCGCGTGCCGCTGGACCAGCGCATCGGCGCGCCGGGCGAAGGCTTCAAGGTGGCGATGCGCACGCTGGACGTCTTCCGCACCTCGGTGGCCGCCGCGGCGCTCGGCTTCGGGCGCCGTGCGCTCGACGAGGCGCTGCACCGGGCCACGACGCGCCCGATGTTCGGCCAGCGCCTGGCGGACTTCCAGCTCACGCAGGCCAAGCTGGCCCAGATGGCGACCACCCTCGACGCCGCGTCGCTGCTCACCTACCGCGCCGCATGGCAGCGCGACCTGGGCCGGCCGGTCACGAAGGAAGCCGCCATGGCCAAGATGAGCGCCACCGAGGGCGCGCAGCAGGTGATCGACGCCGCCGTTCAGCTCTGGGGCGGCCTCGGTGTGGTGAGCGAGCAGCCGGTCGAGCGCCTGTACCGGGAGATCCGCGCTCTGCGCATCTACGAAGGCGCGACCGAGGTGCAGCAGCTCATCATCGCGCGCGAGCTGCTCAAGGAATTCGGCACATGACAGCGCGGCACATGACAGCGGCACACTGACCAGGAGAACAGACCATGCAGGTGATCCTTCCCCCCGGCTGGCCCCGGCCCAAGGGCTACGCCAACGGCGTCGTCGTGCCCGCGGGCCGGCAGCTTTTCATCGCGGGCATGATCGGCTGGGACGCCGAGGGCCGCTTCCCGAGCGACGACTTCGCCGAGCAGGCCCGGCAGGCGCTCGTCAACATCGTGGACGTGGTCCGCACCGCCGGCGGCAAGCCGGAGCACATCGTGCGCATGACCTGGTACGTGACCGACAAGCGCGAGTACCTCGCCGCGAGCCGTGAGATCGGCCGCGCGTTCCGCGAGATCGTCGGCGCGTACAACGCGGCGATGACCGCCGTGGAGGTGAAGGCGCTGATCGAGGACCGCGCGAAGGTGGAGATCGAAGCGACCGCAGTGATGCCGTGAGCCCCCACGCTCCTCCATGCGGGGCGGGGATGGAGCCCCCACGCTCCCGCTGGTCGCTGCCCCCCGAGGGGGCTCTTGCAGCGGACCGGCGTAGCCGGATCCGCGCAAGTCCTTGGTCTGCATGCGGGGCGGGTGCGCGCTTGGGTGCGGTGGAGAACTGAAGTGGCAGCGTACTGGAACGCCGAGCTCGAGACGCGCCCCTGGGGCGAGGTCGAGCGCTGGCAGGCGCGGGCCATCGAAGCCGCGTTGCCGGCCTTGCGCGCCCGCTCGGGCCTGTACGCCCGCCTGCACGCCGCGGTGCCCGACGCGCCGCTGCGCAGCCTGGCCGACCTGCAAGCCCTGCCGTTCACGCTGAAGGACGACCTGCATGCCGCCCAGGCCGCAGCAACCGACGACGCCCCGTTCGGCGACAACCAGGGCGTGCCGACCGCGGACATCGTGCAGGCCGTGTCGTCCTCCGGCACCACCGGGCGGCCGCTGTACTACGCGCTCACGCGCGGCGACGCGGAGATGTTCGCCGACGCCATTGCCAACGTCTGGTTCACCGCCGGCATCCGCGCGGACGACATCGTGGCCCACCTGGTGGGGCTGCCGATGGTGGCCGGCGGCCTGCCGTATGCCGACGGCTTCCGGCGCGTCGGCGCGACGCTGTGCTGGCTGGGCGGCTTCCCCACCGAGCGCATCGTGCGGGAGATGCGTCGGCTGCGCGTCACCGCGATGCTCGCGACCACGTCGTTCGCCCTCTACCTCGGCGACCACTGGGACGCCGCCGGCCGCGAGACGGGTGTCCGCTCGGCGTTGAAGAAGGTGCTCGGCGGCGGCGAGCCCGGCATGGGCCAGCCGGAGATCCGCGCCCGCATCGAGCGGGCCCTGGGCCTCTCGCACGTGCGTGACACGATGGGGCTCGCCGACGTGCTGCCCTCGATGTGGGGCGAGTGCGACCAGCACGACGGCATGCACTTCAACGGGCAGCGCTACGTGGCGATCGAGCTCGTCGACCCCCGGACCGGCGAGGCGGTGGAGTGGGCCGGCGGGGCCAGCGGCGAGATCGTCTACACGGCGTTCGCGCGCGACGCCACGCCGGTCGTGCGCTATCGGTCGCGCGACCATGCGCTCGTCACCGGCATGGGCTGCGCGTGCGGCCGCAGCAGCCCGCGCATCCGTTGCATCGGGCGCACCGACGACATGCTCATCTACAAGGGGATGAACGTGTTCCCGGCGGCGATCCGCGATGTGGTCTGCGAGCGCTTCGGCCCGCGTGTGCAGCCGCTGGTGCGCGTCTGGAAGACCCACCAGGACCAGGTGCGCTTCGACGAGCCGATCGAGGTGGACGTCGAGTCCGCCCGGGTGCTGGATGCGCCGGCACAGGCGGCGCTGGCCCGCGAGATCGAATCCGCTGTGCGGGCCGCGCTGCAGCTGCGCATCGCGGTCACGGTGCTGCCGCCCGGGGGCCTGCCGCGCAACGTCTACAAGAACGCCTTGCTCGCCGTGAGATGAAGCCCCCACGCTCCTCCCGTCGCTGCCCCCCGAGGGGGCTCTTGCTGCGGACCGGCGGAGCCGGATCCGCGCAAGGCCCTTGGTGGGGGCCGTTTTATGCCGGCGGGGTCGCGCTTCGCGGCGGTGGAGAAGTGCCATGAAGTTCGAACGTGCCGCCCTTCACGTGCGCCACCTGTGGTCGTCGCCGTTCGTGCGCTGGCAGGGCAGCCTGGCGGATGTCTCGGCCATCGATCTCGGCGTGGCCGTCACGCGCGACGCGATGGCGCAGCGCGACATCGATCCGGCCAGCGTGACGCAGCTCGTCTTCGGCGCCACGGTGCCGCAGCCGGGCCAGTTCTATGCCGCACCCTGGATCGCCGCGCGGCTCGGCCTGCCGGCGGTCACCGGCCCGCAGATCGCCCAGGCGTGCGCCACGTCCGTGGCCTGCCTGGCCGCCGCGGCCGCCGGCGTGGAGTGCGACCGCGACGCGCGCACGCTCGTGGTCACGGCCGACCGCACCAGCAACGGGCCGCTGCTCGTGCATCCGCGCCCCGCGGCGCCCGGCGGCAGCCCGGCGACCGAGCTCTGGGTGCTCGACAACTTCGCCGCCGACCCGTGGACCTCCGAGTCGATGCTCGCCACCGCGGAAGCCGTGGCCGGCGAGGGCGGCTTCTCGCGCGAAGCGCTCGACGAGACGACGCTGCTGCGATACCGGCAGTACGAGCGCGCGCTGGAAGACGACCGCGCCTTCCAGCGTGCCGTGCTGCAGCCCGTCGTGCTGGACCGGGGGCGCGCACGGCTGGTCGTCGAGCGCGACGAGGGCATTCACGCGACCACCGCCGAGGGCCTGCGCAAGCTGAAGCCGGTGCGCGAGGGCGGGGTCGTCACCTACGGCACGCAGACGCATCCGGCCGACGGCACCGCCGGCGCCTTCGTCGTCGACGTGGCCTCGGCCAATGCTGGCGACGGCGTCGTGCGCCTGCTCGCCGCCGGATTCGCGCGCGCCGAGAAAGCGCGCATGCCGAAGGCGGCCGCGACCGCCGCGCAGCGCGCCATGCGCGATGCCGGGCTGTCGTTCGCCGACGTGAAGGTCGTGACGACGCACAACCCGTTCGCGGTCAACGACCTGTGGTTCGCGCGCGAGACCGGCTTCCCGCTCGAACGCATGAACCCCTACGGCTGCAGCCTGGTGTACGGCCACCCGCAGGGGCCGACCGGCCTGCGCGCCATCGCCGAACTGGTGGAGGCGCTGCGCCGCGACGGCGGAGGGATCGGGCTGTTCACCGGCTGCGCGGCGGGCGACACGGGCGCGGCGTTGGTGGTGCGGGTCGACCTTTGATGCCGCGTGAAGAGACAGACTCTGCCAGCGCCGCGTCGACGATCGATTGCATGCGCATCCAATGCGTCCCCTCCCAGTACACGCGACCGCAGCCGTCGCATGCGGTGAACCGCTCGAAGCGGGCGTTCACGCGCGGGGGCAGGCGGTCGGCGACGTCTGCCTTCTCCACACGCCGCAGCGGCGTGTTGCATTCGAGGCAGAGCCGGAACGGGCGGGCCGAGCCGGCCAGGTCCAGCCGGTCCATCACTTCGCGCAGCTGCTCGCCGTTGCGCATCGCGCGCACATAGCACCCGTGCGTGATGGCACGGCGCTTCAGCAGATCGCGGTCGCGCGTGAGGACGATGCGGTGTTCGGCGGCCGACAGGCGCTCTATGGCGTCGTCGACGAAGGCGTTGTCGAACAGGGTGTCGAAGCCGAGCAGCCTCAGCAGCCGCGCCAGCCCGCCAAGGTGGGCGTCGGCCACGAAGCGGGTCTCGCGCAACGCGTGCTCGCGCACGCGAAGCAGCGGACTGACGTCGAAGGCCTCGAACTGCGGATACACCGACACGCGGTCGCCGTCGCGCAGCGGATGCTCGAAGCCCACCGTCTCGCCGTTCACCAGCACCAGTTCCACCTCGGTGTGCGGCACGCCCAGCGCCTCGATCATGTGCTTCGCGCTCGCCGCCGGCGGCACATCGCATTCGAACGGGCCCGAGCGCCGCGCCGGGGCGACGAAGTCGTTCAGCTCCGCGTAGAAGCGGAAAGTGGCGCGAGCCTGGGTCACCGCCCGCCCAGTGGAAGCTGTCCGAGCTTCAACTGCCTCAGCACGAAGCGCGACTTGCTGTGCCGGATGCCGGGGATGCGGGCCCAGCACGGCGAGGTCGTGAGCGACACCTCCGCGCTGATGTCGTTGAGGCTCATGCGCGCGTCGCGCTGCAAGGCGCGAAGGATCGCGAAATCGATGCGGTCCAGGCGCAGGGGGGTGGGGGTGTCGGGCATGACTGAAGTTTAGTGAGAGCCAAGCAAGATTTGCCGCCGCTGCCGTGCCTTCCTCCTCGGCCCTCTGCTGGCGGCGCCGACGACGAGAGTGCCTGAAGCGCAACCGCGAAGCGTTCCAGCGCTATCGCCTGCTGCCGCGCTACCTGCGCGACGTGTCGCGGCGCGACCAGTCCGTGACGCTGCTGGGGCGCCGCTACGCCAGCCCGCTCGGCATCTCTCCCACCGGGCTTGCCGGGCTGTTCCGCCCGGATGCCGACTTCATGCTCGCCGCCGCGGCGCGCGAGGCCGACGTGCCGTTCCTGCTGTCGAGCGCGAGCAACGGTGAGCTGGAGGACGTGATCAAGCTGGCGCCCGAGCACGTGTGGTTCCAGATGTACTGCACGAGCGACGAGCGCATCAACGCCGATCTCGTGCGGCGTGCGCAGGATGCGAATGTCGCGGTGCTCGTGGTCTCGGTGGACGTGCCGGTGAATTCGAACCGCGAGCGCAACCGCCGCAACGGCTTCTCGCGCCTGTTCCGCATGACGCCCGGCGTCGTGCTGGAAGCGCTCGGCCACCCGGCGTGGGTGCTGCGCTACCTGCGCACCGGCGGCATTCCGATGATGAGCAACTGGCGTGGCCGCGGCGGGCCAGGCCGGCGCGGCGCGCGCGCTGCAGATCATGCGATCGGAGATCGACATGCTGCTGGCGCAGATCGGCTGCCGGGCGTTCGACGAGCTGGACGCGAGCTACCTGTGGCCGCCGATGGAGGCGATGCCGCATCGGGATGCGGCGCCGATCGGGATGGTGCGCGCCGCTTGAAGATTGATGCAGCGCGCTGCCGGCTCGCGTCCCGGAACGCGTCTTGCTGTCCTGTCGTTCCAGAGCCAATGCAGTCGAAGAGGGAGCCGTCAGCGCGTTGCGCGCGCCATGCGCATCAGGGCCCACGCGCAGAACGCGGTCGGCAGGGCCAACGCCACGAAGCCGGCCCGATAGCTGTCGAACGCCCCCGACAGCGCGCCGAACAGGATCGGCCCGAACACCACGCCGAGGAAGGTGATGGCCAGCGACCCGCCCGTGGCCGCGCTCGCCTGCCCCGGCGGGGCGAGGCGCGCCACTTCCGCGAGGTACACGCCGTTCCAGCCGGTGGCCGACGCGCCGAACGCGGCAATCAGCACAAGCACCAACGGCACCGACACGCCCGCCTGCAAAGCCGCCACCGCCGCGCTGCAGACCGCCATGATGGCCGCAAGCACCATCAGCATGCGGCGCGAGTCGAGCCAGCGGTCGGCGATGTAGCCCCAGGCCACGCGGCCCACCACGCCGCCGACCTGCGCGACCGAGAGCACCGCGCCGGCCGCGACGAGGCTGTAGCCGAGCGCCGAGTGGAGGTAGGTGACGAGGTAGGTCGCCAGGCACATCTGCACCACCGAGAACACGAACGAGAACGACGCGAGTCGGGCCAGCGCGTCGTGCGACAGCACCATGCGGATGGGGCCGGCGAGGCTCGTCAGCGTGAGGGCGCGGCCGGGCTCGCGGTCGCTGTCCAGCGCCGCACGCAAGGGCTGCGCGGCGAGGGCGCACGCGAGGTTCGCGGCGGCCACCGCGAGCAGGGCGGCGCCGGTGCCGCCGGCCAGCAGCAGGGCCGGCACGAAGGCGCCCGCCATCACGCCGCCCACCGGCACGCCGGTCTGCTTCACGGAGAAGACGAGCGACACGCGATGCGACGGCGTCGTGCGCGCGAGCAGGTGCGAGCTCGCCGGCGTGATGGGGCCGTAGCCGATGCCCACGAGCCACGCGCCGACGGCCGCGGCGGCCAGCCCGGGTGCGACGGCCATCAGCGCGAGCCCGGCCGCGCACGCGAGCAGCCCGAGCTGGCTCACGCGGATGGCGCCGTAGCGCAGCACGAGCGGGCCCGCGGAAAGGCTGGCCATCATCGCGCCGATGTAGAGGATGCTGATGTACACGCCGATCAGCGTCGGCGAGACGCGCAGAGACTCGGCCATCGCCGGCGCCATCACGGGCACCGTGAGCACGGCCATCGAGACCAGCGCCTGGATCGCGAGCGTGACGGCGAGCGCGCGCCAGGCGCCGAAAGCGGGCCGGCTCGTCATGCGCGGCTAGTGGACCGCAACCGCGCCGAATCGGCTCGACCGTTTCTCGCGCTGACTTGCCGCTGCAGTTCCGTCAGTTCAGTCGGGGTCAGTTCCATTGCGCCCTCCACAGGCAACCAATGCGGCAACGCGCGTCAATGAGGCTGCGGCGGTGGGGGGTGCACTGGGCTCCAGCCGATGGCAGGTCTTCGACGCAGAACGACACTGAACGTGGTCCCGTCTCGCTCGGGTGACCGCACGGCAATCGAGCCTCCGTGCGCGCGCACGATCTGGTTGGCGATGAACAGGCCGAGCCCGACGCTCGAGCCTCGGTCTCCCACGGTCGCCCCCCGATTGAATGCGTCGAAGATGCTTGCTTGCTCGGCCTTCGGAATCGCCGGACCGGAGCTGTGCACTTCGATGACCACCTCGTCGGATGTCGCCTCACGCAGGGTCAGGCTGATGGGTCCTCCTGTCCCATGTTGGATCGCGTTGCCGATCAGGTTCGATAGCACCTGCGCGATCCGGTCCGAATCACACAGCGCCTCGACCCGGCCTTCGACGCTCAGCGCGATATCCTGATCGGGCCTGCTGAGGTGGAACTCGTCGATGGCAGATTGGCAGACCTGGCGCAGATCGGCGGACTCGAGCTCAAGCTCGAAGCTCTGCCCAGATCGAATCCGGGCGAAGTCGAGGATCTGACTGATCATGCGCGCCATCCGGTTCGCAATGCGCTGGATCCCACCGAGGAGTTCGTCTTCGCGGGCCGGCAGCGCGCTGAACCTGAGCACCTTCGCCGACGTGATGATCGCCGAGAGCGGGTTGCGCAGGTCGTGCCCGACGATTTCGACGAGGCGTTCCCGCAGGGTGGCCGCCTCTTCGGCGCGCTCCCTCTCCTTCCTGGCGGTCTGGAAGAGCTCCGCGTTGTGCATCGCCGTGGATGCGCGCCGGGCCAGCTCCTCCGCAAAGACCAGGTCATGCTCGTTGTAAACCCTCGGCGGCGCCGCTGAGAAGGCGATCACGGCGAAGGTTCGCCCCCCGAAATTGATCGGGACGTAGATGATCGAGGGGGTGCCGAACCTCCGAATCACGGGCACCAACTCATCGTCCGCCTCCTGGGCAAGAACCCACTCTGGAGTCACGTTGGGATGGAGCTCGGAGCGTCCCGTTCGCGCCACGCGGAGGTTGGGAGCGGCCACTCGATAGGTGCTCTTGCGCTGCAGCTCCTGAACGGCGGCGAGCAGCTCCGGGTTCGCGGCGTGATACAGCCCGAGATGAAACTCACCCTGCGGTTTCCTCAGATGGATCGCCACTCCGTCGGCAAAGACAGGGACCACCATGCGAGTGATGGTGTACAGGATCTGCTCCGAATCGAGCGACTCCGCCAGAAGGCGCGAGGCATCGGCGAGAAGCGCCATGGACTCCTCGGTGTGTTTCTGCTCGGTGATGTCGCGCGTGACCTTGGCGAAACCCCGTAGACGACCCGACTTGTCGTG
>Ga0247820_10001408_pt1 | contig 13527 bp, 12 predicted proteins | sample 13C_Glucose_Day1_2_FD_192480 | JGI IMG/M metagenome (GOLD analysis project Ga0247820, IMG submission 192480) | Soil microbial communities from agricultural site in Penn Yan, New York, United States - 13C_Glucose_Day14 | ecosystem: Environmental > Terrestrial > Soil > Agricultural land | place...
GATTGCGGCGGCCAGGTGCTGGCGCCGGGCCTCATCGACATGCGCGCCTTCATCGGCGAGCCGGGCGCGGCCCACCGCGAGACCCTGAAGAGCGCTGGCGAGGCGGCCGCGGCCGGCGGCGTCACCACCATCGTGTCCATGCCGGATACGAACCCGGTCCTCGACGATCCCGCCATCATCGACTTCGTCATGCGCCGGGCGAGGGACAACTGCATCGTCAACATCCGCCCCGCCGCGGCTCTGACGAAGGGGCTCAAGGGCGAGGAGATGGCCGAGATCGGCCTCCTTCGCGAAGCGGGCGCGGTCGCGTTCACGGATGGGGCCCGCTCCGTCACCAACGCCCAGGTGATGCGCCGCGCGCTCACCTATGCGCGGGACTTCGGCGCCCTGATCATGCATCACGTGGAGGATCCCGACCTCGTCGGCCAGGGCGTCATGAACGAGGGCGAGTTCGCCGCCCGCCTCGGCCTGCCGGGCATCCCGCGCGAGGCCGAGACCGTGATGCTGGAGCGGGACATCCGCCTCGTGCGCCTCACGGGCGGGCGCTACCACGCGGCCATGATCTCGACCGCCGATTCGGCAGAGATCGTCGCCGCCGCGAAGGCGAGGGGGCTCCCCGTCACCTGCGGCGTGTCGATCAACAACCTGGCGCTCAACGAGAACGACATCGGCGACTACCGCACCTTCCTGAAGCTCTCGCCGCCCCTGCGGCACGAGGATGACCGGCAGGCCATGATCGAGGCGCTCGACGACGGCACCCTCGACGTGATCGTCTCGGACCACAATCCACAGGATGTCGAGACCAAGCGCCTGCCTTTCGCCGAGGCCGAGAATGGGGCCGTCGGGCTCGAAACGCTGCTCTCCGCGGCCCTGCGTCTGGTCCATGCGGGGCAGATCTCCCTGCCCAAAATCCTGCGGGCGCTCTCGACGCGACCGGCCGAAATCCTTGGTTTGCCGGCGGGGCGGCTCCAGCGCGGGGCTCCGGCGGACCTGATCGTGTTCGACCCGGACACCCCTTACGTCGTCGACAAGCGCCGCCTCCGGTCCCTGTCGAAGAACACGCCTTTCGATGAAGCCCGTCTGGAAGGACAGGTGACGGTGACGATGGTGGCTGGCAGGATCGTGTTCGATCGCCGCAACGGTTCAAGGGACGCGAATGTCTGACGATGCCAACCTGCTGGCCCTGCTCGGGGGCCTGGCCTTCGGCTACCTTCTGGGTTCGATTCCCTTCGGGGTGATCTTCACCCGCCTGGCCGGACTCGGGGACATCCGCAAGGTCGGTTCGGGCAATATCGGCGCCACCAACGTCCTGCGGACCGGCCGCAAGGGCCTGGCGGCCGCCACTCTGCTCGGCGACGCGCTGAAGGGCACGGCGGCGGTTCTGCTCGCCTATGCCTGGCGGCCGGAACTGGCGACGATCGCGGCGCTCGGCGCCTTCCTGGGACACCTTTTCCCGGTCTGGCTGCGCTTCAGGGGCGGCAAGGGCGTGGCCACCTTCATCGGGATCCTGATCGGCCTGAAGCCCCTGGCGGCGCTGATCTTCGTCGCCATCTGGCTCGGCGTGGCCTTCACGACCCGCTATTCCTCCCTCTCGGCGCTCGTCGCCAGTGCGACCTCCCCGATCGTGCTCTGGCTTCTCGGCGAGCCGAAGATGGCGGGGGTCGCCGGCGTCCTGGCGGTGCTCCTCTGGTGGAAGCACAGCGAGAACATCCAGCGCCTTCTCGCCGGGACGGAAGGCAGGATCGGGCAGAAGGGATGAACGGCGCGCGCCTGACCGACGACCAGCGCCTGGATTGGCTGCGGCTGATCCGGTCGGAGAATGTCGGCCCACGCACCTTCCGCACCCTGGTCAACCGCTATGGCGGCGCCTCCGGCGCCCTCGAAGCCCTTCCCGACCTCGCCCGCAAGAGCGGCCGCCCGTCGCTGAAGGTCACGACCCGCGCCGAGGCCGAGCGGGAGATGGCTTTGGCCGCGCGCCTTGGCGTGCGCTTCGTCGCCATGGGCGAGCCCGACTATCCCAAGACGCTGCAGGCCATCGACACCGCGCCGCCCCTGATCGCCGTGCGCGGCTCCGGCGAGGTGCTGGCGCGGCCCTCCGTCGCCATCGTCGGCTCGCGCAACGCCTCCGCCGCCGGCCTGACCTTCGCCGAGCGCCTGTCCAGGCAGCTGGGCGAGGCGGGATACGCGGTCGTGTCGGGCCTCGCGCGGGGCATCGACACGCGGGCGCACAAGGCCACGCTGGATACCGGCACGGTCGCGGTGATGGCCGGCGGCCATGATCGGATCTATCCGGCGGAGAACGAGGCGCTTCTTCTCGCCATCATCGAGCAGGGCGGTGCCATCGTGTCCGAGATGCCGATGGGATGGGAGCCGCGCGGACGGGACTTTCCGCGCCGCAACCGAATCGTGTCCGGCCTGTCCTATGGCGTCGTGGTCGTGGAGGCGGCGCGCCGGTCCGGCTCATTGATCACGGCTCGCTTCGCGTTGGAGCAGGGGCGTGAGGTCTTCGCGGTGCCGGGCTCGCCTCTCGACCCCCGCGCGGAAGGCACCAACGACCTGATCCGCGACGGGGCGACCCTGTGTGCCTCCGTGGAGCATGTGACGAGCGTTCTTGAGCCCTTGATTGCGGCCGGCCCGCGCACGGACGACGGCATAGAGGAAGGGCGGCCTGGGGAGGAGACCGAGGAATTGTGGGACGAACTCGACCTGCCTGACATCGCCCGGCCCCCGGTGGGGCTGGTGAAGCCGGAGGGCGGCTTCTTCGAAGAGGAGGCGGAGTCTCATCCCGTCATCGAGTCCCGGCCCGTGGCAGGGGACAGGGCTCTCATCGCGCTTCTCGGCCCCTCACCCATCGCCGTCGACGACCTCGTCCGGCAATCGGGGCTGCCCATCCGGGTCGTCCAGACGGCTCTGCTCGAGCTTGAGCTTGTCGGCCGGCTGGAACGCCACGGCGGCAATGCCGTCTCGCTGCTCCCGGCTCCCGAAGCCTAATCCCCATCGCGAAGGGACTGGGCCGTCCTGACCGCCTCGAGGCGCGCCATGTCGAGGAGATAGGCCAGAAGGTCGAGCTGCGCGCCCTGCGCCAGATAGGTCAGCTCCGCCGTGAATTCGGCGATGAGCCGGGCCGTTTCGTCCGGTGGGATGCTGTCACTCGGGAGAATCAGGGTCCTGCCGCCCTGGTCATCGGGCTCTTTTGATTTGCTGGGATGCTTCACGGCCTTGGACATGAGGAACGGTGGCTGATCTCGACGTGATGCGCCTAGATAGCAGCTCAACCATAAATAAAACAATAGGCATGATCAGACTTTTAGTTGCAGAACAATGTGACGCAATTTCCGAGCGTCGAGATCAGGAAAGGCATCGATGCCAGGGCAACCAAGGTCTGGAGGGTGAGGATCTCGGCCATGAGGCCTGCATTCCCGCCCATCTGCCGGGCCAGAACGTAGGCTGCGCTGGCCGATGGCACGGAAGCGGCGATGACCGTGACGATGAGGTCGTCGCCCTCCACCCCGATGGCGCGTGCCAGGGTCACGGCGACAACCGGCATGAGGAAGAGCTTGAGCGCGGTCGCCACGAAATGCGGGATGCCGGGGCGGGTGAGGCGCCGGATGTCGAGGCCCGCGCCGACGATGAGCAGGCCCGCCGCCAGGGCCGCGCGCCCGACGAGGTCGATATAGGCGACGATCGGCTTCGGCAGGGGCGGGGCCAGCAGATTGAGGGTAAGCCCCACCGCGCAGGACCAGATGAACGGGTTCGTCACGAAGGAGTGCAGGATCTTCCAGGGACTCTGCCGCGGCTGGCCCGCAAAGCGGATGAAGACGTAGAAGGCGAGGAGGTTCAGCAGCGGCACCATGGCGGCGATGGCCACCGCGATGAGGGCGACGCCCCGTTGCCCGAAGAGGCTGCCCGCGACCGAGAGGCCCACGAAGGTGTTCCACCGGGTCGCTCCCTGGAAGACCGAGGTGAAGCTCGGCCCGTCGATGTCGAAGCTGCGTTCAAGCACCCGTCTCAGGCTCAGGACGATCGCCGCCATGGTGAGGATGGCGCCGATGAGCGCCCCGCCGACGCCGACCACCGGCACGGATGAGAGGTCGGCCCGCGAGAGCGTGTCGATGATCAACGCCGGAAAGAAGATCACGTAGGTGGCGCGCTCGATGCCGGCCCAGTGCTTGTCGTCGACGAAGCCGGTGGCCCTGCAGAGCCAGCCGGTGGCGATGATCAGAAAGGTGGGGATGAGGCTGGCGACGACAGCGGACATGGAAGGGTGGGCCGGATGCGAGAGTGGAAGAGGCGCCGGCCTGTTCCGAGGGTCCAGAGGCGCTTAGCCACTATCGACAGGCTCGACAAGCGGCTCTCAAGCTTCCATTGGACATCACGCCCGCCGCGTCCCAGTTTTCCCGTGCGCGTTCCCAGTCGGAGGCCCCATGATCCAGGTGACCAACAGCATCGCCATCGACGAGGCGGAGCTTCAGGAAAGCTTCATCCGAGCCTCCGGTCCGGGCGGCCAGAACGTGCACAAGGTTTCGTCCGCCGTGCAGTTGCGCTTCGATGTCCGCCAGTCGCCATCCCTCCCGGAGGACGTGAGGGCGCGGCTGGAGCGGCTCGCGGGACGGCGGCTGACCGGCGACGGCGTCCTGGTACTCACGGCCCAGCGCTTCCGCACCCAGGAGCGCAACCGCGAGGACGCGGTGGCGCGCCTCGTCGAGCTGATCCGCCAGGCGACCGAGCGTCCGAAGCCGCGCCGCCCGACCCGGCCGACCCTGGCCTCGAAGCAGCGCCGACTCGAGGCCAAGGGCCGGCGCTCGGACATCAAGAAGGGGCGAAGCGGGAAGCCCGGGTTCGATTGAGGCCCGCTCTCCGGCGGGATCTCCGGCTCACGGGCCTCACGCTGCGGTCGGAGGCTGTTTCTGAGGCGAGGGACGGATCTTGGTCTGTGTCTCGGGAGCGGTGCCCGCTTCCCGCGCGCCGAGCACCATCTCGGTTGCCCAGGTCACCAAATGGGACGTGTAGGCCTGCTGCCAGAGCTCCTTGGAGAGCGCATGGTCGGCGCCCTCGATGACCCGATAGGTCAGCGAATGCGCGCTTTTGAAAGCCGCAAGGTAGTTCTGGATGACCCGATGCGGGATGATGTCGTCGTGCTCTGACTCGACGATCAGCACATCCCCCGAAAACGCCGCACAGGCCGCCAGCGCCCGGTTCTCGTCCGATCCGACCTGCCCACGGCGATAGGCCGCGAGGCCATATTTCTTGAGCTGTTGCTTCGGCAAGGCCCAATCCTCGTCCCGATAGAGCGCCGGCACGCGCAAGGCGAGCCATTTCACGGGACGCTTCGAGCTCAGGATGGTCGCCAGGTATCCGCCGTAGCTGCTGCCGGCCACCGCGATGGCCGACCGGTCGACAGCCGGATGGGAGGCCAGAACGTCGTAGGCCGCAAGCACGTCGCGCAGGTTGTCCTCGCGGGTCACGGTCTCCCGTTGCACCTTGGTTCCCGCATGACCCCTCAGGTCGATCGTCATGCAGACGCAGCCCAAGGCCGCGATCTCGCGGGCCCGCGCCAGATATTGCTCCTGATTGCCACCCCAGCCGTGAATGAACAGAACTCCCGGAATGAAGGTCGCCGGAGACACCAGGGTGCCGGATATCTTCTGCTTGTCGACGGGGATGTCGATCGGCTCGTCGCGCGTGGTCATGGGGCTTCGACCAATGCATATTTGGTGAGGGGTCCGATCCGCGCGTCGACGCCGCGGAAATAGAGCGTGGCATGCGGCGGCGGAGGCTCGCTTTCGCCATAGATCTCTCGCGTCGACGCGCGCACCATCCGCAGGCCGGGATCGGCCCTGAACGCTTCGAGCGCGGCGATCTCGGCCCCGGTCGCCCCGCCGACGCGCCAGGACTGCTCCAGGACACCCGAGCGCCAGCTCCCAGTGGCATCCAAGCCCTGTGCGACGTCATAGTTGCGCCGCGATGCGAACATCCCCGGGAGGCACGCGGTCGCGGCATCGTAGGCGCAGGCCTGCGCGACGGCGACACGCAACTCCTTCGGCAGGTCGAGAGCGAGGAGCGTTTCCAGCGTCCCTCGAACGACGACGATCTCCGACCCGCCATAAACTTCCTTCCCGCCGTTATCGGCGGTCAGGCGCTGGCTGCCGAAATAGGCTGCCGTCAGGTCTCCCACGAGAACCTGACCCACGCTCGAAGTCGTCACCGAGACGAGGTTTTGCTCAAGGACGATTCCGGCGATCAGATCGGCCGGATCCAGGAACGCGATAATCTCCTCGAGCTCGCTCATCGACATCGCCACCTTCTGCCCATGACCTCCCGTCGCCCGCACAGGCTTGACGCGAACCGGCCCGTATTCGAACAGGCGTTTGCCCGCTGCATGGGCCTGCTCGGGCGTGAAGATCGAGAAGCCCGGAAGAACGGCGTTCCGCACCGTTCCCGGAAAGGCGGAGGACCAGCCCTCCGGCGGGAGGGCCGCGGGATCGACGAGGGGATGGGTGATGGCCTTGGTGGCGAGGATGGCGGCCGGCACGACGCCGCCGAACAGGTCTCGTTCGCTCCGGATCCCGAGCTGCGAGGCGCAGGCCCTCCCGACGAGCGTGTCGCTCGGCACGAAATAGACCCGGCCCGGGTAGCGGGCCGCGCTGTCGTACTCTCCTGCATAGTCCAGGCCCTGTAGAGCCGCGATCCTTCGTGCAATCTCGGCCCTGGCAGCACGGTCATGGGCATCCAGGAGACCGCCTGCCTGGGACGTGTACTCGACGACGACGCCTCCTGACACCAGCCGCTCCTCCGGCTCGGTCCGGCACGGGAACGCGGGACCCCTGGAAGACCAAAGGGCTGGCCGGCAAGAAGTTCCCCGTCCTGCTCCCGTGCGTCCGTCCTCTCGAACGGAAAGGGGAGACCCGCCGGAGACATGAAATCGGTCGGTGTGGCGGCGCCGTCGGCCGGATTCCCTCACTCCGGGACGCCTGCCTTCTTCAGGCCTTCCACGAAGACGTCGCAATGGGCGAACCGGCTCAGGTTCTGCCGGAGAACGCTCAGGCGCAGAGGCGGGCCGACGCGGTTGCGGATCGCGATGAATTCCTGGGCCTCCTCCATCAGCCCGAGATGGCCGCAGCAGCTGATGAGGGTGTTGTAGTGGCCCGAATAGGCCACGAAGGCCGCCACCGACGAGCGCAGGAAGGGCAGGGCGTCCCCGAAGCGCCGGGCGGCGAGCAGCGCCAGCCCGTGGATTGCGGTGTAGATGCCCGCGAAGCTGTCGAGTGGGCTCATGCGCAGGGCCTTGCCGGTCTCGTCGATGGCCTCGTCGAACCGCCCAGCGCGCAGAAGTCCCCATCCGAGCGCCGTGCGGCCGAGCGCGAAGCTCGGGTTGAGCTTCAGGGCCGTGCGCAGCTCGATCAGGGCCCGGTCGTGGTGGCCGGCGGTGCTGAGGCACAATCCGAATGTCATGCGGGCCCAAGGCTCGTTGGGATCGAGCGCGAGCGCATCGGCGGCATGCTGCGCGGCCTGCGCGTAGCCCTCGCGGGTGTCCGGCCACCAGTAGCACAGCGCGGCCCACCAGACCGCCCAGCCGAGGAGGGCGTGGGCCCGCGAATAGCCCGGCTCCATGCGGATCGCCTCGCGCAGAAGCGCCTGGGCCTCCTCGTTCTGCGCGCGGCCGACCCGGTTGATGAGGGTCATGGCGCGCACCACGAGGCCCCACGCGTCGATGCTGCCGGGCGCCTTGCTCTCGGCCCGGAAGCCTTCTTCTGCGTAGAGATGCGGCTCGATGGCGGCGATCACGTTCTCGGTGATCTCGTCCTGCACGGCGAAGATGTCCTGCAGGTCGCGGTCGTATTTCTCGGCCCAGATCTGCTTGCCCGTCTCCGCGTCGCTGAGCTGCCCGGTGATGCGGATGCGTCCGGCCGCCGTGCGGACGCTGCCCTCAAGGACATAGCGTACGCCCAGGTCGCGGGCAGCCTGCCGGAGATCCACCGCCTTGGCCTTGTACGTGAAGGTCGAGTTGCGGGCGATGACGAAGAGCCAGCGCAGGCGCGAGAGGGCCGTGATGATGTCCCCGGTGACGCCGTCGGCGAAGTATTCCTGCTCCTCGTCGCGGCTGAGATTGGCGAAGGGCAGGACGGCGATGGAGGGCCTGTCCGGGAGCGGAAGGGGCGTTGCTCCCGCGGCCGGGCGGGCCGACAGGGCCGGCGAGGCCTCCGCAGCCACCGCATAGGCTCGAACCGGTTCGTCGATGTTCTTGACCTGGCGCAGCCCGAGATCGGTGAAGGCCAGCGGCAGCACCTTGCGGACATAGTCGTAGGCCATGCCCGAGAGACAGATGCCGCCCGGCTCCGCGAGGGATTGGAGACGGGCCGCGAGGTTGACCCCGTCGCCGAGGAGATCGTCGCCGCGCAGCACCGCGTCGCCCACATGGACGCCGATGCGGAAGCGGAGGCGCCGGTCCTCGGGAAGCCCGCGGTTCGCATCGCCGAGCCGTTCCTGAACGGCGACGGCGCATTGCACCGCATCCACGGCGCTCCCGAACTCGGCGAGCACGCTGTCGCCGGCCGTGTTGGCGATGCGTCCGTGATGGTCGGCGATCAAGTCATCCATGATCGCCCGATGGGCGGCCAGGGTGCGCAGCGTCGTCGCCTCGTCCTCGTGCGTCAGCCGCGAGTATCCGGCCACGTCGGCCGCGAAGATCGCGGCAAGCCTGCGTTCTGCCCGTTCGGGATCCGTCACCATCGTCGAAAGCGACCCTCGCCCGGACAGGTGAACAGGTCGGGGGCTGCTTCGCAACCCTTTATGCCGCAAGGTCCCGATGCATCTTGCCGTAGCCCGAAAGGAGAGGGCTTCAGTCCGCGGGCGGATAGCGGTGCTCGCCGCCCCTGAAGTCCGACACCGCATAGCATCCCTCGCCGGTGGGCCGCAGCGTGCTCGCGCCGATCGCCGCCTTCCCGTGACCGCCCGGGATGTCGAGGATGTAGGTGGGCTGGCACAGGCCGGAGACCCGGCCGCGCAGGCCCGCCACGAGCTTCTGCCCCTCCTCGATGGAGAGGCGGAAATGGCTGGTGCCGGGGGCGAGATCCGGATGGTGGAGATAATAGGGCTTCACCCTCGTCTCGACGAAGGCGCGCATGAGGGCTGCGAGCGTCTCGGAATCGTCGTTCACGCCCTTCAGGAGCACCGACTGGCTGATCATGACGACGCCCGCATCCACGAGCCGGGCGCAGGCGGCGCGGGCAGCCTCCGTCAACTCGCGCGGATGGTTGGCATGCAAGGCCACATAGGCCGTCTTGCCGCTCGCCTTCAGGGCGGCGATCGACGCGGCGTCGATCCGCTCCGGCTCGACCACGGGCACCCGGGTGTGAAAGCGGACGATCTTCACGTGGTCGATGGCGGCGAGGCGTTCCATGATCTCGGACAGGCGGCGGGCGGAGAGGACGAGCGGGTCGCCGCCGGTGAGGATCACCTCCCAGATTTCGGGGTGCCCCGCGATATAGGCGAAGGCCTTGTCCATGGCCTCGGGCGCGAGGGTGCCGAGGCCCTGCGGCCCGACCATCTCCCGGCGGAAGCAGAACCGGCAATAGACCGGGCAGACATGCACGGCCTTGAGCAGCACCCGGTCGGGATAGCGATGGACGATGCCCTCGACGGGGCTGTGGGCGAGGTCCCCGATCGGGTCGTCCCGCTCCTCGGGCAGGGTGGTGAGTTCGGCCGCGTCGGGGACGAACTGGAGGGCGATGGGATCGGCGGGATCGCTCCGGTCGATCAGCGCCGCCATGGCCGGTGTGATGGCGATGGCGTAGCGCTCGGCCACGCTCTCGATGGCGCCGATGCGCTCGGGCGGCAGGAAGCCCGCCTGTGCGAGTTCGGCCGCCGTGCGGATGGGGCGCGTGGCGTTCACGGATGCGTCTCCGGCACGGGGGCCCAGAGCACCTGCTCGATGCGGGAGGCTCCGGTTGCGAGCATCGCGAGGCGGTCGAAGCCGAGCGCGATGCCGCTCGCCTCCGGCATGTGCGCCAGCGCCGCCAGGAAATCCTCGTCCAGGGGGTAGGCTTCGCCGTAGACCCGCATCTTCTCCGCCATCTCGGCCTCGAACCGCCGCCGCTGCTCCGCCGCATCCGTCAACTCGCCGAAGGCGTTGGCCAGTTCCACGCCGCAGGCGTAAAGCTCGAACCGCTCCGCCACCCGCGGGTCGCGGGCGGTCGGGCGGGCGAGCGCGGCCTCGGCCACGGGGTATTCGTCCAGGATCGTGGCGCGGCCATGGCCCAGATTGGGCTCGATCCGCTCCACGATGACGCGGCTGAACAGGTCCGACCAGGTGTCGTCCGGGGCGATCCGCAATCCCGCCGCCCGCAACGCGGCCGCCAGCCGGTCCCGGTCCGTGGCGCCGCCGGCCTCGATGGTGGCCAGGAGATCGATTCCGGCGAAGCGGTCGAAGGCCTCGGCCACGCTCAGGCGCTCGGGCTCCCGGAAGGGATCGACCTCCCGGCCCCGGAAGCTGAGCCGGCGCGACCCGGCCGTCTCGGCCGCAAGCCCGAGGATCTCGGCGCAGTCGCCCATCAGGCTCTCGTAGGTCTCGCCCGCCCGGTACCATTCCAGCATCGTGAATTCGGGATGGTGCAGCGGCCCGCGCTCCCGGTTGCGGTAGACATGGGCGAAGCAGGCGATCCGGTTCTCGCCCGCCGCCAGGAGCTTCTTGCAGGCGAATTCGGGCGAGGTGTGAAGGTAGAGCGGGATCGCGCTGCCGTCAGGGCCGACGGCCCTGGTCTCGAAGGCGTGGAGATGGGCCTCGTTGCCCGGCGAGACCTGGAGCGTGGCCGTATCGACCTCCACGAAGCCGCGGGTCGCGAAGAAACCGCGCAGGGCTGACTGGATCCGGTTCCGGCCGAGCAGGAAGGGGCGGCGGTCGGCATGGACATGCGGCGTCCACCACGGGGAGGGGGCGGGCATGGCGGTATTCCGAGGCTTCTGGGGGCATCCGTGAGGTCAGGCTGGCGATTTTCGCCAAGATAGGCTAGTTGCGGCACCGAAAACGCTTTTCGCGTCGCCGGGGCAGGGCTTCTCCCGACCCTTACGACGTGTCCACCTCTGTCACAAGGAAGACTTCTCGTGAAGGTCATCGCCTCTACGCTCCGCAAGGGCAACGTTGTCGACATCGACGGCCGACTCTACGTCGTGCTCACGGCCCAGAACATCCATCCCGGCAAGGGCACGCCCGTGACCCAGCTCGACATGCGCCGCATCTCCGACGGCGTGAAGGTCTCCGAGCGCTACCGCACAACGGAGCAGGTCGAGCGCGCTTTCGTGGAGGACCGCGAGCACACCTTCCTCTACGAGGACGGCGAGGGTTGCCACTTCATGAACCCGGAAACCTACGATCAGGTGACCGTGCCGGACGACATCATCGGCGACCAGAAGTCCTACCTCCAGGAAGGCATGGCAGTGATGCTGTCGACCCATAACGGCGTGCCGATCTCCATCGAGCTGCCGGCCCGCATCACCCTTGAGATCACCGAGACCGAGCCGGTGGTGAAGGGACAGACCGCCTCGTCCTCCTACAAGCCCGCCATGCTCTCGAACGGCGTGCGCACGATGGTGCCGCCCCACATCCAGGCCGGCACCCGCGTCGTGATCATGACGGAAGACGGCTCCTACGTGGAACGCGCCAAGGACTAAGCTGCTCTGCGGCTGAGAACGCGGCGGCAGAGCCTGCCGCCGTTCGGATCTTGAAGGGCAGGCGGTTTCGGGGGACGGTCTCCGAACCCCTGTCCTTCTTCATTTTCGGAGATGAAGACCCATGGCGAGCGGCCTCCTGAACCCCATCAATCCCCTGGTCGCCGACGTGGGCAGCCCGCCGATCCCCGAGGCTCAGGCCTGGACCCGGCGCTATGACGGCGCCTATGGCCCGCTCATCAACCTGTCCCAGGCCGTGCCGGGCAACCCGCCGCATCCCGCCATGCTGGAGCGGCTCGCCGCGACCGCCGGTTCCCCCGCCGGGTCCCAGTACGGGCCCATCAACGGCGATGCGGCCCTGAGGCATGCCTATGCGGCCGAGCTCTCGCGCATCTACGAGGGCCGGATCGCCCCAGAGGACACGGCGATCACCGCCGGCTGCAACCTCGCGTTCTTCGCCGCCATGATGACGCTGGCCCGCAATGGCGACGCGGTGCTGCTGCCGACGCCCTGGTATTTCAATCACCAGATGAGCCTGGACATGCTGGGAATCGAGCCGCGCCCTCTGCCCTGCCGCCCCGAGGCCGGGTTCGTGCCCCGGGTCGAGGATGCCGAGGCCCTGATCGACGAGCGCGTGAAGGCCATCGTGCTCGTCACGCCCAACAATCCGACCGGCGCGGTCTATCCGGCACATGTGATCGAGGCCTTCGCTGAGCTCTGCGGCCGGCGCGGAATTTACCTTGTGATCGACGAGACTTACCGCGACTTCCTACCGTCGGGCGTCAACCGGGCGCACGGGCTCTTCACACGGGAGGATTGGCGCTCCACGGTCATCCAGCTCTATTCCTTCTCGAAATCCTACGCCATCCCCGGCCACCGCATGGGCGCGATCACGGCGGATGCCGGGCTCGTCGAGCAGGTGGCCAAGGTCCTCGACTGCATCCAGATCTGCGCGCCGCGTACCGCGCAGGCCGCGCTGCCCTGGGCCATCGAGGGCCTGCGCGACTGGCGCGAGGAGAACCGGGCCGAGATCAACCGCCGCGCCCAGGTCTTCCGGGGTGCGCTCGCGCCGCTGCCCGAGTGGCGCATCGAGTCGGTGGGGGCCTATTTCGCCTATCTGCGCCATCCCTTCCCGGAGAAGACGGCGCAGGCCGTCGCCGAGAAGCTCGCGACGGAGCGCGGTGTCCTGGGGCTTCCGGGAAGCTATTTCGGACCCGGACAGGACGGGCATCTGCGCATCGCCATCGCCAATGTGAGCGCGGAGGTTCTGTCGGGCCTCACGGAGCGCCTGCGCGGATTCACGATCTGAGCGCTTCTCCCCACCTATCCCGATAAACTTCCGGCCTGCCCTTGGCAGGAGCACGGGCCGGTTGTTACTCTCGATTCTGAACAGGCATTCAACTCGGATGCCCAAGGATTTGTGTTTTGACCGTGAAGTACGACGCGACTGCCGGGTCGGGAGAGCGACGGGCGGATCCGCTTTCCGGGTCCGAATCCGGCGCGTCCCTGGTCGCGGATCGTGCGAAGCCCACGGCCGCAAAAAGCTACCGCAACCGGTCCTCGCGCCATTACGCTGCGCTGGACCTGGGCACGAACAACTGCCGCCTTCTCATTGCCGAACCGGCCCATTTCGGCTTTCGCGTCGTGGACGCCTTCTCGCGCATCGTGCGCCTGGGCGAAGGGCTCGGCCTTGGCAATCTGCTCAGCGAGGACGCCATCGAGCGGACCATCGAGGCGCTGCGCGTCTGCCGGGACAAGATGGCCGCCAAGGATGTGGCGCGGGCGCGCCTCGTGGCGACGGAGGCCTGCCGCCTGGCCGAGAACGGCAACGCGTTCATCGAGCGCGTGCGGCGCGACCTCGAC